>Ga0335073_10002084_pt1 | contig 27320 bp, 25 predicted proteins | sample Lox_Sample_22_FD_207093 | JGI IMG/M metagenome (GOLD analysis project Ga0335073, IMG submission 207093) | Soil microbial communities from Loxahatchee National Wildlife Refuge, Florida, United States - Lox_Sample_2.2 | ecosystem: Environmental > Terrestrial > Soil > Wetlands | place: USA...
TTTTGACCTTTCTCATGGCGGTGCTGAGTTATTACTTTATTGAACGTCCGATGATTCGTCTCGGACATCAACTCGCTCAAAAGCGACTCTCTTCTCATGTTACTGAGAAAGAGCCACAGACTCCGAACGCGCTTGTTTGACTTGCGTCCGCGGCATGCGTAGCTCGCTGAGCACAACCGCGGACCAGGCGGCTGTCGATTGCAAAGCAGCCTGATTATGCTGAAGGTTAACTGGCCGGCGAGGGGATTTCCCGCCGGTGCTTTGGTAAATCTCACATTTGTCATCTCGAAAGGCACCCAACAGCGACAGGGGTGATCCTTTTATCGGCGGAGTTGTCACCAGTGCATAATCGAATTCAGGGAGCGTGCCAATGGAATATGTGAATCTCGGCTCAACCGGCCTCAAGGTTTCCCGCATCTGTCTCGGGACTATGACCTATGGCTCCAAAAAATGGCGGGAATGGGTGCTGGAAGAGGCGGAGGCCGGGCCCTTCTTCCGCCGCGCGCTCGAAGCCGGCATCAATTTCTTCGATACCGCGGATATCTACTCGCTCGGCGTAAGCGAAGAGATCACCGGCCGCGCGCTCAAGCAGTACGGACCCTCGCGCGACAAACTCGTCATCGCCACCAAAGTCTTCAATGCCATGGGGGACGATCCCAACCAACGAGGCCTCTCCCGCAAGCACATCATGCACGCGATCGACGACAGCCTGCGCCGGCTGCAGACCGATTACGTCGATCTCTACCAAATCCATCGTTTCGACCCGCACACGCCCATCGAGGAAACGCTGGAAGCGCTGGACCAGGTGGTGCGCTCCGGCAAAGCGCTCTACATCGGCGCTTCGTCCATGTACGCCTGGCAATTCCTCAAGATGCTGCAGACTTCAGACATGCTCGGACTAGCCCGGTTCGTGACTATGCAGAATCACTACAACCTGGTCTACCGCGAAGAGGAGCGGGAGATGATCCCGTTGTGTCTGGAAGAAGGCATAGGGCTCATACCGTGGAGCCCATTAGCCCGTGGCTTTCTCGCCGGAAACCGGAATCCCGACTCCCGCGGGGAAACAACCCGTGCCAAAACGGATGACTTTGCTCAAAAACTCTACTACAGGCCGTCAGACTTCGTCGTCGTCGATCGGCTGAGCGAAATCGCAAAGAAACGAGCCGTCCACAATGCACAAATCGCTCTGGCCTGGATTCTCTCTAAACCCGGAATCAGCTCGCCCATCATCGGCGCCAGCAAAATGCAGCACCTGGACCAGGCCATCACCGCTCTCGATATCCACCTCGACGAAAGCGAGATCAAGGCTTTGGAAGAGCCCTACGAGCCCCATCCGGTTTTGGGATTCTGATCCAGCAGGCTAATCTTCCAGCATTTGCAGATCAAACGGCGGCGCCTGCATGCACCCCAGGCGGGCGATTTTCTTTAGAGCTGCTTTCAAGGCTGAGCTGGGACAAGGTTCGACGGTCACCACGAAGGGCAGCCGGTTCTTCGGGTACCCTGGCTTTTGCAGCAGCGCATTGATATTGATCTTCTGTTCGGCCAGGTCTCCGGCGATCGATGCCACAATTCCCGGGCTGTCGTCGACGATGAACCTTATGTAGTGGGGCACGACGAAGTCTCCGTCCACTCGGGCCCGCGTACTGGTGATGCTCACCGGGCATCCGCCATGGGCGATTGCCAGGACGTCAGAGATCACGGCCACCGCTGTCGGATGTCCCCCAGCCCCGTGACCGGAGAAAACCGTTTGCCCCCCATACTCGCCTCCGGAAATTACCATATTTTCTGTGCCCCGCGACCACGACAACGGGGAACTCCGCGGGACCAGCATGGGCCCGACCGTAGCGAAAAGCGCCAGGTCTCTGACTTCCGCCCGCGAAATCTGCCGGATCGTGCACTGCAGGTCCTTGGCATACGCAAAATCGATGGCCGAAACGTCGCGGATCGTGCGGCAGGCCACCTCCTCCGGAAGAACCTCCATGCGCAATCCAATCCGCGACAGAATTACCAGCTTGGCCCGTGCATCGAAGCCATCGACGTCTTCGGTCGGATCAGCTTCGGCATATCCCCGCTCCTGGGCCTGGCGTAGTGTGGGTTCAAACTCGGCGCCCTCTTCCATATTGCTCAGAATGAAATTGCAAGTACCGTTCAGAATGCCATGGAGGCGAAGAATGCGGTCGCCTGCCAACCCCTGCTGCACCGCTGGAATGACCGGGACACCGCCGGCGACCGCGGCGCCGTAGAGCAGTTGGCAGCCGTGAGCCCTGGCCAGTTCCTCCAAGGCTAATCCTTGCTCGGCGATTAGTTTCTTGTTGGCGGTTACGACAGATTTGCCCGCTGCTAGCGAGCGCCGCACCCAGTCGCCCGCCGGAGTCAGCCCTCCCGCCAACTCCACGACGATGTCGGAGTTCGAGGCCAGGACCTGCGCGAAGTCCTCCGTCCAGATCACCTGCGAAGGCACCCAGGAGACACGTTTGCGGTCGATTCCGCGGTTGAAGATGCAGCTCAGCTCGACACCCTTGGGTGGGTGTTCACACAAAATGCGGGCCACCGAGCTTCCCACGGTGCCAAAGCCCAAAATTGCAACTTTCAGATTGTCCATATCAGAAATGTCGGAACTGCTCTTCCGCCACGCCCTCCGATGCAGGACGGGCGGCCTCCCGTTCCAGCGATCGGGTTACCAGGTTACGCGAACCGAGCCCCACGGCCAGCGCCATCGCCAAAACGATGCCGCCGAAGAGAATGCCAAAGGCCAGGTCCACGATCGCGGCGCCAATCGCAAGATGATCGAGTACCATGGCGGCCGTCAGCACCAGCACCAGCCACTTCACCCCCAGGCTCAGCAAGCGTGCGTAATGGAGATTCATGTTTACGGCGCCGATGAGCACGCTACGGGAAAGGAAGCGGGCAATTACGTTGCCCAGCAGGAGCAGCACGACCGCTCCGACAATGTTCGGCAGGTAACCCAGAAGGCGAGCGGTCAGAACGTTATCAGAAGATGCACCAAAGGCTTCCAGTCCCACCAGAAAACCCACCAGCACAATGCACCAGAAAACCACCCGCGTAATCAGAATCGTCGGCGTATATTGAGGCGACCATTCCGCAATGGCATTGGTCCCTCGTGCCAGCCGGTCATCGATGCGAATCGCCTTCAGGAAAGCGCGCACCAGCCACGCCACCAACCACGCAATCGCAGCGAAGAACAGCACGGCAAGGATCAGCGCCAGTATTCCCGGGAGCAAAGTAGCAATGCGGCTGATCACCCGGGCCATCGATTCGTGCAGTGATTGTGACACTTGAGTCCACATAGTAGATTTCCTCCCGGCCTAGGGGTTGAAGCGGTCCGGCCAACGCCACCGCGATAACAGATAAGGTTTACCCTCTTCATAGGCGCGAGCCAGCTTTTCCAGCCGTTGCTCGGTGTCTGCGGCGCTGGCGTTGGCCACCTCCAGAGCGTAAGAGGCGACCCATCCCAGGTAAAGCGGTGTGAGCGCCCCCAGCAGGTGGGCGCGGCTGATAGTTCGCAGGCGGTACGCAAGGGCGAAGTCATACACAATCCGCACCCAGACTTCATCCGGCATATGGAAGCGGTCGCTGCCGGGCCGGGCCATTCGTTTCAGTTCCAGAAGGGTCACCGGCGGCAGCACGAGAGACCACACTTCCTGAAGGTTGCGAAAACCGAGTTGGAAGGTTTCGACCATGGGTGTGGTATCGGCCGGAGCGCCGTCGGCAGGCGGCATTGCCGCAACACCGCTGGTCGCGACTGCCTGAGAGCCACGAACGCGCTGCCAGATAGAGGCGTTGGTCATCATTTCGGCGAATAATGGCCCCACTGTCTGCGCCAGAACCGTGCTCAGGTCCACGCCATCCGTCGATTGCAAATGTCGCGCTTCCACATGAACCTGGCATATCGCACTGTCTCGAACTGCGGCTTCGGTTGCCGGCCAAAATAGGGTCTGTCCCTGAGCCGTCGAACGTTGCAATGCGATTTCCAGCTGCGGAATTACGTTACCCGATAAGCAGAAATCGGGGGCCAACGGAAAACGTACCCTCTTGCCATAAAGAGCGCGAGTCAGCGGAGCCAGGATGCTGGAGTTCAGCAGCCCATCGAATTTCCCCATCGCATAAAGCGGCATTGCAAGATCGCAGCGCTTCTCGACAACCGGCGCAATCAAGGGCCCGAGAGAGTCGCTTTCCAGCGCCGCGAGATCTGCCCCGATGACCGCGCACGCGCGCGCGCCAAACTCCCGCGCCATGGCAAATAGCGCCTGATACGTGCTGGGTGGGGGCAGCCAGGGAATGCGCGAGGGATCGCCGGCCGGCGGTGTGTAGGGCATGATTCGCAGTTGGTCGCCGGTGTCTCCCGTGTCCGGGTTTGTTTTCGCTTCGCTGCCACCTACACCCGGAAACACCACCACGGTACGCAATGCGGAGGACGCCGGTTGCTCCATGGCGAGAACTGCATTGGTGACTGCAGTTCGCAGGCGCTCCGCATCCACCGGAACAGCAACTGCGATCAGCAGATCGGCTTCCTTTATTTCTTCTATGCCTGCTTTCGTCTCTTCCGAAAGCTCTACCTTTGCCATGCTGATACCTTTGATCCCTATTACGGATCTTAACTGCTGCTAAGGGCTCGTGCAGCCGTTTCCCAGATAGGCGCTGCAAGTCATCCTAATAGCGGCAATCCCAGGATTCCCGTCAGCGGAATCAATACCCAGGTGGGACGGTTATTGAGCTCATACACCAGCTCGTAAAATGCCTTGTCAATCACATACGCCTCCAGCACGTGCTGAAACAGGAGCGGTTCCGATGGGACAATATCAGCTCCCTGGACGACTTCACAATAAGTGCGCAGAAAAGCTGACGAAACCGATTGTTCCCACAAACGCGCCCATGGTTCCAGGCGTTGGAAGTCCTCCGCGCGCCGCGAAGAGTACTTCATGAGCGCCGAGAATGCCGCGTAACTGAAAGAGCGCAGCATACCCGCGACATCCTTGAGGGGCGATTGTTTCGCTCTGCGCTCGGCCAGCGGGCGCGCCGGTTCGCCTTCGAAGTCCAGAATGACGAAGTCCCCTTTGGCCCGCAATACCTGGCCCAGATGATAGTCCCCGTGGATGCGTGTGCGCAGCGCGTGGATTTCCTTGGCAGATAGCTGGCGGAATCTCTCCAGCACCAGGCTCTTGCGGCTGAGCACCAGTCCTGCTCGTTCTAGGACTGCATCCGGCAGACGAGCGACATTTTCTTTCAGCGCATCGAATGCTTTGCTGGCATGAACGATCAACTCTTCGCGCAAGCGGTCGAGATCTTGAGCCGCCAGCGGTTCGGGGGCGAACGCCGGATCGTTAGTCGGTGATGCAAGCGCCAGGTGCATCTCTGCGGTTCGTCTGCCCAGCAGGGCGGCGGCATCCAGATAAGAGCCAACATGCTCGCGTGCGAAGGTTTGTTCCTGGATTTCGCTTAGCTGCAGGAGCGTGGCTGGGCCCTCCGTAACCCCCGACTGGGCAAAGTTCTGCGCCGCGCTGATCTCGTAGTAGCGATCCAGCTCTTCCAGCGTCCACTGCCACCCGTCTCCCTCATTGCTAACCAGGCCTTGCAACATCGCCACCGTCGAAGGCTCCTGTCCCTTGCGGCTGTATTGGATCGATCCTCCAAAGGGCGCTGTATGGATGAACTGGGTCGATTCGGTGAGATAGCGTCCGATCTCGGTATCTGGATTGGGACCGGGTTGCTGCCTCCGGAACAGCTTCATGATCAGCCGGTCGCCAAAAAGAATTGATGTATTGCTCTGTTCTGCGGAGCCGAGCCGCGGCATTGCGTGCTCCGCCCGGCCACCCTGTAACTGGCGCAGGGCGTTGCTCGGCATGCCGGCAATGGCGCCTTCCCGCGTTGCAATCTGACCAGCCCCGGAGATGAGGGCCAGCAGCGCTTCGCTGGCGCTGTCGGTAAATACCGCTTCATGAAGCACACCTTCGCTGTCTATGGAGCTCACCCGCGCCAACACTGCATTCGGAGACTCTTCGCGAAGCGCATTGGCCGCCTTCCCGAACAACATTCCCAGAGTCACCATATAAAGGTCACATGGTCCCTCTCCGTACTGAACCTCGACCCAGACCAGGGCGCTGCTTCCCTGGTTGAAAACCGCCCAATCTTCAATGCGAGTGCCGGTAATCACACGTGATTTGGCGCCAAACCAGCGTTGGCGCGCCAGATAGCTGCGTAATACGGTCTCTTCCAGCTCCCGGCGGCCATTGCCTTCGAGGATGCTCATCCAATCGGCAGGTCCACTGATTTCCAGTTCCGGCTCTCCTTCTTCCGCCAGCGCCGGTACCGGCTCGGGGGAGGGCTGCAGTTCCAGCCAAAGAAAACCGTAAGGACCGATCGTCAACGGATATGGGGAGGTCCGGATTCGGGGGAATTCGACATAGCCCAGCATTTCAATCGGCACCATTCCTGCATATGCGGCAAGGTCCAACTCGACCGGCTGGGCAAAGCGCGAGAGATTTGCCACGCACAGGACTTTCTCGTTTTGATTTTCGCGGATGTAAGCGAGAATCTTACGGTTCGTGGGGTTGAGGAAAGCGAGCGTGCCTCGGCCAAACACCTGGAATAGCTTGCGCAGCGCAATCATGTTGCGCATCCAGCTCAGCAGCGAAGAGGGATCGCTCTGCTGCGCTTCTACGTTTACGGCTTCATAGCCCCACACCGGGTCCATGATGACCGGGCTGTAGAGCTTGGCCGGCACGGCTCGGGAAAACCCGGCGTTCCGGTCTCCATTCCACTGCATTGGCGTCCGCACGCCATTGCGATCGCCGAGGTAAATGTTGTCCCCCATGCCGATCTCATCCCCGTAATAGACGATCGGTGTGCCAGGAAAGGAAAACAACAGGCTATTCAGCAGCTCGATGCGGCGCCGGCTGTTATCGACCAGGGGCGCCAGCCGCCGCCGGATGCCGATATTTATGCGCATCCGCGGGTCGGCGCTGTACGCCAGGTACATGTAATCGCGCTCATCGTCGGATACCATTTCCAGCGTCAGCTCGTCATGGTTGCGCAAGAATAATCCCCATTGGCAGTTATTGGGGATTGGTGGCGTCTGCGCCATAATGTCCGTGATCGGCAGTCGGTCCTCTTGGCGAAGGGCCATGTAGATCCTGGGCATAAGCGGAAAATGGAATGCCATGTGGCATTCGTCTCCATCGCCGAAATAAATGCGCACATCGTCCGGCCACTGATTGGCTTCCGCCAGCATGGTCCGGGCGGCATACCGCTGGTCGATTTCGGACCGGATCCGCTTCATCACGGCGTGAGTTTCGGGAAGGTTCTCGCAGTTGGTTCCCTCCCGCTCCACAAGGTAAGGGATCGCGTCGACCCGTAGCCCGTCCACACCCATGTCCAGCCAGTAGCGCATGACCTGGACGACTTCTTCGATGACCGCCGGATTGTCGTAATTCAAGTCCGGTTGGTGCGAGAAAAAGCGGTGCCAGTAATATTGCTGGGCTTCAGGATCCCAGGTCCAATTGGATTTCTCGGTATCGGTAAAAATGATGCGGGCGTCGGTGTATTTCTGGTCGGTATCGCTCCACACATAAAAGTCGCGCTCCGGCGAGCCTTTGGGAGCATGCCGCGCGCGTTGAAACCAGGGGTGCTGGTCGGAGGTGTGGTTGATGACCAGCTCGATCATCACTTGCAGCCCGCGATTGTGCGCCTGGGTAAGGAACTCCCGGAAGTCCTCCATCGTCCCATAGTTCGGATGAACGCTCAGGTAATCGGAGATGTCGTAGCCGTCGTCACGCAGCGGAGAAGGGAAGAACGGTAATAACCACAGGCACGTTACCCCCAGATCCTGCAGGTAGTCAAGCTTGCTGAGTAGTCCCTGGAAGTCGCCGATGCCGTCGTTATTGCCGTCCATGAAAGCCTTGACGTGCAATTCGTAAATGATCGCGTCTTTATACCAGAGTGGGTCCGCCGCACTTCCCGCTTGCTTCAATCCTGTCCTCCCGGGCTGGGGTAATGCCTAAATAGAAACCATCGTAGTTACTTGATAGGGTGTTGCACCCGGCGGTGTCACAAGAAGGATATGGGCTGGCGCCTCCGCCGGGCGCAATTCTACATAATTTCTCGACCCTCGCCAGTGGTACGTGTGATCTGCCAACAGGTCGTAAACTTCAAATGTATCGTTCGCCCGCAGGCCCAGCGCTTCTAAATCCAGACTGACCCAGCCGTTCTGAACCAAGAAAGGATCGAGGTTGACCACCACCAGGATCAGATTGCTGCCGTCGCTCGTGCGCTTGGAATAGCACATCAGGGACGGATTATCGGTTGGGTGGAAATGAAGCCGGTCATTACTCTGCAGAGCCGGGTGTTCTCTCCGGATCAGGTTCAGGCGGGTGATCAGCGGCTTGAGGCTTAAGGGATTGGTTAGATCCCAGGTTTTGATCTCGTATTTTTCTGAATTCAGGTATTCTTCGCTGCCCGTCCTCACGGGAACGTTTTCACCCAGTTCGAAAGCCGGCCCGTAGATCCCGTAATTCGAAGTCAGGGTCGTGGCCAGCACCAGCCGGCTGCGAAAGGCCGGCAAACCCCCTGCCTGCAGGTGTCCGGGCAGGATGTCCGGCGTATTAGGCCAGAAGTTCGGCCGGAAGTATTCCTTTACCTGGGTCGTCGTGAGCTCCAGCATGTACTGTGTGAGTTCTTCCTTGGTTTCACGCCAGGTGAAATAGGTGTAGGACTGGGAGAAGCCAAGCTTGGCTAACCGTTCCATGACTCGGGGGCGGGTAAAGGCCTCGGCCAGGAACAGCACATCGGGGCTCTCAGCTTTCAACTCCGGAATTACCCACTGCCAGAACGGGAAGGCCTTGGTATGCGGATTGTCCACGCGGAAGATCTGGACGCCCTGGTCGATCCAGAAGGAGAAGACACCTTTAAGGGCATCCCACAGTCCTTGCCAGTTCGAGGATTCAAAGTCCAGCGGATAAATGTCCTGGTACTTCTTGGGCGGGTTCTCCGCGTACTGAATGGATCCGTCAGGGCGTTTCCTGAAAAATTCCGGATGTTCGGTGACCCACGGGTGATCGGGGGAGCACTGGAATGCGATGTCGAGAGCTATCTCCATTTTCAGCTCCCGGGCCCGCTTTACCAGCACGGCAAAGTCCTGTAGCGTCCCAAGTGCAGGGTGGATTGCCGTGTGCCCGCCCTCCGCCGAGCCTATCGCCCACGGGCTCCCTTCATCCCCGGGAGCTGCCTGAACGGAGTTGTTTTTGCCTTTCCGGAAGCTCTTGCCGATGGGCGAAATAGGTGGCAGATAAAGGACGTCGAAGCCCATCTCTGCTGCGTAGTCCATTCGTTCCGCCACATCCCGCAGCGTGCCGTGCTTTCCTGGGGTCTTGGACCAAGAACGGGGGAACAGTTCATACCAAGCGGAAAACACCGCCCTTTTCCGGTCGACGACAACTTCCAGTTCGCGCTCATACCAGGTTTCGGTCGCAGGGTCGGGATAGCGGTTCACCACCGTTCGCAGTTCGCTTTGCAGCGCGAATTCCAGCAGCGTCGACGGTTTGCCCCCGGATCTGAGTTTCTCAGCCCAGGCGGCGACTTGAGTGCCATCCTCTTTCGAAGCTCGACCTTGGAGCTGTTCGAGAAGTTGGGCGCCGGTAGCAAATGCTACCTCCAGATCCTGCTGGGCCTCCGCGCGCTTTTTGAGGTCACTTTGCCATGTTTCGAAGTGATCTACTTCACCCACCAGGGTGTAGCGGTAACGGCCCACGTAGGTGACGGGGAATTGCCCCCGCCAACGATCATTTCCCAGGGCTATCATCTCCGCTGTTTGCCAGCTGCTTTCCCCGTCGCGCTTCCACAGCAGACGCGCTCGTACGTGATCGTGCCCATCGCCAAATACGTCAGCTTCCACGACGACGAAGTCGTTTACGATACGCTTGATGGGAAAGACACCACAGTTGATTTGTGGCTCTACATTTTCGATGACAACCCGGCTTCGTCCCTCTTTCGGCTTCGCCATTCCACCCCCGACAATCCCATTGTAGGCAGATGCAGTTTCCTGCAGCCGAGGGCAGTCCTTCTATAGTCGAGACATGAAATCTGTGCTACGGCCGCGCACGGGCCACCTTTTGCTGGTAATTGATCTGGCTGGCACCGCTCTGTTCGCTGCCGAAGGCTCGTCCACCGCCGTCCAGGCTCATCTCGATCTGTTAGGCATCCTGGTCCTGGGATTCGTGACTGCACTGGGCGGTGGCATTGTTCGCGATTTGCTGATCGGGGATGTGCCGCCCAGTTCCATCCGCAACTGGATTTATCCTGCGGTTGCCTTGACTGCGGGGGCTATGGTCTTCGTGCTGCACGCATACACCGCCGCTATCAATAGCTGGTTGATCATCAGCCTGGATGCGGCGGGGCTTAGCTTGTTTGCGGTTTCGGGTGCGACCAAGGCGCTCGAATTCGGGTTGCATCCGTTGCTGGCCACCCTGATGGGTGGGATTACTGGAGTGGGCGGCGGCACGATCCGTGATCTGTTGATCGGCCAGGTCCCCAAGGTCTTGCGCTCCGATATATATGCCGCGGCCGCATTGTTCGGGGCCGCTATGACGCTCCTTTGTCTGAGATTGAGACTCAATCCCGTGGTGGCTAGCGTCGCTGGAATAGGCAGCTGTTTTACGCTTCGTATGTTCGCCGTGTACTACCACTGGAACCTGCCGCATGCTGCCGGTTAGCCGCCTATTCCCCAAATATTTTCCCCATTCCCCGCTCGCGCAGTAGAAAATCGATGGATGCGCCTAATCACGTATCGCCGCGATGCAACGACTGGCCCGGCACTCCTGAAGGACGGCCACGTCTTCCCGCTTAATCCGCTTGGCTATTCGGACACGCAGTCGTTTATCGCGGCTGGTCCCAAGCGTTGGACGGCCGTCAATGTGCAGCTCGAAGAAACCGGGTTGAATCTGCTCGCTCCGTTATCGGCAGTAACGCTGGATGCCCCTGTGCTGCGGCCTGGCAAGATTCTCTGCATCGGCCTCAATTATCGCGATCATGCCGCGGAGTCCAAGATGGATCCGCCTAAGTTTCCTACGGTATTTTGCAAGTTCCCTCACGTGCTGGTCGGTGATGGCCAGCCGATCCTGCTACCGCGCGCTACGCAGCAGCCCGATTATGAGGCCGAATTTGCCGTCGTGATTGGCAAAACTGGACGCAATATTCCAGAGTCGGATTGGGAAGAATACGTCTTCGGCTACACGATCATGAATGATGTCAGCGCCCGCGACGTTCAATTGGCTACTTCGCAATGGACCTTGGGCAAGAACTTCCCCACCTTTGGCCCAATGGGACCGTGGATCGTTTCCAAGGATGAGGTCGCAGATCCTCATAACCTGGACATTTCGCTGGCCATAAACGGCGAGACTCTGCAGAGTTCGAACACCCGTGAGCTCATTTTCAAGTTACCCAAACTCATTTCCTACATCTCAACCATGATGCCCCTGGCGCCGGGGGATATTATCAGCACCGGGACGCCGGCCGGCGTGGGCATGGGCCGCAACCCTCAGCGCTGGCTCCGGCCGGGCGACGACGTGGTCATTCAGATTGCAGGCATTGGCGCCTTGAGGAATCCAGTACAGGCCGAACCCTGACAATTTGGATGAATGCCTTCGCCGGTGCTAGCATCTCGCCGAGAGAGGCTCGCTTATGGTACGGGTCATCACGGTCGAACGGGAATACGGCAGCCAGGGGGCCGAATTCGCCCACCGTCTCGCCGATAAGTTGCATTGGAAGCTGGTCGATCGTTGCGTCATCGACGAGGTTGCCCATAAGGCCGGGGTTCCCAGCAGCATGGCCGAGCAGTGCGATGAGCGCCTGGATCCCTGGTACTACCGCATGGGCAAATCCTTTTGGCACGGCAGCGTGGACCGGCTGCCCGCACCTCCCAAGGATCAGGTCTTCGATAGCGAGCGCATGGTTGAATTCGTGCGCAGCTACCTCAAACAGTGCATGGCGGATGGAAACTGCGTTATTGTTGGGCGCGGCGCCGCCTGCGCTCTGGCATCCCTGCCCGGCGTCTTCAACATCTTTGTATACGCCTCGATGTCCAGGAAGATTCGCTGGTTCGAGGAGCGCTTTCCCGAGCACGCGGCGCGTGCGCGGGCTGAGCTGGAGGCTACAGATACCCGTCGTGCTGAATACGTGCGCCGCTACTACGACCGGGACTGGGCCGACCGCCGCTTGTATCACATGATGATCAATTCCTGTATGGGCTGTGAAGCCATGATTGAGGCGGTTCTCGACGGAGCTGGATTGACGGCTGTTCATGAGCAGATCGGTTCAGGGCGCAGTGGCCATAACTGACGGGTGTCATTTTTCCGGCGACGCCAGCGATCGCGCGTGTCTGTTCGTGTCGTAGCGGAGATCCGCAGGAAATGAATCTTACGCTTGCTTTCATCGCTCACCGTTCGCGGAGCGACCTGTTCGATCCTGCCATCCAGAACTATTTGAAACGGGTTGCGCCGTACGCCACCATCGAATCGGTCCCATTTCGCGAGGAGGAGACGCTCTTTGCTTTCGTCTCCCGTTCCCGCGCGCGCACACCCGGTTGGTTGGTCCTGCTCGATAGCCGGGGAAGCGAGCTTTCGTCGGAAGATTTTGCGAAATGGTTGGCAACACGTCGGGATTCGGGATTACAGAGCATCGTGTTCGCCGTGGGACCGGCAAGCGGCTGGTCGGGTCAAGCACTTCGGAACGCGCAGACCACCTTGTCTTTAGGCAAAATGACGTTGCCCCATGAGCTTGCCCGTCTCGTATTGGCCGAACAGCTCTATAGGGCATTTACAATACTTGCTGGGCATCCGTACCACATTGGGCACTGATGCGTGCAGTGTTCATGCAGCTTCCCGATCAGGGAACTGCACAAAATCCGAGGCATAAATGAATCTAACCGCGGTATGCTCCAGAGTCGGAGCAATGGCTGAAGCTGTGGGAATTGGGCACGATCAGGGGCGGTGGCGGAAGGGAAGACATGTCCTGGTTTAAACGGCAGGAAAACGAGATCGAAGCAAATCGCGAGAAGAGCGTGCGTACCGAGGGTTTGTGGCAGAAGTGCGACGGCTGTCGGCAATTACTTTTCAAGAAGGATTTGGAAGCGAGTCTTCAGGTTTGTCCTAAGTGCGGCTACCATCACCGCCTGGATGCGCGCACTCGCGTCGACAGCCTCCTGGAGCCGGGCTACCAATTGGTGGATCTGGATCTCGTTTCTACCGATCCTCTCGAGTTCGTCGATCTAAAGCCGTATCGAGAGCGACTCGAAAAGGCTCGTCGGGAAACCGGCCTGAATGACGCAGTGGTGAACGCGGTCGGAAACCTCGGACCGCATCCCGTTACAGTCAGCGCCATGGAATTTGCCTTTATCGGGGGAAGCATGGGTTGCGTGGTGGGGGAGACCATCGCTCGCGCCATCGACCGTTCGCTCGCTGCCCGGCAGCCGCTCATCATTGTCGCTGCCTCCGGTGGCGCTCGCATGATGGAAGGGGTTGCCAGCCTGATGCAGCTGGCCAAGGTTTCCGCCGGCCTGGGGCAGCTGGATGCTGCCGGAATCCCCTATTTATCCGTCTTAACCAATCCCACGACCGGTGGCGTGACCGCGAGCTTTGGCATGCTTGGAGATCTCAATATTGCGGAACCGGGCGCTCTTATCGGCTTCGCTGGACCCCGGGTGATCGAACAGACCATTCGCCAGAAGCTTCCTGACGGTTTTCAGCGATCGGAATTCCTGCTCGAGCACGGTATGTTGGACGCTGTCGTTCCGCGACGTGAATTGAAGGCGTATTTGAGCCGCGCCCTCGACTTTATGATGCCGGCGCAGGCCCGCGCTTAGCTGGACTAAATCACTCTAGAATTAGGTTATGTCTTACGCCTCGGCCCTTGACCGTTTGTACGCCCTCGGTCTTGAACTCCACACCGCGCCCGGCATGCCTCGCCGGAAGTTTGAGCTGGCGCATATGCGCGCCCTCATGTCAGCGCTGGGCAATGCCGAGCGGAGTTTTTCCTCGATCCTGGTTGCGGGCACCAACGGTAAGGGTTCTACCGCCGCAACGCTGGCGAGTATTCTTAGCCGGGCGGGCTACAGGACCGGTCTTTATACCTCACCCCATCTGAGCCGCGTCAATGAGCGCATTCAAGTGGATGGCACTGCCATCAGTGACGATGACTTTGCAGCGCTCTTTTCTCATGTTGAGGAAATCGCCTCGACCCTTGTGCGCGACGGAAGACTGCCCGCTTTACCCAGTTTTTTCGAAACGGTTACGGCCATGGGTTTTCTGCACTTCGCTTCACGTAAAGTGCACACCGCCGTGGTTGAGGTCGGCATGGGTGGCCGCCTCGACGCGACGAATATCGTCGCGCCCCTCGTGTCGGTGATCACCGATATCTCGCTCGATCACACCGAGTGGCTGGGGACAACAATTGACCAGATCGCTCGTGAAAAGGCCGGCATCTTGCGCCGTGAAGGAGTAATGATCACCTTGCCGCAACATCCTGAGGCCAATCAGGCTTTAGGCGAAGTCGCAATGCTCTTGCGCGTGCGAGGGGTGAATGCCGCCGCTTACATGCCGGTACATAATCATCCCGAACAATACACCCGTAATCGCTATCCTTTGTCCGTGATGGGTGAGTTAATCGGAATCGACTCTCCCCTTGCCGGCGCGCATCAGCAGCGCAACCTTGCCCTGGCGATAGCCGCTGCTGTGGAATTAAAACACAATCATAGTTACAATATTGCGCCCGTCGATATTCAGGCCGGCGTCCGCGGCACGTTTTGGCCTGCGCGTCTGGAGCATATTGCCGGCCACAGCACCCGTGCCGATGTCCTGCTCGATGTCGGTCACAATCCGGCAGGGGCTTGGGCGCTACGTTCAGCAGTGTCCCAGCTCGATGATGGCCGGCCCCTGACGCTGGTTTTCAGCTGCCTCAATGACAAGCCATTGGCGGAGATGGCACAGATTCTTTTTCCTCTTTTTGGGAATCTGGTAGTAGCTCCCATAGACACACCGCGAAGTGCCCGCGTCGAGGATTTGCTCTCCGCCGCATATGCGACGGGTAGTAAGGTCGAGGCTGCGGTGAACGGGATCAAGGCATTGGAGCGTGCGCTGGAAATAACTCCGGCGCACGGACTGGTGGTTGTTACGGGCTCGCTCTATTTGGTTGGCCAGGTTAGACCGATGCTGGTCTCTCAATCTGCTCCGGCGGAGCCCGCCGAGGTATGAGTTCCGCGAATGGCCTCCAGCCGGTTGTCCCGGTGAGCACGCGGCTTTCTTCTAATCTCGTACGCGGTCCATTGTTCTTTCTGTTTACCGCTTTTTTTGGATCAATGTCCCTGGCAGCGTCATGCGTGGAAAAGGACGGCCGCCGGCAGCACGCCATTGCTCGCCTATGGGCGCGGACCTCCCTGAGAATCGCCGACGCCCCCGTCACAGTTATCGGACGCGAGAATCTGCTGCCCGTTGCGGTTTATACCTCAAACCACACTTCTTTCATGGACACACCGTTGGTCTTCAGCAGCCTGCCGTTTCAATTCCGAATACTGGCAAAGCAAAGTCTGTGGAAGTGGCCTTTCATCGGTTGGCATCTGAATCGGTCTGGCCAGATTCCTGTCGATGAGGAAACCAATAGCAGCGCCATCGCTGGATTGAACAAAGCTATCCGTGTCGTTAAGGAGGGCATGCCGCTCTTTATTTTTCCTGAAGGCGGCAGAACCAAAGATGGACAAATGCAGCCCTTCATGAAGGGACCTGCGTTTATCGCGATCCGCGCACGCGTGCCACTCGTGCCGATGGCACTTGTCGGGACGTATGAGCTGTTGCCGATTCACACCCATCACTTCCGGCCTCGGCCGATCAAATTGGTCATTGGGCAGCCCATTGACTCGACTGCGTTCTCAATCCGCCAGGTGGACGAACTTACGGCTAGGCTTCGCGCCGAGATCCTCGCGCTTTATCAGCGCTACGCGGCCCCCGGAGACTTGAAGCCGGGACTTGCGGCTCCGGCGGACGGCGAGTTGCTTGCGACACCTGCCGAACTATCAAAAAAGGATTTATGACGCCATTACGGCCGCGTATTGCCATTCCCGAGCCGACCTCGACGGATCAGGCTTACAACCAACGCAGTTTGCCACAGTACGTTCATGCCGTTGAAAAAGCTGGCGGAGTCGCCGTGCCAATTCCCCTGCTCGAATCGATCGAAAATCAGGAAGCGCTCCTTGGATCGTGCACCGGAATTTTGCTGCCTGGCAGTCCGGCGGATGTTGATCCTGCACGGTACGGGGAAGAGCGGCAAAAGAAGACGGCCGCACAGGATGCAGCCCGAGAGGCCGTTGATACCCTTCTGCTGCAAGACGCCTTTAGAGACAGAAAACCGATCCTGGGAATTTGCTACGGTCTGCAGTCCATGAACGTGTGGCGAGGCGGTACGCTGGTTCAGGACTTGCCAGAAGCAAACATCCAGAAGGAACCTCAGGTAAATCATGCGCCAGGCCGTAAGATCGAGCGCGCACATTCCGTTGTAATTGTGCCGGGTTCGCGGCTCTCGTCGATTGCCGGGGCTGACACATCGGAGGACAAGCCACTGTTTGTAAACTCAAGCCATCATCAGGCTGTTGGCCGGCCCGGAAAATTCCTGAATGTGGTTGCCACGAGTCCAGTGGACGGCGTGATCGAAGCCTTGGAGGGCTTGAATCCGGAGCATTTTGTGGTTGGCGTGCAGTGGCACCCTGAAAGAACTTACGAGAGTAGCCCTACCTCGCGAACCCTTTTTGCCGCCTTGCTGAATGCGGCAGATTCCTGGAAGCCGTGGACCCGTTAGCTCCCCATCAGATTCAAGACTCGTTAGCATTCGTAGGGGTCACCTCCTTGCCTGCGGGTGCCGGTGATCAGTTTGCGCAATACCTGGAACTCCTGCTCCGCTGGAATCGGCGCCTGAATCTCACCGCGATCCGTGATCCGGAGCAAATCATTCGCCGCCATTTTGCCGAGTCCGCATTTGCAGCTGGGCAGATTCCCTCGGAAGTCAGAAGTCTTTTGGATTTCGGTTCTGGGGCGGGCTTTCCGGGAATCCCGATCGCCATTTGCCGTCCTGAGATTCAGGTGACTTTGGCAGAGGCTCATGGCAAAAAGGCATCATTCTTGCGCGAAGCTGTCCGTGTGTTGGGCCTGAAGGCGGAAGTATACGCTGGCCGCGTCGAGACGATCCAGGAAGAGCGGCAGTTCGATGCGGTGGCAATGCGCGCGGTGGAGAAGATGGACAAGGCCATCCCGATCGCGTCGCAGCGCGCACAGAAGTATTTGATTGTTTTCACGACGGATGTTTCGGCTTCGGGCCTTCGGGCCTTGGCTCTTGGTATGACTTGGGCGGAGACTGTCCGGCTTCCGAACAGTCAGCAAATGGTGTTGGAAATCGGCCGCAGAAGCTGAAGTTGCGCTTGATGTTCCACGTGGAACAGCCGCTATCGAAACCAAAAATCAAGCCCGTTGTTCCACGTGGAACGCCCAGATTTCCACCGGCCTCTCCTCGTTACAAGAAAAACACAGAAAATCAATGTGAGTGCTATCCTTTTGCGAATGTTTAACTTGAAAGAGCTCGCGAACCCGCACAATTTTACTTCTCCACAATTTGGTCCCAGTTCTGCACATCGCCCTTTCTTGCCCTTCGTCGTGTTACCTCGATACTCTTCCAATACACATGGGTAAAGTAATTGCGGTCGTGAATCAGAAGGGCGGAGTCGGAAAAACCACAACGGCTATCAATCTATCCGCCGCCCTCGCCATGGAAGGTCTGACCTGCTTACTAGTGGACTGCGACCCACAGGCTAACTCCTCCGGTGGCTTGGGAGTTGCCCGGGACGAAAACAGGAACTCTACCTACGATGTCCTCACCGGCAACGCAACCATAGCCGAAGCCACCCTCTCCAGCGAAATCGAGGGCCTCAAGGTAGTTCCCGGAAGCAACCACCTTATTGGCGCCACCGTAGAACTCATTCAAACGGAACACCGCGAATATCGCCTGCGTCAGGCGCTGGAACCAGTGCGCAACCAATACAACTTCATCTTCCTGGATTGTCCACCAGCCCTCGATCTCCTCACGCTGAATGCCTTGGTTGCGGCAGATCGTCTCCTCGTCCCCATGCAGGCGGAATACTTCGCTCTCGAAGGCATCTCCGAATTGCTGACCACGCTCGGCCGTATTCAAGCCGCCTTCAACCCTACGCTCGATATCGAGGGCGTCATTCTCACCATGTATGACGAGCGAACCAATCTGGCTCAGCAGGTCACCGAAAATCTCCGCCGCTTCTTCGGCGCCAAGCTGCTCAAAACGGCCATTCCACGAAACGTACGCTTGGCCGAAGCCCCGAGTTATGGCAAACCTGTCGTCCTTTACGATCCCCGGTCCCGCGGCGCAGAAAGCTATCGCGAGCTTGCTGAAGAAATCCTCGCTCGCAACAACATAGATAGCCCACGAGCGCTGGAACGAAAAGCGTCGCAGGCGCAGGCACAAACGCGACAGGAAAGCAAAGTACGCTTCTGGCCTTACGCTTGACCCGTGTCCAAAGGAAACTCCGGCTCGATAACTGATCCGGCCGCAACCAAATGATCACTTCCCAACTTCCGGTTACTAGGACCCAACCATGACCGCAGCCGTCGACATTCCAAAACGCCGCGCCCTCGGCAAAGGCCTCGAATCCCTACTGCCCAGTCGATCCGGATTTACTCCTGGCGCCACTTCTGCCTCCGTCGCCCCACCCGTTATCGATGAGGGCAAGCCCAAAGAAATCCCCGTCGACCAGATCGACCGGAATCCTTTCCAAACGCGGTCGACGGTCGATGAAAACGCTCTTCGCGAACTCTCTGCCTCAATTGCAGCTACGGGAGTGGTGCAGCCCATCCTGGTGCGCCCCCTTGCCGGCAACCGCTTCCAGTTGATTGCCGGCGAGCGCCGTTGGCTTGCCTCGAAAATGGCTGGTAAGCCCACCGTGCCCGCGATCTTGCGCCAGGTCTCCGACGAACAGGCGATGGAAATGACCATCGTCGAAAACCTGCAGCGCACCGACCTCAACCCCATGGAGCAGGCAAGAGCCTATGATCGCTTGGCTCATCAGTTCAAAATGACCCAGGAACAAATGGCCCAGCGAACCGGCAAGGACCGCGCATCTGTTGCCAATTTCCTTCGTCTCCTCCGTCTCCCGGTTGAAGTCCAGCAAAAAGTGGAAACCGGCAACCTCAGCTTCGGCCACGCCCGATGCCTTCTAAGTCTCGAGTCGCCGGAAGCTATTCTCAAGGCTGCACAAAAGGTAGCCGCGCTTTCCATGTCCGTGCGCCAGACCGAAAGCTATGTCCAGGGATTATTGAATCCGGAAAAGAAGGCCAAGGCCGAAGAAAAAGTAAAGCCTCCCGTCGACCCCAACGTGCGCGAAGCGCGAGACCAGTTGCAGCGGGCCCTTGGGCTCAAGGTCACGATTGAGGACAAGAACGGCCGCGGCCGGGTGATCATCGAATATTCTCGGCTCGAAGACTTCGATGCCTTGCTCGAAACGATCGCCGGCAAATGAACGCTGGCGACCTTGGCTGACCGGCTAAATGAAACTTTCACAGTTACATATTGAATTGGCGGCTTCCTACTGATGAAGGCAGCCGCCCTGATCTTTCGTTTGCGCGTCCCGATTTTTGTCCTGCTCTATCTCCTCGGATTTCTGGCGCCCTGGAACATCCGTGGCGGGAGGAGTGGCACGCTGTGGCTGGCGGCGTCCACGCTCTTTTACCGCACTGGCAGGATTGGCCTCTCCGGCGCCACCCTCGCTGTAACCATCACCGCCCTTGCCAGTCTGGCCATGGGCGCGGTGCTCCGCGTTTGGGGCACTGCGTATCTCGGCTCTGGCGTCATGAGCGGACTTGCCCTTCAAGGGGATGCGCTGGTCGCTGCGGGACCATATCGCTATGTTCGCAATCCCCTCTACCTCGGCTCCTGGCTGCTGGCCCTGGGCGTGTCTATCCTGATGCCGCCCGATGGCGCGTTATTTTTTTTGCTCTCGTTCAGCGCCTTTGTCTTTTTCCTGATCTCTGCGGAAGAGCGCTTTCTGGCCGCAAAACAAGGCGACGCTTACCGTCAGTATCTACTTCAGGTTCCCCGCCTCTTGCCGCGCATGCAGCAGCCCACTGGGGCTCTTCCCTCTTTGCATCCGCAGTGGCTGGCGGCGCTCCTGGCCGAGACCTATTCGATTGCGATCACAATATGCTTCGCCGTTTTTGCCTGGCGTTACAACGCGCGCATCCTGATTCGCTGCGTGCTCATCTGCTACGGGCTCTCGCTGGTGGTGCGCGCGCTTGCCAAGCCGTCAGCTAAAGTCGGCGAAGCGAACTGGTTTTAGAGGATTGCTTCAGGCTGGAATAGCCCGGATCTCGTAACAGTGACGGCAGCGAGAGAAAGGGAGCGGAAGCTGAAGTGCAGAGGGCGCGGCAGATCGCCTGCCCTCTTCGATGGCCTAGCGAAAACTACGGCTACTTCCGCGGCGGTGCGATGGCGTCTTTGGCGGCCTTGGCCACGCGGAACTTAACCACCGTCTTCGCCTTGATCTTGATGGTTTCGCCAGTCTGCGGATTGCGGCCCATGCGGGCTTTGCGCTCGGCCTTCACCAGCCGGCCAAGACCAGGGATCACAAATACCCCGTTCTTCTTGGTTTCCTTCACTGCCGTTTCTGCCAGCAGATCGAGAAATGCAGCCGATTGCTTGTTGGTCAATTCGAGTTTTTCCGCCATTGTCCGGACCAGTGCTGTCTTGGTCATGCCTGTTGCCATATTTTGTCCTTCTTTCCTCGGTTATTTCATGGGCCCATCGGTAGCGCTGTTCCGCACCCTTAAGAATCCATGTCTTGCTGGGCCCTGCAATCAAAATGCGTTTGGATGACACGCCCTCGATCGTCAGGAAACCCAGTGTTTATGCGGGTAAAACGAACCCACCGCCGTTTACGATGCGGCTTTGTCCCGCATTTGTCAATCGAAAAACCGAGATTTGTTCTGTTTTTGGCTCGTTTTCAGCACGGTTTTCCCTATTTTTCTAGGATTTCTTCAGAATTCCGTCTTTTTCGCACGGGCTGGAACCCGAACAGTGGTCGTCTCTTTTTCTCCATGCTGGTGACGAGAGGCGTATTCAGCGCATGTACGAGTGGTGTCGCGAGCCGGAAATATTGGATTACCTGCTCAGCAAAATTCCGCTCCAGCGCTACAGATGATGCGAGTCTTGCCTCCAGGCCCCACTGCCGGCACAGCAGCAAATCCATCGCGGGGTGCTCCTTTGGAAAGCCTTTTGGCGGTCGCGTCAGCGGCATGCCGCTGAATGAATCCATCTTTCGTCGCAGCTTGCGATCGTTCAGCAATTGCCGCACTTCCGCATGATGTATCAGCAGGTATTCCCGAATGGCCAGCAGTTGCTCTCGTTCCGGCATGTACACACCGGCGGCCATCACGACTTCCTCCGGCGAGACGTGCATGTAGTAGCCGCCCCCCGAAGTCTTCTCGAGGCCTTCCCGCGCCCACCAGGCCGAGACGTGACTTTTGTAAGGCCGCTTGTCGGGGGAAAATCGTATGTCGCGATAAATTCGCATCATACATTTCTGGGGCGGTCGGACGTGGGTGGGAGCGAATTCCTCCATAGCTCGATTGACCGTCTCAATCAGCGCCAGCATCGGTTGCTTGAGCTCTCGCTCGAATTCCAGCTTGTGGGCTTCAAACCATTCCCGCCGGTTGTTCTTCTTGAGGCTGCGCAGAAAAGTGAGCGCGGATGCGCGAAAATAGGGCTCGCCGGGGTTGCGGGTAGTAGCTGAGATCATAATGAGAAAGATGATGCCAGGTTCATGGAATGCGGGGATGAAGAGCCCCAGGTTTCATCCACTGAAAGCCACATCAGCGTCCAATCCAGTAAATTGGCGACGGGTAATCTGGGCCGGTAACTCTGCAGCACATACTAGAAAATTTCTCTGAGAAGTACAAAAGTAATGGATTTTCTAAGTCGCAACGGATTGTCTTTTGCCTCCTGTGCTCTAGACTTTGCTTGCCTCCCTCAATTTGACAAGGCTGTCCGGCTGCTCACTACATGAGACAACTTGCCCTCTTTTTGCTGTTTGCGGCTGTCCCTGCTCTGTGCGCGCATGCGCGAGCACATGAGATGGACTTCGACCAGGCGCGCCAGATCGCCCTTATCGTTGCCCGTCATGACAACATCACGGTCGATGACCGCACGATTGTGATCAATTCCATGGATACGCGGACTGACGCCGGCTTCATTCCCGGCTACTACAGCTTCTCGATCATTCGCGAGAGCGATTCCCCGGCGCGGGCGGATGAGACCATCCGGATGTATGTGGTTTCCAAGAAAACTGCCGACACCTGGGAACTGAACCTATGCACCCACTATTCGTTTCCTGAGTTGCAGAAGTTCCAGCAGGACATCATGCAGCAGACAGGCGCCCACCCCAGCGACGATGACGACACGCCCCGGGCAATTGGGTGTGCGAACCAGGCGCAGGTGAAACCAGCCGTCCAGTAGACAAGGTCGGCAGCAAAAAAGAAGATGCCCACACCTCCCTGGTATGGGCATCTTCTCCGCGGCGTCACCGAAGTGGGCCGCAAACTCAGGGGATTGCGGGGGGACAATCCACTTTTGAGCTTGATGCCACTGGAGTAGCACGTCACGTGCCAAACGGCCCAAACCACCAGGAACATATTTTCAGTGAGTTACCACTCCACAGTAATGTGCAGGCGCCGAAGACATGCCTCAATCTACCTGCTTCTGGGAAAAATCTACCTAACTCCGCATCGCGGCCAGTGCGGCGCGAAATAGCGTTTCGAAGTTGTCCTTGACGGCCTTGTTTTTGGCTACCGCGGCTGCGATGGCCTTTTGCGCTGCTGGACGTGGATAGCCAAGGTTCACCAATGCCGACAGTACGTCTTCCGTGGAAGGTCCGGTCTCCACGGCCTGCGGGGCAGCGGCCAAATCTTCGAGCTTGTCTTTGAGGTCCACCACCAGCCGCTCGGCCAGCCTTTTTCCGATGCCTGGAATTTGCGAAAGCGTGGCGTGATCCTGGCCGCGGATCGCGGTCACGAGCCGCTCTGTGCTTAAACCGCTCTGAACGGTTACGGCGAGTTTCGGGCCGACACCGCTTACCGTGATCAGCCGCTCAAAGACACTCTTGTCTTCGCGATTGAGAAATCCGTAAAGCGCGAGCGTGTCTTCGCGAACGTGGGTGTGTATGAAGAGGGATACTTCGGTTCCCTCCGGCGGCAGCCCACTGAACGTCGGTACGCTAATCACGACATCGTAACCGACACCGCCGGCCTCGATGATTGCCTGTTGAGGATACTTCGCCAGCAGCCGCCCGCGCAGATGCGCAATCATGCGCTGCTCCCGCTAAAACTTGTGGCGATAGGAAATTTGAAAATCGTAGCCCGGGTTCGGAGGGAACAACGAGGCAATGTGGCGCAACCGTTCCGCCAGGGCTGGCGCTGCCAGCAGAGGATACTCCCGTTCCCGCAAATCGGCATAGTTGAAATCGAGTGTAAGCGAGAGCATGTAGATCGCAAGCGCGTCAGAGAACGCCGCCTCAAAAAAACTGCTCTTTGCTTTTTCGTCGATCCGGCCTTTCTCTATGCCACGGGCGGCGAATGGCTGGTCGATGCGCGCGAATGCTTTGTCCGACATGCGCGTACCCCCACTCTCGCTGCGGTCCAAAGCCCGGCGCCGGCTTTCGTAGCTGTCCTGGCTGGTTTCCCCGCGCACATTGGCCAGGGCCTGCGACCACACCAGATCGCAGAAGCTTTGCGGCACGCCTGCTGCGCTGACGAAGTGGTGGCCCACATTGATGAAGAACTCGAAAGCTAATGCGAATCGGTCCTGCATCAACCGCGTCGAGATAAAGATGCAGTCCGAGCCGTCGAACTGCACATTGCGGTGGCACATCGCGCGGTCACCGAGATCGATGGTGTAGCCGGGCGCAACCATCGTCTCCTCGGTTTCGCCGATGGTCAGGGGCACGAAGTAGTAAGCATGCCGGGTGAGCGCGGCAGCGACGGCGTTCGGTACAGCCTGCACGATCGGCAACAGTTCCTGCTCGGTGATGTGGGTATCGGCAAAGAGGGCGTAACAAAGGCGGTTTTCCGCCTGACGCACGGGCGTTTGCTGGGCCACGAGCGACGCCGGTAGCAACTCCATTTGGGCGGCTTCAGCCATAACCTAGTATTCTAGCTGAGTGGAAGGGGTGCACTGCCCCTTTCTGAGGTCAAGTTATGAATGCGCAGCAGACGGACCTGCGGCAGGTTCAGCCCCCGGTGCCGGGGGGAAAATTCTTTGGTATCCCGCTGGGCGACCTCGGTTTTGCCACCAGCATCCTCATGGCGTTTACCGTGGGTTTTCTCAGCTTCTTTCTGTTTACCTTTCTCGCCATTGTGGGTGTGGCCATTTACAACGGCATGGGCCATCACGTGGATTTCGCCGACACCTACAAGTACATCTCCTTCCCTGCCGCCTGTGTCGTGCTGCTGGCGAGCATCATTTTTTTCGGTACGCTTTGGCTGCGCAGAAAGGTGACGCGGGGCTAGAACGCGCCCATGGCCGTTGTCACGATCGATCTCAAGCAGGATCAGCCGCCGGCTCCGGCTCCGGCGAAAGCCTGGTGCCGCCAACTCGAAGCCGGTGACATCCTCTTCTTTCCTGAGACTCCCGTACCTATCGCGCCGAGCGATCTGGAGTTTCTGCTCGGTCAACAGCAGACCGGCAGCAAGCTGCACAAGAACATTGCCTACAAGCCCGATGTGGACCAGGTGAGCGGGCTCGATTCCGCCGGCGCCGGAGCCGAAGAGATCAAGCGCATGCAAGCCGTCATGCGCCAGTACTCGCAAGACGTGGTTCGCTTTTTAACCGGCTTCTTGTCTCCGTACCAGGGACGCTGGCGGCTGGACTACGCCAGCTTTCGGCCACAGGAAGAGATGGGACGCGATCTGCCGTTACGACGGCGCAACGATCTGCTGCACACCGACGCTTTTCCGACGCGGCCGACCAGTGGAGCGCGCATCCTGCGCTTCTTTAACAACATTCATCCCAGCAAGACGCGCGACTGGGTCGTCACCGATCCATTTCCCGTGTTGGCGCCCCGCTTTGCTCCACAACAGATACCGCTCCCGGCGCCCGACAACCCGGCTACTCGGGTGCTTCGCTCCCTGGCCAACACGGCGGGCCTCGGCGTTGTTGTTCCCAGCGTGAAGCGCTCGCCGTACGACGAATTCATGATGCGCTTCCACAATTTTCTGAAAGAGAATGCGGATTTCCAGGCTCACTGTCGCAAGGAGTACGTGCAGTTCCCTCCCGGCTCGAGCTGGATGGTTTATACCGAAACGGTCCCGCACGCTGTTCTCGCAGGTCAATATGCGCTCGAGCAGACCTTCCTGGTAGATCACCGCGCCATGGTCGCGCCGGAATCCTCCCCGCTCGCAGTACTCGAGGCCATGACGCAAAAAGCGCTGGTCTAGCTTCGCCCCTCGACTTGTACGGACCGCCAAGCAGGAATGAGCGTGAAGCTTTGCGTCATTTGTATCAGGGCACGGCTTTAGCCGGGCCGTAACAGCCCGCCAAAAGATCCGGGCTTTAGCCCCTGTTTCCACCTCACTCCATTTGTTCATTAGATTGGCTTCTCCCCGCGCTCTCGACGAAGGGTGGCAGACACAAATATCCTTGAGCTTTAGCCAGGAAAATGACAGTCATTTCGGAATCCATCAAGGTTCATCTGCCCGACGGCTCAATCAAGGAATTTCCCGCCGGATCCACTCCTCTGGATGTTGCCCAAAGCATCTCCCCGCGGCTGGCGGCCGCTGCGATAGTCGCCAAAGTACGCCCAATGACCTCGCCGGGAGTGGTGGACGGTCATCCCGAAAGCTCGGGAGATACGGAAGCGGGCATGTATGCCGCCGAAGAAGCCGGCGCCGAGCGCCTGGTCGACCTGAGTGCGCCGCTGACCGAAGACGTGTCCCTGCAACTCCTCACCGAGAGGGACGCCGAGGCACTCAAGGTAGTGCGCCACTCGGCCGCGCACGTCATGGCGGCGGCTGTGCTTGAGCTTTATCCCGAGACGAAGCTGGGCCACGGACCGGCCACGGATGCTGGCTTCTTCTATGACTTCTACCGGCCAACGCCGTTCACACCGGAAGATCTGAAGGCGATTGAAGGCCGCATGGCGGAGGTCGTCGCACGAAACGAGCCGTTTGTGCGCGAGTGGGAGCCGCGCGAGCAGAGCCTCGACCGCTTCAAGGCGGGCAACGATTTTATGAAAGCGCACTTTGTCGAGCGCTTCACCAAGCCGGGCGAGCAGATTTCCTTCTACCGCAACGGCAAGTTCGAAGATTTTTGCCGTGGGCCGCATGTACCGTCGACAGGCAGAGTCAAGGCCTACAAGGTAACCAACCTGGCCGGCGCCTATTGGCTCGGCGACGAGAAGAATCCGCAGCTGCAGCGCATTTACGGGACTGCCTTTTTCTCCTCAAAAGAGATGGAGCAGCACTTTGCGCGGCTCGAAGAAGCACAACGGCGCGACCATCGTGTGTTGGGCAAGCAACTTGATCTTTTCTCTATCCAGGAAATTGCCGGGCCCGGCCTTATCTTCTGGCATCCGAAGGGCGCGACCATTCGCCGCATCATGGAAGACTGGATGCGCGACGAGTGCGTGAGGCGCGGTTACGAGCTGGTTTACACGCCGCACGTGGCGCGGGTAGATCTATGGAAGACCAGCGGACACGAGGGCTTTTACTCCCAGAACATGTTCACGCCCATGGAACTGGACGACGCAGATTACCGCGTCAAGCCGATGAACTGCCCGTTCCATATCCTTATCTACAAGAATTCCCCCAAGAGCTATCGCGACCTGCCGGTACGCTACGCGGAGCTGGGAAATGTCTATCGCTACGAGCGATCCGGGACCATGCACGGCTTGTTGCGGGTCCGAGGCTTTACCCAGGACGATGCGCACATTTTCTGCACGCCGCAACAGATTGAAGACGAGGTCGTAAGCTGCATCGAGTTCGCGCAGCTGGTGCTGACCACGTTCGGCTTCACTGGCTTTCAGGTGGAGCTTTCCACCTGGGACCCGAAAGATCGCAAGAGCTACACCGGCTCGGATGAGAACTGGGCGCTGGCCATTGGATCGCTCGAGAAGGCTCTGGCGCGCAAACCGATTCCCTACAAAACGATTCGTGGCGAGGCCGCGTTTTACGGCCCCAAGATCGACATCAAGCTGGTGGACG
>Ga0335073_10002085_pt1 | contig 27315 bp, 26 predicted proteins | sample Lox_Sample_22_FD_207093 | JGI IMG/M metagenome (GOLD analysis project Ga0335073, IMG submission 207093) | Soil microbial communities from Loxahatchee National Wildlife Refuge, Florida, United States - Lox_Sample_2.2 | ecosystem: Environmental > Terrestrial > Soil > Wetlands | place: USA...
GCCCGGCCCGCCGAGACGGCCACGGCCGACGGAGCCGCCCGGCCCACCGGAGCCGCCCGGCCCGCCGAAACCGCCGGAACCTCCGGGGCACCCCGCCCGCGCGCGGAAGACCGGCCTTCGCGTCGGTCCAAGGCGGCCGGAAAGTTCAGCCCGCTGGTCTGCCTCGACGCGGTCAACGGCCTGGAGCCCGCGCAGGCGAAAGCCCGGCCGGACTTCGACGAGCTCACCCCGATATATCCGCAGGAACGCCTGTGCCTGGAGAAGGGCTCGGCGTCCCCCACGGCGCGGATCATCGACCTGGTAAGCCCGATCGGCAAGGGGCAGCGCGGCCTGATCGTCTCCCCACCGAAGGCCGGCAAGACGATGGTGTTGCAGGCCATCGCCGCCGCGATCGCCGCTGGCCATCCCGAGGTACACCTGATGGTCGTGCACGTCGGCGAGCGGCCCGAAGAGGTCACGCACTCGAAGCGATCGGTCCGCGGCGAGGTCATCTTCTCCACCTTTGACCAGTCCGCCGACGATCACATCATGGTCGCGGAACTGGCGATCGAACGGGCCAAGCGCCTGGTCGAACTCGGTCGGGACGTCGTCGTGCTGCTCGACTCCATTACCCGGCTGGGCCGTGCCTACAACCTCGCGGCGCCCGCGAGCAGCCGGATACTGGCTGGCGGGGTGGCGACGTCCGCCCTGCAGCCGCCCCGCCAGTTCCTCGGCGCCGCCAGGAACATCGAGGAGGGCGGATCGCTGACCATCCTGTCCACCGCGCTGGTGGAGACCGGCTCCCGGATGGATGACGTGTTCTTCGAGGAGTTCAAGGGCACGGGGAACATGGAGCTGCGGCTGCGCCGCGACCTGGCCGAGAAGCGGATCTACCCCGCGATCGACATCGGGCCGTCCGGGACCCGCCGGGACGACCTGCTGATGCCGCGCCAGGAGCGTATGGCCGTCGACAGCCTACGCCGGGTCCTAGCCGGGCTCGACGCTCGGCAGGCTCTCGAACTGCTCCTGGACAAGACCCGCGATACCTCGTCGAACCAGGACTTCGTGCGCCAGGTCCTCGCTCATCCCCTGCTGGCATGATCGACCGGCCGGGACCGGATTCTCGCTCATTCCTCGGCCGGGACCGGGACCGAGACCGGGCGGGCGCCGGCGGCGTGCCGTCGCGCCAGTTCGCGGTAGGTCTGCGGGTTGGTCTCGACCCACTGCCTCGCCCCGCCGGTGATCTCGCCGACGATCCGGGCGGGCACTCCGACGGCCAGCATGCCCTCCGGGATCGCCATGCCCGGCGGCACCGTGCAGCCCGCCGCCACCAGCGCGCGGCGGCCCACGATCGCGCCGTCGAGCACCGTGGCTCCGTTGCCCACCAGGGCCTCCTCGTGAATGACCGCGCCGTGAACCACGCACAGGTGGCCGACGGTCGCGCCCTCGCCGACCTCGGTGACCGGGTCGGTGCCGCCGTGCAGGACCGAACCGTCCTGTACGTTGGCACCTCGCCGGATGACGATCGGGCCGAAGTCGGCCCGCAGCACCGCCCCGTACCAGATCGAGGCGTCAGCCTCGACCAGCACGTCCCCGACCAGGGTGGCGGTGGGCGCGATCCACGCCGCAGGGCTCACTTTCGGCTCACGGCCTTCAAAGGTGAACATCGGCATCCGCCAATCATGCACCCCGTCTGCGTGCCAGACTGCCTGGATACCCGCCTGGTGTCCCGCCCCGGGCGGTTGTCAGCCGGGGCGGCAGTAACTGGCGTGCCAGGTGGGCCCCCAGAGATCAGTGTGACCTAAGTCACACTTGCGTTTAGCGTGGTTTCGGCATTGCTGTGCCCGTCTGTGCGGCAACGTTGTGCCCCGGCAGCACCCCTGCGTGCGTGGCGGTCACCTCCCGGTGCCTTTCCGTTGCCCTGGAACCTGCACGGCGTCCACACGCGTTGGCCATGAGCCTTTGCCCAGGCCAGCACCTCGGGTGAGAGCCGAGCGCGACTATTGCGCCCGACCAAAGGCTCTTCAGTGTCCCGCCCTCCCGCCAGGCATCAGAAGCCGCGGTCCAAGGCCGCCCGGCCCGATCGGCCCACACGGCCCGATCGCCCCGCCCGGGCCGCCTCCTCCGGCTGGCTCCCGGCACCCACGGCGTCCACGACGCTCACCGCGTCCGGGGCTCTGGCCATAACGGCCACGCCCGCCGGCTTGACCCGGCTTGCCCGGCCCGCTCGGCCAGCCAAGCCTGCCAGTCACCGGAAGCCGTCGGAGCAACGCAAGCGGTCGTCGGCCCTGCGCGACAAGCGGATCGTGGCCACGGTGGCGGGCTCGGCCTTGCTCGTCTCCGCCGCGGCCGCCGCGCCCACGGTGGTCCGCTGGTCGAAGGCGGTGCTTCACCCCTCCGCGACGGACCAAGCGGCCGGGCTCAATGACCTGCAAGGGAACAACTCCCCGGCCAGCCAGGCTGCGGGAGGCGGCCAGGTCAACGCGGCTGGGCACGCTGCCAATCAGTGGGCGCAGATCCCGACGGCCCAGATCACCGCCGCCCGGCTGGCCGCGGCCCAGCGTCTGGCGGCCGAGCGGGCCGCCCGGCGCGCCGCGGCCGCACGCGCCGCCCAGCAGCGCCAGGCCCAGCAGGCTCAGGCCGCCGCCACCGCGGCCGCCTACGCCAACCCGCTGCGCAACGTCAGCGGGCTGGTCCCCGAGCGCGTCGACCAGGGCGTCGACTTCAGCGGGTCGGGCCCGGTCTACGCCATCGGCAACGGGGTCGTCACCGAGGCGCTTGGATCCGGCTCGGGCTGGCCCGGGGGAGGATGGATCACTTACCGGCTCACCAGCGGCCCGGCCCAGGGATTGGTGGTCTACCTCGCCGAGGACGTCACGCCGGACGTTCAGGTCGGCCAGACCGTCACGTCCGCCACGGTAATCGGGAACATGTTCAACGGCAGCGATGGCATCGAGACCGGGTGGGCGATGGGCGACGGCTCCACCGAAGAACCCGAATCACAAGCGCCGGAGGCGGGGGGCATCGGCGCCGGCGGTCCCTTCCCGACCATTATCGGGCTCAACTTCGACGAACTGCTGCAGGCCCTGGGCGTGCCCGCGGCACCCAACGCCGGCCAGTCCGGCAGCGGGACCCTGCCGTCGAACTATCCGGCCGACTGGGCCGCCCTCAAGCCGTAACAGGAGGCACCGAGCCAGCACAGCTTCCCCGCTGATCAGCCGGCCTGCGGGCGGGTGGGTCTACGCCTCGCCCTGCTCGCCTACCCGCCCGCAGGCCGAGGCGCGTGGCCCGGCCGTATCAGACGTCGGTCATGACGCGCAGGATGACGACGCGGTCGGCGCGGTCGGCCGCGTCCAGGACCACGGCCAGCTCGTCCTCGCGCAGTTCCTCGGCCGCCTCCACGACAATCACCAGCGGCTCGTCGCCGGTGACGGCCTGTTCGATGGCGTCGGCGAGTTCCTGCCGGTCCCGGCGCAGCGCCTCCGGAGACGGCACCGACAAGATGACCTCTCCGGCCGGGGGCGGGTCCAGGCGCCCGTTCACGTCGGTCTCGATGTGGTCCAGCACGACCCGGCCGCTTACGACGCTGGGCGGCGGGGCCGCGCGCAAGTTCCGGTCGGCTGCGCCGCCGCTGGCCAGTTCCACGATGAGGCCAACCTGCTGTGCCATAGCCCGGCAGCCTACCGGGTCAGCGTGGCTCGGCCAGCAGCAGGCCGAAGTCGCCCCGCCGGTCGGTCCAGAACCGCAGCGTGCGCAGGCCGACCGCGGCCAGCTCGGCCTCGATGCCCGAGCGGCGGAATTTGGCCGAGATCTCGGTACGCAGCTCTTCCCCGGCTGCGAACGGGACCACCAGGTCGAGATCGCGGATCGTCACCTGCTGCGCGCGGGCCGCGCGCAGCCGCATCTCGATCCACTCGTGCCCGGCGTCCCACAGGGCCACGTGCTGGAACTCTTCCACGTGGAAGTCGGCGTCGAGCTCCCGGTTGACCACGAGCAGCACGTTGCGGTTGAACTCCGCGGTCACCCCGGCCGCGTCGTTGTAGGCGTCCAGCAGCCGGCCGACGTCCTTCACCAGGTCGATCCCGAGCAGGAACGTGTCCCCCGGACGCAGCGCGGCGCCGACCTCGGCCAGGAACGCGGCGCGTGCCTCAGGCTCGAGGTTGCCGATGGTCGAGCCGATGAACGCCACGGTCCGGCGCCCGTCAGCCGGGATCGCGCCGAGGTCGCGCTCGAAGTCGCCCACGAACGGAGCAATCCGCAGGCCCGGGTACTCGTCGGTCAGCGCGTCGCTGGCCGACGCGAGCACCGCGGAGTCGACGTCGAACGGCACGAACTCGCGCAGCGTCCCGCCGTCGAGCAGCGCGCGCAGCAGCAGCCGGGTCTTGGCCGAGGTGCCACTGCCCAGCTCGACCAGGGATTCGCATCGCGTCAGCCCGGCGATCACCGGCGCGCGCTGCTCCAGGATCGAGGTTTCCGCGCGGGTCAGGTAGTACTCGGGCAGGCGGGTGATCTCGTCGAACAGCTTGCTGCCCTGCGCGTCGTAGAAGTACTTGGGCGGCAGCGTCTTCGGGGTGGCGGTGAGGCCAGCCCGCACGTCCGCGCGCAGCGCGTCAAGGTACTGGTCGGGATGGGCCTGGACAGGGTTGTCCATAGGCATGGCGTTAAGCCTCCATAACGGTGAGGGTGCGGCGGGCCTCAGGCGTCCCAGGCCAGCCGGACGCCGGTGAAGATCTGCCGCCGGATTGGGTGATCCCAGTTGCGGAACGACGGGCGGATGGTGGACGGGGCCACGGCCCACGACCCGCCGCGCAGCACCTTGTAGTCGCCGCCGAAGAACGGCTCGCTGTAGGTGCGGTAGATCATCGGGGTGAAGCCCGGCCACGGGGTGAAGTCCGACGAGGTCCACTCCCAGACGTCGCCGATCATCTGCTCGGCACCGTACGCGGACGCTCCGCCCGGGTAGGCGCCGATGGGCGCGGGCCGTAGCCCCTGGCCGCCGAGGTTGGCCAGGTCCGGGCCGGGCGGCGCGCAGCCCCACGGCCAGGCCCGGCGGGCCTTCGCGGCCGGGTCCCAGGCGCAGGCCTTCTCCCACTCCACCTCGGTCGGCAGGCGGGCCCCGGACCACGTCGCGAACGCCTCCGCCTCGAAGTAGCAGACGTGCTGCACCGGCTCGTCGGGCGGCACGTCCTCCTCCACGCCGAACCGGCGCCGGGTGCCTTCCCCGGTCCAGAACTTCGGCCGCTCCAGGCCGGCCTCGGTCCGGTGCGCCCAGCCGCGCGCCGACCACAGGTCGCGGCGGTGATAGCCGCCGTCGGCGAGGAACTCAGACCACTGGCCGTTGCACACCGGCACCCGGCCGATCCAGAACGGCGCCACGTCGACCTGGTGCGCGGGGCGCTCGTTGTCGAGCGAGAACGGCTCGGCGGCCGCGTCCACGCCGAGCGTGAACTCCCCGCCCGGGACGGAGACCCGGTCGCCCGACGCGACCGGGCGGCCGGGCGGCAGCTCCCGGCGCGCGATGAGCACCGGCGGCCCCTGCCGCAACTGCAGCGTGGCCAGCATGGTCTCGTCGTGCTGCTCTTCGTGCTGGACGACCATGCCCGCGGTGAAAAGGTCCTCCTCGGGGGTGCGTTCCAGCAGGTCTAGCACGCGGCCGCGGACCTCGTGGTCGTACGCCCGTGCCTCGACCGGCGGCAGCAACGGCAGCGCCGGGCGGTCGGCGCGCCTGTGCTTGAACGCGTCGTACAGCGAGTCCACGTCGGGCGGCAGCATTCCCGGGCGGTTAGGGTCCCCGCCGCGGAGCAGCCAGAGCTCCTCCTGCTGGCCGACGTGCGCGAGGTCCCAGACCAGCGGGCTCATCAGCGGGTCATGCTGGGCCACCAGCGTCGGCTCGTCCAGGTCGGTCAGCTCGAGGGTGCGCGCCCGGGCGCGCTCCAGGTCGCGGGCAACGTTCTCACGCATGGGCCAGCTCCTCGAAAGCAGCGTGCGGTCCGATCACGGCGATGCGTTCGGCTAGCAGGTCGCCCGGACATCGGCCGGACTCGACCAGCTCGGCCAGGTCAGCGACCGCGGGGGCGAGCGGGACGGGAACTCGCCCGGCGGCGATCCGCAGGCACCTGCGGGCGGAGTCGGCCAGTTCGCGGTCGGCCAGGCCGCAGCGGGCGGCCCGGAACCATAGCCGGGCGGTCCGCTCGGTGGCCTCCGTGGCCAGGTCCGCGGCGACCGGGTCGTCCATGAGCGTGGTGACCACCGCGGCGATGGCCGGCCACCACCGCGGCGCGGTCATGTCGAGGTATCGCAACTCCAGGTAGCCGCGCAGCCGGACCGGCGGGAACAGCGTGGTCAGGTGGGTATCGAGGTCGGCGGCGGTCGGGGCCCGCCCGCCCAGGCGGACCTCGCCGCTCGCCCACCGCTCGAACGGGACCGACCGGTCCACGGCCGCCGCCTCGTCGCCGCCGGTACAGACGAAGGCCACCGGTGCGCGCAACGCATAACGGGCCCAGGCCGAGGCCGGGTCGAGCGCGGCGTCGGATGCCGCGCGCGGGGCCAGGCAGCCGGGCACCGGGCCGCAGGCCCTCGGGTCCAGGCCGCTCCACGCCCGCTGGCGCGCAGATTTCCACCCGGTGTCGCGCCCGCTCAGCCAGGGCGAGCTCGCGGAGATCGCCACCAGCGTCGGCCCGAGCCGGTACGCGCGGGCCACCCGCTCCGGCCACCCGCGCTCCGGCCCGGCCTGCAGGTTGACCTGCAGCGCGGCGGTGGAGTTCATCATCACCGCACCCGGCAGTCCCCGGCCGGTCGCGGCGTAGTGCTGCTCCATGGCGCGATACCGCGGGCGCGGGTTGATCCGCCGGGGCGGCCGGAGCGGATCCGCGCCCGCGTGCGCGAGGCCGAGGCGGAGCCCGGCCAGGGCCAGCCGGGTGCCCTGCACGTCGTGGCGCATCTCGGTGATCGCGGTCAGGATCTCCAGGGCCGGCGGGCCGGACAGCTCCAGCTGCCCCCCGGGCTCCAGGGTGACCGAGCACCGCCCGGCGGCCGCGCGGACGATGCCCGGCATCGGGCCAATCCGGTCCCAGGCCACGCGGTCGGCCACCGAGTCCAGGTCCACGACGTGGGTCTCGATCTCCAGCCCGACCGGGCCGATCTTCGAGGGGGCAAGCGCCGCCCGGTGCGACCGGGCGTAGGCATCGTCGACGGTCAGCGGTTGAGCCTGGCTGAGGGCGTCGAAAGCAACGGGCGGGACGGTCATGACGACCCCCTCCAGGTCCGGGCCGGCGGACTTGCGATGTCCGCCGCGGGTCGGTGCGGGGGCGACCGAACTGCAGCCGTCCTCTGTGCGGCCGCCGGTTTCCGGGGCGGCCTGCGGGACAATTTTATCGCGGCGGCCGGACACTCCCGGGACGCCAGGGGCGGGTGAACCCGTCCGAAGCTGCCGTCAGCGGCCTAGAAGCCCTGTTCGGCGGGCATCTTCGGTGACCGGATAAAATCAGAAAATTTTTTCTAGATCATGGCGCGCCGCGATCGCCGGAGCCGGACGCGGCAGCGGCCCGCGCCGTGACGGGCCGGACGTGCCCGGCCGCCTGGCTGCCGGTCGTGCTCGGTGCCCGATCGCCGACGGCCTGGCCCGCGCGCCGCCGCCTCCAGACCGTGGCGCCGCCGCCTCCAGACCGTGGCGCACTCGTCTCCGGACCGCGGCGCACCGTTGACCGCCGCCGACCCCGGGTCTATCCTCCCGGATAGGCAGCATGAGACAGGCCGGTCTATCTCTACTGTTCGCAGCAACCAGCACGATGCACCGCCGTGGCGTGCGCCGCTGCCCGCGCTCTCGCAAGCCGGGTAGGGGCGTGGCGTGACGCTGCGTCGTGCCCGCAGACGAACTTAGGGATAACGATGCGCCATGACTGACTACGACCCGCGTACCGCGACCGGGATCCCGACCGAGCCCGTCGGCTCGCTGCCGCGCCCGAGCAAGCTGCAGCAGGCCTACGCCCAGTACGACGCCGGGGAGATCACCCGCGACCAGCTCGAAGCCGAGCAGGACAAGGCGGTCAAGGACTCGATCGACCGCAGCGAGGCCACCGGGGAGCCGATCATCTCCGACGGCGAGCAGCGGTGGTCGAGCTTCGCGACCTACGCCATCACCGACACCCTGGCCGGCACCGGGCTCGCCGACAACCTGGCCGGGGACGGGGGCCAGTACTTCGCGATCTTCGCTGACGGGCACCGCCGCCAGCTGCCCCGGCTCACCGGCGGGCCGTTCCGGTACAAGACCTACGCCGCCGACACCCTGAAGAAGGGCATCGGCCTGGCCAGCAAGCCCATGAAGCAGGCCGTGATCGCGCCGTCCATGCTGGCCCTGCTGTACCCGCTGGACGCAGAGCTGCCCGGCTACTCGCGGGAGAGCTTCGAGGAAGACCTCGTCAGCGAGTGCGAGAAGGACATCCGGCAGGCCTTCGCGGCCGGGGCCGCGAGGGTGTCCATCGACTTCACCGAGGGCCGGCTGGCCACCCGGGCGGACCCCCGCAACCCGTGGACCGGCCGGAACATGCTGCCGCATTTCATCGAGCTGAACAACCGGGTCCTCGACCGCTTCACCGCGGACGAGCGGTCGCGGATCGGCATCCACACCTGCCCCGGCGGCGACCGCGACTCGGTGCACAGCGCCGACGTCGACTACAACGACCTGCTGCCCAGCATGTTCGGCATGAACGCCGGGTACTTCCTGATCCAGCTGGCCAGCGAGCGGGACCGGGACCGCGTTTACGGGCTCATCGGGCAATACCTGCGCGGCGACGCCAACGGCGTACCGCAGTTCGCGTACATCGGCGTGATCAACCCGCTGAACCCGCGGGTGGAAAGCGCCGAGGAGGTGCGTGACGCCCTGGTCCGGGCGTCGAACTTCATCCCCGCCGAGCGCCTCGGCTCCACCGACGACTGCGGTTTCTCGCCGTTCAGCATCGACGAGAAGCCCAACCACGGCTCACCAGATTTCGCCCGGGACGTCGCGTTCCAGAAGATCGCGAACCGGGTACAGGGGACCAGGCTCGCCGCGGAGAAGCTCGGCGTCGGCTGACCGGTCTTCTTCCCCAGCCCCCCGCCCTGCCAGCCCCCGCCCTGCCAGCCCCCGCCCTGCCAGCCCCCGCCCTGCCCAGCCTCCTTTCCCGCCCCTGGCTGGCGGCGGCCGCGCGGTCGTGCGGCCGCCGCCCTCAGCCGGAGCCGCTCTCTTTGAGCAGCAGCTCGCCGACCTCGCGGGCGCGGGCCGCCGCCGCCGTGTCACCCTCGTGAGCGGCCATGATCGAGCCCTTCATGAGGATGTGCCACTTGCGCGCGAACGAGTCCGGGTCGGCGATGCCCGCCGCCGCCGCGAGCTCGGAGATATAAGCCCGGATATTGGCCAGGTGACCGACCGCGGCCTGGTGCACCGGGTGGGCGGGGTCGTTGACCTCGATCATCGTGGTCAGGAAGGAGCAGCCTTCGAAGTCGGGCTGGGCGAACCACTCCGAAAAGACGTCGAAGATCGCCAGCAGCTGCTCCTGAGGTGTTTCTCCGCGTCGCCGGCTCTCGGTCTCGAGCCACTCGCGCGTCCACAATTGCTCCCGACGGCGCAGGAAGTCGATAATCAGATCGTCCTTGGACGGGAAATTCCGGTAGAGCGTCATCTTCGCTGTCCCGGCCCTGGCGATAACCGCGTCCACCCCGACCGCCCGCAGGCCCTCCCGGCTGAATAGCTCATACGCGGCGCGACTCACCCGCTCGCGCCCGGTTTCCTGAGCGTCCCCCGGGGGCTTGCCCGGGCTGTGTTGGTCTGTCATATCCACTGGCCGTCTGTTCTGCCGTCTGGGCAAAGTGTACCGGGCGGTAATCCCGAGCCGCCGTTGTAAGCGCCGGGGTACGAGATCCCGTGCGTACCGCCGCCTGCCCAGCGCGGCAGGCCGGGATAGTCCGTGGTGGTGCGCTATGCGGATAGCAGCTTCTGCAGGTTGGTCAGGGACTCGGCGATGTCCCGGCGCATTTTGGGGACCAGGAGCCGCAACAGGGACCCGAACGTGCCCTGGACCTCCACCCTCTTGGTCACCCGGACGTGTCCCTCGGTGACCGGCTCGATCATGTGGACGAAGATGACCTTGCCCATGGGCATCGGGCATTCGCTCACCCAGCGCCGCTCGTCGTCCACGGCGGTGATGGTGAAGGACCCGCCGAGGTTGCCGCGCTGCTTGGCCCAGCCGGAAACCCCGGGCTGGAACGGCCCGTCCAGGCGGGCGATCTCCTTGCTGACGTCCCACTCGGGCCAGCGTGCCACGTCGGTCCAGACCTTCCAGACCGCGGCTGGCTCGGCCTGAAACGTTGCCTCGCATTCGAATGAGTACATGCCCCGCCCCGGCAAAGCTCGGCTGGACAAAACGCTAGCCGGCCGGTGCTCGCGCCAACGCATATTCCCCTAATCCCGGACGAGAGGCGCGGATGTCCGGGACGACAGGCGCGGATGTCCGGGACGACAGGCGCGGATGTCCGGGACGACAGGCGCGGATGTCCGGACGAGAGGGGCGGATGTCCGGGCCGAGGGGCGCGGACGCGGGGCGTCGGCGTCCGGCAGGACGAGAGACGTGGATATCCCGGACGCGGGGCCTGGGGCGTCCGGCGGTGTTGCCCAGGTCCGGCCTCCGCCCGCCCCGCCGCCCGCCGATGTGCGAGCGTCAGTCTCATGGACGCGCTGATCCGGGAGTACCGGGCCCAGGACACCGAACTGGTGGTCGAGCTGTCTATCCGAGCCTGGGCTCCGGTATTCGCCACCCTGGAGCAGGTACTCGGCCGCGAGATATTCGTCCGCCTCCACGGCGACTGGCGGCGGTACCAGGAGCGCGCGGTACGCGGCGTCCTGGCCGATCCCGCCATGCAGGTCTGGATCGCCGAGGCGACGCGAGGGGTCGTCGCCTTTGTTGCCGCGACCCTGCACGCCGAGCGTCTTCTCGGAGAGATCGTCATGCTGGCCGTCCACCCGGATGAACAGGACCAGGGAATCGGGACCGCGCTGACCGAGCTGGCCACGGACTGGCTACAGACCTCGGGCATGCGGGTCGCGATGGTGGAGACCGGAGGCGACCCGGGCCACGCTCCGGCCCGGCGCACTTACGAGAAGGCGGACTACACGCTGCTCCCCGTGGCCCGGTACTTCAAAGCTCTCTGACCCGGCCCGCCCACGCCGCCGGGGCGCTACCGGGCGGTCTGGCGGGCCAGCAGCACGACCCCAGCCCGGTCGTAGGTGTCGAAGTAGATGAAGCCCGAGCCGTTGTCCCGCCGCCCGCGCGCCAGCACGTCCAGGCCGAGGGCGGTTCCGACGGCGGCCGCGGCGTCCGGGCTGGACTCGAAGCCGATGTGGAAGAAGCATCACCGCCTTCCGACAATTGTCGGAAGCGGCCGCGCGGAGTCGGTGGACGCGGCGGCGAGGTCTCCCGGCTCCCGGGCAGGTCAGGAACCGCGGCGCGTGTCGTTCAGGCTCTCGTGCCGCCAGTTCTGGCCGAGTTCGTTATCGTGCAGCCTGCGCAACTGGTGCGCGTAATGATCCAGCCGGTCGGCTGCCCGCTGCATGTCGTGAAAGTCCTGCCCGTGGTCGCGGGCCGGCGTCTTCTCCTCGGCCCGCTTGCGCACGATATGCAGCTCTTCCTGGCCCAGCTCCACGATCTTGGCCAGCGTCTCTTCCAGATCCACCGCGTCCCTTTCCCTGGCTCGTGGGGTTGCCGATGGCCGCCCGGCTGACCTGCGCCGGCGGCGCCGCCTGCTCAGGCCGGAGGGCGTCGTAGCGAGCATAGACCGGGTAGTGTTCCGATCGCGGCTGCCGCCGGGCAGCCGGGGGTGGGGAGCCGGCGATGACCACTGACGTGGCGGGCATCTTGCGCCGGACCAGCCTGCTCCGCTCGGTGCCGGCCGAGGAGATAGGGGCCCTCGCCGCCGTATCCCGGCTGCGGAGCTTCCGCCGCGGCCAGGTCGTGTGTACCACCGGCGATCCGGCCGATTCCCTGATCGTGGTGGTCTCCGGCAGCGTCAAGGTGGTGGTCCGCTCGGCGGACGGCGGCGAGCTGACACTCACGGTCGTCCAGCCGGGAGGCGCGCTCGGCGAGCTCAGCATCGCCGACGGCGGCCCCAGGTCCACCGATGTCGAGACCCTGGAGGAGAGCCAGCTGCTGCTGGTCCCGCGCGAAGCGATCCAGGACGTCTGCGCGCGCGTGCCCGCGGCGGCGCAGGCGCTGACCGACACGATCGCGGCCACCCTCCGGCGGCTCACCGAGTCCGTGGCCGACCTGGTCTTCCTGGACCTGCCGCGCCGCGTGGCGAAGATGCTGCTCAGCCAGCCCCGGGACGACGACGACGTCATCCGGCTCAGGATGAACCAGGAGCAGCTCGCGCACCAGGCCGGGGGCAGCCGGCAGAGCGTCAACGCCGCGCTGCGCGGCTTCGAGCGACGCGGCTGGATCGAGGTGCGTGGCCGGGCGGTGACCGTGAAGCAGCCGGCCGCGCTCGGCCGGTTCGCCGGCCAGGGCGGCTAGCTGTGCTGTCGGCAAGCTGACAGCAACCCTGTCGGCCGGGCGACTGACAGGAATCTCGCCACCGGAGATGCTGAGAGCAGCTGGCCGTTCCTTAAGGCCGGTCATCGGGGGGACGCCGCTCCGCCCGGCAGTCACCGCCGGGCGGAGCGGCACCAAGAGCCACGCAGGGGGAACGATGTTCTGGTTCTGGATGAACATGCCACTGGCCGCGGCCTGCCTCGCGGCCTGGACCGGGATCCCGCTCTGGATGGTCCTCAGGCACCCGACCTGGGGCCCGGAGCCGGCCGACGGCCACCGTGCCCAGCCGGCCAAGCCCGAGCCCCAGCCCCAGCCCGCGGCGGCCGCGGGCCGCGGCGGGTACCTGGCCGGAAAACCGCTTGCGGCCGTCGGGCCGACGGCTCTTATGATGCACCGCGAGTAGCAGAGCGCCGATCAGCCCAGCGAGCCACCCGGGAGCCTCACATGCGAGCAGCGTCCATGTCCGTCGGAAAGGACCACTGGACCTGTTCGGAGGGTTTGGCGCTTGCTTCGCAGAACGCTGAATTTGGGGATCCTGGCGCATGTAGACGCCGGTAAGACCACTCTCACCGAGCGGCTGCTGTTCGCCGCGGGCGTCATCGACGAGGTCGGCAGTGTCGATGACGGCACCACGCAGGCGGACTCGCTGGCGCTGGAACGCCAGCGCGGGATCACGATCAAGTCGGCGGTCGTCTCGTTCCCGGTCGGCGACATCACCGTCAACCTGATCGACACGCCCGGCCACCCGGATTTCATCGCCGAGGTGGAACGCGCCCTGAGCGTGCTCGACGGCGCCGTGCTGGTGATCTCGGCCGTCGAGGGCGTGCAGCCGCAGACGCGCATCCTCATGCGCGCGCTGCAGCGGCTGCGCGTCCCGACGCTGATATTCGTGAACAAGATCGACCGTCGCGGCGCCGGCTACGAGCGCCCGCTACGGGCCATCGCGCAGCAGCTGACGCCGGCGATCGTCGCCATGGGCGCCACGCACGGGCTGGGCACGTGCGGGGCCGGCGTCACGGCCTTCGACGGCGCGGAGCCGGGCGCTACGGGCCGCCTGATCGAGGTGCTGGCTGAGCACAGCGACTCGCTGCTGGCCGCGTACGTCCGCGGCGAGCAGGAGATACCGCCGGGCCGGCTCCGCGCGGAGCTCGCCGCGCAGACGAGGCGGGGGAACGTCCACCCGGTGTTCTTCGGCTCGGCGCTCACTGGGGCGGGCGTGGACGCGCTGATGCGCGGGCTCGCCGAGCTGCTGCCGGCGGCCGGCCGCGACGCCAGCGGGCCGGTTTCCGGCCGCGTTTTCAAGATCGAGCGCGGCGCCGCGGGCGAGAAGATCGCCTACGTCCGCATGTTCTCCGGCACCGTGCGGACCCGGGACCGGGTGCGGTTCGGGCCGGGCGGCGAGCGGAAGGTGACCGCGATCAGGGTCTTCGGCGGCGGCCCGGCGACCCGGCGCGAGTCCGTGTCGGCCGGCCAAATCGGCCAGCTGTGGGGGCTGGCGGAGGCCCGGGTCGGCGACGCGGTCGGCGCGCCGCGGCGGCAGGAGGGGCGGCGTCAGTTCGCCCCGCCGACCCTGGAGACGGCCCTCATTCCCCGCGACCCGGGCGGCCAGGGCTCGCTCCGCGCCGCGCTCGCCCAGCTCGCCGAGCAAGACCCGCTGATCAACGTCCGCCAGGACGACGTGCGCCAGGAAATCTCCGTCTCGCTCTACGGCGAGGTGCAGAAAGAGGTCATCGGGGCCACGCTGGCCGCCGACTACGGCCTCGACGTCGGCTTCCGCGAGTCCACGACGATCTGCGTCGAACGGCTGGCCGGCACCGGCGCGGCGGTCGAGCGGCTGCACGAGCCGCCCAACCCGTTCCTCGCCACGATCGGGCTGCGGGTCGGGCCCGCGCCGGCCGGCTCGGGCACGAGCTTCCGGGTCGAGCCCGGGCTGGCGGGCTCCATGCCCGTCGCGTTCTTCCGGGCCGTCGAGGACACCGCGCGGCAGACGCTGCGGCAGGGCCTGTACGGCTGGGAGGTGCCCGACGTCGCGATCGTGATGACGCACTCCGGGTACCTGGGCAAGCACAGCCTCGGGCACGCGCGGTTTACCAAGAGCCTGTCGAGCACGGGCGAGGACTACCGCGGGCTGACCCCGCTGGTGCTGATGACCGCGCTGCGGCGGGCGGGAACCATGGTCTGCGAGCCCATCCACCAATTCCGCCTGGACGCGCCGGACGACGCGCTCGGGGTGCTGCTGCCCGCCCTGAGCCGACTGCGCGCGATACCGCGAACGCAGGTGACGCAGGACGGCTCGGCCACGCTCGAGGGCGACATCCCGGCGGCCCGGATCCACGAGCTGCGGCAGCAGCTCCCGCCGCTGACGCGCGGCGAAGGCGTGCTGGAATGCGCCTTCGACCGCTACGAACCGGTCAGCGGCCCGGTCCCGACCCGGCCGCGGTCCGGCGCCAGCCCGCTGGACCGCGACGAGTACCTGCGGAGGGTCGCGCGCAGCGCGCCCGGATCCGGTGGATATGGGTGATTCGCTCGGCCGAGCCGGCGACCGGGCGTAGTCTTCCGTCATCTCTCGGTGCCGACGCAACGTGGGGAGGGGCAGCCGTGGACATCCGGCCCGTCCGGCGGGTAGTGACCGGTCACGACGCCCAGGGCCGCGCGGTCGTGGTCATGGACGGGCCCGCGGCCAGCGTGCTGAACCGGCCCAGCCGCCCCGGCGTGGCCCTGACCAACCTGTGGGCGACCAGCTACACGCCGACGACCCGGGCGGACCACGACCCGGTGGACCGGCCCGTGGTGCTGCCTCCGCCGCGCGGCGGCACGGTCTTCCGCATCGTCCAGTTCGATCCCGAGGACCGGCAGGCCCTGGCCCGCGCGGACGGCACGGCCGCGTTCGCCGACCTGGGCGCGGCGGGCAACGCCGTCGCCAGCCAGCGCCACCCCTACATGCACCGCACGGACACCGTCGACTACGCGGTGGTGCTGCAGGGCTCGATCACCATGCTGCTCGACGACACCGACGTCGAGCTCAGCACCGGCGACGTCGTGATCCAGAACGGCACCAATCACGCGTGGTCCAACCGCGGGCAGGCCCCGTGCCTGATCGCGTTCGTGCTCGTCGACGCGGCCGATGATCCATAACGGGACCGGCCGGGACGGCCCTGGGCGGGGATAATCGACGGCCGCCCGGACGCGGTCGCCGCGTACCTGCGCCACTTCTGGTCCCACTGGTCGGGGCCGGGCTTCGAGCCGGCCGACGACCACCTGGCGCACCTGGTCTCGGTATACGGGCCGCCCGGGGCGTTCGCGGCCTCGATCGCCTGGTACCGGGCGGGCGCCGGCTCGGTCGCCGCCTCCCTGGCCGAGCAGGTACCGCGGTCACAGGACCGCGTCGCGGCACCGGCCACCGTGCTGTGGCCCGAGCATGACCCGCTGTTCCCCCGGGACTGGTCCGATCGGACCGGCGAGTTCTTCGCCGCGGCCAGGCTGATCCACCTCGATGGCGTCGGCCATCTCACCCCGCGCGAGGCCCCCCGGGACTTCGCCGCGGCGGTGATCGCCGCGGCGGCCGGGCCCGGCGCGGGCCCGGGCTGAGCGCCCGCGCACCAGCAGCCCCCAACACAACGAGATATAGCTTGACTGTGGACGCGATAGTACTTATCGTCTCCAGTACGGCGGGCGGGGGTTACGGGCGGCGTCGGTCCGGCCGCGGCCACCCGCCGTGGCGCCGGGCCGACAGCCTCCGACGAGGGGACGGAGCGACGCATGGTGGCGATGGAGATCCTGACCGCGCTCGGCACGCCGGAAGGCCGGGCCGACCCGTACCCGTTGTACGCCTCGCTGCATGAGATGGGCGAGGCGGTCGTGATCGACCCGGACCACGTCATGGTGGTCGGCTACGACGCCATCAACGCGGTCCTGCGTGATCCCGGCTTCCGGGTCTCCGACGAGTCCAGCTTCGACGAGGACTTCCCCTCCTGGCGGGCCAACCCGGTGTTCGTCCAGGCCATGGACTGGATCCTGAACCTGAACGAGCCGCGGCACGCCCGGATCAGGACCCTGATCGCCAAGACGTTCACGGCCCGGCGCGTCGCCGGGCTGGAGCCCGCGATCGCCGACATGGCCGACGGGCTGCTCGACGCGATGGCCGAACGTGGCGCCGACGGCGGCACCGTCGAGTTCATGCACGATTTTGCCTACCTGCTGCCGGTCACCGTGATCTGCGAGCTGATCGGGATCCCGGAGGCAGACCGGGAGGGGTTCCGGCCGCTGGCGCGGGACCTGGTCGGCGTCTTCGAGCTGCAGGACATCACCACCCTGCCCGCGATCAACGCCGCGGCCGAAGAACTGCTGGCCTACTTCACCGAGCTGGCCGTCCGGCGGCGCGCCGATCCCCGCGACGACCTGCTCAGCGACCTGCTCGCGGTCAGCGACTCCGGGGACGGCCGGCTGACCGACGCGGAGCTGCTGCACAACCTGACGCTGCTGCTGGTGGCCGGGTTCGAGACCACGACGAACCTGCTCGGCAACGGCCTCCAGATCGTCCTGACCGACCCGCCGGCCGGCGACGCGGTCCGGGACGGGTCGGTGCCGCCGCCCAGCTTCGTCGAGGAAGTGCTGCGATTCGACTCCCCCGTCCAGCTCACCAGCCGGGTCGGCTACGACACCGACCTGCGCGGCGTACCGGTGACCGGGAAGACCGAGCTTCTCACGATGCTGGCGGCGGGGAACCGGGATCCGCGCCGGTTCGCCAACCCCGGCCGGTTCGACCCGATGCGGCCCGACGGCGGCTCGCTCAGCTTCGGCGGCGGCGCGCACTTCTGCATCGGCGCCGCGCTTGCCCGGCTCGAGGGCGCGGTGGCCTTCCCCCGGCTGCTGCGCCGGTTCCCGAAGATCTCGGCCGCGGGCGAGCCGACCCGCCGGGAGACGTTCCTGCTGCGCGGCTTCGAGGCGCTCCCGGTCACCGTCGCGTAGCGGCGGGCGGGCAGCCGACCGCGTCCTACGATGGGGCCGTGTGCGTAGACGACAGCCCGGCGGCCCAGGTCCCGGCGGTGTGGCACGACTTCGAGCCGGACGTCGAGATCGCGCTGGACCCCGTGGACTCGGTCGTGGTGACCGCGCTGATGGACAACGTCACCGACGTCTTCATGCCCGACCAGGGCCCGGCCCGGCGGGTCGGGCCCGGCTTCGGCCCGATGCGCTCGTCGGCGACCATGGAGGGGGCGCAGGTTCCCGACGCGCTGATCGCCGAGCACGGGTTCTCGGTGCTGGTGACGGTGACCAAGGCCGGGCGCGAGCACCGGTTCCTGTTCGACGCCGGAGTCAGCCCCGACGGGGTCACCGAGAACATGCGCCGGCTGGGCCTCGACCCGGGCTCGATCGAGGCCATCGTGTGCAGCCACGGCCACTTCGATCACACCGGCGGGATCGACGGGCTGATCCGGGCGGTCGGCCGGGCGAACCTGCCGGTGCTGATCCATCCGCACTTCTGGCGGCAGCGCCGCATCCTGCTGCCCGGCCGCGAGCCGATGGAGATCCCCACCACCAGCCGCCGGGCCCTGGCCGAGGCCGGCTTCGACATCATCGAGGAGCAGCAGCCGAGCTTCCTGTTCGACCGGTCCGTGCTGGTCACCGGCGAGGTGCCGCGGACCAGCGGCTACGAGCCGGGCTTCCCGCCGCAGCAGGCCTGGATCGGCGGCGGCTGGCAACCCGACCCGCTGGTGCTCGACGACCAGGCCCTCATCGTCAACGTGGCCGGCCGGGGACTCGTCGTGATCACCGGCTGCGGCCACGCGGGCGTGATCAACATCGCCCGGTACGCCCAGCGTCTCACCGGCGGCCAGCCGCTCTACGCGCTGCTCGGCGGGTTCCACCTGAACGGCCCGCTGTTCGAGCCGCTGATCCCCCGGGTGCTGGACGAGCTGGCGGCCATGAACCCCGGCGTGCTAGTGCCCGCGCACTGCACCGGGTGGCGGGCCCAGCACGCGATGTCCGCGCGGTTCCCCGCCGCGTTCATCCCGAACACGGTCGGCACCAGCTTCGGGCTCTGACCGCGGTCACGCGAAGACGTCGGGCGGCGGGACCGGGGACGGCTCGGGGCTGGCGTCGGTGATCGGCCTGGCCCCGGCGACGAACCGGTCCAGGTCGGCGCCGCCGGTGACCCGGGCCGGGAACGGGTCGCCCGCGGCCCGCCTGGTCAGCCCCGCGACCGGGAGCTCGTCGTCGGCCGCGGCCAGCACCAGGTTGCCGAACCGGCGGCCGCGCAGCACCGCAGCCTCCGCGATCACGCACGCGTGCCGGAAGACCGAGCGCGCCGTGGCCACCCGGCGGCGGGCGTGCGCCAGCGGCGGGCCGTCGGCGACGTTGACGGCGAACACGCCCGACGGGGCCAGCGCCCGGGCCGCGGCGGCGGTGAACTCCGCCGACGTCAGGTGGGCCGGGGTCTGCCCCCCGGCGAAGACGTCCGCGATCAGCACGTCGAACGACCCGGCGGGGACCTGCTCGAGGACCGCGCGGGCATCGGCCACGCGGACGGTGATCCGGCCCGCCCTGGTCCGCGAGCGGGCGGGCTGGTCCAGCGGCAGCCGCCGCCGGACCAGGCTGGCCACCTCCGCGTCGGACTCGACCGCCAGCTGGCTGGAGCCCGGCCGGGTCGCGGCCACGTAGCGCGCCAGTGCCAGCGCGCCGCCGCCCAGGTGCAGCACCCGCAGCGGCGCCCCGGCCGGGGCGGCCAGGTCCACCACGTGCCCGATCCGGCGCATGTACTCGAGTTCCAGGTGCCGCGGGTCATCCAGGTCGACGTGGGACTGCGGGACGCCGCCGACCAGCAGCATCCAGGCCCGCGGCCGGTCGAGGTCGGCGAGCAGCTCGACCGGGCCGTCCGGGCCGGCCTGGCCGGCGGACGGCCCGTTATGGCTGTGCTGCTCACGGGACATGAAGGACATTGTCCAGCCCGTGCAGACACATGTACGCGGCGCCGGGCCGGCCGCTCTTATCTGGCGAACGTTCCCGCTGGGTCTTCTCCCGGCCCGACCAAGATTAGAGGCCGGCCATGGACAAGACGGCTCTCCTCGCGCCCGTGCGCGACGACTACGGCCCCGAGCACGCCCCCCACCTGCCCCGCGCGCCGCGCGACGGCGAGCAGTTCGCCGTCTTTGCCCGGCAGCGCCGGCGGGGGGTGGCCATCCTCGTGTTCGCGTTCTCGCTCGGCTCGCTGTACGGGATCTGGGCGGTGTTCAGCAAGTCCTGGGTCTGGCTGCCGCTGGCCCTGAGCCTGCTCATCCTGGTCCCCTGGTCCGTCTGCACGCTCGTGCTCACCATGATCCGGCCCTCGGTCGATCCCGGAGCTCACGACGCGGCGTTCTGCGGCACCTCAGAAGATCACGCACAGGTGGACGTGTTCCTGCCGGTGTGCGGCGAGGACCTGGACGTGCTGGCCAACACCTTCGACCACGTCGCCGCGCTGGCCTGGCGCGGCTGGGTGCAGGTCTACGTCCTGGACGACAGCCACAGCCCCGCGGTCCGGGCGCTGGCGCGGGCGCGTCACTTCCACTACCTCGCCCGGCCCAATCGCGGCGAGTTCAAGAAGGCCGGGAATCTGAACTACGCGCTGGAGCACTCCCGCGGCGAGTACATCGTGGTCTTCGACGCCGACTTCGCCCCGGCGCCGGGGTTCCTGGCCCACGTGATACCGTACTTCGCCGATCCCCGCGTCGGCATCGTGCAGACCGCCCAGTACTTCGACACCGGCCGGAGCCGCACCGCCAACTGGATGGCCCGGTACGCCGGGGCCATCCAGGACAGCTTCTTCACCTGGGTGCAGCCGCACCGGGACACGATCGGGTCGGCGCTGTGCGTGGGCACCAACGTCGCCTACCGGCGCGCGGCGCTGGAGACGGCCGACGGCTGGACCAGGATCGAGGGGGGCGAGGACGTCATCACCGGCATCGCGGTGATGACGCACGGCTACCGCGTGGCCTACGTGCCGCTCAACCTGGCCAAGGGCCTGTGCCCGGACACCTTCCGGGCCACCGTCAACCAGCAGTACCGCTGGTGCAAGTCCTCCCTGGACCTCGTGTACCCGCCCACCCGCAAGAACGTCATCTGGCAGGTCTTCCGCGGCTGCAAGATGACCCTGGTCCAGCGGGTCAGCTACCTGACCGGCACCCTGTACTACCTGCAGTCGATCCTGGTCCTGATGATCGCGGTGGCCCCGTCCCTGGTCATGCTCTGGGTGTACCCGTACGAGATCGGCCCCGGTAACTACCTGCCGATCCTGCCCGCCATGGCCGGGATGCTGGCCATGCCCGCGATGATCCGGGGCTGGCGGCCGCAGATGCTGCGCCTGGTCATGATCTACTCGGTCGCGCACCTGCTGGCGGGGGTGGACACCCTGCTCGGCCGCTCGGCGGCGTGGGTGCCGTCCGGCGCGAGCAAGCACCGCAACCTGACCCCGCTGTTCGCCAGCATCATCTTGCGTACCTGGGTGGTGGTCACCCAGGGCGCCGCGTGGATCGCGCTGGCCTACGACGTCCCGGTCTACAAGCTGCCCGCCTATTGGCTGCCGCTGCTGTTCGCCGCCTTCCAGACCGTTGTGCTGTTCCCGCTGCTGCTGCCCGGGCACGGGGTGGGGAACCCCGGACAGCAGACGACGCCGGAATGGTCGGAGACCGTCGTGCTGCCGGCCGGCGGTGACCCGGCCCGCCCCGTGGCGGCGCGTTAGGGCGAAGCCTGCGCGGGACGCTGGACCGCCAGCAGCGGGATGGCCGCGATCTTCTCGTCAGTCAGGTCGTCCCAGCGGATGCTGGCGGGCCGCCGCGGTCCGTGCCGGGCGCGGCAGTCGATGACGCGCTCCGGGGTGACGATGAAGTCCACCGGCACGTCGTGGCCGGTCACCGGGATCGTCCCGGCCGGGCGCACCTGGAGTTCGTGAACGGTCGTGACCGACACCGTGCCCGGCCCGATCAGGCCTGCCGCGGTGGCCAGCGCGTATTCCAGGTCGGCGAACCCGCCGCCCTTGCCGAGCCGGGCGCCGTCCTCCCCGGCCGCGACGCTGCCCATCACCACCAGGTCAACCGGGGACAGCTCGGCCAGCGTGACCCGCCGGGCGGAGCGGGCCGCCCCGCTGATCGAGGCCGCCTTGCGCGGCGGCTCGGTCAGGTGGTCGGGATCGAGGGCGAAGAACGGCTCGGGCCCGGCCAGGCGCGGGACGGCCATGTACACGGTCTTGCCGTCCTCGAGGGCGCGCTGGCGGACCGGAAGCTGCGCGGCGTCCGGGTTGGCCTTGAGGGTGCGGGCCGCCTGCCAGGCCGGGGTGGCGCGCAGCCGCTCGGCGGCGGCCTCGGCGCCGGTGAAGTTCGGGATGCGCCCCGTCGCGCCGGGGAACCTGGTGACCCGCGCCGCGCGCATCGCGGACCACACCTCCTCCCGCAACGCGGCCTTCGCGGCCAGCACGTCGGCGGGACCGCCGGCGTCATGATCGTGACGTGGCACGGGACGGGTCATATCCCCATCCTGCCGCGCGCTGTATCAGGGCGTGCGCACCCCGCTCTTTACGTCTGGAGGGAATGTCCCTTTCGTGGAGGGCATCATGTGCCGGTTGGTACGCAGGGCGGGTGTGTGGGCGCTCGCCGGCACCGTCATCATCACGCTGGCCGCCGGGTGCAGCGCAACGACTCACGCGGCATCGCCGGGCCAGGGGCCCGGCCCGCAGATCTTTACCATGAAGATGGTCACGGACCATCGCAGGCTGGATCGCGGCGTGCTGGCCCACAGCGCGCTCACGACCATGCAGGCACGGCAGGCCGCCGTGTTCGAGGTCCGGGTCACCGACGTCGGGCAGGGTCCCGAGACCACCGCGTTCACCCGGCAGTCGCGCGGCTGGGTGGTGGACGCGCAGAACGTCCCGACGGGCGGCGCGGTGAGCGTGCAGATCGCCTGCGGCGCCGGGCTGGCCTGCGTGCCCCGGACGTCATCGGCGCGTCAGTCGATCCTGCGCCCCGGCCGGTCGGCCACCTGGACCTGGAACGTCACCGCCAGGTCACCGGGCGCCGACCAGATCCTGATCACCGCCATCTCGTATCGCGGTGACTCACCAGCGGTGGCCAGCCAGACGTCCGTCGCGACGGTCGTGAAGGTGCAGTCCACCCCGCTGTACAACCTCGAGGCGGCCTTTGACGCGAGGAGGAGCGAGATCATCTTCGTCGCCGCGGACCTGCTGGCGCTCGCGGCGATCCTCGGTGCCGTGCTGGTCGTGCGCCGGAGGATGACCCGCGGCCGGCCGTCACCGCGGCCGGCGAGGTCCTGGACGGCCCGGCTGGCGCGGCGCCCGAAGCCCCGCCCGGGCCTCACCGGGACGGCGCCGCCGGGGCCGGGCGGAAAGGCCCGGCTGGGCCTGCGCGGCCGGGCCCGGCTCAGGCTGCGCGGCCGGGCCTGGCTGGGGTCGCGGGGCCGGGCCTGGCTGGGGCTGGCGGCGATCGAGGCCGCCGTGGCCGCGGTCGTCATCGTGCTCGTCCGCCACGTCGCCGCGAAGCCGCTGTCTTTCGCGATCATCGCCGCGGCGGCCGCCGTCGTCCTGCTCCCGGCGTACTTCCTGCCGGTGTTCATCGCCCGCGCCCGCCGGGTGCCGGATCTCGCGCCGGTAGCGGTGATCAACGTGTTCCTCGGCTGGACGTTCTTCGGGTGGGTGATCGCGCTGGCCCTGGCCGTGCGGGACCGGCAGCCGGACCGCCCGGCCGCGGCGCCTGCGACAGCCGCGCCAGCCGTGCCGGACGCGAGGACCGAGCCGTTGGCCTACGCGGCGTACGCCGCGGTACCGCGGATGCGGCCCCGGCCGGCCGAGCCGGCCGGCGCGGCCGTGACGCTCATGATCTGGCAAACCGCGGACAACGGCCTGACCTGCCAGGACCCCGGCGACAGCTGGGTGCGCCGGTGGACGTACGGCGTGTCGGAAGGCCAGGATGGCGCGCCGCGGTTCGTCCTCACCGGAGATCAGCACGGCTGCCTGGTGCCGCGGCCGCGGGAGCGGCCCGGGCGCTGAGGGATCAGCGCCCGGGCCGGACCGGCCAGCGCCGGGTCAGCGCGGGTCCGGAGGCCGGACCGCTACGGCCGGTCAGCCGCTGTACTGAACGATGACGGCCACCACGTTGGCCCCGGAGTTGTTCACTGCGTGGGTGAGCCCCCCGCCCAGCATCTGGGCGGTGCCGGGGATGTGGGCGATGGACACCACGTCGATCCGGCGGGGGCCAACGGGCACGGTGGCCGTGGTGAGCCGCCCGTCGCGGTAGTGCACCAGGTAGGACGGCCGGCCGTCGAAGCCGGGCATCGGGATCCACAGGCCCCCGTGGCCGTCAGGGGCGGCCTGCTGCAGCGGGGAGGTGCCGATCCCGAAGTTGCCCTGGGCCACCTTGCGCCACGCATTCCCGTTGTAGTGCAGGATGACCGTCGGCCCGCCCTCGTCCTCGAGGTTGCCGCTGCCGATGGCGTAGACGTCGTTGCGGGACAGCGCCACGATGCCGACCACGGCCGGGTCGTTGAGCTCCTGCTTGGCGGGCAGCAGGCTCGCCACCGAGGTACGGGTCCAGGTGTGGCCGTTCCAGTTCGCGACCTTCGTCCCGGTGAAGGCCCAGATGTCGGTGGCGGACACCCCGCTGCCGCCCTGCAGCCCGTGGCCGGATGCCACCCTGGTCCAGGTGTGGCCGTTGTAGTGCCAGGCGCCCAGCGCGTTGCCGGGGACGAAGGGTATGCCGAACACCCAGACGTCGCTCGGGGACAGCACCACGGCCCCGCCGATCTCCTTCCCGAAGGACCTCTGGACCGACCAGCCGGTGCCGTTCCAGCGCAGCGCCCGGGAGGTGGTCCCGGTGCCGGTGAAGGCCCACACATTGCGGGCCGACGACGCGCCGGCCGCGATGACCGTCTCGTCGCTGCGGCCGGGGAACGCGACCCGCGTCCAGGATGACCCGTTGCGCTTCCAGGCGGTCGGCCCTTCGACCCCGTTGAAGGCCCAGCCGCCGGTCTTGCCGACCGCGACGACCGCCGTGAAGATGCCGGTGCCCCCGCTGTGCACCCGCTTGACGATGTGCCAGGACGGGCTGGCCGACGTCGCGGCCATGGCCGACGCCGCGCCGGCCACCGCCAGCGCCGCGGCTACGCCGATCGCGGCGACGCGCGCCATGCGCCGGCGCCGCGGCCGCGGCCTTGCGTCCTCACCCGCCCAAACGTCCTCGCCTGCCCCGCTGCCTGACATGTGACCCTCCCGTGTCCCCCAGCGCGTCCGTATCGCGCGGCCTTTCTTAAGACCCGCGAGGACGACGGCCGGACGGGCGGCAGTGATTACAGCTTGGTAACGATACGGCCCGGCCGGGGTCCGGCATCAGCGGCCGGTGAACGCGGGCGGGCGCTTTTCCGCGAACGCGCGCTGGCCCTCGCGGTAGTCGTCGGACCGGAAGCAGGCCTCGATCATCGCCTCGACCCGCCCGGTGTCCTGGTGACCGGGAGGCCGACTCGCCTCGCGGATCGCCGCCTTGCACGCGGTCACGGTGAGCGGCGCGTTCTCCGCGATGGCCCGGGCCAGGCTCATCACCTCGTCCCGCAGGCTGGCCGCGGGCACGACGCGGTTGACCAGGCCCATCTGGAGGGCTTCCGCGGCCGAGAACCGCCGGGCGGAGAACAGCATCTCCGAGGTCCAGGACGGCCCGATCAGGCTGGTCAGGGCGGTCACCCCGGCGAAGCCGGGGCCGAGCCCGAGCCGGGCGGCGGGGACCCCGAACTGGCCGTCGTCGGCGGCGATGCGGATGTCGGCCTGCAGCGCGGTGAACAGGCCGCCGCCGATGCAGAACCCGCGGATCATGGCGATCAGGGGCTTGCCCAGGTCATGCCAGGAGCGGTTGAGCGCCGCCGAGACGCGGTCGTACTCGGCCCGGGCCTGCGGCGAGGTGCGCCGCTCGCCGAACTCGGAGATGTCGGCGCCGGAGGCGAAGGCCTTGTCCCCGGCGCCGGTCATGACCACGACGCGGACGGCGCGGTCGGCCTGCAGCGCCAGCAACAGTCCCGGCAACGCGGCGCGCATCTCGCTGGACAGCGCGTTGCGCTTGGCCGGGTTGTTGAAGGTCACCACGGCGACGGCGCCGACCGCCTCGGCCAGCAGCTGACCGGTGCCGGTGTCGTGCCACGCGGGCGAGCTCGATGACGTCATGCCGTTCCTCTCAGATCACTCCCTGGGCGCGGAGCCGGTCGACCTGATCGCGCGGGTAACCCAGTTCGGCGAGCACTTCGTCGGTGTGCGCGCCCAGGTCGGGGCTGGGCGCGCGGACGGTGGGCGGGGTGCCGGTCATCCGCACCGCGTTGCGGAGGATGTCCAGCGGGCCGAGCGCCGGATGGTCCACCGTCCCGGTCATCGCCAGGTGCTCGACCTGGGGGTCGGCGAACACCTCGTCCATGCGGTAGACCGGCCCGCACGGCACGCCGGCCTGGTTCAGCGCCTCGACCCATTCGGCCGTGGTCCGGGTGCGCAGCCGCCCGGCGATCAGCGCGTTGAGCTCCGCCCGGTTCGCCGACCGCTGGGCGGCCGAGTCGAAGCGCGGGTCGGCCGGGAGGCCGGGCAGGCCGATCACCTGGCACAAGCTGTCCAGCAGCCGCCCGCCCGCGCCCGCGATGTTGACGTATCCGTCGGCGGAGGCGAAGCAGCCCATGGGGACGCTCATCGGGTGGTGGTTGCCCGCCTGCGGCGCGACCTCGTGATCGATGGTCCAGCGGGCGGCCTGGAAGTCCATCATGGCGATCATCGATTCCAGCAGGGAGGTCTGCACCCAGCGCCCCACGCCGGTCCGGTCCCGGTCGTGTAACGCGACCAGCACGCCGACCGCGAGGTACAGGCCGGCGGCCAGGTCGGCCACGGGAATCCCGGCGCGGACCGGCCCGCTGCCGGGCAGCCCGGTGACGCTCATCAGGCCGCCCATCCCCTGGGCGATCTGGTCGACGCCGCCCCGGCCGGCGTAGGGGCCGTCCTGGCCGAAGCCGGAGATCGACCCGTAGACCAGGCGCGGGTTCCGCGCGTGCACGGTGTCGAAGTCGAATCCGAGCCGGTTCTTGACCGGGGGGCGCATGTTCTCGATCAGCACGTCGGCGGTGTCGACCAGCCGCATCAGCACGTCGCGGGCTCCCGGCGCCTTCAGGTTCAGGGACAGCGACCTCTTGTTGCGGTGCAGGTGCTGGAAGTCACAGCCGTGCCGGCTGCCGGTCAGGGCCGGCGCGGCCGGGTCGGGCGGCGGCTCCACGCGGACGACGTCGGCGCCCCAGTCGGCGAGCTGGCGGACGCAGGTCGGCCCCGCCCGGGCGATCGTGAGGTCGATGACGCGGACGTCGCCGAGCGGGAGGTGCGTGGCCACGCTCCCTATCATCCACGACGCCGGCGGGGGCCGCGGTCAGAGCGGGTCGGGATACCCGAACACCTCGTCGATCGGCACGCGGAACACCCGGGCGATCTGGAAGGCCATCTCCAGGGAGGGGGAATAACGGCCTTGCTCGATCGCGATGATGGTCTGCCGGGTCACCCCGACCCGCTGCGCCAGCTGCGCCTGCGTCATCTCGCCGTGGGTGAACCGCAGCGCGCGTATCGAGTTGGTGATCCTGGTCGGCTTGCTCATGACCGTGCGCTACAGCCCGCGCCGGTAGGCGACGAGCCTGACCGCGGACCCGACGACCGCCCACAGTACGAACCCGAGGTAGATGACGTTGGCGATCCAGAAGTAGTCCCACTTGGCCAGCGCCATGAAAAAGGCGGCCG
>Ga0335073_10002086_pt1 | contig 27315 bp, 23 predicted proteins | sample Lox_Sample_22_FD_207093 | JGI IMG/M metagenome (GOLD analysis project Ga0335073, IMG submission 207093) | Soil microbial communities from Loxahatchee National Wildlife Refuge, Florida, United States - Lox_Sample_2.2 | ecosystem: Environmental > Terrestrial > Soil > Wetlands | place: USA...
CCGACGTCTTCTACGTCGACTGGAAGAACCCGCAGATCAACACCGCGACCACCAACTGGGGCTTCTTCGCGGTGCAGAACGTCGACAAGGCAATCACCAAGGGTGTCGAGCTGCAACTCGCCTCGCGCATCGGCGACCGCTTCCATTACAGCCTCGGCTATACCTATACCCAGGCACGGCTCGCGGCGGATGCGGTCTCGGCGGACGGCGTCTACGTCATCAACACCAACGGCGCGCAGCTCCCCGGTTCGCCGCAGAACCAGTTCAACCTGGCGCTCGACTACCGCATTCCGTTCGCGGGCAATCCGCTCACGCTGCGCTCGGACCTCTACTATCAATCCTCGACCGAGGACACGCTGTTCTCCTCGGCCTCTTCGCCGAACACCGTGCCGGCCCCGAACCCGTACCTGGGGGAGCCGAAGTTCTACTACCCGATGCCGGGGTTCTGGATCTGGAACGCGTCCGCAACCTACCCCTTCAACCGCTGGTCGGCGACGCTGTGGATCAAGAACATCACGAACGCACAGGCCTTCACCGGCGTATACACTGAGGCCTACATGGGTACCTCTCCGGCGCAGAACTTCTACGGCAACGACTCCAAGGGCCTCAACGCCCTGCCGCGTACCGTGGGACTGACGCTCAACCTCAGGTTCTGAGCCGCGGCGGATGCGGGGTGCGCAAGAGGCGACCGTGTACCCTGGCGCCGGTCCGCCCGCCGACCCGCGCAATCTGCTCGCCTGGATCGAGCGCGCCGCCGCCGCCGGCCGCGGCGCCGAGGTGCTGGCGCAACTCACCGCGGTCGCCGAGCGGGCCGACCTCAGCCTCGCGCTGCGCCAGCAGGCCGCACAGCTGCTGACCCACCTCAACCGCCACGTCGAAGCCGAACGCTGCAGCGCCCGTTGCGCGCGCGACGCGCCGGATGATGCGCAGATCCTCTACAACTGGGCGGCGGCCCTCACGGCGGTCGGCCGGCTCGAGGATGCCGAGCGCACCTACGACCGGGTGATCGCGCTCGCACCGCAGGATGCCGATGCCTGGTACAACCGCTCGACGCTGCGCCGGCAGACGCCCGCGCGCAACCACGTCGCCGCCCTCGAGGCACGGCTGGCGACGATGGCGCCCGGCGATGCGGGCCGCGTGGCACTCGAGTACGCGCTCGCCCGGGAGCTGGAGGACCTGGGTCAGTACCCGCAGGCCTTCGCAGCGCTGCAACGCGGCGCCGACGCACGGCGGCAGCGCCTGAGCTATCGGGTCGCCGCCGACACCGCGGCGATGGCCGCGATCGCACGGACCTTCGATGCCGCGTGGTCGGCGAACCTTCGGCCAGGCCTCGCCGATGAACGGCCGGTGTTCATCGTCGGGCTGCCGCGCAGCGGCACGACGCTCGTCGACCGGATCGTGAGCTCGCACAGCGCGGTCGCGAGCCGGGGCGAGTCGACGGACCTTGCCGCCGCGGTGACGCGCTGCGCCGCGGGGGCGCGCGGTAAGACGGAGCTCATCCGGCAGGCGGCGCTCGCCGACCCGGCGCGCCTCGGCGCGGAGTATTGCCGCACGTTGCCCGAAACGGCCGCGCGCCGCGTCATCGACAAGACCCCTCTCAACTTCCTCTACCTCGGGCTGATCCGGGCCGCGCTGCCGTCCGCGACGCTCATTCACGTACGGCGCGCGCCGCTCGATGTCTGCTATGCGATGTACAAGACGCTGTTCCGCATGGCCTACCCGTTCTCCTACTCGCTCGAGGACCTCGCCCAGTACTACATCGCCTACGACGCCCTCATGCAGCACTGGCGCAGTACCCTCAAAGGCGCGCTGCTCGAGGTGGATTACGAGGAGCTGGTCGCCAGCCAGGAGGACGTCAGCCGCCGCCTCATCGCGCACTGCGGGCTCGAGTGGCAGCCGCAGGTGCTCGAGTTCGAGCGCAACACGGCGCCTACCCTGACGGCGAGCGCGGCGCAGGTGCGCCAGCCGATCTACCGCTCCTCCGTCGGGCTCTGGCGCCGCTACGCCGCGCAGCTGCTGCCGCTGCGCGCGAGGCTCGCCGCGGCCGGCATCGAGACGCACGAATGCGACTGAGCGCGCTCGGCGCCGTGCTGCTCGCCACCGCGGCGGCGGCCGCCGCACCGCCTGCGCCGCCTGCGCCGCCGGCGGGCGCCGCGGGCGCGCCGGTGACCCGTGCCGGCGCGCTGCGGCGTGCGGATCTCGAAGGCGCGGCGACGCCGGCCGGTCCCTGGGCGATGACGGCATTCGCCCCGCCCGCGGGCGCCCGCGCCCCGAGTCACGTGTTCGAGGGACGCCTCGTGCTCGCGGCGCAGCTGCCGGGTGGCGCGTTCCGCGTGCTGAAGGATCTGTGGCACGATGCCGACGCGAATCAGGGCGCCGCACGGCAGCTGCCGCCGTTCGACTTCGCCTTCGTGCAGAGCGGGCCGGCCCTCATCCCGCTCGAGCGCGGTGCGGTGCGCAGCGCGCACACCGAGTGGGAGTTCGTGCTCGAGCCCGGGCGGGTCTGGGACCAGGACGGCGATCGCGGCCTGACGCGCGCGGCACTGCCGTTCGCGCTCGAGGAGCGCAACGCCAACTGCATGCACAACGGCGTGCTGACGTTTCTCTTCGGGGACGCGGGGCGCGTCTCGAACGTCGCCTGGGAAATCGGCCAGGAGACCTGCTTTTATTTCAAGTTCGATGCGTGGGGCGCGTCACGGGCGCGCTACCTGGCGGGTGCCGTGCCCGCCAAAGCCGACCTCATCGCGCGCTACCGGCGCGAGCTCGCCGGGCGCGTGCCGAGCCGCCCCATCGCACAACTCGCGTCCGATCATCCCGGCGCCGATCCCGGCGAGTTCGGCTCGCCGCTCGAGATTCCTGCCGCGGACATGACGCTCTACGGAGCGGCGGTCGATGGCGTGCACTACACCAGCGGCTGCGCCACGCGCTTCGGCCCGTATCCCTATTGCGACGAGCTCGACCTGCCGTCGTATTCGCTCGCCAAGACGCTGGTCGCCGGGCTCGCGACCATGCGTGCCGCGCAGCTCGACCCCACGGTGCTCACGGCCACCATCGCCTCGCTCGTTCCCGAATGCGCCGGCCACGGCTGGGACGACGTCACCGTCGCCGCGACGCTCGACATGGCGACCGGGCACTACGAGTCCACGGCGCGCGAGCACGACGAGAACGGGGACGACATGGAGCCGTTCTTCGCCGCCGAGGATCACGCCAGCCGCATCCGCTTCGCCTGCAGCCACTATCCGCGCAAGGCGCCTGCGGGCACGATCTGGGTGTATCACACGGCCGACAGCTATCTGCTCGGAACCGCACTCGCGGCCTGGGATCGCCGCCGCGCCGGCCCGGCGGCAGATTTTTTTCACGATCTGCTCATCGAGCCGATCTGGCATCCGCTCGGACTCAGTCCCGCGGTGGATGTCACCCGCCGCGTGCGCGATGCGAGCGCCCAGCCCTTCACCGGCTACGGCCTGACGCTCAAGCGCGACGACGTCGTGAAGCTCGCGCAGTTCATGATGCAGGGCGGGCGCATCGGCAATGAGCAGGTGATCGATGCGGCCATGCTCCGGGCGGCGCTGCAGCAGGATCCCGCGCATCCCGGACTCACGGCCGCGAGTCCCGAGGTGCGCTACCACGACGGCGTGTGGGCGTGGAACGCCGCCGCCTATCTCGGCTGCACGCAGCCCGCCTGGATCCCGTTCATGTCGGGCTACGGCGGCATCCAGGTCGTCATGTTCCCGAACGGCATCGTCTACTACTACTTCAGCGACGGCGGGGTATGGGCGTTCGCGCGTGCGGCGCGCGAGGCAGACCGGATCCGGCCGTTCTGCCGGAGAGACTGAGTGAGCCGCGCGCCGGCGCCCTGGAGCGCGCGTGCCGCACCCGATGGCCTGCTCGCCGCGGCGTTTCTCGGCATGCTCGGAACCGCCGGCATGTTCTATGTCAACCTGCTGCCGGCAATCGTCTCGGGACTGCGCGACGCGCTCGGCTACAGCAACGCGCAGGCCGGCTATGTCGCCTCGGCGAACGTGTACGGCGCCGCGCTCGGCGCGCTGGCGGCGGTGTTCCTGGTGCGCCGCTTCGCCTGGAAACGCCTCCAGGTCGCAGCGCTCAGCGCGCTGCTCGTGCTCGACCTCGCCTCGATGGCGGTGGCCTCGCTCCCGCTGCTGATCGCCCTGCGGGCGGCGCACGGCCTGTGCGGCGGAGTGTCGATCGGCATCGCACTCGCGGTGATGGCGCGCACCCGCGTACCGCAGCGCGCCTACGGTGCGCAGTTCACGCTGCAGGTGCTGCTCGGCGGCCTGGGGCTGCTGTGGCTGCCGGAGCTCGCGGCGCGCCGGGGTTCCTGGGTGCTGTTCCTCGCGCTGGCGCTGATCACCGCGGTCACGCTCGCTCTGCTGCCGCTGCTCGCAGACTATCCGCTCGGGACCGCCACGGCAGCGGCCGGGCGGGCGGCAGTGCCGCGCCGGCCGCTCGCCGCCACGCTCCTCGCCATCTTCCTGTTCCAGGCGGCCAACATGGCGCTGTTCGCCTTCATCATTCCGCTCGGACACCATTACGCCCTCAGTACCGCATTCGTGAGCGATACCCTCGCCGCGGCCGACTGGATCGCCGCGCTCGGCTCGCTGCTCGCGATGTGGGTGGGCCTGCGCTTCGGGCGCCTGCGCCCGCTCGTGCTTGCACTGCTGATCACGATCCCCGCGACGGCGGCGTTCCTCAGGAGCGACGCGGCGACGGTGTTCGTCGGTGCCAACGTCGTCACCGGCGTCGCCTGGTCGTTCGTGATCCCGTGGCTCTTCAGCATGTGCGCCGCGCTCGACCCCTCCGGGCGCAGCGCAACGCTCGGCGGCTTCTGCTCGAAGATGGGTCTCGCTTCGGGCCCGCTGCTCGCCCCCTATCTCATCGGGAACGAGGATTTCGCGGCGTTGATCCGCGCCGCGGCCGCCGCTCTGGTGCTGGTACTCGCGGCGGCTGCCTGGCCGGCGCGGTACATCGACCGCAGCTAGCGATCGCGCGCGCGACCGTGCGACCATGGCGGCGATCACTCGGTCGGGCGATGAGTCGATGCAGGATCTCGACGGCATTCCGCTGACGGGCGCGGCGCGCGAGCAGAGCGCCGCCGACGCGCCGCCGCACGCCGCGGACGCATTGCTCGCCGAGGCGGACCGGCTGCGTGGCGAGGGGCGCCTGGCCGAGGCGCTGGAGCGTTATGACGCCGCGGTCCGGGCCGACCCGCTTTGCGCCGCCGCCCACCTCGGCCGCGGCGCCATCCTGCTCTCGAGCGCGCACTTCGAGGCGGCCGAGAGCGCCTGGCGGCAGGCGCTCGCCTGCGAGCCACACTCCGCCGCGGCGTACTTCAACCTCGGCGTCCTCGCCATGGCGCGCGGCAGGTACGCCGAGGCGCTGCCGCTCCTGGCGAGCGCCCTCGCGCAGCGCGGCGACGCCGCGGCCCGCGCCGCTTTCGCCAGCTGCGCCGCGCGGATCCGCTTCACCCGCGACGACCCGCTGGTGCGCGCGACGCTCGCGCGTGCGATCGGCGAAGCCTGGGGCCTGCCGCACGACCTGTGCGCAGCGGCCGTGAGCCTGCTGCTGCTCGAGACCACGCTTGCCGGCTGCGTGCGCCGTGCCGAGGAGCACTGGCCGGCGCGGCTGCCGCGTGCGCTGCTCTACGGCGACGACGGCGCTCTCGCGGCGCTCGCCGGCAACCGCCTGCTCCTGGCGCTGCTCGGCGCGGTGCCGGTGAAGTCGATCCGCCTGGAGCGTTTCCTCACCGGCGCGCGTCATGCGCTGCTCGAGGCGGCTGCGGCGGATCCAGGGGCCACGCACGCGGATGTCGCGGCGCTGCCCTTCTACGCCGCGCTCGCGCAGCAGTGCTTCATCAACGAATACGTCTACGACTGGACTGCGGCCGAGCAGCAGGCGGCCGCGGAGTGCCGCGTGCGGCTCGAGGCGGCGCTCGATGCGGGGGCCGCCGTGCCGCCGCTGCTGCTGCTGGCGGTCGCGGCCTGCCAGCCGCTGCGTGCGCTGCGCGGCGCCGGGCGGCTCGGCAGCAGCGCACAGCCTGCCGCCGTCGATGCGGTGCTGAGGCAGCAGCTGCGCGAACCGCTCGAGGAGGAGGCGCTACGCGCCGCGCTGGCGCGGCTGACGCCGCTCGGCGCCGGTGTGTCCGCGGCTGTGCGCGAGCAGTACGAGCAGAATCCCTACCCGCGCTGGGTGCGCATGCCGCTGCGCGAGCAACCCCTGCCCTGCGCGGCGGAGCTGCGCCGCGCTCTGCCGTTCGCGCACCTCGAGCCGCTCGCCGCCGAGCATGCCCCGGGGGTGCTGGTCGCCGGATGCGGCACCGGGGCCGATGCCATCGCCGTCGCGCGGCGCTTCGCGGGCGCGCGCGTGCTGGCGGTGGACTTGAGTCTCGCCAGCCTCGCCTACGCGCAGCGCAAGACCCGCGAGCTCGGGGTGACGAATATCGAATACGCGCAGGCCGACATCCTCGAGCTCGGCGCCCTGCAGCGCCGCTTCGACATCGTCAGCGCGATCGGCGTGCTGCATCATCTGGCCGACCCGTTCGCGGGCTGGCGCATCCTCGTGTCGCTGCTGCGGCCGGGCGGGTGCATGTGCCTCGGCCTCTACAGCCGCATCGCGCGCCGCGCCGTGGTGCAGGCGCGCGAGTTCATCGCCGCGCGCGGCCATGCCGCGACCCCCGAGGGCATCCGGCGGTTCCGCCAGGACGCGCTCGGCGCCCACGCCAGCCCCGCGGTGCGGTCGCTCACCCGCAGCTACGCCTTCTATTCGATGAGCGACTGCCGCGATCTGGCGTTTCACGTCGCCGAGCGGCAGCTGACGCTCGCGGAGATCGCCGCATTCCTCCACGCCGCGGATCTGCGCTTTCTCGGCTTCGAGCTCGATCCGCGCGTGCTCGAGCAGTACCGCGCGCGCTTCGGCGACGACCCCGGGTGCATCGAGCTGCGCAACTGGGCCGCCTTCGAGGCGGACCATCCCGACACCTTCACCGGCATGTACCGCTTCTGGGTGCAGCGCTAGCGGCTGGCTAGACGAATTCGATGCCCGCATCCGCGAGCGGCAGCGAGCGCACGCGCTTGCCGGTGAGCGCGAACACGGCGTTCGCCACCGCCGGAGCCGTGAGCGGCACCCCCACTTCGCCGATGCCTCCGGGCTTCTCGCCGCCCTGCATCACGATGACGTCGATGTGCGGCATCTGCGTGATGCGCAGCAGCGGGAAGTCGTCGAAGTTGCTCTGCTCGATGCGGCCCTCCCTGAGGGTGATCTTGCTGCGCAGCGTGTTGATGAGCCCGGTCACGGCGCCCGACTGGATCTGCGCGACGATCTGGTCCGGATGTACCGCGATACCGGGATCGACGACATAGACGAGGCGTTCGAGGCGCAGGCGTTTCCCGGACCTCGATACCCGGGCGACGAGCGCCTGGTGCGTCTCGTAGCTTTCCATCATCGCGAGCCCGAGCGCCGTCCCCGGCGGCAGCGGCTTGCCCCAGCCCGACTCCGCGGCGACGCGCTCGAGCACCGCCTGCTGGCGCGGGAGCTTCGCGAGCAGCTCGAGCCTGAAGGCGAGCGGATCGCGGCCCGCCGCGTGCGCCAGCTCGTCGAAGAAGCTCTCGATGGCGAAGGCATTCAGCGCATGACTCACCGAGCGCCAGTAGCCCGAGCGCAGGCCGTACTCCTGGATCACCACGCGCTGCAGGGCGTTCGGCACTTCATAGGCGAGATTGGCCGAGCCTTCGGTCATGAACGGGTCGAGGTCGTTCTTGACCACCCCGGGAAACATGCGGTTGGTGATCGAGGAGGAGACCATCTTGTAGTCGAACGCCACGAGCTTGCCCTGGGCGTCGAGCCCGCCGGCGAGCGTATGAAAGCTCGCCGGCCGGTAGAAGTCGTGGCGCGTGTCGTCCTCGCGTGTCCAGATCAGCTTCACGGGTTTACCGGGCACCGCCCTGGCGATCGCAGCCGCCTGGCCGATGAAATCGACGTCGAGCCGCCGGCCGAAGCCCCCGCCGATGAACTGCGGCCAGATGCGCGTCTGCGCGGGCGCGGCGCCCGAGCGCGCCGCGGCGATGCCCTGCGCCCCCTGCGGAAACTGGGTGCTGGTCCAGATGTCGCAGCCCCGCTCGCTCACCAGCGCGAGACAGTTCATGGGCTCGAGCGTGGCGTGGGCGAGGAGTTGCGACTGGTACTCGGCGCTCACGGTCCGCGCCGCGCTCTTCATCGCGGCGGCGGCGTCGCCCGCCTGGCGCACGATGGCGCCGTCCCGCTGCGCGGCTTCCCTCAGCGTGGCGCGGATCTGTGCGGTGTCGAGGGTCGCCCCGGGGCCATAGTCCCAGGTGATGGCGAGCGCCTCGCGGGCGGTCTTCGCGGTCCAATAGTGGTCGGCGACCACCGCGACGCCCTCGCCGATGTTGACCACGGCCAGCACGCCCGGCAGCGCCTTCGCCTTGCCGTCGTCGACGGTCGCGACCTTGCCCCCGGGCACCGGGCACTGCTCGAGAGAGGCGTACACCATGCCAGGCACGCTGACGTCGATGCCGTACTGCGCCTGCCCGCGCGCCTTGACCGCCGAGTCGAGGCGGTGGCGCTGCTTGCCGATCACCGTGAAGTCGGCGGGCTTCTTGAGCGTGACGTGCTGCGGCACCGGCAGCTGCGCCGCCGCGGCGGCGAGCTCGCCGTAGCTCGCCCGCCGTCCGCCCTTGTGGCTCACGTAGCCGTTCGCCGCGACGCATTCCCCGGGCGGCACCGACCAGCGCTGCGCCGCGGCAGCCGTCAGCAGCATGCGCGCCGTGGCGCCCGCCTCGCGCAGCTTCACCCAGGCGTCGCGGATGCTGGTGCTGCCGCCGGTGATCTGCGCGCCGAGGAGCGCGTTGACGTAGACCGGATCCACCGGCGCCTGCTCGATCGCCACCTTGTGGACATCGACGCCGAGCTCCTCGGCCACGAGCAGCGCGAGCGAGGTGTACACGTCCTGTCCCATCTCGTTGCGATGGCAGACGAGCGTCACCTGGTTGTCGGGCGCGATGCGCACCCAGGCGTTCGCCGCCACCGGCTTGAGGTCGGCAGCGGCGATGCCGGCCGGCGGCAGGTAGAAGCCCACGATCAGGCCGCCGCCGAGCGCGGCGGAGCCCTTGAGAAAATCGCGCCGGGACGTTTTCACGATGGCGTTCATGGCTCAGGCCTCCAGGCTTTTGGCTGCGCCATGGATCGCGGCGCGGATACGCGCGTAGGTCCCGCAGCGGCAGAGGTTGCCGACCAGGGCGGCGTCGATGTCGGCATCGGTCGGCTTCGGGTTCTTCGTGAGGAGCGCGGTGGCGGCCATCACCTGTCCCGACTGGCAGTAGCCGCATTGCGGCACGTCGATCCGGTCCCACGCCGCCTGCACGGCCGCCCCGACCCTGTCCGCGCCGATGCCCTCGATGGTCGTGATGCGCGCACCCTGGGCCGCCGCCAGCGGGATGCGGCACGAGCGCACCGGCGTACCCTCCAGATGCACCGTGCAGGCGCCGCAAAGCCCCGCACCGCAGCCGAACTTGGTGCCGGGCATTCCGAGGTGATCGCGCAGCACCCACAGCAGCGGCGTCTCGGCGGCTGCATTCACTTCGAGGGTCTTGCCGTTGATCGTGAGTGTCGTCATGGCGGCGCCTTTAGGGGTGGACGGGTGCCACGGATGCTATGCCGGTCCGCTCTCGCGCGCACCTTGCCCGCCGCCGGGCGGCGCGCACCGCGAGCGGCGGTGCGGATCGCTTAAGCCCGCCTTAAGCGCCGCCTCTTTAGAGTGTTTCGCCCATGAGGTTGCGCGCCCTCCCGACCGCGGTATCTTTCGCTCTGATGGTCGCCGCGCCCGCCGCCTGCCTGGCCGGCGGCGTGCTCGGCCTCGATCACGAATGGAGCTACGACGATAGCGGCGTCTGGAAGCGCTCCAACCAGCTGGCCCTCGAGTACGGCATCGTCGGTTTCGAGGTGATCGGCGCGGTGTGGGAGGGGGGCGACGATCGCTTCGGCCGCACGCTCTGGCAGTCGATCGATGCGTCGGCCTCCTCGGGCATCGTGGCGCTCGCCCTCAAGTACAGCTTCTCGCGCGTACGCCCCATCGACAGCGGCGGCGACCCGAACCTGTGGTTCAAGGGTCACGGTAACCAGAGCTTTCCGAGCGGCGAGGTGACGCTGGTGAGCGCGGTGGTGACGCCGCTGGTGCTCGAGTACCGCCACGACAACCCGTGGATCTACGCTCTGGAGGCGCTGCCGCTCTACGACGCCGTCGGGCGCATGAAGCTGCAGGCGCACTGGCAGTCGGACGTGCTCGCCGGCTTCGCGCTCGGCACCGGCGCCGGCTGGCTGATGCACAGCCGCGCGGGAACGCCACTGATCCTGGGCGCGCTGCCGCACGGTTTCTACATCGGACTGAAGAAGGAGTTCTGAGAGCCGGCGCGCGCCCGCGGGGGCGCGCACCGCACGGCACGCCCGTCCCTGCTAGTATCACTATACGATACCAGCAGCGAGTATCCAGTATGATAGGAACGGCGGCGCTGGTGCGCGGGGTGAAGACGCGCCTGCGCGCACAGGGCATCACCTATCGCGAGCTTGCGCGGCGGCTCGGCCTCAGCGAGCCCACCGTCAAGCGCGATCTGGCGCGCGGCAACTTCTCCCTCGAGCGGCTCGATCGCATCTGCCAGGTGCTCGGTGTCGGCGTGGAGGAGCTGCTCGAGAGCCCGGGGCGCAGCCCGCTCACCGAGCTCACCGAGCAGCAGGAGCACGCGCTGGTGTCGAACCCGCGGCTGCTGCTCGTGACCTACCTCGCGGTCAACGACTGGAAGTTCGCCGAGATCGTCGCCGCCTTCAGCCTCGAGGCCGGCGAGCTGATCGACGTGCTGCTGAAGCTCGAGCGGCTGCGGATCCTCGAGTTCCGCCCGCCCGCCCGCATCCGCAAGCTCACCGCGCGCAATTTCAGCTGGCGCAAGGACGGTCCCGTGCAGGGCTATTTCCTCGCGCGCGTCGTGCCGGAGTTCTTCGATGCGCGCTTCGAAGCGCCGGGCGATGAGATGCGCTTCGTGGGCGGCACGCTCTCGGCGGCCTCGATGCTGCGCATGCAGGCGACGCTGCGCCGGGCGGCCGCCGAGTTCGAGCAGCTGGCGCACCAGGACTCGCGGCTGCCGCTCGCCGAGCGCGACGGCTGCAGCGCCATCCTCGCGGTGCGGCGCTGGGAGTTCTCGGAGTTCGCGCGGCTGCGGCGGGCCGCGCGTCCACGGAAGCTCTGATACTTCATGACTTCTTACGGTATCACCCGATGATCCCGCGGGTCTCGCCCCGGGCCACCGCGGCACGCGCGCCTTGTGGCGCCGGCTGCGCCGGGCGAGGCTGCAGGCGCACGAGAGGAGTCCCACCATGCCGGCACTGATCTTCCTGCTCGCCATCGCCGCCATCTTCGGCACGGTACTCGCCGCCGAGGCGCACGCCGCGGGCGATGGCGCGGCGGCGCGGCCGCTCGGTCTCATCGGCTGGCTCACGGGCGGCAACTGGCCCGCCAAGATCGGCGGCGGCCTGCTGCTCGTCGGCCTGGGCGCGCTGCTGCGCTACGCACTCCTCAATCTCGACCTGCCGCCGCCGGTGAAGCTCGGCGGCGGCGTGATCGCCGCGGGAGTGCTCGGCCTTGCCGCCACGCTGACGCGCGTCGGCAGCGGGCGGCGCGCGGTGTCGCTCGCCCTGGGCGGCGCCGCCTTCGGCGTGGCGTACATCACCGCCTACAGCGCCTTTGCGCTCTTCCACTACACCGACAGCTTCACCGGCACGGCGGCGCTGGCGGCGATCGCGGTGGGGACCGCGGTCTATGCCGTCACGCGCAGCTCACTTTCCCTCGCGCTGCTCGCGATGCTCGGCGCCTACCTCGCGCCGGCGTTCGCCACGACCGATCCGGGACCGGCGGTCGTTTACGGGCACCTGGCCTGCGCGAGTCTCCTGACACTCGCCATGGTGGCGCTGCGGGGCTGGCGGCCGCTGATTCACCTCAGCCTCCTCTTCACGCTCGGCGGCGGGGTGTTCTTCGCCTGGACGGCGCGGTACTTCGAGCCGCAGTACGCCGCGAGCATGCTGCCGCTGGTGCTGCTGCTGAGCGCGATTCAGGCGCTGATGCCGCTCGCCGAGCGCCGCGCCGCGCGCCATGTCTGGCTCGAGCGTCTCGATGTCGCGTACCTGCTCGCGCTGCCGGTGCTCGCCGGGCTCGCGGCGCTCGCGATCGCCCCGACGCGCATCGAGCTCTCGAACGAGCTCATCGGCCTCGCGGCGATCTGGGTGACGCTCGCGCTGTGCCTGGCATTCCTCAGGCGCGAGGGCGCAGTCGTGCACGCGGTCATCGGCGTACTGCTCGCGGGACTGGCGGCCGCGGCGCGACTGCGGAATCTGCCCTGGGAGCTGATCGCCCTCGCGTTCACGGTGCTGGCGTTGTGGCTGTCCTCCCGCTATTCGCGCTCGCAGTACCTGCAGCACACACTCGCCGCCCTGGTGCCGATCGTGGGACTGCTCGCGATCATGAGCAGCGTAGCCGCCGGCCCCGAAGCCTCCGTGCACGCGCAGTTCCTCGAGCGGATCGTCGGCGCGGCGCTCCTCATGTTCGCCGGCCACGTCTGTCAGCGCATCCGCAACACGCTCGATACGCTCCTGTGGACCGTCGGCGCGGCCTGGCTGCTGATCGCGGTGGGCGCGGAAGTGCTGCGCTGGCACCTCGCATCGCTTCCCGTGCTGGTGCACTGGGCGTTGCTGGCGGCCGCGGCGGCGCTGGCGTTCCTGCGGGTGCGCCACCGGCTGCTCCCCGAGGCGCTGGTGGCGGTCGTGGCGGGCGTGCTGGTGACGACCTCCTGGGCAGCGGCCGCCGCGCCGACGCCGGTGTCGTGGGTGTCGCTCGCGGTCGCACCCCTGGTGCTCGTGTGGCTCTCCATCCGCCGGGCCGGAGCGGAGCCGGCGACGCGCACCGGGCGGATGCTGGCGGCGGCGACCGCGCCGATCGTCGCGGGCCTGTGGGCGATTCATGACGGGCGCCTCATCGGGATCGAAGCGCCGCAGTTCGCGCTGTCGGCGATGACGGTGGCCGCGCTGCTCATCGTCGCGCTGAGCGCGCTCGCGCACGAGCGCTCGAGCGACTGGCGCGCCACCGCCGCCCGCATCTACGCCACGGGTTTTGCCGTGGTGCTCGCCCTCGCTACCACGGTCGCGATCTCCAGATCCCCCTGGGCCCTCGCGCTCGAGCTGCTCTCGCTTGCCGGGCTCGCGCTGGTCGCCGCGACGCAGACTCCCGCGGCCCGCGCGCCGCACTGGGTGGCGCCGGCCTGCGCACTCGGTGCCGGCCTCACCCTGCAGGCGGACCTGTTGCGCTGGTTCGGGCCCGCCGGGGAGCTGCGGCTCGAGGACATCGCCCACATGCGACTCACCGGGCTCGTATCGCTCCTGTGGGCCTCGCTCGGCGCGCTGCTCACGGTGTGGGCGAAGCGGCGTGCCTCGCGCGCGCTGTGGGTGGCGGGCGCAACGCTGATGGTCGCCGCCGCGGTCAAATTCGTGCTGTTCGACTTCGGCGGTCTCGGGCAGCTCGGCAACATCCTGGCCGTGATCGCCGCGGGCGTCGTGTTCCTCATCGTCGGCTGGATTGCGCCGATGCCACCGGCGGCGCTGCCCGCGGCACAGGAGCCGCCGACGCCAGCGCCGGCGCCGCGACCGGTCCCGCAGCTGCCGGCCGCCCGCCTCGACGCCCCGGCGGCCGCGCTGCGCGGCGCAGCGCCCGGGCCGGGCGCCGCCGCGGCGCCGTCTGCACCGGGCTCCATGCACGAGTACTACCAGCGCAACGTGAACGTGAGCGCCCGCGCACCCGGCGCGGGCGGGGCAGGCCCGGCGGATGCCGGCGGGCGCATGGTGTGGATGGTGGTCGTGCTGGCGCTGCTGGTGCTGCCGCTGTCGCAATGCGGCCGTCCGCGCCTCAACTACGGGAATTTCGGCGGCTTCACCGGGACGGCGCCGCGCTCCACGCTGCTCACGGCCAGACCGCGCGCGCCGCAGACGCGCGCCGTGCAGAGCCCGCCGGGCAGTGCGGCGCCACCGCCCGTCGCAGCGTCGCCGCCGGGTGGCGGCGCGGCGGCGGCCGACGCCGGGCCGCAGGCAGCCGGCGGCGCGTTCACCGCGCCCGAGATCGTGAGCGCGGCGTACACGAGCCCGAGAAACGGCCGCTCCTTCGATGTCACGAGCCAGCTGCGCGCGCGGTGCCTCGCCGGCTCATGCAGCGTGGCCTGCGGCAATCAGCTCGCGGGGGATCCGGACTTCGGTCAGGGCAAGTACTGCAGCATCTCGTATCGTTGCGGCGGCGGCCCGGGGCAGGAGCTGCGTATCCGGGAGGGAGAGCGCTTCGTGCTCTCCTGCCGGGCGGGAGCCGGCGCCGGCGCACCACGCTGAAGCTCCCCCACCCGCCGCACCGGGAGCGGCGGGTGTCGCGATACGGCATGCCCGTCATGGAGGAGCGGTTATGATGCGCGCCTGACCGCCCGCAGCCACCCCGCCATAGCCCCCCGCTTGCAGTGAACCCGATTGCCGCAACCTGGCCGCTGCTGCTCGGCATGGGGATTCTCATGCTCGGCGCCGGCCTGCAGAGCACGCTGCTCGGCGTGCGCGCGACGATCGAGGGCTTCCCGACCACGGTCACCGGCATCGTCATGTCGTGCTACTACGTGGGCTATCTGCTCGGCACGCGCCTCGCGCCGAAGCTGCTCGCGCGCGTCGGGCCGGTGCGCGTGTTCGCCACCCTCGCGGCACTCGCCTCGGTCGCGGTGCTGGTGCATGGCGCATGGGTATCGGCGGCCCCGTGGGCGCTGATGCGCCTGCTCTCGGGCCTGTGCTTCGCCGGGATTTACGTCGTGGCCGAGAGCTGGCTCAACCACCGCGCCTCGAGCACCAACCGCGGCCAGCTGCTCGCCATCTACATGTTGGTTCTGTACGTCGGCCTCGGGACCGCGCAGTTCCTGCTGGTGCTCTCCGGTCCCGAATCCACCCAGCCGTTCATGCTGGTGTCGGCGCTGATCTCGGTGGCGATGGTGCCGATCGTCGCCTCCGCGCAGGAAGTCGCGCGGCCGGCGGCGCCGCAGCGGGTGCGCTTCCGCGACCTGTACCGCAACTCCCCGACCGGCGTGGTGGCGGTGGCCATCTCGGGGATGATCTCCTCGATCATCTTCTCCATGGGTCCGGTGTACGCGCGGCTCGCGGGCTTCGGCACGCGCGGCGTCGCCGAGTTCATGGCGGTCAGCATCCTCGCCGCCGTGCTCACGCAGTATCCGGTCGGCCGGCTCTCGGACCGCATGGACCGGCGCACCATGATCGCGACCATGTGTCTCATCGCAACGCTGGTGGCCGCCGCGATCGCGCTCCTCGGCCCGCTGCCGCACAGCCTGTTCCTGATTCTCGCGGCGCTCTTCTCGGGCGCGGCGCTGACGCTCTATTCGCTCTCGGTCTCGCACGTCAACGACAAGCTCGAGCCCGCGCAGATGGTGGCGGCGAGCAGCGCGTTGCTGCTCATCAACGGCACGGCGGCGGCCTTCGGTCCGGTGATCACCGGCGGGCTCATCTCGGCCTTCGGTGCGCGCGCCTACTTCGGCATCCTCGGCACGCTCACCGGCGCGCTGGCGCTGTTCGACCTGTGGCGCAAGCTGCGGCGCGGCCCGGTGCCGCGCAGCCAGAAGGGGCCGTTCATCGACACGCGTGAGCTGGTGGCTTGCGCCGGGCTCAATCCCGCGCCCATGGCGGGTGCCGAACCGCTCGAGCCGCGCGCCGCGCGGCACACCGGCAAGAGCGAGTCGCGGCACTGAGGGCGCGGCGCTTTAGCGCCGCGCCTGCATCAGCTTCCAGCCGTTGCCCGAGGGATCGCGGAACGAGGCATCCACGGCACCGTAGCGCTCGACCGGCTCCTGCGTGAATTCCACGCCCCGCCCGCGCAAGCGCTCGTGCGCGGCGCGGCAGTCGTCGACCATCATCACGAGCGGCGGCATCGCCCCCTTGGCCACCATCGCGCGCAGCGTCTGCGCGGTCGCGGCGTCGTGCACCGGCGGACCGGGCGCGAACAGGCCGAGCTGGAACGACGGCTGGTCGGGGTGCTGCACCGTCAGCCAGCGGTACTCCCCGTTACGTGCGTCCGTGTGGACGCGGAAACCGAGCTTCTCGACGTAGAACGCGAGCGCCTCGTCCTGGTCCCGTACATAGAGACCGACCACTTCGACATGCTGGCTCATCGGACCTCCTTCAGTCTGGGGCGCTTTATAGCGTTCGCGCCGCGGCGCCGCTTCTCCGAAACTGCGATCGTGAGGTCGGGACGGTGCGCGGCACTGAGGAAGCAGCCCGGCGTGCGCCCGAGCTGGTGCGCGGCCGCGCGCTCGCGCGCGCGGATCGCTCCGGGGCTCGCGCCGGCGATGTCGCGGAAGATGCGCCCGAAGGTGCCGAGGCTGCGCCAGCCGGTCTGAAAGGCGATCTCGGTGACCGGCAGAGCGGTGTCGCGCAGGAGCGCGGTCGCGCGCTCGATGCGCCGCGTCAGCAGATAACGGTGCGGCGGCACGCCGAAGGCCTGCCGGAATGACCGTGCGAAGTGCGCCGCGGAGACATGACTGACGCGCGCCAGGCGCTCCACCGGCCAGTCCTCCTCGTAAGCCGCATCCATGCGGTCCTTCGCCCGCAGCAGGCGGCGCAGCAGCTCGGGATCCTGCTCGGCGGGCGGGTCGCGGCTCGGCATTTGACGAAATCTACCCGAACGGCGCGTGCGCGGGCGGGCGTCAGGATGCTTTTGTAAATAAGAATGATTCGCGATACGATTAGCGTTAACAGGTCGCACGCTGCGGAAGCGTGCAGTGCAGGCACTCATGATTCCTCCGCAAGCGCAGGGCGGCCCGGCCGCCGCGATTCTGCTGCTCGCAACGCTCGGTGGTTGCGGTGGCGGGAGCTCGGGCAGCGGCGCAGCGCCGGGCGCCGATGCCGCGCAGGTGGCGGCCGCCGGCCAGGCGCTGTTCTTCGATACCAGCCTGTCGGCGTCCGGCCGGCAGAGCTGCGCCACCTGCCACGTCCCGAGCCGGGCTTTCACCGCGAATCCGGCGACCGATCAGGGTCTGCCGGTGCCGCTCGGCGGTCCCGGCATGGATCAGCCGGGCTTTCGCAATGCGCCCTCGCTCCTCTATGCGTCCTTCACACCGCCCTTCTCACTGGCGGGCGGCCCGGTGGGTGGCTTCTTCCGTGACGGCCGCGCCTCCTCGCTCGCCGCCCAGGCGCAGCAGCCCTTCCTCACGCCCTTCGAGATGGCCAACACGAGCGCCGCCGAGGTGGTGACCCGTTTGCAAGGCTCGCCCGCGACGCTGCAGGCGTTCGTGGCCGCGTACGGCTCGGCGGTGCTCGCCGACCCGCAGACGGCGCTCGCGGACATCGGCCTCGCGCTCGCCGCCTTCGAGAGCCAGCCGCAGTTTCATCCCTTCACCAGCAAGTACGACTACTGGCTGCAAGGCAAGGCGCAGCTCACGGCACTCGAGAAGCACGGCCTCGATCTCTTCAACGACCCCGGCAGGGGCAACTGCACCGCGTGTCACCCGAGCCAGCCGCAGGCCTATGCGAGCCAGGCCCTCTTCACCGACTTCACCTACGACAACATCGGCGTGCCGCGCAACTGGGCCATTCCGGCCAACACGCCCGGGGCGGTCAGCCCCGTCGACGGCAGCGCCATTGCGACCGTGCCGACCCCCGTCGACGTGCCCGCGGACGCCGAATATGCCTATTACGACCTGGGGCTGTGCGGCCCGATGAGGTCCGCAGCCGGCGACCTCAACGCGCGGCCGGATCTCGCCGCCACCACTTCACTCTGCGGGCTCTTCAAGGTGCCGACGCTGCGCAACGTCGCGATCACCTCGCCCTACTTCCACAACGGCGTGTTCTCCGATCTGCACCAGGTCCTCGAGTGGTACGTCACCCGCGACGTCAACGACAACGCCGGCAACAACCCCGATCCCGTCGCCGCCGGTCCCGGCGGCAATCCGTACCAGGCGGTCGGCACCTTCTACGTCGCGGCCGACGGCACGCCCGATCTCTACGAATACAACGACCTGCCGGCCGTGTACGACGCCAACGTCAATATCGGCGAAGTCCCCTACACACCGCCCACCTTCGGCGGCGGGCAGGCGCCGACGCTCACCGCGCAGGACATCGACGCCGTGGTCGCATTCCTGTGCACGCTGACCGACGGCTTCGACCCGGACAACCCGTCCGCCTACGACGTCCCAGCGCAGTGCCAGCCGATTGCCGCCGGCGCTGCCAGTTCCAGCACCACGAGCTCCGCGAAGTCACGAGGGCCCAAGCGATGATCCCCGAACCGCGATTCCGTCCCGACCATCGTCCCCGCCGCGCCTGGCCGGCCCTGCTGCTCGCCACGAGTGTGGCCGCATGCGGCGCGGCGCGCGCGGACGACCCGGCCAGCGCCAGGCCCCCGCAGCAGCAGCAGATCGACGCACTTGCCGGACAGCTGCAGGCCGTGCAGGCGCAGCTGCGCGTGCTGGTGGAGCAGAACCGCCAGCTGCTCGAGCGCGAGCAGCAGCTCGAGCGGCAGCTGGCGGCGGGCGCCGCGCCCACGGGGGGCGCCCTGGCCGCCAACCCGGTGCCACCGTCGAACCCGGTGCCACCGTCGAACCCGGTGCCGTCGTCGAACCCGGTGCCGTCGTCGAACCCGGTGCCGCCGTCTGCGGCGGGGCCGCTCACCGCGCAGTCCGGCTACGCCGCCTCGCCCTTCGGCGGACTGAAGCTCTGGGGCTACGGCGAGGCCTACTACACGGACCCGACGCACGACGCCGAGCGATCGCAGGCGGATCTGGCGCGCGCCGTGTTCGGCATCGGCTACACCTTCAACGAGCGCACCGAGTTCAACTCCGAGTTCGAGGTCGAGCACGCCGTGGCATCCGCCACCGACGTCGGCGAGTTCGAGGTCGAGCAGTTCTACATCGACCGCCAGCTCAACGATGCAGTGGCGCTGCGCGCGGGACTCTTCCTCATGCCGTTCGGCTTCCTCAACGAGCATCACGAGCCGACCAACTTCTACGGCGTCCAGAGGAACTTCGTCGAGACGCTGATCATCCCGAGCACCTGGCGTGAGGGCGGGCTCAACCTGCACGGCGACACGGCGGCCGGCTTCAGCTGGAACGCGGGGCTCACCACGGGATTCGATCTGTCGAAGTGGAATTTCGCACCCGAGTTCCCCCTCTACACCACCGCGCTCGATCTCGAGGACAGCGACTCCGCGCCGCTGCAGTCGACGCACCAGGAGCTCGGGCTCGCCCATGCGCAGCACCTCAGCGAGTACCTGGCGCTCAACTACTACGGCGTTCCGGGCCTCGCCGTGGGTGCCGCCATCAGCACCGGGGATGCGGTCAAGGTGCCAGCGCCGCCGAACGCGCCGATTCCGGGCGACCAGCGGGTGACGCTCTGGGAGACGCACGCGCGCTGGACACCGGGCAAGTTCGATCTGGCGGCGCTCTACGCGCACGGCGCCATCGGCAACCTGACGCTGGCGAACGCCGCGAACCCGGGCTCGCCCAATCCCATCCCCTCGCAGTTCTACGGCTGGTACCTGCAGGGCGCCTGGCAGGCCTACGAAGGCGGCGACTATCGCCTGGTGCCCTTCGTGCGCTGGGAGTACTACGACATGGGCTCGGCCTACGAGGGCACGCCGGGACCGCTGCTGCCGCCCGGCAGCGTGCCGCTGTCGGCCAGCCCCGGCGACTACGGCTTCTGGCCCGTCAGTCGCGATCGCGTGTGGACGGTCGGCGCGAACTTCTACGTGACTTCACACGTCGTCTTCAAGGTCGACTACCAGACCTTCGAGCTCAACAAGGACTTCACGCGGATCGACCTGGGGTTGGGACTTGCGTTCTGAGGAGACGCGCGTCGTAGCGCGCGAGCAGCGCCGCGCGCTGAGGCGGCGCGCACAGCAGTGCGCATTTAGCGAGCGCGTCGGCCCACACCGCGCGCGGCGCCGTGACCGTCGCGCGACCGGTGACGCGGCGACCGTCGACGCCGTGGTACAGGCCGCGATGCCCGGGGGGGCGCCTTGCTTCGTCCGGGTCGCTGGTCGCGAGCGCCGCGTTGGCGAGCTCGAACGTCAGCGCCTCGGGCGGCCCGTCGAGGTGGATCGGATAGCGGTGCTCGCCGAAGACGGCGAGGTCGCCACCGGCGTTGACGAGGCCGGCGGCGCAACCGGCGTTGCGCAGCGCCTCGAGCGCGCGGTCGACGGCGTAGCCCTTGGCAATGCCACCGAGATCGATGCGCAGCCGCTCGCGCGTGCGGGCGCGGTGCGGCTCGATGAGCTCGAGTGCATCGAGCCGGCCCGCCGATTCGGGCAGACACGGATCGAAGACGCCGTCCGAGGCGGCGTGCAGCTCGCGGCTGAGTTCGAGCACCTCCCAGGTCCAGGGGTGCAGCTGCACCTGGGTGCCGGGCGCGGCGCCGTTGAGCTCGGCGAGGCTGCTGCCGGCGCGCTCGGGATGCATGACACGCTCGACGGTGACGACGGCGTCCCAGGCCGCGGCGATCGCCTCCTCGGCGCGCCGCGGCGCGCGCGCCTGCGCTTCGATGGCGACGAATGTGCCGAGCGCCACGCGCAGTCTCGAGACGGTATCGGGCCGCGAGGCGCCGGCGTATGCCGTTGTGGTTCGCATCGGTGTAAATGATAATGATTCACGTTACCAGCGGCGACTAGTTCATCGTGCGTCAGCTCTTACCCATTCCCGCGATCGTGCTGGCGACGCTCGTGCCGGCACCGATCGTCGTGGCAGCCGACTACCTGAGTCTCGATGCGGCCCAGCACGCGGTGTTTCCCGCGGCCGACTCCTTCACGCCCGTGGTCGTGGCTCCGACTCGGGAACAGCTCACGGCGCTGCTGTCGCAGGCCGGCCCGCAGCCGCCGCACGGCAACATCCGCATCTGGAAGGCGACGCGCGGCGGCACGCTGCTCGGATACTTCTTCGTGGACGACGTGATCGGCAAGGAAAACCTGATCACCTACGCGGTCGGCATCGACGCGGGCGGCGGGCTCTGCAACCTCGAGATCATGTCCTACCGCGAGAGCCACGGCGGCGAGATCCGTAATCCCGCCTGGCGGGCGCAGTTCGACCACCGCAGCGCGCTCGCCGAGCTGCGCTTCGGCGTCGACATCAAGAACATCTCCGGGGCCACCTTGTCCTCCGAACACGTCACGCAGGGCGTGCGCTGGCTGATGGCGCTGTGGCAGAGCCTGCTGCGGCCGGCGGCGGGCTGAAGGCGTGCGCGCGCACAAGCACCGGGGAAGCGCCCACGTCTACCGGCGCATGCCGCGGCGCCAGCGTCTGGCCGTGTACCTGGTGTCGACGCTCCTGTGGGCGACTGGAATCGGGTGGCTGGTCCTCGATCAGTTCTTCGCGCGTCAGGAGCAGTTCGGTCGCACGCCGCATCCCCTCGAATCGCCGCTGCTGCTGTTGCACGGCATCGGCGCGATCGTCAGCATGTACGTGCTCGGTTGGGTCTCCGCGCACCACGTGCTGCAGTGGTGGACCGCGGGGCTGCGCCGCGTGAGCGGCGGGGTGTTCGCAACGCTGATGGCGCTACTCGGCCTCTCCGGCTTCGCTCTGTTCTTCCTCAGCAGCGATCACTGGCAGCGCGTCGCGAAGCTCACCCACGACGTGCTCGGCGTGGCGATCCTGCTGTTCGCCCTGCAGCACTGGTTCCTCGGCCGCCGTGAAACCCGCGCGGCCCTGCTGCGGCCGGAAAGCTGAATCCGGGCGCGCACTGCGCTAGCTGGCGAGCTTGCGGAAGGCATCGAGCACCGCCGGGCCGTTGAACGGCTTGACGATCCAGCCCTTGACGCCGGCCGCCTTGCCGCGCTCCTTCATGTTGGGGCTGCTCTCCGTGGTCAGCATGATGAGGTTCACGGTCTTGTTGTTCAGCTCGCCGCGGATCTTCTCCACCATGGTCAATCCGTCCATGTTGGGCATGTTCACGTCGCAGACCACCAGCTTGATGCCGGCGTCGGCGCGCAGCTTCGAGAGCCCGTCCTTGCCGTCGACGGCGGTCGCCACGTCCAGACCCGCGTTGCGCAGGAAGGCGGATACCTCGTCTCGCACGGTGCTCGAGTCGTCCACCACGAGTATTTGTGCCATTGCAGTAGTTCCTGTAAGTGATATCAAAAAAGCTCGAGCGCGCCGGAATCGACCAGCCCGGCGGTGTCCTGACGGACCTCGCGGAACTCCTCCGGTGTCCAGCTCAGATTGAACACAAAGCGCGCGTAGATGGTCACGGCGCCACCGTCGACCGGATCGAACAGATTGAATCTGAAGCACAGCTGCGGGTTCTCTGTGCCGAAGGAGATGTACTTGTGCAGGTGGTTGACGATCAGCGGCACCTGCACCTGCTTGGCGGCGCGCGTGCCGTCGTCGCTCATGTAGCGATTCTTGAATCCGCCCCAGATCAGGTTGGTGATCTCGCTCAGCAGATCGTTCACGTTGCGAAAGCCGATGCCGGTCGCCGCGCTGTGCTGCCGCGCGAGCAGCCGCAGGAACGGCCCCTCCTCGGTCTGCAGCATCATGTAGCCGCGGCACCACGCGCTCTCGAGCGGTATCAGCGAGAAGAGCTCGCCGAAGATAACCCGGTCGCGGACGATGTGGGGCGTGTCCATCGACACGACGAGCGGGCGGCATTGGCTGCGGAGGACCGATGCGGTGATCTCGGCGATGCCCCGCAGCAGGGCGTTCGGGTACAAGAGGCAGAAGATGTACTCGCCGATCACGGCGCGCAGCGCGCCGAGGTCGCTCGCCACGTAGGCGGCGCAACAGCTGCGGCGGACCGTCTCCGGAAGGTCGGCGAGGGTCGCCCGCCCGGTGCGCCTGAGGATGATCGGCAGCTCGGGTCGGGCCGCATGGATCTCCGCGGCGATGCTCGCGGTCTGCTCCGGCGTGGCGCCATAGTCCTCGGCGTACAGGATGCCGCCCAGGTCGATGTTGGTGCGCAGCACGCTCATCTCGGCGCCGCGGCGCACCTTGAGCGGCACCAGGTTGTGCTGCTCGCAGAAGCTCTTGATCTGTGGCAGGTGCTCGGCGCTGTTGTCGAGAACCAATACCTTGCTGACTGGGGCGTGCATGGGGTGCTCGTTTGCGATTGGAGTATTCACAGCAGCTCGAGCTCGCCGCCCGCCTGACCGGCTGCGACCACCGGCGGGTTGAACTCGACGGGCCGCTCGCAGCACAAGGCGAGCGTTGCCTTGACGCGTGCCGTGCCCTGGATGGTGATGTCATAGCTCGAGATCAGGCGCGGATTGAGCTCCTGCAGATGCCGCGCGCATTGCCATTCGAGCAGGTACGGGATCGACATGCCGACGTGCCGGAACTGCGCGAACAGCTCGCGCCCCAGCGCGCCACAACACATATTGGCGAACTCCGAGAAGGTCTCATCGAGAGACTTCGCCGAGCTGGCGGCGGTGTAGTAGTCGCGCGTCGGCTGGCCGTCAGCGAGCTGGAACAGCGCGAGCAGGCGAAACGTGAACGAGGAGATGGTCATCAGCAGGATCCCGCCGCCAGCCTTCGACTCCGTCCAGGCGGCGGTCGAGGGCACGATCGTGCATTGATCGCCCGCCTGGCGCACCAGGGTGGAATTCGCCGCCCGGAGGAAAGCGTCCGCGAGATTCCTGGCTGTGCGTTCGCTCAGCACGGCAGCCCCCGCTAGCGGGGCAGTCGGCTGACGGAGGCAGCGAGACCGCTCACCGCCGCCATCATCATCTTGCCGCCCGCCTGGATATCCTGGAACGTTGCGGCGGTCATGAGGTTGCTCTTGTGCAGACCGTCGCGCAGCTCCGCGGCCAGCTTCTGCGCCTGCACGGCGAGGTTACGCACCTCGGCTGCGACGACTACGAAGCCGCGCGCTGACTGGCCCGCATGCGCCGCCTCGATGGCGGCATTGAGCGAGACCATGATCAGGCTGCGCGCCACCGCGACCAGATCCTCGCCCTTGCCGTGCAGAGTGCGGTTGCAGCCGGTGAGGCCGATCATGTCCTGGTGCCAGCGCTCGAAGGTCTCCGCCAGGTTCTTCAGCTCGGCGACTTCCGCGGCCAGTGCCCCGGCCCGGGCCTGCAGGCCCCCCTGGCCGTCCGCGACGCTCGTCTCGGTGTCCATTGCACCACTGCGTCAGGCGGCGACCGCCCGGCTGTGGGCGCAGGCCGTTGCCGCGGCCTCGATCACGAACTCGAACGGCGCGTAGCCGAGCCCGGCCGTCTCGCCCTTGAGCTCGATGCGGATGGTCGCGCCCTGCTGCTTGAGGAACGTTCTGACCGCGTCCATGCCGACGCCGCGGCCGGAGACCTGGGTGACCGCGGCGGCGGTCGACAGGCCCGAACGGAAGATCAGCTCCGCCACTTCCTGCCGCCCGGGCTGACGTGCGGCCTCGAACACTCCGGCCGCCAGACCCTGCTCGTACAGCCTGTGCAGCGGCAGGCCGCGCCCGTCGTCGCTGATGCGCAGCTCCACCGTGCCACCGCGCTGCGCGCACGCGAACCGTACGCGGCCCTGCTCGGACTTACCGCGCGCGCGGCGCTCCTCGGGCATCTCGATGCCGTGATCGAGCGAGTTGCGCACGATGTGTACGAAGGAGCTCTTGAGCGCCTCGGCGAACTGATTGTTGAAACCGAAATCCCCATTGCTCACGTCCACCGCGGGCGTCGGCTTCTTCAGTTCCGCCGCCAGCGAGGCGAGCGCGTCCACCGCGCCTGAGACCAGCCGCTCGAGCGAGATCAGGCCGAGGGCGTCCACGGCCTGACGCAGCCGCGCCATGTCCGGCCCCGGGTGCGCGGCGGCGAGCGAGGCGGTCATGGCACGGAGCTTCGCGAGCTCGTCGTTGGCGACGAACGAGCCGCGCGCGGTCAGGAGTTCTCCGGCCCGGCCCTTGCGCCCGAGTTTCTCCTCGTTCACGGCGACGAATCGCCCGATGGCGGCCTCGACGGCGTCGAGTTCCGCCAGGAGCGGCTGCGGGTCCCAGCCCGCGTCCGGGTTCTTGCGCAGGCGGTCGTAGCTCTGCTCGGCGCAGTGCGCCGCGTCGGTGATCTGCGTGAACTCGAAGGTGCGCGCGTTACCCTTGATGGTGTGCATGTTGCGGAACAGCGCGTCGACGGTCTCGCTATCGCGGGCGTGCGCGTGCTGGATGAGCGAGCGGTTGCTGGCGATGAAGCCGCGCGCCGAGTCGATGAAGTCGTTGAACTTGCCGGCGGCGATGCGGATGATCTTCGCGATGATGTCGAGCTCCTGCTTCTGCTTGGCGGAGGCGGCCTCGAGCTCGCGCAGCTGTGTCACGTCCTGGGTAATCAGCAGTACTTTCTCAACGGTGCCGGTCTCCTGGTTGACGATCGGGCTCCAGTCGAGCTGCACGATCTTCTGCGTGCCATCGTCGCTGGTGAGATTCATCTCGCGCACCAGCAGGTGGCTGTTGAAGTCGAACATCAGCGGGTCTTCACCCAGGATCGCCGCGAGCGCCGCGTGCACCTGGTCCTTGGTGTCCACGCCGAGGCTCGAGCGGCCGAACAGGCTCGCGATCAGATCCTTGTTCGCCAGGTCGTCGATGCAGAAGATGGTGCGCAGGTGGTTGGAGTACTCCGGGTGAATGAGATTGCCCGGAATGACCGTCGAGACGCCGAGCTTCATGTTCTGCAGCATGGCGTTGATGTCGGAGGTCTTCTGGCTGAGCTGCGCGGTGCGTTCGGCAACCCGCTTCTCAAGGGTCGCGTTCTGCTCGGCAATGACGCCCATCATCGCCATGTTCCGCCGGATGAAGTACACCAGCACGGCCATGAAGCCGAGGTTCATCACCCCGAGCGCGAGCCCCATCCACAGACGCACCGTGGCGTCACGCTGCGAGCTCACGAGCGTCGCCACGAACTCGTCGTAGCTCGCCTTGCGGAATCCCGAGAGACCCGCGCGCAGCTGCTCGAGCGCAGCATTCATGTTCGCGGCCAGCGCCGCCGGGTCACCGCTCTGATCGAGGAAGGCGCTGGAAGCGGTGGCCGCGAGCTGCTGGTATTTCTTCAGCTGCGCACGCAGCGCGGCCACCGCGACGTCGCGGCCCGGGTAGAGCTTAGCCACTTCGTCGAAGGCCTGGTCGGCCTGGCCGCCCATCTCGGCCGCCTTGCCGATCAGATCGCGGTCGCCCGCGACGACCACCTGGATGTACAGCTCCTCCATCTTGTCGACGCGCACGATGTCGGCGTCGAGGCGCTGCAGCACCGGAAAGTACAGGTCGCGGATGGCCGCCAGCTGCGCCGTGCTCTGCAGCTCCTTGCGGATGCTGTAGGCGCTGAACGCCATGAACACGACGATGGCCACACCGACCAGCGCAAAGACCTTGGTGATCGACTGGGAATCCGCGCGCCGTACGGCGCCGGCGACCGTTGCTGTTGCCATGCTGCTTTCTCTTCCGTGAGTCACGCGCCGGAGCGCATCTCCGGCGCTCCCTTCAGTTGTCGTCCCGGCCCCCGCAGCCGCAAGCTGCGGGGCCGGACACCGGCCTGCCTGTGTCGGCAGCCGGCACGACTACTTGAGCTCGAGGACGACCTTGACCGAGCCGTCGACGGCCGACTTCTCGATGTAGCCGAGCGTCTTCGAGTCGGCCGCCACGGCCTTTTTGATGGCCGCGGAGTCCGGCAGCTCCTTCGGCGGCTGCGCCTTGCCGGTGAAGATCAGCCGCGACCACGTGGCCTTGACCTGCGAGAGGTCGTGCCCCGAGACCTGCTGATAGAAGGTGGCCTTGATGGGTGCCGAGGCCGGCTGGTCGACCAGCTTCATGCCCTGGCTCTTGCCGAGGTACAGGTCGGAGACCTGTTCCTTGGTGAGCGGCCCGGCGGCCGGATTGCCGATGACCACGACCGGATCGGCGTGGGCCGCGGCAGTGAGCAGCAGCTGGCCGATGGCGACGATGCACAGAGTCTTCTTCATGGTTGCCATACTCAGAAAATGAAGTCGACGGTAAGGCTGAACACGTTGACGGAGCCGCTCGGCGTTGCCGGCAGCAGGCCGAGGGGCGAGTTGATGAACGCGAAGCTCACGCCACCAGTGCCCTCGGGATTCACGTGCTCGACCTGGAACTTGATGTCGGCGGACTTGAAGGCGTCCCAGCGCACACCGATCGCGGCCGTGTTCTGGTCATCCGACAGCGTGCCCGCGGCCGTATAGCCGTCGCCATGGTCCTTGTCGGACTTGGCGTAGCTCACGTACGGTGCCAGCGTGCCGAAGCGATAGCCGGCGAGTAGGTACCAGC
>Ga0335073_10002087_pt1 | contig 27304 bp, 20 predicted proteins | sample Lox_Sample_22_FD_207093 | JGI IMG/M metagenome (GOLD analysis project Ga0335073, IMG submission 207093) | Soil microbial communities from Loxahatchee National Wildlife Refuge, Florida, United States - Lox_Sample_2.2 | ecosystem: Environmental > Terrestrial > Soil > Wetlands | place: USA...
GATCAAGCTGCTGGTGGCCACTGCTTCGCTCGAGCTCGGCATCGACGTCGGCAGCATCGACCTGGTTTGCCAGGTAAATTCCCCGCGCGCCATCGCGGCGGCCATGCAGCGCGTGGGACGTGCGGGACACTGGCGGGGAGCGATTCCCAAAGGGCGCTTCTTCGCCACCACGCGCGACGACCTCATGGAATCCGCGGCCCTGGTCCGCGCCATGTGTGCCGGTGTGCTCGACCGCCTGGAAATCCCCGATTGCCCTGCCGACGTCCTGATGCAGCAAGTCGTCGCCGCCTGCGCGGCAGAGCCATGGGAAGAAGATGCACTCTATGAAGTTTTGCGCCGCGCCCATCCCTATCGCAGCCTGACACGGGAGACGTATGAGGAAGTATTGTGCCTGCTGACGGAAGGCATCGAATCCAGCCGCGGACGTTACGGCTCCTACCTGCTGCGCGATCGGGTCAATGGACGCATCCAGGCGCGGCGGGGAGCGCGTACTATCGCGGTTTCCAATGGCGGCACCATTCCCGACACGGCGCTGTTCGCGGTCATTGTGCAGCCGGAAGGAGTCCAGATCGCGACTCTCGATGAGGACTTTGCTGTCGAATCCTCCGCCGGGGACGTGGTCCTGTTGGGTAATACCAGCTGGCGTATCCAGCGGGTGGAGAGCGCAGGCCGCGTTCTGGTCGAGGATGCTCATGGCCAGCCGCCGAACGTTCCGTTCTGGCGCGGGGAAGCGCCGCAACGAACCCTTGAGCTATCCCAGTTTGTTTCCAGCCTGCGGCAGGAAATCAGCGCGCGGACGGGCGACGTCATGCCCGGTTACATCAGCCAGACGCATCCCCAGGTCGCAGAGACCGTCGCGTGGTTGAAGCAGGAGTGCTGCGTGGATGACGGCGGCGCCGAGCAGATGATCGGCTATATCGTGTCTGGACGCGCCGTGTTGGGCGCGGTGCCGACGCTCGACACCATCATCGCAGAGCGCTTTTTCGATGAGGGCGGCGGCATGCAGTTGATCCTGCACGCGCCTTTTGGTGGCCGCGTAAACAAAGCATGGGGCCTGGCTTTGCGAAAAAGATTCTGTCGCGGTTTCAATTTCGAGTTGCAGGCGGCCGCAACAGATAACGGGCTAAACATCTCGCTGGCTGAGCAGCACAGTTTTCCTCTCAGCGATGTATTTAATTTTCTGACCGAACAGACAGTAACCGAACTGCTGGAGCAGGCTTCGCTGGACTCGCCGATTTTCCGCGCCCGCTGGCGGTGGGACGCGGGCCGCAGTTTGCAACTGCTGCGGTTCCATCATGGCAAGCGGATCGCACCCCAGGTGCAGCGAACCCGGTCCGACGACCTCCTGGCCAGCGTCTTTCCCCAGGTTGCAGCCTGCCAGGAAAACATCGTGGGCGACATCCAGATTCCGGATCATCCCCTGATCAAAGAAGTGATGAAGGACGTGCTGACCGAGGCCATGGATCTGGAAGGCCTAATCCAGTTGCTGGCCGGCATTCGCAAAGGCGCGATTCGCTGCCTGGCGGTCGACAGCACAACGCCTTCAGCCTTCGCCCATGAGCTGCTGAATGCCAATCCCTATGCTTTCCTCGATGACGCTCCGCTCGAAGAGCGCCGCGCCCGTGCGGTCAGCATGCGAGGCATGGTTCCGGACAAGTTGCTCGGAGAGGCGGGACGGCTCGATCCGGCGGCGATCGCGGAGTTACGCGAAGAGTGCAAGCCCGATGTGCGCGATGAACACGAGCTGCACGATCTGCTCTGCTCGCTGGTCGTGGTGCCGGTGGAGTTCGCGGGCAGGGACTGGGACTTATTTTTCGAGCGGCTAAGGTTTCATGGCCGGGCCACGATCGCCCAGCACGCGGGGCGGCAATATCTCGCCGCAGCAGAACGAGTCCCCTACCTGCGGCTGCTGTGGCCGGCGGTGACGCTAGCGGACGAAGTGCGTTGCCCTGCGGAAGGCAAAGAGTTGCTGCTCCCGGACGTGGCGCGCAAATGCGTGCAGGGATGGATGGCTCTGCTGGGTCCGGTGACCTCGAGGAGCCTGGGGGAAAAGCTCGGTGTGGATCCTAAGGCCATCTGGTCTGCGACGCTCTTGCTGGAGGTGCAGGGCACCATCCTGCGCGGCCGATTTGAGAGCGGCGACGCAGCGCAGGATGAGGATGTGGAGTGGTGCGAGCGCAGGCTGCTGCAGCGTATTCACAAGCGGACTCTGGCTGGGCTGCGCAAGCAAATCGAGCCCGTCTCGCCTGCGATTTATATGCAGTGGCTGCTGCGCTGGCAGCGAGTCGCGCCGCAATCGCAGCTGGCCGGAGAAGCGGGTGTGCTTGAGGCGCTTCGCCTTTTAGAGGGATTCGAGGCTCCGGCCATCGAGTGGGAGAAGACCCTGCTGCCGCAAAGGGTCGCGGGTTACGATCCGCGATGGCTTGACACCCTCTGCCTGCAAGGCGCCGTGGGCTGGGGGCGCATCTCGCCTCACCCGGCATTTGCTACGCAAGGCAGTGAGTTCTCAGCGCCCAGACGCGTCATACCCACGAGCATGGCCCCGGTGACGTTTTTCGTGCGCGAAGAAGCCCTCTGGATGGATCGTTGCCTGGCCCAGCGCGCGATTCCGGAGCCCACCTTACAGGCTTGCCTGAGCGAATTGGCGTGGCAGGCGCGAGGTCATCTGTCACGCTATGGCGCCGTCTTCGCCGGCGACCTGGTGAGAGCATTGGGAGCGGCCGCCGAACAGGTGAACCGGGCCTTGTGGGAACTGGTGGCCGCGGGACTGGTGACAGCCGATGGCTTTGACAGCCTGCGCGTACTGATCGATCCACGGCGAAAAGCCGTATTCCAGGGAGGGTTGAAGCGGGCACGCAATACCGTGGGACGGTGGTGTCTCCTCAACTCGCCGGCGGAGCCTTTGGAAACCGTCGGAGCCCAGGCGGAACGGCGCGAAGCAGAGATTGAATCCGCCTGCTGGATGCTCCTGCGCCGCTACGGTGTCGTGTTCCGCGATGTGCTGGAGCGGGAAACCACGATTCCTCGCTGGCGTGAGCTGGCGGCCATGTTCCGCCGCCTTGAAGCACGCGGAACTGTGCGCGGCGGCCGCTTTGTCAACGGCTTCGGCGGCGAGCAGTTCGCGGTACCGGAGGCCGTCGCGTCGCTCCGCGAGGCTCGCTTGCACCCGTTAAATGAACCGGTTACCGTGGCAGCTGCGGATCCGCTGAACCTGGCGGGAGTCGTAGTTCCCGGGGAACGGCCGCCCGCGGTTCCCGGCAAAACGGTTACCTTTCTGGGCGGAGCCGTGCGGGTTGAGGACAGCAGCCTGGCGGTAACCGCAGGTTGAAACAGTGGAGAATCATTTGGCCTGGGTGCCTAATCTAACCGCTAGCAAGGGAGACCGGCTATGAATGTTGCACTGACGATTGTTGCAATTATTATCTGGGGCTGGTTGGCTGTGGTCTGGATCCGCCGGATCAAGGCCCGGCGGGAAATCGAGCGGCTCAGCATCACCCCCGAGGCGCTGCACGACCTGATCGTCAGTCGCCATGATGTGCTGGTCCTTGATGCGCGCCAGCCATTGGATTTGCTGGCAGACTCGGAAATCATCGACGGCGCCCAAAGAATCGCGCCCCAGGATGCAATGGACAATCCTGCGGTGATCCCCACGGACAAGGAACTGGTGGTATATTGCACCTGCCCCAGTGACAAAACCAGCCGCGCGATCGCGATGAAGGCGCATCAGTTGGCCCCCAACGTGGATATCAATCGCGTGAGGTTCCTCAAGGGCGGCCTGGCGGCATGGAAGGCCAAGGGCTATCCCGTTGTCCCTTACGACAAGACGTTTCGTTTAGACACAGGGACTTAGGCTTCTCGCGAGATCAGCTGCCGTGGCTTTTACCGGGAAGAGGGCGCAGAGGCTAAAGCCCAATTCGGTTTAGCTCTTATCGGCATGACTGAAGTCGTGCCCTGATACAAAGCCATAGCCCTAACCGGACGCGGCGATACGGAACTGTACCTGTGCTACATCTGTGACGACCGCTTGAGATAGGCGACCAGATCGGATCTCTCCTGTGCGTTGGGCACATGGAGGTCCATATTGTTACCGGGCACCAGGGTGTCGGGATCGGTGAGCCATTTCTCCAGGGAGGCTTCGTCCCAGACGATCGCAGCCTTCTTCAGCGCTTCGGAATATGGGTAACCAGGAACGGTGCCGGAGGTCCGCCCATAGACACCTCGCAACTTCGGCCCCTCCCGGCTTTGCTCCATTGCGTGGCAGCCGGTGCATCGCTTCTCGAAGACGTCCTTTCCCCGGCCGGGATCGCCTTGGGCTTCGAGGCGAAGCCCAAGGCACAGCAACAGGAATGCAGCCGATAGAGCCAGGATCTTCATACCTCAGCCGCCAAAGAAGAGTCGACGACAGCCAGATGACTGTGCTTCGGGATGTATTTCACTTCCGTGATGCCAAGAACGCTTTGCAGTTGCCCCGCGGGAACAACCATGGGGCCGGGAGCAGGAGCCTTGCCGGGCGCGGGTTGGGGAAAAGCGGTCGAGGTTGCCGTGTGGAAGGCGACATTTCCCTCGACCTTTTGCACCACCTGGTGAATGTGCCCATTGAGCACCGTCACGGAGCCAAAACGCTTGAGGTACGAAAGCGCTTCCGCGCCATCTTGCGTGCCCCAGCCCCAGTCGGGATAAACCATCCAAAGTGGGATATGAGCAAACACGATGATGGGAGTCGATGCTTTCAGCGCAGACAGATCCGCTTTCAGCCAGGCAAGCTGATCCGTTCCCAAACCGCCCAGTGCATCGATCTGATGAGAGTTGTTGAGACCGACGAAATGAACGCCCTTGTGATCGAAGCTGTACCAGCCGGCGCCCTGCGTGCCCCTGCCGAATCGCTCACGGTAAAGGACGCCATCATCAGTTGCCGTGTCGTGCTCTCCGGGAACGTAGAAGGCTTGACCAGCCTTCGCGCCCTGGATGAGCTGTTGTGCGGTATCGAACTCCGCCGGTTTGGATGAGTGCGTGATGTCGCCTGTGTGCAGCAGCAGGTCCGGCGTCACAGGGAGGGCGTTGATCTTGTCCAATGCCAGCTTGAGGGTGCCGGTCACATCCTGGTTAGCGGCTTTGTTGAACCCGATGTGGCTGTCGCTGATCTGCACAAAGCTGAAGCTCGAGTTCCCTGCGTGATCGGCCGCGAACAGCCTGGCTGTCGGCACCCCTCCGGCCATGGTCCACACCAGGCCGGTGCCGGCCCAGGCCATACACCTGAGAAAGTTTCGCCGGTCGATGCCATCGTCGTGCCGGCGCTCCGATTGAAGCGAATGCGAGCCGCGTGTACCGTTATCCGTATCGTTCATGGGAAAATCCTCCGCGGATGCAAACTGCCGGCCGCCGAATTTATTCCGTTGAAATAAATTCGTGGTTGGGCAGTTCTCATCTTTGAAAGGCTCGGATGACGCTGTTGCCGTGGAAGCGCAGGGCACATGACAACGGCCCGCAGACCCATGGGTTTGCGGACCTCGGATTGCCATTGCTTCCCTCGCTCTACAACGTCGCTTTCTGGCTGACGCGAAACGCGGCCGACGCGGAGGACCTGGTGCAGGAGACGTTTCTCAAGGCATTGCGTGGATTCGACTCCTTCGAGACGGGCAGCAACTTCAAGGCCTGGATTTTTCGCATTCTCAGGAACACTTACCTGACTTCGCGCGCTGGGTTGGCGGCGCGACGCACGGTCGCGCTCGAAGAACTGGAAGAGAGTGCGCTGTATCCGGAGGCCGCCATCGACCGGGAAACTCCGGAGATGAACCTCATCCGCATGAGCGATCGCGCTATGCTGCAGGCCGCCATGGAGAAGCTGCCGCCTCCGCTGATGGAGGTTATCCTACTGTGCGATGTGGAAGAGATGAAATATCGAGAGATCGCCACGGTACTGGAAGTGCCGATCGGCACGGTGATGTCGCGCATCAATCGCGCGCGCGCAGCCTTGCGCAGCGCGCTCGAATCCGGCCAGCGGGCGAGGGAGTGGGGCGCGTGAGCGATCATCTCTCTCCTTCCCAACTGAACGCTCTTGCCGATGGTGAGCTGCCGGCGGAGCAGCTCGCCGCTGTGAATGAGCATCTTTCCGTTTGTCCTTCGTGCACTTCAAGCGCGCTGCACCAAAGCCTACTGAAGTCCGCCACCGCGAAGGCCGGACAGAGATACACGCCACCGCTGCAGTTGCAGGAACGGATGGCGCGGCTGGTGACAGCGGGCGCGGGGGAGCTGCAAAAGAAGGCGGCCAATCCATCTCCATCGCGGTGGCGTTTTGCATCGCTCGGCTGGGCTACGGCGGCCCTCCTGGCTCTCGTCTTTGCCGCCACGACGATGCTGCAACGTCACCGGATGGCGCTACAAGAGCAGGCCGCGATGGCAACAGAGGTCTTCGATCAGCACATCGCCACGCTCGCCGGCAGCCAGCCGCCGGAGGTGGTTTCGAGTGACCGCCACACCGTGAAGCCCTGGTTCCAGGGCAAGATACCGTTCAGCTTCAATCTTCCGGAAAATTTGCCCCAGGGCATGACGCTGGACGGAGCCAACCTGACCTACCTGGATAACCAGCCGGTGGCACAGTTGCTCTACAGCATCGGTAAGCATCGGGTTTCGGTTTTTGTGCGGCGGAAGCAGGATGGAAGCGGACGAACGGCTTCGGGAGGCCTTCGCGCGGGTTTCCAGGTGATTCCGTTCCGCACGCGCGATTTGGCGATGGTTGCGGTCAGCGATGTGGATCCGGCTCGCCTCGGCGAACTGGTGAGCGCGATTCAGAAGGCCCAGGGGCCCTAGGGTGGGCTCCCTGCTGAGAGAATATCGATATGCAGGATGAATCGGCCAAGCCCGATAATCCGCCGGTTGCGCCGGGCGATCTGCGGCTCGGTGAGGACTACTACTTCGACGGGCCTTACATGGTATTCACCGCGCAGTATCACCTGAAGCGCGGAACCTGCTGTAATTCAGGCTGCAGGCATTGCCCATACCGGAGCTCGCCGGCCTAGCATCGGGTTGCCGGAGGGAAAGCCATCGACGGCACGATCAACCCCTCAAGGACGTCTGAGAATTTCTGAGGCTCTCAGGGTGGACGGCTTTGTGGAGGGATTGAAAAATGTTTGGGTAGGTTGGCAAGTGCAGAGCTTGTTAAGAAAGTTCTAGGGAACCAACAGAACTTTGCCCGGCGCACCCTTTTCTGCCACCTCGTGCGCCTTGCGAATCTCCGCTAATTTCAGCCGCGCGGCAATGGGAATGGCGAGTTCGCCTTTGGCCACCACCCGGGCAAGCTGCGCGAGGCGTTTCGCATCCGGCTGCGACCACACCTCATTCACGACGAGATCCCGGCCTTCCGCCGACTTTGGCTTCCCCACCACCGTGGCGAGTATTCCGCTTTTCCTGATGTGGGGGAGAAGCTGGTCGATCACCGGTGGCCCAATCGTATCGGCAACAGCGTCCAGCTCCTTAATTGCCTGCATCTGCTTTGCATCATCCAGGGCGACAATCTCGTATGCGCCGAGCTTCTCGGCGTCGCCACGCTGGCGTTCACGCACACCAAGAATGACCGTGAGCCCACGCTGTTTGGCGATGTGCGCGGCGACGCGTCCTACACTTCCCAGGGCACCGGTGATCAGCAGCCGCCCGCTCGTAAGCGATTCCACTCCCAGTTCGATCAGTTGCGCTCCGGTTTGCAGCACCAACGGGAATGCGCCTGCTTCGGATGGGTTGAGTCCCTGGGGAATCGGCGCCAGGATCTCAGGCTTGCAAGCAACGTACTCGGCGTAAGTATGATCGGTGACCCCCATGACGAACGCCCCTGTCTGGATGCCGGTAACGCCTTCACCGATTGCGCCCACCTGGCCGGCAAGGTCGTACCCAAGAATGGTGGGAAGCTCGAAGGGCATGATTTGCTTCATATCCCCCCGCCGAATCTTGTAGTCAATCGGATTGACGCTGGTCGAGGTGAGCTTCACCAGCACCTGGCCGGCGCCGGCAACAGGAGTGGGCACATCTTCGTAAGCCAGTCGATCGACACTTCCATATCCGTGCAGCTGAACGGCCTTCATGACATTCACCCTGCTCGATTATGCCGGAAGATTTTCTTCTACGGTGTTGGAGCACGCGGCGCAGGAGGTGGATTGGAGGGCGGTGCACTCGATGGCGTCGGGTTGGGAACAGCGGGAGGCGGAGCCGCGGCTGCGCGAATCAGAAGCGCCTGGCGAGGAAAGCTGAAGCTGCCCCCGGTGTCGTCAATCACGTTCACCTGGCAGATGTAGAGGCCGGCATGAAGTTGATCGAGCGGGATGTCAAAAGCAAAGGCGACCGCGTCCCGTGCGGGCGAATTTACGCTGTTGGCCTCGACCAGCGGTGTCTCGAAGACTTTGGTCGTGCCTTGCAAAAATTCAATGCTGGTCAGTACCTTCACCCCCGGCTTGACAGAGGCAGAAACTGGCGTCGCGGCCTTCGGAGGTGCCGAGGCAGGATCGTAGACTTCATAAAGAAGGTACATGTGTTGATCGGTGCGGAAAACGTGGGCCACGTTCGGCACCCAGGTGTAGCCTCCGTTGGTCAGCGGATTCCCCTCCTCCTTCTTGCCCGCCGGGGAACGCTGGCTGGACAGCACAACCGAGCTGAGCTTAAGCGGGAGCTTCTTCAGGTCCGGCAAGTTGATGTCGGTCTCAAAAGATCCCATGCGCCCGGTCTCATTCTCGCGGACAACGAACTTCAGGTGGTACTTGCCGAGCGGAAGGGTGAAGCCGGTGGTGTACTGGATGTTCTTGCGTGACACCTGTTGCGAGTCATCGATGGAAAGCTTCACCGTCTGACGGATCTCGGCCATGTCCTGCCCGGCAGTGTTCTTGAGCTCGCCGATAATGTCGAGCGTGGCCTTGCTGCGATCGCCGCCCTTCACAAAGGGGATTTGCGAGCCAGGGACGATCAACGAAACAGGGACGTAGTAACGAGGTTGTCCATTTCCGGTGTCGCTGCGGAAATAGTAGGCCTGCAGGTAGACTTCCACATCGGTGGCGGGCAAATCGCTCGCCAGCTCCTCCTGCAGTTGGCGCTCGCGCTCATCTTTGTCAGCGTGTTTGTAGTCGGCGGGAGCATAGTATCCAGGCCGGTACTCCAGCTTCACGTCCGGACGGTTGATCCTGATGCTGAGGCGGCGATAGCGCCCGTCGCGCAAAGGATTGGTGGAGCGGAAGCCGATCACGTAATAGGCCGACGTATCCTGCTGGATGCGCTGGAAAGCAGGGGAGAAATCGTTGGAGTCAAAGAACGCCTTCCCGCCGGTGTCGGAGGAAAGGGTGGCCATCACTTCCTGGGTATTGAAGTTGGAATCGAGGTTGTTCTGCAACCCGGCGCCGTTATAGGCGGAAGTTCCCCGCAAGCTGCCGGTCGAAGCATCTCCTAACGGCGAAATTGCTTCCAGGCCGCGCGCGTCCACAGAGTAGATCGACATGTTGGCCCGCACCGAAGCATTAATCGCGGCGTGAAGCGACGCCTGATTCTCAATCCCATCGCGCTGAATGCCGCCGGAAAAATACAGCACGGACTTTTTTTCGTTGATATAGGCGAGGGAGTGGGCGATGTCTTCGAAGGCGAAGAGCTCACGGTCCGTATTGACGTCGTTGTACTCCTGCTCGTCGGGGGTGAACGCCGTGGTGTCTTCGGTCTGGTTCGTGGTGCTCGTCGCACCCGACTGGAAGCCCGCCTCCTGCGTTCCGGAATAGGCGTTGACCGCGTTCAGCAGCAGTTTCTTATTCGCGGTGAAATCCTGGTCGAGGGAAAGAGACTGGTCGAGAGAAACAACCGCCACCAGATCCGCGGCATGCATCTGATTGTTGATGTAGTTGCGGGCCGCCTCCTGCGCGCGATCCAAGTCCTCAGGCTGCATGGAGGTGATATCGAAAAACATCACAATCAGGCGATGATTGCGCAACTGCTCTGAAGTCACGTTGCGGTTCATGCTGCCCATGATGTTGTTGGGCGACTTGCCATTCACCGTGGCTTCATTCAGAGGCGTGGCCTGGTCGACACTTTCAAAATCGAAACTGATGATGGTTTGCGGCTTGCCATTTTCCAGGATCTGGAAATCGCTCGCCTTGAGGCCGCGCACCAGCTGGCCCGTCTTCTTGTCGCGAACCACCACATTGGTCAGGACCAGGTCGCTGTTCACCTTCATCGTGTAGGCGGACTGCACATCCGTCTGGGGCTGGCTCTGATCCTGCGCCCCCAGGCCACTGGCCGCACCCAGGACGAGCAAGGCGAGGGAGGTGATTCTGCGCAAGTGACGGTGGACGTTCATTGATAGTCCTCTCCCCTCCTAGAACCGGAACCGAGCAAGGAAGGTAAATTGACGCATGCCCGCGGCGGAAGTTACCTGCCCGTACGTACCCGAGCCGAGCGTTGTATCAACGCCTGAGTATTGGACGGTGTTGAAGACGTTACTGGCAGTGGCGCGGGTTTCGAAAGTACGGGTTTCGTTGAAACGAATCGTCTTGGAAAGGGACGCGTTCACGGAGACGGTGCCCGGCCCCGGTATGGAGTAACGCGAGGCGGTTCCATAAACATTTGCAGGAGCGGCGAAAGCGCTCTTGTTGAACCAGTTGTCGAGCGAGCCTCCGCCGGCAGTCAGAGAGACTCCGGGAACGCGGTCCGGCCGCTGCGAGGCCGTGGTGCCGCGGGCAACTTCATTCACCGTCGCCTCGTAGTGCGGGGTCAGAGGCTCTCCGCTGGCAAAGGTAAACGTGCCAGAGACAGAGATGCCGCTGAGCGAGTGGCCTAGCCAGCCGGACGTGACATAGTGCGCATCAGGGCCGAAAGGAAGCTCATACAGAAAGTTACCCTTGACCTGGTTACGAATATCGAAGCTGGAGTTGGATTCTTCGGCGAGAAGGTCTTGCCAGTTTTGCGCCACCACAGTTCCCGTACCCCCGTTGCCCCCGATAGAGCTGGCGTTGTCAATGGAGTGGCTATAGGTATAGGTGGCTTGCAGGGCGATGCCGTTGTGCAGCCGGTTACGCAGACTCAGTGTGAGCGCGTTGAAGTTGGAGAACGCAACCGAGTCCTCGTAGTCATAAAGAACTCCGCTCAGTGATTGGTTGGCCGTACGGCCCGGAGCATCGACGATATCGAGACGGGTGCCCTTTGACCCGTTGTAGCCGATGTTCAGCACGATGCCGAGAGGCAGAGTGCGCTGCAGGTTAAGGTTCCACACCTGCACGTAGGGAAGGCGGTAGTTCTTGTTCACCGCGTAGTTGCCCTCGCTTTGTCCCTGAGGCGAGAAGCCATTGGCCAGGGTGGGGACAAATCCGCCGGCGTTGGTTACTTCGTTGGTCTGCACGTTGGCGTACGGCGGCTGGAAGGCGAAATCCTGGATGAACTTGGCATATTGTCCAACGGCGTAGTTAATCCCATACCCGGCACGCACCACCGTATCTCTTATGGGACGAACAGCGATCCCGATGCGCGGGGAGAAATTGTTGTGCTCAGGATAGACCAGGTCGCGAGGATACTTCCCGGTGAAGGGACCAATGCCTCCGGAAACAACCGTAGCGACAGAAGTGAAATTATTCCCGGTATCCAGGGTAGACAGCCGGTCGTACTTCTCCGAGTAGGGAGAGAAGTATTCGTAGCGGAGGCCGAAGAGCAACGTCAGGTTTGCCCTGGCCCGCCAGTTGTCCTGGACGAAGGCATCCCAGGCGTTCTGACGCAGATAGGACTTCTGGAACGGCGCCTGGAGAGAAGTCTGCTGCGGTAAGCCCAGCAGAAGATCCGCGAGCGAAGAACCGGTGGAAGATGTGCCCCCGGTTGTGCCGCTGGTGCCTGGTTTTTCGGTGAAGAAGCCGGTGAAGACATACGTTCCTGTGATGTTGCCTGTGTTACCGAACAGGTCATTATGTACGCGGCGAAAATCGCCGCCGAAACGAACATTGTGCTTCTTGTGAATCCAGGAGGTGGATTCCGTCGCAGCCAGCGTCTGGTTGATTTGGAAATTCGGCTGCTGCTCAGTAAAGCTGGTGAATTGGTTCAGGGTGAGATTGGGCAAGCCAAAGAACAGTGGATTGGTCGGCAACCCGCTGAGTCCAAGCTGGCTGGCGATATCTGTAGTGTCGGTGAAATAATTTTTGAGCTGGGAATTGCTGCGATTCCAATTCAACGCGAGATTGTTGGTCACTCTGCCTTTGCCGAGGGTGTAGCCCAGAGCCAGCGAGTATTGGTGGGTTTGCAGCTTGCCGCTGAGCTCAGGAAAAAGGTCCAGCTCATCGCCCGAGTTATGGTTGTAGTTGAAGTTTGCATTTATGCTTTGGCGCAGGCCAGGACCGCCCTGGCCCAGATACTGGCGAATCAGTCCCCCGAGGGGAGATCCACCCGTGCTGGGACCAAAGCTATGGATAAACCGCACGCCAATCCGTGTGGTGTTCGATTCTGAAGAAGCAAGGCGCTGGTAATTCTGAAATTGGCCGGGAAGGTTCGGCTGCGGGAAGAAATTGAGGAGTGCCGTTGCCTGGGCCGCAATACGATCCTGCGGAATGACATTGTTGGGAAATGGCGCGCCGGTGCGAGGATCGTAGACGGTGATGGGCGTGCCTTCCTGGGTCGTCAGGGTAGTCAAGTCGCCGGCCCGCTCGTCCGCGGTAGGGACGCTGCCATACTGGCTGAACGGCGAAGACGAGCGCTGTCCGGAAATATTGAAGAAGATCGTGTCTTTTGTATCGTGCTCGATCAGGTGAGGGATATAAGGCGTGCCCAGAAAGGTGAGCCCGAACTGGTTCTGGGCGTAGCTGGGCTGGGGTTCCTTTTGCGTCTTGATGGGAAAGGGCGTGGCGTTCAGGGCGGAATTCCCACCAGTCCAGAAGAAGGCGCCATGGGGCTGGTTGGGCTTGAAACCGCGAAAGCTTCCAAAGCCTCCCCCCCGGCCGCCACGGCCACCGAAACCACCGCCGCCGAAACCCCTTCCGCCTCCGCCTCCGCCGAATCCACCTCCACCCCCGCCAAAGCCACCTCCGCCTCCAGGTCCGCCTCCGCCGGGGCCTCCCTGGCCGCGCCCACCGGGACCACCAAGGCCACCTGGACCTCCGCCGGCGACCGACTGGTCAAGCTCCGCGTTTTCCCGAAGCTGCTCCATGTCCACGCCGGCAAAGGGATTGGTGCTGCCCGCCTGACCGGTGACAGCCACCGATTCGGTAGAAAAATCGGAGTTGTTGGCCAGCGAGGGCAGGCTGGCTCCAGTGGCGCCGCTGCTGATCCCGGCATCCTCAGCACCACCGGTCAGACCAGACAGTAGAGCCAGCCCCTGGGCGCCCGCACCGGTATTCCGGCGAACCGTTCCGCCCTGCCGCCCTGCGAAGGGCGCGCCTCCGGCCAGATTTTGCTGGGGCGTTTCCGGGGGGACGCGGGAAGCCAGCGTCAGGGCGAAATCGGCCTGCTGGTTCACAGGAGCAGTCCCGGAGGGTTTGATCAAGGCCTCCTTGGTTTCCGGCGCGAAGGCGGCCAGCTCAGCCTTGATGACATACCGCCCGTTGGCCGGGATGTTCATCGAATAGTTGCCGTTGATGTCGGTGATCGTGGCATAGCGCTGCCCGGTGAGAGTGTTCGTAGCCACAATGCTTACCCCGGGCAGGGGTACGTTGCCTGCTTTAACAGCGCCATGAACCTGGCCGCCTGTGGTCGCGGCGGCAGGCGTGGTGGGAGGCGGAGGCGATTGGGCGTCCACGGGAATCGCCAACAACAGCCCGGACAGCAGCCAGACCTGCGGGAACCAGCGTTTGGCCCGGGTGAAGCGTTTATCCATATTCCGAGGAAAATCAAGAGCACGCATGGTTTTACTGGATCTTCCCCTGGTGGGGTAGGGTAAAGCCCAAAATCGTCAAAGGAAACATACCTCAGGGGCTAAAGCCCAAATGTTTTTCGTGCGATGAAGGCCCGACTAAAGTCGTGCCCCGATACAAACTCCGTTTTAGAGCACCAACCAGGGTTGTGCCACGACGTATTTTCCGCCAGCATGCTGTTTACTGAACCGGCTGGCCTGCCCCCGCGAAGTGTCCGGACCCGGGAGGCATGATGCGGAGGATGGTGGCGACGAAAGTGTTGTCATGGATCGCTCCCTGCGAGCTGATCATGTCGCCTACCTTTACATCGGCCAGGGTCACATCCTCGCGATGCTTACGGAAAGACGTGTTTTCGTCTACCGCCAGAACCTGCGTCTGTTTGTCTCCGGCACGCTCGATGCTGATTTTGAGTCCATGAATGGCAGTCACCTTTCCCACCACCCAGGTTTTGCCGAAGGAGGCGCGCGCTTCGCTGACTTCTTTGGCGTCGATGTCGACGACAACGACAGCTCCGACGGTTTTGGCCTTGGCATCGACCAGTCCGCCCGCCATGAGCATATCGCCCACGTGGACGTCTGAAGCCTGGATGGGCTGCCGGTCCTTCATCAGGCGAGTGTTGGGACCATAGAAAACATGATAGATATCGCCTGGATCCGTCTTGATGGTAAAGCTATCGCCGGCAATCGCTGTGACAGTGCCGCGAACGCCATTGCCCGGGCCAAAGGCTTGACGGAAACCCTGGCCGCCGTCGGGCGGACCCGCATTGTCGTCTTCCTGAGCATGGCCCAGTGGGGTTGACATCAATGCGACTCCCAGGGCGGTGATGGCCACTGTTGCCATGCGTTTCATTGCACCCATTAGACGGCAGGGTTATGACTATGGACGCAGGTGTACGGCTATGCGTTGTCGTGTGGCGGGACTAGGATAAACTGCCCTGATGCCGCCCGACTCACTCCCCACAGCTGCGCCCGCGGCTGCTCCTGCGCACACCGAGAAGCACTTTGAATCGACGGCCCTGGTGCGCGATGTAGTCATTGGAATGTCGGATGGTTTGACAGTTCCATTCGCTCTGGCTGCCGGGCTTTCAGGTGCGGTGAACTCCTCGCATGTTGTGGTGCTGGCCGGTCTGGCGGAAATCGCCGCCGGATCGATTGCCATGGGCCTGGGCGGTTACCTGGCCGCGCAGGGCGATGCCGAGCACTACGCCAACGAGCGCTTGCGTGAAGAACGCGAAATCGTGGAGCGGACGCGCGACGAGGAAGAAGAAATCTACGAAATCTTCGAGCAGTACGGCGTCGAGCGCAGCGAGAGCCAGCCGGTGCTGGAGGCATTGAAGCGCAGGCCCCAGGCATGGGTCGATTTCATGATGCGGTTTGAGCTGGGCCTGGAAGAGCCGCAGCAATATCGCGCCGGCCGCAGCGCAGCCACTATCGCATTCTCCTATATCGTGGGAGGGCTGGTGCCACTGCTGCCCTATATGACAGGGGTTACGATGCCAAACGCGCTCACGGCCTCTGTGGTTATCACCCTAGGCGCATTGCTGGTTTTTGGCGGGGTCAAAGGCCGGCTCACAGGGGCGGGCACTGTGCGCAGCGGGTTGCAGACGGTGTTGATCGGTGGGCTGGCCGCCGGCGCAGCTTACCTTCTGGCACGCCTGCTCAGCTCTCGTTAAGAGCCATCGAAAAGAAAGCGAAAAAAATTAGGCAACAAAGGGCGGGTTCCGGTCTCTAAGTAGAGGGAGCAACGATAAAGATGACGCCTGCCACCACCACGACGAAGACCACGTCTCCCCTGTTCGAGCAGTTTTCCCGCGTCCGGCGCCAAAGCGAAGAGCTGTGTCTTCCCCTTTCCCCAGAAGACATGATGGTGCAGTCCTGTAGCGAGGCCAGTCCAGCCAAATGGCATCTGGCCCACACGACCTGGTTTTTCGAGACATTTTTGCTGCGCGAGTATCTCCCTGGGTATAAAGCCTTCCATCCAGACTTTCTCTGGCTCTTCAACAGCTATTACAACTCGGTCTCCGATCAGCCCGAGAAGAAGTTGCGGTCTTCTTTCTCGCGGCCGCCAGTGGATGCTATTTTTCGCTACCGGCACCATGTGGAGGATGGGATTCAGCAATTGCTGGCTTCGAATCCGCCGGAGGAAGCAGTACGCAGAATTGTGCTGGGCATCCACCATGAGCAGCAGCATCAGGAACTGCTTGCTTACGACATCAAGCATGCTTTCTGGACCAATCCTCTGCGTCCTCCTTACCTCGACGAGGAAGTGACTTTCAGCGCGCCTCCATTAAGCAAACCGGATTGGATCCGCTACAAAGGCGGGCTATGTGAGATCGGATACAGCGGAGACGAATTCGCCTTCGATAACGAGTTGCCGCGCCATCCCGAATACGTGCGCCCTTTTGCCCTGGCCTCCAGGCTGGTTTCCTGCGGGGAGTATCTCGACTTCATCAAGGATGGGGGCTATGCGCGCCCTGAGCTTTGGCTGTCGGCCGGGTGGGACACGGTAAAAGCGGAGGGTTGGACCGCGCCTCTCTATTGGCGGCAACAGGATGGCGAGTGGCGCGTGTACACGCTGTATGGTGAGCTGCCCCTGGCGACGATGCTCGAAACTCCCGTCTGCCACGTGAGCTACTTCGAGGCGGATGCCTTCGCCCACTGGTCAGGTAAGCGTCTGCCAACGGAAGCGGAATGGGAAGTTGCAGCGCAGGGACTGCCGTCGACGGGGAATTTTCTTGAAGACGGAATGTTGCATCCATTGCCGCTTGGCGAGGGTCCTGCCAAGGGTCCGGCACAGATGTTTGGCGATGTTTGGGAGTGGACTGCCAGCCCCTATGTAGGTTATCCGGGCTTTCGCGCTGTTCCGGGCGCGCTGGGCGAATACAACGGAAAATTCATGAGCGGACAAATGGTCCTGCGCGGCGGCTCGGTGGTGACTCCGGCGTCGCATATTCGGGCTACCTACCGGAACTTCTTCTCCCCCGCGACACGCTGGCAATTTGCCGGCATTCGTTTGGCGAACATCTAACTCTTCCTTTAACCGGAATCCCGTGGAGAGATCATGTCTGCTATTTCTTTACCCAAATTGCCGTCGATTGCGTCGAGCCCAATCGCAATGGAAGTCTGGAACGGGCTCACCGGCAAGCCAAAGACACTTTCCCCGTGGCTGTTCTATGACGAAGCGGGCTCGCAGCTTTTCGAAGAGATTACCGACTTGCCGGAGTACTACGTCACGCGCACAGAAAGACAGATCCTGGCGAAGCATGCGCACGAGATCGTATCCGCGGCAGCCGGCGGACGCGACTTATCGATGATTGAGTTGGGAGCGGGGACGGCGACCAAGACCGGGCTTTTGCTCAAGGCCGCGGTTGGACTTCAGGGGAGCGTGGCCTATTGCCCGATTGACGTTTCGGAAACGGCGCTGGAACAAGCACGAGCCAGGCTGGAAGCCGAACTGCCGGAGGTGCGCGTTGAGCCCATCGTGGCTGACTACACCGAGGGCATGCGGCAGAACGGTGCTTTGCGGACAGGAAGAAAGCTGGTTCTTTATATCGGCTCGAGCATAGGGAACTTTTCACCCGCGGATGCTGTGGAAGTGCTGCGCGGCGTGCGCGCGGAGCTGAAGCCCGGAGACTGTCTGCTTCTGGGCACCGATATGGTGAAAGACATTGAGATGCTGCTGGCGGCGTACGACGATGCGGCCAGGGTCACGGCGCAGTTCAATTTGAACGTATTAACCCGGATCAATCGCGAATTGGATGCCCGGTTCAATTTGCAACTGTTTAGGCATCAGGCTCGCTGGAATGAGCAACAGTCTCGGATCGAAATGCACCTGGAAAGCCTGGTGGCGCAGCGAGTGGCCATTCGCGCTTTGGACATGGAGGTGCGGCTCAGCCTGGGCGAGACGATTCACACGGAAAACAGTTATAAGTTTACCGATCCGAGGGTAGAGGCGCTGCTTGCGCGCGCTGGATTCCGGTTACGGCAGCAGTGGAGCGACGGGAATAAGTGGTTTACGGTCTACCTGGCGGGGGCGTGTTAAGGGCGGGGAGGAAAGGCCAGTGGCGGGGAGAGAAACTGCAGATCCCGCGGCTGCGCACGGGATGACAAAGGGAGGAGTTAGTGAACAAATTCTTTAGGAGATGAGTAGACAGCAGGTCCCTCCGCGACAATGCGAAGATCCTTGTGGCCGGGTGTTACTTGCTTAGGCGGAGCAGGACGACTCCGTGACGGGGGACTGTCACCGTGTATGTGTTTTGGAGTCTTCCCAGGTCTTTTGCCGCCCATATGTCCGTTGCTTTTGCTCCACTGGCGAAGCCTACGTCGCTTAGCTTCAGGGTCATGGGAAGCGGGGTGTCGTCCCGGTTGAATAGGGCTACCGCTTTGTCGCCGCCCTTCAGTGGCTTGGCCCAGATTTCCTCGGGACCAACTTCGGAAACGCGGTCGCCTTGTTTGCCCAGCGGATCCTGATCGATCGCGATCACTTCGCGGTTGGTGAGGATGGCAGAGATCTCGGGCTTCATCTGGGAAAGGTCGTTGCCGGCAAGTAGTGGCGCGGCGAGAATAGCCCAGAGACTCATGTGAAGGCGATTCTCATCCATATTCAGTTTGCCGTTGCCCACTTCCAACATGTCGGGGTCATTCCAATGGCCGGGGCCGGCATATTTCGACAAGCCAGCCTGGGAGAATCCGATCAGCGTCATGCGATCCCAGGTGGGATTGATGTCACCTGTTGTCCGCCATGAGTTGCCTCCGACGGACGGCCCCCATTCCCACACACCATCCCAACCATACTGGCAGAGGCTGTAGAGGATCGGGCGGCCGGTGGCCAGCAGCGCCTTGTGCATTTTCACGTAGGCGTCCTTCATCATCTGCGTTGCCTTTGCCGGATCGTTCGGCGCCTGCTGGTTCATGATCTGGCGAAAGCTGCAGAGGTCATATTTGAGGTAGTCGAAGCCCCAGGCCGCGTAGGTTTTCGCATCCTGCTCCTCATGGCCGTAGCTGCCTTCGTAATGGGCGCAGGTTTGAGGCCCTGGCGACGAGTAGATACCGATCTTCAGCCCTTTCGAGTGGACATAGTCAGCCAGCGCCTTCATGTCGGGAAATTTGCTGTTGGCCTGAATATTGCCCTGAGCATCGCGTTGCCCCTGCCAGGTGTCATCGATGTTGATGTAGATGTACCCGGCATCCTTCATCCCTGAAGAAACCATGGCGTCCGCCGCGGCACGAACATCTTTGTCGGTCACCCTGCCGGCAAAAAGATTCCAGCTATTCCAGCCCATGGGCGGGGTGGCAGCCAGTGTGCTGGTCTGGGCAAGCAAGACCGAAGGCGTGAACAAAGCAGCAAACAGCAGGGCCCGGAACCAGTTGAGCATAGCCTCTCCTCGACGATCCACTATAGGTCAATTCACTTGCTTGCGGCCATAGGCTTGATGATCTCATCGAGGAGATCAGGGGTTCCCGACTGACGCTCCAGCCGCGGGTACTTTTCGCCGTCGTGATAATCGATGCGCACGACGCGGAATTCCTTGTCATTAGAGACGATGAGCTCGATGGGATCCGAGCTCCCTTTTGCATCGCGGATGGCCTGCTTGAAGACCTCGTTCGTGTAGGCGTGGCCATCAACAGCGACGAGCTTCTGGTCCGGGCCGAGCCCGGCCTTAAAAGCCAGGGAGTCCATCCTGACGTCGACAATGTGCCCCGAATCGTTCGCCATCAATCCAAGCGAAAACCATGCATCCACCTGCTTGAGCTTGTCGAGGTATGCGTCCTCGTATGACGTGGGCTGGGGAGCGTACGTGAGGCTATATCCGCCATGCTCAATGCCGCCCAGAGGCGCGTGGTCGACGTGAGTGTTCAGACGCTCGGTCAGGAAAGCGCGCCAGTCGTAGGGAACAACAGCATTGAGATCGGTAACGATCTCGTCGAAATTGTAAGGCACCACTTTTGGCGGGGTATTCCCGCCTACGGCTAAAAACTTCACGCAGAAATCATTCAGGGATTTCTGGTCGTGCGTCAACTGGCGGATAGTGGTATCCGCATCCAGCCAGATTAATTCGCCTTCCTGGTAGTAGTCCTGGCCGCGCCTCCAGTTGGCCCAGGCGGCATGGCTGGCGCGCAGCGTCTGGGAGGCGATGGCGGTGTCCTCCAGATTGCGCCAGGTGCGGCCGGGCTTTGCGTTGAGCCTGGCGGCACTGAAGGCTAATGCCTCCCGGTAGACTTCGGGAGTCCAGAAACCGGACCGCGCTGCGAGGACATCCCCCCAGTATTGCGTCATGCCCTCGTAGACCCAAAGCAAATCGCCCTTCTGCGGAGTGGCGTAGTCCGGCGTGGCCAATCCTATTGGCCGGCGGTATTTGCCATTCCAGGAGTGGGTAAATTCGTGAGGCAGCAAGTCTGCATTGAGGATGGCCAGCTTGGGATCGGACACTCCATTCTTTTCTATGCCGTTGTCGCTGGACTGGTGATGCTCCAGGCCTTCCTCACGAATTTCGTCACTGAGACTGAGCAGAAAATGGTAAGTCTCATAGTGCCTGGATTGATAAAGCGGGCCTGTTTGCCGCACCAACTGATTCACAGCGGCGAGGTAGGCCGGGGTGAGCTCGACGTCGGCTGCGGCGTCGCCGGCCACATCCAGATAATGCCTGGGCGTGATGTCAGGGTCTAACGGGTATTCCCGGAAGTACTTGCCGGCGATTACGGGCGAGTCGACTAATTGCCCCACGGAGACCTGAGCGAAAGATGTTTCCTGGCCTTTTTGCGCGGTTGGGGTCAGCGCGGTTCCCAGCTTCCAGCCAGGCGGGAGAGTCAGCGAAGGAATGACCGGGATTTGCGCCACGGGAATATGTGCGGGATAGAGGATGACCGCATTCCACTCGAGCACCTCCAGGTTCGGGCTGGTCGAGTTATCGTCATCGGATCCGGTGTCGCCCGCTGTAGCGAGGAAGTCGAGAGAAACATCGAGACTGGTCACACCGGATGGAACGTCGATGTGGAAACCGTACATGTCCACGTCATCGCGCCGCCAGGGCAGGTCTTGACCATGCGCGCGAATGCGAATTCCGGCGAGGTTGTCGATAGGGCCGGTAGGGCGATGATCGCCGGGAATCCATTGCGGATATTCCAGGGTGACCGGTCCGGGGCTCACTGGAATTTCCATCTGCGCGTGCAGCAGCTTGCGCGGGGCATCGGTCAGATCCACATGCAGCAGGATCGGGGAACTAGGGGGTTGTGCGCTGGAAACCGAAGCAGTAAAGAGGAGGAGGGCAAGGCCGGAGAGGCATTTATCCATTTCGCCATCCATCATGGCATAAAACCAAAAAGGGGGGCGCCCGAGAGTTTGGTGCCATGCTCACCAGCGGCAGCCAGCGCTAAAGCGCCGGCTGCGCCGGACGGAGTTCTTGGCATCGAACCGGTTCGCAGGGGCGAGTCCTCCAGCGGGAAAGAAACCGCGGATCGCTCGGCTTCGACGGGATGACAAAGGAAGGAGTTGCGGCTTTTATTTAGAGCCGTGACGCAACAGCAAACTATGCTGACGATTCGTTTGGTCTGCTGACGATCTTTGCGACTGGCGGCTAGAATCATGGTGAATTTGGACAGGAGAGAAACTTCGATGGCAGAAAAGACGCCGCAGACGTACGCTAATCACTCGCGCCTGGATCCGCCCTTCCATATTGTTCAGGGGCCGCTGGGGATGATAGCGGTCATCCTGAGCTTGATTCTTTTTTTCCGAAGTCCCAGCCTGGCTTCGGTGCTTTGGCTGATTCTGGCAGTCGGATTTTTGATGGGTACGTTCAGGATGCGGATTTATGCACTGAAAGTGCAGGACCGTGTGATCCGGCTGGAGGAGAGACTCCGGCTGGCCATGTTATTGCCGGAATCGGCTAAACCGCGGATTGGCGAATTGACCGAACGGCAGCTGATTGCTCTTCGCTTTGCCTCGGACGCGGAACTTCCTGCCCTGGCGATGCGCGCCCTCGATGATGGCTTAAGCAATAAGCAAATCAAGAGCGCAATTCAAAACTGGCGCGGTGACTATTTCCGCGTATGAGAGCAAGATTCGCTTCAGGCGCCGATACGCCCGAGACCGAGCCCGATGACATAGGTAACCAGGCCCTCGACTGCGCCCACTAAAGTCATTTCCGTACCGCTGCTCCACCAGGAGCGAACGGTGACGAGGGACTTGGCGGCTCCAACGGCAAAGTGCGCGGCAAGTGAAACCGCCGCTGATATGATGACGGCCTTGTATCCGCTCAGGAAGAAAAAGGGCACGATGGGAATGAAGGCTCCTGCCGCGGTGGAAAGCGCTCCTGAGACGGCAGAGGTCAAAGGGTTGCTGAGCGCTTCTTCGGTCGAGTTCAGCCGCTCGGCGGCAAGGGCACGCAGCATCTGCTCTGGATCACTGGCGATGTGGTCGACCATGTGGTCGGCGTCCTGCTCAGGCAAGCCCTTCACCTGGAAGTAGAGGGACAGAAGCTCCCGGGCTTCAGGGCCATTGGTGGCGATGGCGTTTCGCTCACGAGCCAGCTCCGCCTGGTAAATTTCGCGCTCGCTCTTGGCGGCAAGATAGGCGCCAGACCCCATAGAGAGCGCACTCGCGATCATACCGGCAAGGCCGGAGAGCAGAACGTATTTGCTGTTGCCCAGGGTCGCGCCGGAGACTCCGGAGACGATGCCGAAGATGGAGCCGAGACCGTCGTTGACTCCGTAAATCGCGTCGCCGATCCAGCCGGCGGTGTGCGGGCGCCCCTGGTTGCGCTTGATCAACATCTGCTCCAGGAGCGTTTTTGGATCGGCGCCCGGCGCCGTCCGGGTCAGACGAGACGGAAAGCGTCGGATGAGGCTGCTGAGCTCGCGATAGTGTTCCTCCTCATCTTCGATAACACGCTTGAGGATGGCCAGACTGGGAGCATCGCCGAGGGCTTTGAGCTGCTCGCTGTACTTGGCAATGTCTCGGCTCTCATCGATCTCGAGGCGGCGCAGGGCCAGATCGTCACCCCCAATGCGGGTTTTCAGGCTTTCCGCGTCTCCGGCTGGCTTGCCACGATAGACGGGCTCCGGCTGTCCCAGTTCGCGCAATCGGCCGGCCCAAAGGGCCGCGTGTTCCTTTTCCGCCGAGGCCATGTTCTCGAGGGCGTTTTTACGTCCCGGCTCCGGTTCGCGTTCGGCCAGGGCGCGATAGGTGTTGTAGCCCTCCATTTCCGCCTGCCAGTTCTGTTCCAGAATCTGGGCCAGACGCGGGTGGCGGGGGCGGGCTGGGATCGATTCAGAGGCGGTATTCATGGCTCGGTCCTAAGGCACAGCGTAGCATTTGCTATGGTTGGCTCATGACGAAGTTCGAGCACTTGTTAACGGAGACTCGCCACCCCGATACGGCGAACATCGACCGTCTTTCGACCCGGGAAATGCTGGAAGTTATCAACGCCGCGGATCGCACTATCGCGGACTCGGTGCACGCGGAACTGAGCCGAATTGCGCAGGCGGTCGACGGCATCGCGGAGCGCCTGGAAAAAGGTGGCCGCCTCTTCTACAACGGCGCGGGCACTTCCGGAAGGCTGGGGGTGCTGGACGCCTCAGAGTGCCCACCTACATTTAATGTGGATCCCAGCATGGTCGTAGGACTGATTGCGGGCGGCGACTATGCCCTGCGGCATTCCATCGAAGGCGCGGAAGACGATGCGGAGCAGGGCGCCGCCGATCTGAAAGCCCATGGGTTCACCGAGGGTGACACGCTGGTCGGAATCGCGGCCAGTGGGCGCACTCCGTACGTTCTCGGCGGAATGACCTATGCAAACCAGCTGGGGGCCCTCACCGTGGGGCTAAGCTGCGTGCCGGGATCGGAAGTGGAAAGGCGGGCACAGATCGCGATCACCCCCGCGGTGGGGCCGGAAGTGGTCACGGGTTCGACGCGGCTGCGTGCCGGAACCGCTACCAAGCTGGTACTGAATATGTTGAGTACCGGAGCAATGATCCGCATCGGCATGGTTTACGGCAACCTGATGGTGAATGTGCAGCCGACGAACGAGAAGCTGAAAGACCGGGCGGAACGCATCATCGCCGCCGCAAGCGGGGTCGATCAAGGGCGAGCCTCTGAGCTGCTGGTCAAGGCCGGGACGGTCCGAGCCGCGATCGTAATGCAGAAGCTGGGGATCGGGCGGGAGGAAGCGGAGCGCCGGCTCGCCGCGGCTGGGGGGAAGCTGCGGCTGGTATTGGGCGAACCGTGAGGCCGCTGTTTGGGCCGCCGGACAGCTTGCAGACAGATCGAAAGTCAAGTGCAGACCGGGAGACGTAGATTGCGTCTATTTAAAGAAGGGCTGTAGCGGATGCATAATGGGAGAACGCTGGGGAGGCGGAAGCCATGGTTAAGGGTCTAGCAAAGTTGTTGATTTTGTTTACGCTTGTCCCCCTCTCAGCCCTGGCCCAGACCACGGATCGCCCGGATTCGGGCTTCGGTCCTATCGATACCAGCGCCCCGTCGATCCCACCGGATCAGATCATCCAAAAACTTGCCGCGAAGGAGACCGAATTCCGGCGCGCCCTGGACAACTACACCTACCAGCGCGATGTGCGCATCCAGACCATCGACGACGATGGGAAAGTGGATGGCGAGTACCGGCAGGTTGTGCAGATAACGTTCGACAGCAACGGCCGCAAGTCGGAGCACGTGACGTTTGCGCCGCAGAACACGCTGGAACGAATCACGATGAGCCCGGCGGATGTCTCGGATATCGAGCAGCGGCTGCCGTTCGTTCTGACCACGGAGGACGTGGGGCAATACAACCTGACCTATGTTGGGCGGCAGAAGGTGGATGAGGTTGACTGCTATGTTTTCGATGTCGCGCCCAAGGTCATGGAAAAGGGCAAGCGGTATCTGAAGGGGCGCATCTGGGTTGACCAGAAGGATCTGCAGATTGTGATCACCAGCGCCAAGAACGTTCCCGACGATCTGCGCAAAGGGCACGAGGATCTGTCTCCTCCTTTCACGACGTATCGGGAGCAGGTGGACGGGAAGTATTGGTTTCCGGTTTATACCAAGGCCGATGCTGAACTTCACTTTTCTGGCGGGAATGGCTACATGAGCCAGGACGTGCATATTCGCCAGATTGTTCGGTACACGGACTACAAGCAATTCCGTTCGACGGTCAAGCTGATTTTTCAGGGACAAGATGTAACCAACAACACCCAGCAGCCCCAACCGGGCAATGCTCCCCCGAATGGACAGCAACAGCCGGCTACGCCCCACTAGGTAGGGATGGGGAGGGGGAGGGGGTCCGTAAACGGCAGATGTCTCCACCACCCTTCTAGGTCACGCCGGGACAGGTCGCTCTGGCGAAAAGCATCTGCCATATCGAGAAACAGCAGATCCCTCCACTTCGCTGCGCTACGGCCGGGATGACAATTTTGCGTTGAGGTCTGCGGTTTCTTTCTACCTCAGGCATTGTAGGTCGAGGAAGCGACACGGCCTCCTCTGCCAGTCCAGTTGGTGTGGAAGAATTCGCCTCGAGGTTTGTCGACGCGCTCGTAGGTGTGCGCCCCGAAAAAGTCTCTCTGGGCCTGCAATAGATTTGCGGGAAGCCTGGCAGTGCGGTAGCCATCGTAGAAGGCAAGCGCCGTCGAAAACGCCGGCATCGGTATGCCGACTCTGGTGCCGTAGATGAGCGCCTTTCGCCAGGATGGATGGTACTTGTTGACGGCCTTCGAAAAGAACTCATCCAGCAGAAGATTTTCGAGACTGGGATTACGATCGAACGCCGCTTTGATGTCGCCGAGGAAAACGCTGCGAATGATGCATCCTCCGCGCCACATGAGAGCCACGCCTCCCATGTTGAGTTTCCATCCCTGTTCCTTTTCCGCGGCTCGGAGCAACATGTAGCCCTGCGCATAGCTCACGATCTTTGAGCAATAGAGAGCCAGCCTGACGTCCTCGATAAATTGTTTCTCGCCGGTGGTGACTTTGCGCTTGCGGGGGCCTTTCAGAACTTTCGAGGCCGCCACTCGCTGGTCCTTCAATGCGGATAGGCAGCGAGCAAACACGCTTTCTCCGATCAGCGTCACAGGTTGCCCGAGGTCGAGCGCGGAGATCGCGGTCCATTTGCCGGTGCCCTTCTGGCCGGCGGCGTCAAGAATCTTGTCCACCATGGGCCGACCGTCATCGTCCTTCTTGGCGAAGATGATGGTGGAGATGTCGATCAGGAAGCTGTCGAGCTCGCCCTTGTTCCATTCGGCAAAGACGTCGGACAGCTGATCGGCGGTCAGTCCGAGTCCGTCCTTCAGCAACTGGTAGGCTTCGCCGATCAGTTGCATATCGCCGTATTCGATCCCGTTGTGCACCATCTTGACATAGTGCCCGGCTCCGTCTTCGCCAACCCAGTCGCAGCATGGAGTGCCGTCCTCAACTTTGGCGGCGATGGCCTGGAAGATTTCTTTCACGTGAGGCCAGGCTTCCTTGTTTCCGCCGGGCATGATGGAGGGACCGAACCTTGCCCCCTCTTCTCCGCCGGAAACGCCGGTACCAATGAACAGAATGCCTTTGGCTGCGAGGTCTTTCGTGCGGCGAGTGGAGTCGGTGTAGAGGGAATTGCCGCCGTCGATGAGGATGTCGCCCTTCTCCAGATAAGGCAACACCTGCTCAATGGTCTGGTCGACGACTTCCCCGGCCTTGACCATGATCATGACGCGGCGTGGGGTCTTCAGATGGCGACACATTTCCTCTATAGAATGCGTCCCTACGACCTGGGTTCCCTTAGCCTCATGAGCGAGGAATTCATCGACCTTGGAGACAGTCCGATTGAAGACCGCGACTTTGTAGCCGTGGTCGTTCATATTCAGCACCAGGTTCTGGCCCATAACCGCCAACCCGATCAGCCCGATATCGCAATTTGCTTCTGACATTTCGCCTTCCCTTTTTCCCGCAGCCGGAAGGCGAGATGATACCTGATCGCAGCGGCCGGAGCAAAAATCAGCTGGCTGAAACCTGCAGTTCAGAGACCAGGGAACCAACAGGATTGGTCACGGTCTTCACGGCGATGGCCCCCATGGGCTCTCCGCGACGGTACATCATATATGCGGCCACGGCTCCGGCAATGATAGTTCCCCAAAACAACGCTCTTTTCATGATGGCTCCTATGCGTGCTACGCCTTACCTAGGATGCAGAAGGCACGGTTCAGGACGGGCCCATCCAAAGAGGTAGACCGTCGGTTGGAGTGTCGTAAAGCTCGAGCTGGCCATGCTCGTACTCGGTCACTACGATTTTCCTGTTGCCCGGCAGAGCAAAGGCAACATTGGTGGGCAGATTTCCGAGAGCCTCGATGCGTTCGACTACTTTGCCCGCCCGGTCGAGCACCAGGAGGTCGTGCTGGCCGAAAACTGTTACGTAGAGACGTCCATCGGCCGCGAACGCCATTCCATCGGGTCCCTTAAAGCCGGGTGGTGCGTCCGCCCGGATCACGTTTCCGAAGTATTGG
>Ga0335073_10002088_pt1 | contig 27300 bp, 41 predicted proteins | sample Lox_Sample_22_FD_207093 | JGI IMG/M metagenome (GOLD analysis project Ga0335073, IMG submission 207093) | Soil microbial communities from Loxahatchee National Wildlife Refuge, Florida, United States - Lox_Sample_2.2 | ecosystem: Environmental > Terrestrial > Soil > Wetlands | place: USA...
CGTATTTGATGACCTCCGCCACCCCGGCACGATACTCGCGTTCCGGCAGTGTCTGAAGCGTGTCCAGATCGCACAGAACCAGACGCGGCTGGTAAAAGGCGCCAACCAGATTTTTGCCGGCCTTCAAATTGACTCCGACCTTGCCGCCCACAGAACTGTCCACCTGCGCCAGCAACGTCGTGGGCACCTGTACAAAAGCGATGCCGCGCAAATAAGTTGCCGCAACAAAGCCCGCCAGATCACCGACCACACCGCCGCCCAGCGTGACAATGAAAGATTTTCTTTCCAGCCGATGCACGGCGAGCTGGTCGTAACAACTCTGGACACACTTCAGGCTTTTTGCCGCCTCCCCCGGAGGAACCACAATCAATGCGGGAGAAAAGCCCGCCCGGGCCAGCGAATTGAACGCGGGCTTGGCAAACCGTTTGCCGACGTTGGAATCGGTTATGATGGCGCAACGCGGACCAAGTTTCAGGCGCGCGCACTTGGCGCCGAGAGTTGTCAGCAAGCCGTCACCGATGGTGATGGCATAACTTCGATTGCCGAGCGGGACATTTACGGTGCGCACGCGCCTAGAATAAGGACTATGTTGGACATGTCAAAGGTTTACGGCCATGGCCGTGTCTCAGTAGCACGTGACAACGCTCCGCCTGATTGTGCGTGCCGAAGCACACGAACACCATCCCCCGGTGGCGAATACTGGTATTATTGAGGACCCGTCGGCGGCACATGGCTGGTACGCCTTCTGCTTCGGGCAAAGGGTGCATCTGGAAACCCAATCGAAGAAACTGGCGCAGACCCTCTGCCTGGTTTCGGCCTGTTCACTGGCCGTCATTGTTCTCTTTGTTGCGGCAACCACTCGACACGATGCTTCGGGACAGTATTCCACAAATTTTCCGGTTTATACCTATCAGGATCCGTTCAGCCCGCCGGCTGGCACCTCTTCCGGTGCAGATTCACAAGTGAAAGCCGGTGGCACGTTGGCAAAATTGTTTTCTGTCAGGTGGTTTGCGAGGTTGTCGGGTCTCGGAATCCTCTGGCTGGGGGCAAGTTTTTACCTTTCCAGCGGCTGGCGCAAAAGCAAACGAATCCACGATAACATCGGGTGTCCCATGGATACTCCGACATGCATGAACCCTCTGGCGATTATTCCGCCCCGGCAAACTATGCCTGTTGCAGAACAAGACAAAGTGTCTTTCCCCGTTTCGACAGTCCTTTGCCGGTCAAAAACAAGAGGTTCTTTTGCGCACCGGGCGACCACCGCTCCCTGCCAATCGCGCTTTCGCCCCACCACCCTGGCGTCCAGCCGGACACGATTTGGACGCCTGAAATAACAGGCCACCGCTCCATCCCTTATACAACCGTCTCACCGTCCTAATCGCCAAGGCCCGCGATTTCGAGTCCATGTTGAAACCCCTTCATTGTGTTGCCGAAAGCGATTCGAAACGTGTTCGCTCAACCCGATGTAAAATTTCCCATTGGGATTTCGCAGGACATACACCTGATAGCCTGCTCCGCCAATCATCTGCTTCTCCGCCTGAAAACTTGGTTGCGGGGGCTGGATTTGAACCAGCGATCCCGCAGTGCGGGATTTTGAGCCTGACACTGCCGCAATCACAATCCTGTTAAGATTTGAAATCCAATCCCACCTTTTTGCCGTTTGAGGCGATTCTCCAACTGGCGCGCAGCCGAAAGCGTCAGACGTTCACTCGTCCAAACTAATCGCCAAGGCCCGCGATTTCGAGTCCATGTTGAAACCCCTTCATTGTGTTGCCAAAAGCGATTCGAAACGTTTTCGCTCAACCCGATGTAAAATTTCCCATTGGGATTTCGCAGGACATACACCTGATAGCCTGCTCCGCCAATCATCTGCTTCTCCGCCTGAAAACTTGGTTGCGGGGGCTGGATTTGAACCAGCGACCTTCAGGTTATGAGCCTGACGAGCTACCGGGCTGCTCCACCCCGCGCTGAGGTTTTCAGTCTGGCCGATATCCAAACCGACCGCAAGAATTTTCAGCGTGCCTCAGAAAGGTGAAACTCCGTAACACATCCAGTAACCGAGCAGTTTGAAATACTCCAGATAAATGCGATGCGCGAGTTTGTTTCGTGACCAGTCGGCACGGGCATATCCCGAATAGGAAGGGCGCGAGTAAAATTGCATTTCCGGCCCATAATGCTCGAAGCAAGCCAGCGCCCGCCGGGAATGATACCACGAGGTGACGATGATGACATGGCGGGCGCCCTGGGTGCGAAGCAGTTGGACGGTAAAAATGGCATTCTCCTTTGACGTGCGCGACTGATCCTCCATTTGAATCGCGCGGAAGGGCACGCCAGCCTCAATCAGGGCGCGCCGGTAGATTTTGCAATCGCCCAACCCGCTGACCAGAATCCGGGGGGCAGCGTGCTCCTTGAAAAGTTCCGCCGCGCGTTCGGGCCGATCATGCGAACCACCCCCCAGCACCACCACCACGTCGGCTTTCACCGAACCGTCGTCCACACACAAAAATTTCTGAGGAAAAAGAAATGCAGCGACACCCAGCAGGAGCAGGAGGGTGAATAAGACCAACGCGATTCGCAGAGACCATTTTCGTATTCCAGCCACTTCCACCCAACATGGCAAATTTCAGGCCAAATCGCAACGGCGCCGGACGCGAAATCGAGTACTGGTCAAACCCCGTGTGAGTTTGATATTTTGCACTCGTCAATGATTTTATCCGCCAAACAGCGCATGACAGAATCGCTGGCCGGGTTGGGACGGTTTACCTTGCTGGCCAAAGACGCCGCCGCATCCCTGCTCACTTTCAAAGTCACGTGGCGCGATCTGCTCTACCAGATTTATTTCATTGGCGTTAAATCACAGCTGGTTGTACTTATCACCGGCGCTTTCACCGGCATGGTGTTTGGCTGGCAAACCTATGTCCAGTTCCACAAAGTCAAAATGGACACCGCCACACTGGCGGTTGTCGGTGTGGCGGTGTGCGATGAACTGGGCCCGGTATTGACGGCCCTGATGGTGGCCGGCCGGGTTGGAGCGGCCATCGCCGCTGAAATCGGCACGATGCGGGTGACCGAGCAGATTGACGCGTTGCGGACGCTGGCCACTCATCCGGTGGATTATCTGGTGGTGCCACGCGTTGCGGCCGGGCATATCGCACTGCCGTTGCTGACCATCGAATCCATCTGCGTCGGCATTGGCGCGAGCTACGTTGTTTGCGTGAAGCTGCTCGGCGTCGATTCAGCGTATTTATGGTACAACATGCTGCGTTTTACCCACGACGTAGATGTGGCGATCGGCTTCACCAAGGCGTTTATTTTTGGCGGCATCATTGCGCTGATTGGTTGTTACAAGGGCATGACCTGCGGGCTGGGCGCCGAGGGAGTCGGGCGCGCAACAACCGAAGCGGTGGTTTATGCCTGTATCACCATCTTAATTACGGATTTCTTCCTCACGATGTTGTTGAGCCTGCTGTTGGGACAGTTATGATTGAGGTCCACGACTTGAAGAAAGGTTTTGCCGGCCACGCCGTGCTGGAAGGAGTGAGCTTTCGGATTGATAACGGCGAGTCAGTTGCCATTATCGGGCGAAGTGGCGGCGGCAAGAGTGTTTTGCTTAAACACCTCATCGCCCTTTTGAAACCGGACGCCGGCACCGTGGTGATTGATGGTGAAAACATCGTGCCGATGGACGAACGCCAGTTGCTGCGGGTGCGCCGGAAATTCGGCATGGTCTTTCAAGGCGCAGCGCTGTTCGATTCGATGACGGTGGCGGAAAATGTGGCGTTCGGCTTGCGCCGGCACGAGCACCTGACCGAAGCGGAAATTGCCCGGCATGTGGCGGCGGCGCTGGATGTCGTTGATTTGCCGGGTACGGAAACAAAGAAGCCGGCTGAATTGTCCGGGGGCATGAGAAAACGCGTCGGTTTGGCGCGGGCCATTATTTACGAGCCGCAAATCGTTCTTTATGACGAGCCAACGACCGGATTGGATCCGATTGTGTCCGACAGCATAGACAAATTGATCATGAGCGCGCACCGCCGCTTGAAAATCACGACCGTGGTTGTGACGCATGACATGCGGACCGCCCGGCGCGTGGGACAACGGGTGATGCTGCTTCACGATCGAAAGATTTACGCGACCGGGATGCCGGATGAGTTTTTCGCATCAAAGGACCCTGTGGTGCGACAATTTGTTGACGGTGTGGCGGACGCGAAGGAAACTCTATTTTGATCATGGAAAAGTCGCGTCTGGAAACCAAAGTCGGCCTGTTTGTGTTCATCGGGCTGACGTTGCTGGCCGTGCTGCTCATCCAGTTCAGCAAGGGCACCAGCCTGTTTCGCGGGACTTACACGTTGCGTCTGCGCGCCGAAAATGTCGGCGGCTTGAAGCAGCGCGCCTCGGTGTTGCTGGCCGGGGTTCAGGTTGGCAGCGTGTCGGGGATTCAACTCGCTCCCGACGGCAAAAGCGTGACGATTCTGCTACGCATCTACAAGGCTGACAAGATATACCACGATGCCCGCTTCGTCATCCAGCAGTCCGGCTTTCTCGGCGACCAATATGTTGCGATCATCCCCACGACCAACTCCCTGCCTCTGCTGCAGGACGGCGAAGAAGTTGAATGCGAGGCGCCTTTCAACCTGCAGGAAACCGCCCGGGCCGCCGCCGGGTTTGTTCAACGCATTGACCAAACGGCCCAGAAACTTGACGCGGCCGTCAGCGACGTGCGCCGTCTGGTGTTGAACGACCAGACGTTGACCAATTTTGCCGACACCATCAGCAATCTGCGCACGATCTCGGAACAGGCCACCAACACTGTGGCCAGCATCAACGGGCTGGTCGCCACCAATGCCGCGCAAATCGATCTGGCCGTCAGCAATATTGTTTTCTTCTCGCAGGACCTCATCCGGCTTTCTGATGAGACCCACGGATTAATCTCGGCCAACAGCACGGAAATCTCCGCCGCGGTAAAGAATATTGAATCCTCAACTGAAACTTTGAAAGGATTGACGGAAGGTTTGCAGTCCGGCCGCGGCCTGGCCGGGACCTTGCTGGAAAATGAACAACTTTCAACCAACGTTCAAGCGGTCGCGGCCAACCTGGCGGTAGCCACGAGCAATTTAAACCGCCTCGGCTTGTGGCGTTTCCTTTGGCACCACGAACTGCCCCCGACCAATGCGCCGTCCCGGACCACCACACCGCCATGACTCCACTTTGGGCCATTCGCATCTTCTTTTTGAGCCTGTGCATCGCCGCCGGATACGCGATCAGCCAGGTGCGCGCGGAATTTGTCGGCGTGAATCACGCTGAGATATTCGGCATGCTCATTGGCTTTGGTTTTGGCGGGCTGATGATTGCCCTGGACGAAATGCTCAAGGGTTTCTCACTTCGCGCCTTTTCCGCCACCACCTTTGGTCTGTTGCTCGGTATGCTGGTCGCCTTGCTGATAAGCCACTCCCCGCTCATGACGAACGCCGACGAAACTGTCCAGTGGTTTGTCAGTCTCAGCCTCTTTCTCAGTTTCACTTACATCGGTATCATTCTCGCCATGCGGAGCAACAAGGAGGATTTTTCGCTCATTATCCCCTATGTCCGTTTTCGCCCGCACGGCCAGGCGGATAATTTGCTGCTGCTGGATACCAGCGTCATCATTGATGGCCGTATCGCTGATTTGATTGAAGCTCATTTTCTGGAAGGATTGATCGTCGTGCCGCGCTTTGTGCTCAAGGAAATTCAGCAAATCGCCGATTCCGCCGACCCCATCAAGCGCGCCCGCGGACGCCGTGGACTCGAAATGCTCAACCGTATCCAACGCAATACCAATATTGAAGTCCGCATTCATGACGGCGATTTTCCCGAGGAAAAGGACGTGGACTCGAAACTGGTGCGTCTGGCGCGCAACCTGAACGCCCGGCTTTTCACCAACGACTACAATCTTGCCAAGGTGGCGGAACTGCAAAAAATCAATTGCGTCAATCTTCACGAGGTCGCCAAATGTCTGAAAGTGATTTTGCTTCCGGGCGAAATCTTACGGTTGAAAATTGTGCGCGACGGCAAGGACAAGGGCCAGGGCATCGGTTACATGCCCGACGGCACCATGGTCGTCGTCAATAACGGCCAGCCCTGCATCGGACAGCAGGTCGAAGTCGAAGTTCAAAGTCTGTTGCAAACCGGCGCCGGCATTATCGTTTTTGCCGACCTGAAAGTGCCGGTGGCCACCTGACAACCCGCTACGCGAACCACCATCGCCCATGAACCTCGTCACCGTCTTCACTGCCTTCAGCCCGGCTGAAGCCCAGCTGGCCCGCTCGCGCCTGGAAGCGGCGCGTTTTCATCCCTTCGTTGCCGATGAACTCTCCGCCCTGAGCATTGAAGGTTACTCACTCGCCGCCGGTGGCATTCGGGTCCAAGTGCCCGAAAATGAAGTGGCTGAGGCCAGGGAATTCCTCAACCCGACTGCTGAATGAAAGCTCCACAATTAAAAGTTCTCCGCCGGCTCCGGACCGCTCTCCCCGCCGGTGAGTTGATCTTCGAGCCGCCCACGCTCAAGAAATACGCCGGCGACAAATGGTTTGCGGCGCAACAGCCCGACGCGGTTGCCCTCCCCCGCTCGGTCAAATCGGTGGCGGCCATCCTGCGCTTTGCCAATCGGCACCGAATTCCCCTGACCGCGCGCGGGGCCGGCCATGGTTATGTCGGCGGTTGCGTGCCCGTTTACGGCGGCATCGTGCTTTCCCTGGAATGGATGAACCGGATCAAAGAAATCAACGCCGCCGATTTTGTCGCCGTCGTTGAACCCGGCGTGGTGACGAAAAAACTGCAGGAGGCCGTTGAACGACGCGGCCTCTTTTATCCGCCGGATCCGGCCAGCCGGGCGGACAATTGCATCGGCGGCAATATCGCCACCAACGCCGGCGGCCCGCGCTGTTTGAAATACGGCGTCACCCGTGATTACGTCCTCGGCCTGGAAATCGTCCTGGCGGACGGCGCCATTGTCCGGGTTGGAGGACGGACCCATAAGAACAAGACCGGCTTCGACCTCACGCGCCTGTTCGTCGGCTCGGAAGGGTTGCTCGGGGTGGTCACTGAAGCGACCCTGAAATTGATTCCTTTGCCGCCGTTCCGGGCGAATCTGGCCATTGGTTTTGCCAACATGAAAAATGCGGTTCGGGCGCTGCAAGCCGTTTTGTCGGCCGGCTTTCTGCCCTGTGCCCTTGAATTGGCGGACGAATTCACTCTGGCCGCCGCCTACCAGCGTACCCGAAGCGAACGCTTGCGCGGCTGTCGTGCTCATCTGATCGTGGAACTTGACGGCCAGGAAAAATCCGTCCGCTGCGAACTGCCGGATTTGGAGAGAATTGTGCGCCGCCATCAACCGCTGTTTATCGAGCGCGGCCTCGGGACCACCCAGTGCGAAGCCATCTGGAACATCCGGCGTGAATTTTCCTACGCTCTGCGTGATACCGGCCTGACCAAGCTCAACGAGGACATTGTCGTGCCGCGGGGCCGCCTGGAAGATCTGTTTCAATTCGCCGCCCGACTCCAAAAGAAGCACGGTCTCCGCGTGGCGTGTTTCGGCCATGCCGGGGACGGCAACATCCACACCAACGTCATGGTGGACTTTAACCAATCGGGAGCCGCCCGGCGCGCCGAGGCGACGCTGGATGAATTGTTTGCCCGGGTTATCGCCTGGGGCGGCGCGATCAGCGGTGAACATGGCATTGGCCTTGCCAAAAAGCGCTGGTGGCCCAAAGCTGTTTCCAAGGAAACCCGGCACCTGCATCATGCCATCAAGAAGGCGCTGGACCCGAGGGGAATCCTGAATCCGGGCAAATTTGTCTGAAATGACTGTGGCTCAAAATGATTTGACGTTTTGGCGTTCGCCACGCCCGCCGGGCGCCTAAAATTATTGTTTTGTTTTTTATTTTTGAACCTATCCTTGTCCACATGAATGAACTGCTGAATCTGTCGGTCGCCAAACTGAAACGTCTGGCGGCCTTGAAGGCAAAAATCGAACGGCTGCAATCACAACTGGCGGCGGTGGTCTCAGGCGCCTCGGCGACATCCGCCAAAACAGGACGCAAACGACGGAAGATGAGCGCCGCTGCCCGCCGGAAGATCTCCCTCGCCGCCAAGGCCCGCTGGGCAAAAGTCCGCGCTGCCAAATCGAAATAAAGCAGCCCCTGACCGCTACGTCTCCGGGCCGGCCAAGACCACAAATTCGCCTTTTAGCGGGCGTTCCTGAATAAGCGCCAGCAATTCCGCCGGCTTGCCGCGCAGAAATTCCTCGAATTTCTTTGTCAGCTCGCGGGCGAGTACGACTTTGCGTTCTGGAAAAACTTCAATCATCTCAGCCAACAGCCTCCCAATCCGGAACGGTGATTCGTAAAAAACCAGCGTGCCGGGAATTGGTTTGAGCGATTCCAGTTTGCTCCGCCGCTGGCCGGATTTGTGCGGCAAAAAACCGACGAAATGAAATTCATCCGTCGGCAGGCCGCTGGCGGTGAGGGCGGCGACCAATGCGCACGATCCCGGCACGGATTCGACGCGACAACCAGCGGCTATGGCGGCTTTGACGACCCGTTCGCCGGGATCGCTGATGCCAGGACTGCCTGCGTCCGTAACCAGCGCGATTTTCTGGCCACGTCGGAGATGTTCGATGATTTCCCCACTGCGCCGGGTTTCGTTGAACTGGAAATAACTCAGCAGTGGTTTGGCGATTTCAAAGTGTTTGAGCAACTGCCCCGTACGGCGGGTGTCTTCAGCGGCAACCACATTACACTCACGCAACACTCGCAGTGCGCGCAATGTGATGTCTTCCAGATTGCCGATGGGCGTGGCAACCAGGTACAACGTGCCTGCCGTGAGTGGTGGCAATGGAGCGTTCATGCCTTGACTTAATCAGAAAATAAAACCGAAATAAATCTGATTCAATGATTTGTAAATGTTGCGCCACGCCTTTCTTAGTTCTTGCATCAAGCAGCCGCATGGTACAGGTTAAGCTTCATAGGTAACTGCATGTCAGGAAAGAGCCTGGAACCAAATCCTCCGGTTGCGACCGCTGAGTCGGAGTCCGATCTGCCTTTCCCCGGAACTTGCCGGGCCAGGTCCTTGTGGAGCATCAACGAGTCCGCCGAATGCCTGGTCCCGCCGCCCCACAATTGCCAGTATGCCTTCGGTCACGGCAGTCATTTCTACTGCCATCATCCCCGGCGACAGGAGATTGTCCTGCGCACGCTGAAAATGAGCTGGAGCAACACGCCGTGAACAACGGCCTCGGTTCGCAATTGCCACCCGGAGACTGGAGATTAAAAGTCCCGGCGTTGGCGCGCGCGCGTTGCCAGAATGACCGGAAATGAAGCCCGCCTCGAACTTTGTCGCCGTTTTGGTCACTGCGCCGGATTGGAAAACCGCCCGTGCCCTGACCGGGGCTGCATTGCGGGCGCGCTTGATCGCCTGCGCGAATCTCCTTCCCAAGATCGAGTCGCACTACTGGTGGCGGGAAAAAATTGAATCGGGCACGGAGATTCTGCTGATTTTAAAATCACAGAAATCCAGCCTCCCTGCCCTGGAAAAATTGATCCTCGCCCGGCATCCCTACGATACCCCGGAGTTTCTGGTCCTTCCTTTGCTCGCCGGCAACGATCGCTACCTCAGATGGCTGAATCTGCACACGCGGTCCAGGAGTGTTCCTTAACACTCAAACTGCCGTTCCCGCCATCCCAGGCAAGAAGAATTGCCTGCCTTGTTTATAACTTTTAATCGCAACGCCCAAATTTTTGGGCATGCGCTGTTCCCGAACCGGGCAGGTGTCGGCTGTTCCAGCCGGCGCGACGGCGCTGCCGCTCTGAAGCGGTGACACGCAGCCGCATGAACCGAAATACCTTGCCAACCGACAAACCGGCAGGTGGCAAATGCCGCCTGCCGGTTTGAAAAACAAAACCATCACACTTTCACCTGTCATTGTTTGACTTGACCCCGCCAATAAATGTTTGAATGCCTGCCGAGCGGGCGTACATTCGCCTTGTGAATCCGGTGGACACCGTTCCGTTGATGTTGTTCGCTTTGCACCTGCTGGCGTTGGGCGTGGGAATGGTTATGTTTTTCGGGATGCTGATCCTGCATCGCCGTGCTCGCGCGTTGGCGCAAACGGCACAGGCCGATCACACGTTGTTCTCAGCAGACTCGCGGTTTGTCCGCCATCCGACCGTTTGGCTGGCCATTCATTCATCCAATTCCAGGGCCGTTCAGAACGCATTGGGCGTTGGTTATCCCGCACCCTGCCCATGGGCCGAAGGCATCGCAGGCGGCCACGATTTTTTCATCGGATCACCCGTGAATGAATGGATTATCGTCACCGGTTCGGGCTTGCCGCATCCGGGTAAGGACGTGGACCGCTGCTATCATTTTTTGATTCTCTTGAGCCGCGTGCTGGGCCAGGTCCAGTTTTTCATGGCGGACCCTGTCCTGCATCATCATGCCTGGGTACGTGTGGAAAATGGGACCGTGACCCGCGCCTATGCCTGGGTCAACGAAACGCTCTGGAATCAGGGCGCCAAATCCATCGCGGAAATTGAACTGAATATGAAATGTTTCAGCTACGGCGAAAACGCAGGAATGGACGACGCAACCATGGCAGAATATGCCGCAGCCAACGTCAAAAAAATTCCCTCGTTGTCGGCTCGATGGAGTTTTGACCCGATTAACGTCAACCTGAGTCTTCAACATCCCGCCCCCGGCGTCGCGGGCAAGTCGTCACGGCCATGGTAAGATTAGGTTGCGACCAGGCAACGTTTGCAGCAAAGTTCAAGGAAATAGAAAGGCAGCCATGTCATTTAAAATTGAACTTGAACTGCAAAGGTTTCCCAAGGTCGTGACGCTCAAGGACGGCAAGAAGGCGACGTTGCGCCCGTTGCGCCCCAACGATGAAAAGGATTTTCATAAACTCTTTCTCGGCATCCCCGAACCGGAACGGATGTTCATCAAGCATCGCGTCACCGACCTCAAGGTGATCCGTGACTGGTGCGGGAACATTGATTATGGACGCAACCTGCCGCTCGTCGCGCTGATCGGCGGCAAAATCATTGGTGATGCGACCTTGCACCAGCAACTCGGCGGATGGAGACGGCACATTGGCCGTGTGAGCGTGCTCGTCCATCCTGAATTTCGCGGGCGCGGTCTGGCGCGGGCGCTGGTGGGCGAAATCATTGACATTGCGCGCAGCGCCGGCCTGGAACGGGTTGAAGCCGAATTCATTGGCGAGCAGGAAACGGCCATCAAAATGTTCGCCCTGCTCGGTTTCAGCCAGCTGTTGCGCTTGGAGGATTACGTCAAGGACATGCAGGCCATTTCCCATGATTATATTCTGATGGGGCTTGAATTGAAGACCGACGAGGAATACGCCGGTGTGGGAGGATGAAGCCCCCGGACTTCTGCCCCAACTGCGGCGCGGAAGTTCCGCCCGGCGCCAAAGCCTGCCCGGAATGCGGTGCGGACGAAAAAACCGGCTGGTCGGAACAAGCGCGTTATGACCATCTTGATCTGCCGGACGACGATTTTGACCACGATGAATTTGTAAAAAGGGAATTCGGGCCGGAATCGATCAAACCATACGGCATCGCCGGATTTTGGTGGGTAATTGCCCTGTTTCTCATCGTTCTCGCGACGATTGTATTTCTGTCCGGGATACCCGGCCGTTGGTAATCATCGGGATTGAACAAAATGGCAGCCCGTTTTACGCGCGTCCCGTCCAATATTTTGCTTGAATGTAACCCCCGCCCTGCATTAGCCGTTTGCTCATGCCCGCCCGGAACGAAACCGCGCCGTCCTCAAGCGTTTCCCTCCCTCAACGGCTAAAATCCCTGGACGCACTGCGCGGATTTGACATGTTTTGGATCATCGGCGCCGATTCCCTGGTTTACGCGCTGCGCGATATGAGTCCGAACCCGGTGACAGGATTTCTGGCAACTCAGCTCGATCACGCCGACTGGGCGGGCTTTCATTTCTACGACTTGATTTTTCCCCTGTTCGTTTTCATTGCCGGTGTGTCGCTGACGTTCTCGCTCGGTAAAACCATTGCGCGCGCCGGCCGCGGCGAAGCGGTAAAACGCGTCCTTCGCCGCAGCGTTTTGCTGTTTGCGCTGGGAATTTTCTACAACGGCGGCCTGACGCACCCGTGGCCGGACATTCGCCTGATGGGGGTATTGGAGCGAATCGCGCTGGCTTATTTTTTTGCCAGCTTGTGCTTCTGCTTCTGCCGGCCACGCGCGTTGGTCGCCATCTGCGTGGCGCTGCTCGCCGGCTATTGGGCGTTGATGACATTCGTCCCCTTCCCCGACGTTCGGCCGACGCCCGGCGTCGGAATCATCGCGAAGGAAAACGGCTTCATTCGAATCTCACAGGTCAACCTGAACAGCACCAACTGCCTGCGCGGGGTTTTCATCAAGGGCGTGAACCTGTCGAATTATCTCGACCAAAGATACCTGCCGGGCCGGAAATATGACGGCACCTGGGACCCGGAGGGCATTTTGAGCACGCTGCCGGCCATTGCCACCTGTCTGCTGGGGGTACTCGCCGGTTGGCTCTTGAAAAGTCAGAACGTGACCAATCGCCGGAAGGTGGCCCTGCTTCTGGCATTGGGTGCTGCAGCCGTTTTGGCGGGCTGGTTATGGGGAATTCAGTTCCCGGTCATCAAAAAAATCTGGACGTCATCTTACGTGCTGGTGGCCGGCGGTTACAGCGCCATCTTGCTCGGCGCGTTTTATCAAATCGTGGACGTGTGGCAATGGCAGACGTGGTGCCGGCCCTTCGTGTGGCTGGGCATGAACTCCATTACTCTCTATCTGACCGCGGGCGTCCTCGACGGGTTCGGCCAGATCGCAACGCGGCTGGTCGGCGGCGATGTTAAAAATCTCTTTGACGTGTACGTTGCCACTGGTTCCGGCGAATTAGCGATTTCCCTCGTCGGCCTCCTGCTGGTATTTTGGCTTGCGCGGTTTCTTTATCAACGGAAAATTTTCCTGAGGCTTTGACGAAAAAGCCCGCTTTCGCAAGCGGGCTTTGAAGTTTTGGATGCCGGTCAGGATTTCTTTTCTTCCGGCTTGGTCTCCGACGGTTTGACTTCACCGGCGGGCGCAGCCGTTTCCGCGGCCGGTGCCAGCGGCGTGTAATCCACCCATTCTAGGATGGCACGCTGGGCGGCATCGCCGGAGCGTTGTTCCATCTTCACGATCCGAGTATAACCGCCGTTGCGCTCCTTGAAGGCCGGCGCAATTTCCTCAAACAGAATCCGCAGCACGTCCTCATTTTGACGCCATTTGCGGCGCTCATCCTTGCTCAACTGGATTGTCGGTCCATGCGCACGCAAACGTGCCGTCACCAGCCGGCGCGCGTGAAGGGTGCCGCGCTTGCCCAGCGTGACAATTTTTTCGGCTACGGGCCGGGCCGCCTTTGCCTTCGCAAGTGTTGTGGTGACGCGTTTATGTTTGATAAGGCTGGAAACCAGGTTCGCGAGCATCGCATTGCGGTGCTCCGACGTGCGGCCCAGCTTGGCCGTATGTTTTAAATGTCGCATACAAAGGCTTAGTTATTTTCCGGCGCTTCCTTGGGCGGAGCGTCGAGCAGGCCGGCTTCAAAATTCATGCCCAGCGACAATCCCAGCGCCTGGAGTTTGTCTTTGATTTCGTTCAACGATTTCTTGCCGAAGTTGCGATACTTGAGCATTTCCTGCTCGGTCTTCATCGCCAACTGGCCGACGGTGGTGATGTTCGCGTTGTTCAGACAGTTCGCCGCGCGCACGCTCAACTCAATTTCGTTGACACTCATGTTGAGCAGCTTCTTGAGCTTCGCCTTCTCGTCGTCCTGCTTCGATTCCGCTTCTTCAAATTCCACGGCGTTCTTGTCATAACCCACAAACACATCGAGGTGATGGGCCAGAATCGCCGACGCCTGGGTCAACGCGTCGTCGGGTGAAATGCGCCCGTCCGTCCAAATTTCCAGGATCAGGCGGTCATAATCGGTGCGGTTGCCGACGCGCGCGGCTTCCACCGCGTAACGCACGCGCGTCACCGGCGAAAACAGCGAATCAATGGCAATAACCCCGATGGGCTGGCCGGGTTTCTTGTTCTCGTCGCTGGGACAAAAGCCGCGTCCGATTTTAAGTTCGAGCTCCATTTCAAACTTTCTCTTTTTGTCGAGCGTACAGATGTGCTGGTCAGGATTGACCAATTCAACGTTCTGGTTTAGCTGAATATCGGCGGCGGTCACCGGACCTTCCTTGTTCACCGACAGCAACAAGGTCTGCGGGTCGCGCGTGTGGGCTTTGAATTTGATTTTTTTTAGATTCAGAACAATATCGGTCACGTCTTCAACCACCCCGTCAATCGTGGCGAATTCGTGCATGGCACCGTCCACCTTCATCGAGGTGATGGCGGCCCCTTCAAGCGAGGACAGCAACACGCGGCGCACCGAGTTGCCGATGGTGTGGCCGTACCCGGTTTCAAACGGGTCGGCGACGAATTTGGCGTAGGTTTCCGTGGCGGTCGCGTCGTCCTTCTGCAACCGTTTCGGCATTTCAAAACGTCCGAGACGTACTGGCATATTTTCCTTTCAACAATTTTAATCTGGCCCTGCCGGCTTGTTTATTCCCGCGCCGGCAAAACCCCTATAATTGTTTCTTGTTTTTAACCGCAGATGAACACGGATAAACACGGGTCAGAAAATATACCATTTATTCTGTTTTGCCTCCGTGTGCATCTGTGTCCATCCGTGGTTGGTTTTTCTTTAGCGGGAATAAAATTCAACAACCGCCTGCTCGTTGGCAATCGGCTGGATCTCGTCGCGCGTCGGAATCCGCATGACCATGCCTTTGAATTCTTCCTTGCTCAAAGACAGCCAGTCCGGCACCGCGCGGCTGGTGGCGATTTCCAGATTTTTCGTGGCCAACTGGCGCGATACGTTTGAATTCTTCACTTCAACCGCGTCGTTCACCTTGAGGCCGTAGGAGGGGACATTCACCTTGCGCCCGTTCACCAGAATATGGCCGTGCGACACCATCTGGCGCGCCGCCGCGCGCGTGTTTGCAAAACCAAGATGAAAGACAACATTGTCCAGACGCGTCTCCAAAATCTGCAACATCTGCTCGCCGGTCACGCCGCGGCGTTTCAAGGCCCTCTCATAAACCCCGCGAAACTGGCGTTCCAGCAAGCCATAATAATAACGCAGCTTTTGTTTCTCAATCAGACCCAGACCGTAATCGGTGTGTTTGCGCCGTGACTTCGGACCATGAACGCCTGGACCATAATTGCGCCGTTCCAGGTATTTGGATGGGCCGAAAATCGGCGTGCCAAAACGGCGGCTGATGCGAACGCGAGGACCGGAATAACGAGCCATGGGTGGTTGAGAGTTGAACGTTGAAGGTTGAGTGTTAGACGCGACGCTTCTTGCGGGGGCGGCAGCCGTTGTGCGGAACCGGGGTGACGTCTTTTATGGCGCTGATTTCCAGGCCGATGGCCTGCAAGGCGCGAATCGCTGATTCACGGCCGGAGCCAGGTCCTTTGACGCGCACCTCAATTTCCTTCATGCCATGCGCCATGGCCTGGCGGGCGGCGTCCTGTGCGACCTGCTGCGCCGCGTAGGCCGTGCTTTTGCGCGACCCTTTGAAACCAACGCGCCCGGCGGTGGACCAGCCGATGAGATTGCCGTGCAAATCGGTGATGGTCACCTGCGTATTATTGAATGTGGCCAGAATATTGGCCACGCCGGAAACGATGTTCTTGGCGTGCTTGGCCTTGATGATTTTCTTGGCCGCAGCATCCTCGCCCAGGAGTTCGGCGGCGCTCGGAGCGGTGCCAGCGATGGGCGCGCCGCCGGCTTTGGGCGCTTCAGTCGCAGGAGCGTCGGCGGCAGGCGCGGTTTTCTTTTGGGCCTTTTCCTCCGCCGGTTTGGCGGACTTTTCAACCGGAACGGCTTCTTTGGCGGCGCCCTTTTCTGCCGGTTTTTCCGGTTTTTCCTTCTTCGGCGCGGCCGCTTTCTTTTTCGTTTCGTCTGCCATAATCAAATCATCAATCTGGAATCGTGAATCAAAAATCGTTTAGTGGATGCCGGTCTTGGCATTCGGGTTGCGCTGCACGCCGACGGTTTTGCGCGGGCCCTTGCGCGTGCGGGCGTTGGTCTGCGTGCGCTGTCCGCGCACGGGCAATCCGCGCATGTGCCGGACGCCGCGGTAACACTTGATGCCCTGCAATCGCTTGAGGTTCATGCCGATTTCCCGGCGCAGATCGCCTTCGATGACGTACCTGCCCTCCTGAATGGCATGGACAATTTTAGAAAGCTGCTGTTCGGTTAAATCCTTCGCGCGGATGCCCGGATCAATATTGGCATGTTCCAGAATCTCCTTTGAGTTGGATGGGCCAATGCCATAGATGTAGCGCAACGCAATGTCAATGCGCTTGTTCGGCGGAACTTCCACCCCAATGATGCGTGCCATAGATCAACCTTGCCGTTGTTTGTGCCGTTTGTTCGAGCAAATCACGCGAATAACACCGCGACGCCGCACTATTTTGCAGTGCTCGCACAATTTTTTAACTGACGCACGAACTTTCATGTTTCCATTGCTTTCACTTCAACCAGAACCCGCCCCACGGACAAATCGTAGGGCGTCAATTGTAACTTCACTTTGTCGCCGGGCTTCAGTCCGGCAAAATTCCGCTTCGCCCGCCCCGCCACGAACGCCGTCAACTGGTGTCCGTTAACCAGCTCCACGCGAAAGGTCCCGTTCGCCAGGGCTTCCCTCACCCGACCTTCAACCTGGAAGGCTTCGTTTCCGGGCATGTCAAAATCTCCGGTTCACCCTCGGTGATCAGGACCGTATGCTCAAAATGAGCGGACAGTAAACCATCTTGCGTGACCACTGTCCAGCCGTCTTTCAATATTTTTACGGCCGGCCGGCCGGCATTTACCATCGGCTCAATCGCCAGCGTCATCCCCGACCGGAGCTTCTGATTGCTTTTGGGCTCCACAAAATTAGGCACCTGTGGCTCCTCATGCATCGAGCGTCCGACGCCGTGCCCCACAAATTCGCGAACCACGCTGAAACCATTGCCCTCCACGTAGGTTTGAATGGCACGCGAAATGTCCGTGATGCGATTTCCGTGGACTGCCGCCGCAATACCCTCGTAAAGCGCACGTTCCGTCACGTCCATGAGCCGTTGCGCCGCCACACTACAGCCGCCGACCGCCACCGTGCGCGCCGTGTCGCCCACAAATCCCTTGTAAAAAACCCCCACGTCCATGCTCACAATGTCGCCAAAGTGCAATTCGCGGTCGCCGGCCAATCCGTGCACGACTTCGTCGTTTACCGAGAGGCACGTGTGGCACGGATATTTGCGGTAACCCAGAAACGCGCTTTTCGCGCCATGCTGCTTTATCCGCTGGGCGGCAAATTCATCCACCTGTCGCGTGGTCACCCCGGGCTTGATGAACGCGGCGATCTCCTCCAGCACCACGCCCGCGACCGCGCAAGCCGGCCGCATGGAGTCCAGATCCCGTTCGCTTTTCAAAATAATCATTTTTAGAACCGCCCGCGCAAGCGGCCTTTCCTCAAAAATCCGTCATAATGGCGCATCATCAAATGCGATTCGACCTGTCGCATGGTGTCGAGCAGAACGCCGACGGTGATTAAAATGCTGGTGCCGCCGAAAAACTGCGACACGTCGTAGGGAATGTTCATGGCGTTGCGCATCAGAATGGGAATAACGGCAATCACCGTGAGGAAAATTGCGCCGGCCAGCGTGATGCGGCTCATCGCCTTGTGCAGATAATCGCTCGTCCCCTGGCCCGGGCGCACCCCGGGAATATAACCGCCATTTTTCTTCAAATCATCGGCAATCTGCAATTCGTTGAATTGCGTCGCCACCCAGAAATACGAAAAGAACAAAATCATCAGCCCGTAAACCGTCAGGTACACGACCGACCCATAACCCAGCCGCAGGGCGATGCCATGGAAGAAATCCTGCAAGAATGGAACGTTCTTGAAACCGACGTCCGCCAGCCATTGGCAGGCCGGCCCGGGAAACATCAGAATGGACTGGGCAAAGATGATCGGCATGACTCCGGAATAATTGACGCGCAGGGGCATATAATTGGTGCCGCCTTGATACATTTTACGGCCGATGGCCCGCGCAGCATATTGCACGGGGATTTTCCGTTGCGCCTGGGTGATGGCGATCACCCCGCCAATCACCAGCGCCAGCAACAGAACCAGCATCACCCCGGTGCCCATCACATGATAGCTCGATTCCACGCCGCCGGTCGGAAGAAACATGTCTTTCAATGCCAGAAACGCCCGCGGCAATCGCGCCACAATGCCGATGGTAATCACCAGCGAAACACCATTGCCCACGCCGCGATCGGTGATTTGTTCGCCCAGCCACATCAGGAGCATCGTGCCGGTCGTCATTATCAGCGTCGTCTGGATCAGATACCAAATGGGATTGTTAATCAGCACCAACTGGCCTTGAAACCCACGGAAGATGGTTTGGGGATGTTGCCAGCCGTTGGCGAAATACAAACCCTGTCCCAGGCAAATCAACACGGTCAAATAGCGGCCGTATTTGATGATTTGCGCGCGACCTCCCTCTTCGCGCGCCAACTTGCTGAGTTTCGGCCAGACGGCCGTGAGCAACTGAACAATGATGGTGGCACTGATGTATGGCATGATGCCCAGCGCCCCGATGGCACAATTCCCGAAAGCGCCACCGGCAAACATGTTGTACATCCCGAGCAATCCGCCGTTGCTCTGTTCATTCTCCCTGAAAAAATTGGACAGCGCTGTTCCATCGAGACCCGGGATGACAATGTAAGCGGTCAACCGGCAGACCCCCAACAGCGCCAGCGTGAATAAAATCCGGGATTTCAGCTCCGGAATTTTGAAGCAGTTGGCAAACGTGTTGAAGATGTTACGGAACATGGGTCAGTCCCGCTCAGGCCTTCGCGGGCTCGGCGGGCTTGCCGCCTTTAATCTCGCAGACGCCGCCTTTGGCCTCGATCTTGGCCTTCGCGGAGGCGCTGAACGCATCCGCGCTCACCGTGAGCTTTTTGGACAATTCGCCGTCGCCGAGAATTTTGATCCCGCTCGCGCGCCCATTGGCCAGGCCGGCGGCGCGCAATGTGGCTTCGTCCACGCGCGCTCCGTCGTCAAATTGATTCAACTTGCCAACGTTCACCGCGACGAACTGTTTTGCAAAGCGGGCGTTGTTGAACCCGCGTTTGGGAATGCGCCGGATGAGCGGCATTTGCCCCCCCTCAAAACCGATGCGGATGGAACTGCCCGAACGCGCCGTCTGGCCTTTGCCCCCGCGGCCGCTGGTTTTGCCATGGCCGCTGGATTCACCCTCGCCAAGCCGCTTGCGCCGGTGTTTGGCGCCCGGACGGGGCTTTAAATCGTGTAATCGCATAAGTTAGTCTGTAGTTAGTAGTTAGTAGTTAACAGCAGGCGTCCATAGCGTCTTGCTACTGACCACTGACTATTGACTACTAGCAACTCTAAATTCATTTTAAGCGGCCGTCGGGGTTGCTTCCGGAAGCTTCGGCGCTTCCACTTTCTTAATCTCCAGTCCGCGGCCCCGGTAAATATCCTCGCGCAATCGCAGGCTCAGAAGCGCCTTCATGGTCGCTTTTACCACATTGGCCGCGTTCTTGGAACCGAGGGATTTACTCAAAATATCCTTCACTCCGGCCGATTCCAAAACCGCCCGCACCGTCTTGCCGGCGATAATGCCCGTTCCCGGTGACGCCGGACGCAGCAGGATTCTCGCGCCGTCGAACTCGGAAAAAACCTCGTGCGGGATGGTTGCCTCCTTGAGGGAAACCGTAACCATCCGGTTGCGGGCCAGTTCGCCACCGCGGCGGATGGCGTCCGCGACCTCGCCCGCCTTGCCGAGGGCGACCCCGACGCGTCCCTTTTTGTCGCCCACCACCACGAGCGCGCTGAAGTTGAATCGGCGTCCGCCTTTGACCACCTTTGCGGAGCGATTGATATAGACGACCTTTTCCATCAGCTCTTCCGAAGCGCCACCCTCGAGTACGAGCTCGGGTGCTTCGGATGCCGACCGGGCGCGGCGGCCTCGCCCGCGCGGGCCACGCTGTTCTTCGCCTTCGGTTTTAATGATTTCGGCCACGGTAATTTTCTTTGGTTAGAGGTTAAAATTTCAGCCCCGCGGCGCGCGCCGCCTCGGCGAGCGTTGCCAGCTTGCCAAACACCAGGACGGGCTTGCCGTCCTTGCCCTTGCTTTCGCTGCGATGATAACGCGCGTTGCCACGATCAAAAACAACGGTCTTGATTCCCCTGGCCAGCGCGGTTTCCGCCGCCAGTTTGCCGACCACCTTGGCGCTGGCCACGTTAGCCGCCAGCTTGTCGCGGTCAGGAGTGGCTTTGCCGGTGGTGGAAACCGCCGCCAGCGTCACTCCGGCATGATCATCAATAAACTGGACATGTATGTTCTCATTGGTGAAACAGACACTCATGCGCGGACGTTCCTTCGTGCCGGAAATTTTCCGGCGCACCCGCCAGTGCCGAAGCTGTGCCAATCGTTGTTTCTTTTCCGTTCTCATTTCAATGCGTCACGGATTTTGCCGTGAGTCAAATTTTATTGGACCGTCTTGCCTTCCTTGCGCTGGACGTATTCACCCACGTAGCGCACGCCCTTGCCTTTGTAAGGTTCCGGCGGATAAAAGCCGCGGATTTCGGCAGCGACCTGGCCGACCACCCGCCGGTCCGGGCCTTCAATCGTCAGTTTGGTGTTTTCTTCGACCGTTACTTTGACCTGGTCGGGAATGGCGTAATTAATCGGATGCGAATAGCCGAGGTTCAGGTTTACATTCCTGCCCTGCACCGCGGCCTTGAACCCGACGCCCTGGATCTCAAGCTTTTTAACAAAACCTTCCGCCACACCCTTCACCATGTTGTTGACCAGCGCACGGCTGAGACCGTGCAAGGCTTTGGCCTGCGCGTCTTCGCCTTCACGGCTCACCACAATCTTGCCATCCTGTACCTTCAGGCTCGTGCGGCGGGGCAGCTCCCAGTCGAGCTTGCCCTTCGGACCTTCGACCAGCACCTTCTGTCCCTTCACCTCCACCTTCACTTTGGGAGGTATGACAATCGGCTGTTTTCCAATTCGCGACATAAAATCCTTACCAGATGTAACAAAGCAGCTCGCCGCCGAGGTTTTTTTTGCGCGCTTGCACGTCCGTCATCACGCCTTCCGGCGTCGAAATCACCGCCACGCCCAACCCGCCTCGCACCCGGGGAATTTTGGTGGCCCCGACGTAATGGCGCAATCCCGGCCGGCTGATGCGGCGCAAACCTTCGATCACGGTCTTCTTGCCTTGATATTTCAGTTTAATGTTGATGGTTTTGGGCACATTCCCTTCCACCGCCACGTCGGCAACATAGCCTTCCTTTTTCAGGATGGCGGCGATGTTTTCCTTCAGGCGGGAATGCGGCACGGCGACCACCGGCAGCAACGCACGCCCGGCATTGCGAATGCGGGTCAACATATCAGAAATCGGATCAGTCATATCAAATCGTGCAAATCTTAATCTTAATCTGGCTCTTGATTACCAACTCGCCTTCACCACGCCCGGAATCAAACCGTTCAAGGCCGCTTCGCGAAACGTGAGGCGCGAGACGCCGAATTTGCGAAGATAACCGTGGCGGCGGCCACTGTAGGCGCACCGATTCACCAGCCGCGTCGGGCTGGCATCGCGTGGCAGCTTGGCCAGGCCCGCGTAATCCCGCTTGGCCTTCAACTCCGCGCGGATCGCGGCGTATTTCTTCACCGTTTCAACTTTGCGCTTGTTGCGCTCAAACCATGCTCTTTTGGCCATAATCTCTTATTTTTCCGCGAGCGGTAAACCCATCAGCTTCAACAAATCCAGCGCCGTGCTGTCATTCCTGGCGCTGGTCACAATCGTGATGTCCATGCCCTGTTGCCGCTTGATCTTGTCCAGCTCAATCTCCGGAAAAATCGTCTGGTCGGCAACACCGAACGTGTAATTGCCCCGACCATCAAATTTGCGCGGCGACAGCCCGCGAAAGTCGCGAATCCGCGGCAGCGCCGTCGCGACCAGCCGGTCAAAAAATTCGTACATGGCGTCGCGACGCAGCGTCACCCGGCAGCCAATGGGCAGCCCTTCACGCAGCTTGAAATTGGCGATGCTGTGGCGCGATTTGCTGATGGCCGGCTTGCGGCCGGTAATCAGCGCCAGGTCCTTCGCCGCGTCGTCAATGGCGTTTTTTTCCAGCGACGCGCTAACGCCCATGTTCACCACGATCTTCACCATGCGGGGGATCTGGTGAACGTTGGCGATTTTATGCTTTTCCTTAAGCGCCGGCACCACTTCGGTCACGTATTTGTTGTAAAGTCTGGCTTTCATTGGTCAGGTCACGGATTTTGCCGTAACTTCATTTTGTCCATTCCATCACTGCTCAGGCCGGGGCCGGTTGCGCCTTTCCATGTTTGGCCGCCCGCGCATCAAACCGGTCAATCTTCATCAAATTCGAAAGGTGAATCGTGCCTTCCCGCTCGACAATCGCGCCTTGCGGATGGTCCTGGCTCTTGCGCGTATGGCGTTTGATCATTTTCAAGCCTTCGACAATCGCCCGGTTCTTCTTCGGACTCACGGCAATGATTTTGCCGCGCTTGCCTTTTTCCGCGCCGGCTAGCACAACCACTTCATCGCCCTTTTTAATGTGAGATTTTGACATAGTTTCAAATCACTTCCGGCGCGAGCGAAATAATCTTCATGAACTTCTTGTCGCGCAGCTCGCGCGCCACCGGCCCAAAAATGCGCGTCCCCTTCGGGTTCAGCTCCGGGTCAATGATGACCACCGCGTTGCTGTCGAAGCGCAGATATGAGCCGTCACTGCGGCGGATGGGCTGCCGGGTGCGGACGATCACCGCGTTATGGACCTCGCCCTTCTTCACCTGCCCGTCCGGCGCGGCGTCCTTGATGTGCACCTTGATGACGTCGCCCACGCGGGCATAACGCTGGTTGCGGCCCAACACGCCGATGGCCCAGGCAATCTTGGCGCCCGTGTTGTCCGCAACATCCAAATGGGAACGAACTTGCAACATAAAAAATTCCGGTCAGGCGGCAGCCGGGGTTTCCACCTCGTTTCGCTCGACGACCTCAATGAGCCGCCAGCGTTTGGTTTTTGACAAGGGCCGCGTTTCTTCAATGCGCACGCGGTCGCCCGGCTTCGCCTCGCCCTTTTCGTCATGGGCGTAAAATTTCTTGTAAGCGGTCACCACCTTGCGGAACCGCGGATGCGGGAAGCGGCGCTCAACGCGCACCACAATGGTCTTGGCCATCTTGTTGGAGATGACTTCGCCTTCGCGTTGTTTGCGATGACCGCGTGCCGCTGCCGTTGGATTTGCTGTTTCAGCCATACAATTAAGAAACCACCTTGCCACGCAGGTCCGCTCCGCGCGAGCGGAGTTGTGAGATGCGCGTTTCGAGGCGCGCGATGTCCTTGCGCAGGATGCGCAGGCGCGCCGGTTTTTCCAGTTGCGCGCTCGCCTGCTGCAACCGGAGATTGAACATCTCATGGCGGAGGTCGCGGCTCCTGGCCGCCAATTCCACCAGCGTCATGTCTTTGATTTCAGAAAATTTCATAACGGTTTAAGTCGCGCGCCGGTGCCGGGCAATGAACCTCGTCTTGATGGGCAGTTTCGTCGCCGCCAGCCGCAACGACTCGCGGGCCTCCACTTCCGGTATGCCGTCCACTTCGAACAGCACGTTCGCCGGGCGGATGACCGCCACCCAGCCTTCCAAGGGCGCCTTGCCCTTGCCCATGCGGGTTTCCAGCGGCTTCTTCGTAAACGATTTCTGCGGGAAGACACGCAGCCACATCTTGCCGCGCCGCTTCATGTTGCGGGCAATCGCCACGCGCGCTGCTTCCAGTTGCTTCGAGTCCATCCAGCAGCGTTCCAGCGCCATCAATCCGTATTCGCCAAACGCCACCCCGTTGCCGCGGGACGCCAGGCCGGCACGGCTGCCGCGGTGCATCTTGCGAAATTTTACTCGTTCAGGTTGCAAAGGCATAAATTCGTTGAACCGTTAAATGGTTAAATAAGTGATTCGTACCGCGCCGGAATTGAATTCCGCACCGTCCGCCGTCAGCTTGTTCAGCCAATCACTCATTTAGCTGCTTCCCCATTGCTCACTTCACCGGCACCGGCTCCGACGCCGGTGGCTGTTCCTTTTTTTGCGGCTTGTTCTCGCCCCGGCAAATCCAGCATTTGATGCCGAGCTTGCCATAGACGGTGAATGCTTCGGCAAATCCGTAATCAATGTTCGCACGCAACGTGTGCAACGGCACGCGGCCCCAATGATATTGCTCGACCCGCGCGAGTTCCGCGCCGCCCAGCCGGCCCGCACAGCGAATCTTGATGCCTTCCGCGCCGAAATCCTTCGCCGTCTGCAAGGCCTTCTTCATCGCGCGCCGGAACGACACGCGTCGTTCCAGTTGCAAGGCGACGTTTTCAGCGACCAACTGCGCGTCCAGCTCCGGGGTCTTCACCTCGACGATGTCCACGTAAACTTCCTTGCCCGTCATGCGGCTCAATTCTTCCTTGAGCTTGTCAATTTCCGAACCTTTGCGGCCGATGACCACGCCCGGGCGGGCGGTCAAAATCGTCACCCGGCAACGGTTGGTGGCACGTTCGATTAATATTTTCGGCACCGACGCCGTTTCGAGTTTCTTCTTCAGCAGCGTGCGGATCTGCCGGTCTTCGTTGAGCAACGGGCCGAACTCCTTCTTGCCGGCAAACCACTTCGAGCGCCAGTCACGATTGACGGCAACTCGCAGACCGATTGGATTTGTTTTTTGGCCCATAGGCTATTCGTCTGACAGGGTGATTTTGATGTGGGAACGGCGTTTGAGGATTGGACCGGCGGAACCGCGTGCTTTGGGGGTGAAACGTTTGATGATCATGGCCGTGCCGGCGACGGCTTCCTTGATGCGCAAACTTTCCGGCTTCAATTTGTTGTTGTTTTCCGCGTTGGCGATGGCCGACCGGAGCGTTTTGGCCACCAGCCGCGCGCCCTTCCGCGGAACGACCTGCAGCACGGCCTGCGCCTGCAGGGCCGGCAACCCTTGGATCTGCCGCACCACCTCGCGCATCTTTTGCGCCGACATCGGCACGTTTCTCATGATGGCATGAACTTCCATGTTATTTCGCCTCCGCCTTGGCCGTATGCGCGCCGTGTTTCTTGAAAATGCGCGTCAGGGAAAACTCACCGAGCCGGTGGCCGACCATGTTTTCCGTCACAAACACCGGGTTGAAAACCTTGCCGTTGTGGACGCTGAACGTCAGGCCGACGAAATCCGGCGTAATCATCGAACGCCGCGACCACGTCTTGATCGGCGTCTTGGACTTGGCGTCCTTCGCCTTCTGGATTTTGTCCAGAAGGTGAAAATCTACAAACGGGCCTTTTTTAATCGAGCGTCCCATAAAATTACTTGATCTTCATCGGCCGACCGTTGCGGCGCACAATAATGAAACGGTTTGAATATCTGTATTTGTGGCGTGTCTTGCCGCCCTTGGCGATCCGGCCCCACGGCGACATCAACTGCTGCCAGCCGCCGCCGGACTTCGACTTGCCGGCGCCGCCGCCATTCGGATGGTCCACCGGATTGCGCGTCACGCCGCGGTTGATGCCCCGGATGCCGCGATGCCGCGACCGGCCCGCCTTGCCCAAAATCACATTCTCGTGCTCCGCATTGCCGACCTGGCCGATGGTCGCATAGCAGTTCTCGTTCACCCTGCGGATCTCACCGGATGGCAGTCGGATCTGCGCGTATCCCTCATCGCGGGACATCAGCGTGGCCGCTCCGCCCGCCGTGCGAACCATCTGCCCGCCGCGGCCCGGCGTCAGTTCGATGTTATGAACCGAAAGGCCCACGGGAATCGCTTTCAGTGGCAGTGCGTTCCCGATTTCCGGCGGGGCGGTCGGCCCGCTGGAAATCGTGCCGCCAACCTTGATGCCCGCCGGCGCGATGATGTAAGCCTTCTCACCGTCCTTGTATTGCAACAAGGCCAGGCGCGCCGAGCGCATGGGATCATATTCAATCGCCGCAACCGTCGCCTCCACGCCGTGTTTCTGGCGTTTAAAATCCACCAGGCGGATTTTCTGCTTGTGCCCGCCGCCGATGCCGCGAGCAGTGACGCGGCCGTACATATTCCGCCCGCCCGTCTTCTTGCGAATCTCGACGAGCGACTTCTCCGGCTTCGTCTTCGTAATCTCGCTGTAATCCGCGTAAGTGACATAGCGCAGAGACGGCGTTAACGGTCTAAATGTTTTAACTGGCATAAAAACAAAAGTTTCAGCAGCAACTTTGGAGTCGGCAGGCCATCATTCCTGTCCCGGCAGGGAATCAGTTATCGGTCTGCTAACATGCTGTCCATCTGCCCGAAACAACTAACCGTATTGTGGTACACAGCGGGGCTGTCTTCCGAGCGAAACGGAGCGGAGAAAATATCAGAAGCTACTCCTGATGCAAGCGTTTTTTTGAAGAATTTTGGAGGCTGGAATTATCCGCAAAACCCTGAAGACAGGCGGCTTTCGTCACTGTTTGCGTCGCATCTCCATCAGCGCGCCAACGCTGGACATGGTGGAAACGGCATAAGGCACCATCACGGTCAGCAGCATCTGGATGACGGCGCCCCGGGTGACGCGACCGGATACGATTGCGACACCGTGATTGATGGCAATCAGAATAATACCGACGACGACCGCATATTTGAGCGCCCGCTTGACCACCGAATATTGGAACGCCAGTTGAAGCCATTCTTTCATGCGTCGCCACGTTAAACCATCCGCCCCTTGGACTCAAGATTGCCGATATTCTGCGCCCTGGCGATTCACAACCGCGTCAGCCAGTACTTGGTCATCTGATCGCTCATAAGCATGATGAAAACAATGATGCCTGAAATAATCAAACCCACCACCAGAGAAGCCAGTAAGAGGCGCCATTGATGACGGCGCTGGTCCTCCGGCAGGCGCGGAAAAAACAGTTTGCTCAACTTCATGACACCAATCATTCGACATACCCCGGCGGCGGAGCGTTCGAGATTTGGCGGGCCACCGTCAATGCCGGAACTGGGCTTGCTTGCCGACTTTGGCCAGGCGCTTTTCCCACTCACCCTTGTGTGCCAGCGGGTCGGCGTCCGTGCCCCAAAGCTTCTTGACCATCTCGCGTTGCGGCACAAACGGGCACTTCGCTTTCGGATTCTTGAAGGC
>Ga0335073_10002089_pt1 | contig 27294 bp, 25 predicted proteins | sample Lox_Sample_22_FD_207093 | JGI IMG/M metagenome (GOLD analysis project Ga0335073, IMG submission 207093) | Soil microbial communities from Loxahatchee National Wildlife Refuge, Florida, United States - Lox_Sample_2.2 | ecosystem: Environmental > Terrestrial > Soil > Wetlands | place: USA...
TGGTCACGAAAGAACAGCACCTGGTGTTCGAGAAATGCGGCGTGAATCTCTGCAAATGCCGCATCGGTGAGATTTGCCAGATCGGCTCCCTCAACCTCGGCGCCCAGCGCTCCCGCGATCCGCTTTGCAGAAATATGGCGCCAATCAGTCACTGCCGTTGCTCCTCGCGTTAGCGACCGCTGCGTAGTTGCCACTATCAGCTTATCAAGCAATTGGAACGACTCAACGGTACCGACCGCAAGATCGACACCCGCGATGACTGCGTGTGCAGTTCGACGTTGTCTCGTAGCGGCGGCTACAGCACGACCGACCGCAGGATGCGATAGAACGGCTCCAGCTCGCGGTAGGCGTCGAGCAGCTCCGCACGATCGAGACGCAGCGCCTCGCGCAGCGGCCATCCGAAACCGATATCGATGACTCCGGTTTTCTTTTTCAGCTCATCGCCGACGTTTGTGAAAAATTCGGCGGTGGCGGGCAGTTGCTCTGGCAGAGTCTCGAAATCCCACTTGTCGTAGCGGGCGATGTTCGTGCCGCGAAATGATTTTTCGAGCTCTGATGATCTCGCCGCGATGAGGCGCGCCATCTCGGAGCGCAGATCCGCCTCGGTCTTGACGACTGCCCGCGCATGGAGTCCCGAAGCGGAAATCGCGAGCGCGAGATACCCGTAGCGTTTGTAGCCGCGCGGCGAGGGTCCGAACGCGGCCCACGTTTCGTCTGGAGGATTCACGGTGCGCCGCCGATGCGCCGCGACGTGCGGATGGAATTCCATCTTGAGCTTGCGCGCGAGCTCCGGCACGAGTTCGTCGCCGAGCCTAATCAGGCGCGGCCGGATGCGCTCGTATATTTTCGCCATCCGCGGACCGAAGCCTTCGATCTTGAAGACGTCGAAATCGTCGCGGATGAATCCGATCCGCGTCACTGGCGCTCCTGTTCTGGTTTGTCGCCGCGCCGCTCGACGCGATACGTCTCGTAGGACTTCTCCCAGTTCCGCCCGTCGAACTTCTCGACGCGCAGGCTAGCGAGATCGATCCCGTCGATGCATCGCGCGTTCACATCGACCTTGTCGGGATCGGAGCGCGGAATGTAGAACGGCGCGACGCCGCAGGCGCGGCAGAAATGATGCTTCGCGACGCCAGTGTTGAACGAGTAAGTAGCGAGATTTTCCTCGGCGGTCAGCATCTTGAACGCGTCGCGCGGGACCACCCAGTGCAGGTACGCCTTCTTGGTGCAGATCGAACAGTTGCACTCGTCAACGAATTCGAGCGGCGCCGTCGCTTCGAAGCGGACCTTTCCGCAATGGCATCCGCCGCTATAGGTTTTCAGGCCCGAGATTTTACTCATCGTCGATGCTCCCCCATCGCTCGCTGTGCCGGAAAACGCCATGGTGCTGATCTGCGCGATGCGTGTAAACTCTGGCGATGGCGACCTCGCCTACATCCGCGAACTCGCGTGAAAATTTCGACGCGACGCTCGCGCGCCACGGCCTCGGTGCTCTGCGCCGGCGGATTCCGACCACGATGCAGGTGAACGTCGGCAAACTCTGCAACCAGGCCTGCAATCACTGCCACGTCGATGCGGGCCCGAAGCGGGTGGAGCAGATGACGCACGCCACGGCGGAGCGCGTGCTCGAATTGCTCGGCAACAGTGGATCGATCGCGACGGTCGATATCACCGGCGGCGCTCCCGAGCTCAACGAGAATTTCGCGATGATCGTGGGGCGCGCCCGCGCGCGCGGATGCGAGGTCATCGTGCGATGTAATCTGACTGTCACGCTCGAACCCGGCATGGAATGGCTGCCGGAGTTCTACCGCGAGCATCGCGTCGCGCTCGTCTGTTCGCTGCCGTGCTACACCGCGGGCAATGTCGATAAGCAGCGCGGCAACGGCGTTTTTGACCGCAGTATCGCGGCGCTTCAACAGCTCAATGCGCTCGGCTTTGGCACCGGAGAGCTGCGGCTTGATCTGGTTTACAATCCGCTCGGTCCGATGCTGCCGCCGTCGCAGCCTGAGCTCGAGGCGACTTATCGGGAGGAACTCGGACGCAACTTCGGTGTTCGTTTCGACCAACTGCTGACGCTCGCCAACATGCCGATCGAGCGCTTCGCGCGCCAGCTCGATCGCGAGGGGCGCGTCGCGGAGTACATGAGCCTGCTCGTGAATCATTTCAATCCGGCGACGGTCGAGGGATTGATGTGCCGCGATCTCGTGAGCATTGGATGGGACGGGCGGCTCTACGATTGCGACTTCAACCAGATGCTCACGATGCCGCTCGGCGGCCAACACGCGCCGCGCACAATCTGGGACATCGACGATCTCTCCACGCTCGGCGGCATGCCGATCGCGACCGGGTCGCACTGTTTCGGATGCACGGCGGGCGCAGGCTCGAGCTGCGGCGGCGCTCTCGTCTAGATTCCGGCCCGCGATTTTCGTTTTCTTCGCAGCGGGCAATCGTGCTGAAATGTCGCCGTGCCGAATCCTGAAGTACAATCTCCGGCGCCGGTAATGACCCAGGCTGTCGTTACGCCGCTCACGCGCTCGACGATCTTCCTCGTCCTCACGATTAAGCAGGGCGCGGACAACGCGTCGACGGTGCGCTCGCTATGCGCCGATTTGTCGGCCCTGGTCCGCGCAGTCGGCTTCCGCGAACCCGATTGCCATCTGTCATGCGTGATGGGCTTCGGCTCCGCGGCGTGGGACGGGCTTTTCGGAGATCCGCGGCCGGCCGAGCTCCATCCCTTTCGCGAGATTCGAGCGGGCTCGCGAATTGCCGTGGCGACGCCCGGCGACCTCCTGTTTCATATTCGCGCCGAGCGCGACGATCTCTGCTTCGAGCTGGCCACCCAGATAATGATCAAGCTGGGCGGCGCCGTCGCCGTGGCCGACGAGGTCCAGGGATTTCGCTACTTCGACGAGCGCGATCTGCTCGGCTTCGTCGATGGCACCGAGAATCCCGTTGGCCCTGAAGCGATCGACGCGACAATCATTGGCGCCGAAGACCCGGGATTCGCCGGCGGCAGCTACGTCATCGTGCAGAAGTACCTCCACGATCTCGACGGATGGAACAAGCTGCCGACCGAGACCCAGGAGCAATTCATCGGCCGCAAGAAGCTTTCCGACGTCGAGCTCGATGACACCGTGAAGCCGTCATACGCGCACAATGCCTTGACGACGATTGTCGAGGACGGCGTCGAGCGTGCGATCTTTCGCGCCAACATGGCCTTCGGCCGTCCCGGTCACGGCGACTACGGCACCTACTTCATCGGCTATGCGCGCACGCCGCGGATCACCGAGAAGATGCTTGACAACATGTTTATCGGCGACCCGCCCGGCAACTACGATCGGCTGCTTGATTTCAGCAAGGCGGCGACCGGCAATCTGTTTTTCGTGCCGTCGCTCACGTTCCTCGATGCGGTCACGCCCGACGGACCGCCGCAAACTGTCACCACCGAAACTCCATCCGAAGCTGCGCATCCAAAAGACGATTCGCTCGGCATCGGCTCCCTCAAAGGAGAATCACGCGATGAATAACCTGCACCGCGAACTTGCCCCGATTTCCGACTCCGCGTGGGCTCAAATTGAAGAAGAAGCCGCGCGCACGCTCAAGCGCTACCTGGCAGGCCGGCGCGTCGTTGATGTCAAAGGACCGGGCGGCACGATGCTCTCCGCGGTTGGCACGGGCCATCTGCATAATCTCGCGTCGCCCGGTGACGGAGTGATGACGCGCCAGCGCGACGTGAAAGCGCTGGTCGAGGTGCGGGTGCCGTTCGAACTCGAGCGCCAGGCGATCGATGACGTCGAGCGCGGCGCCAATGATTCGGATTGGCAGCCGCTGAAGGATGCAGCGAAGAAAATCGCTTTCACCGAGGATCGCGCGATATTCGACGGCTACGGCGCGGCCGGGATCGAAGGTATCCGGCAGGGAACGAGCAACAAGGTGCTGGCGTTGCCGCCCGACGTTTCCAATTATCCCGACGTAATCGCCGAGTCGCTCAACCAGTTGCGCCTCGCCGGGGTCAACGGTCCATACTCAGTTCTGCTCGGCGCCGACGCCTACACCGCGCTGAGCGAAGCGAGCGATCACGGCTACCCGGTGATTGAGCATATCCAGCGCCTGGTCGGCGAAGACATAATCTATGCGCCCGCGATCGCGGGCGCATTCGTGCTGACCAAGCGCGGCGGCGATTTCGAATTGCATCTCGGGCAGGACGTGTCGATCGGCTATCTCAGTCACAACGATCGAATAGTCACTTTGTATTTGCAGGAAACGATGACATTCCTGCTGCTGACTACAGAAGCTTCAGTAGCAATCAAGCCCGCGGGTAAAAAGTAGAGTCCCAAGTCACCTTCGCGATGGCTTGACCGGCGCGCCTTGTCGCGCGTAGGTATCTGCTGGCTCACCGCAGGAAGTTAATCTTTGCCGAGCCAGGGGGAGGACCTGCCATGTCGAAGATCAAGTGGACGCTACTGATTGCACCGATTGCGGCGCTGATTGTGGTGATGATGTGGCGCGACGAGGCTCCCGCACTGACAGATCCCACCACCGCGATCGAGGAACTCGAGAATCGTTTCGCAGCCGCTGTTCAGGCCAAGGATCTCGACGGGATCATGGCTAACTATACTAATAGCGACAACCTCGTGGTGTTCGATGTAATGCCGCCGCGTCAGTATACGGGTTGGCAAGCATATAAAGACGACTGGAAAAATGCCCTCGCCGGTTGCAAGGACGCGCCGAAAGTAGAGATCAGCGAGCTCGAAATCGTCGGCGATACGCGCTACGCCTACAGCCATTGCATACAGCATTTTACTTGTACCGATCCGCAGGGAAAGAAAAGCGACCTCATTCTGCGCGTTACAGATGGATACGCGAATTTCCGCGGCAAATGGCTAATTGCGCATGAGCATATTTCGGTTCCGGTTGATCTGGCTACTGGCAAGGCGGATCTCCAATCGAAATCGCCATCCGAATAAGCAACCGGCGCGCGCGTAATATAGTTTAGCAGCGTCATGGGACTGCATCGGGTAATCCGCCGCTATCGCAACCAGGGCGGCGCCGCCGCGCTGCGCTACGTGTGGCGGCAACAGAAGAATCGGCTTTATCGGGTGGCGAACCTCGTCGGCCCTGCACGCAAACGATGCCCCTGCTGCGGATGGAGCGGGATGCGCCTGCTCGACGACGCGAGTCATTGGCAGAACGCGATCATCTGTCCCGGCTGCGGCAGCCATTCGCGGCATCGCGCGCTCTGGTTGTTTCTCGAGGCTGAAGTTGCGCGCCTGAAGCCGGGAAGCGCCGTGCTGCATCTCGCCGCCGATCACATGGTGACGCCGCTCTTCACGACGCGCGGCGATCTTCGCTACGTGACGATTGATTTGAAAACCAAGCTCGCGATGGTCTGTGCGGATGCGACGCGACTGCCATTCCGCTCCGAATCGTTTCAGATGATCGTCTCGAGCCACGTCATCGAGCATGTCGGCGACGACCGCGGCGCGCTCGCGGAGTTCGCGCGCGTGCTGAACCCGGGCGGCATCGCAATCACGATGGTGCCGATGCAGCTGAACTGGAAGACGATGCCGACCGAGGAGTATGGCAGGCCCGACCCGCAGCGCGAGTATCATTGGCGGCTTTACGGCTTTGACCTGGAAGCACGGCTGCGCGGCGCGGGCTTCGAATCGCGCGTCGTCACCGCGTTTGATCTGGCTGGCGCCGAGCGCGCAAGCGAGTACGAGTTGATGGACGAACCGATCTTCATCGGCCGCAAGCCGCCATCTCCGTAGTAGACAAGAACCGCAAGTCGCCGTGTTTTCTGAGTGTGGAGATAGGGGAGTCGCGCCGGGCGCGGCTCCCGCGAGTCGACTACTTCTTCTGCGAGGCGCGCTGCATCGATGGGCGGCCGAGGCACTTGCCGAGCCATGCGGCCATGGCGGGAGTGCCTGAGAAATCAAACTGCACGAAATTGCCGAGGCTCAAGATGGACGCGACATTGAGGTCCGCGATCGTGAAATCCTTGCCGAGCAGATACTCGCTGCCCTTCAGATGATCGTTGAGCACGCCGAGCGGCGCCTTGAGCGCTTCGGTCGCGCCTTTCACGGCGGCGTCGCTGCGCTGCTCCGCCGGCAGGAACAGCTTGTTCATCAGCAACACCATCAGCTGCGGCTCGAGCTCAGTCATGCCAAAGAAGCTCCACTGCTGCGCGAGGCCGCGCCCACGCACGTCTGCCGGCCAGAAGGGCGCCTTGCCGTTCTTCTCGGCGAGATAGAGGTTGATCGCCATCGACTCCCACATGACGTGGCCGTCGTCGTCAATCGCAGGGATGTGGCCGTTAGGATTGATCTTCAGATACTCGGGTTTGCGTGTTCCGCCGTCGAAGCCGACGGGGATGTGCTCGTAGGTGAGGCCGAGCTCTTCGGCCGCCCACAGCGAGCGCGCCGCGCGCGACATCGACGTTCCGTAAATCTTCAGCATGACTAACCTCCGTTGTCGGTTCGTGGAGCCGGTCGGTGCGGGCCGGCCCCAGCGTGTCAGCGGTTCTATATTGCGGGCCGCGAGGCGAGGCAATCGACGATCGTTACAACTACCATTATTGATGCGCGCCGGCCGCCGGCTGGTATGCGACCATCTCGGCCAGTATGGTGCCCTCGGTCGTCCCGCGGTAGTAATACTTAACCCAGCGATTCACCGCGGGCACCCACCAGTAGGTAATATCGATCTCCTGGGCGGCGCCCATCCGGCCATACACCCGATTGCTGATATCGACGCGCAGCGCGTGAAACTTCCCCGCCGGCACCTCGATGTCCTCCCAGTTGCCGACCCTGCCCTCGACGACGGTCGTGCCCACGAGCGAAAGATCGGGCGCCTGCCAGCGCGAAGTCATATTCCATTCCTTGCCGGGCTCGAGCGGAAACGAAAACCATTGCATCGCGGGATCGTAGTTGGTCGGCGGCGCGTCGGCGAACGTGAGCGAGCGATAGGTGAGCACATTCCATTCCGCCGTCGTGCGCATCTGGTTGCCCCACTCGTCAACGAAGGCGGCGCCGCTCTTCTCCGTCGCACCGACAACGAAGCGCTTGTCTTTGTCGCCGATGCGGTCGATCCAGACGTCGCCCGAATGGATCGCCGGAGCGGTCGCAGGCGTTTCGACGGCAGCCGGGGCCGACGGAAGCTCGGTGGAAGATTCGCCCCATCTGCTGAGCTCGGGTTGCGATTCCGGCGCCGTGGCGCATCCTGCGAGGATTGCTGGCAACAGCAACAACGCAGCGGCAGCGCAAACTTGCCGACGTATCAGGCCATAGCAGGTAGTCATCGACGTTCCTGCTTATCATCACGAGGCCTCAGACGCTAAGCGACGATCGTGATGAAAGAAACCGCGGCGCGTGGCAGACTTGTATGCGTGGATTCCTGATAACGATGACTCGCGCTGTTGCCGTCGCTCTCGCTTTGGGACTGTTTGCGTTCGCACCGCCGATCGCGCGCGCACAGGACGCGATACCGGCAATGCCCGATGCGGGCAATGGGCCACCCGATCCCAGCGACTACCAGCAGCCTGGTGATCTGACCGTGCCGCAGCCCGACGACGGTCCAGCGCCGCACAGCGTCACGATTCCGGTGCCGGGCGGAGGATCGGTGACAGTCGAAGGCCCCGACGCGCCCGCGGACAATGGCATTCCAACCAATCCCGGCGGGCAGTGGGGCATCCAGCAGCAGACACCGAACTCGCTGAACGTCGGCCCCCTCGGTCCCTGATTGATCGCGCGAGCCGCGCTTCAAAGTTCGCATTCGAGGTGGATATCTTCGGGTTCGCGTGCGAACAGCACCGGATCGGGCGTCTTCGCGATCGAGCATCCGCGGCGCAGATAGAAGTTGACCGTGTTCTCGGATGGCGTCGCGGAAATGTAGAGGCGCCGCGCTCCGCGCTCGCGAGCCGTAGCTTTGGCGAGATCGAACAGACGGCGGCCCAATCCTTGCTGGCGAGACGAACTGCTTATGTGAAGAAACTCGAGTTGCAGCTGATCGTTGTTCGGGCCGATAAACTGGTTGTCAAGCACGACCGCGCCGGCCAGGTTTGTCCGGTCGAACGCACCGAGGAGCCATCCTCCGCGGTCGAAGCATTCGCGGAGAATCGGAGTGTATTTCTCGGGTTCGCCGGGTGGCCATCCGCGGACATCGATCGGTTGCGGCACAAGCGTGAGCAGGCCGTTCTGGAGCTTGTAGATGTTTTCGATGCGCTCGCTGCGATCGATGCTCCAGACCTGCTCGATTTCGTTGCGCTTTAGTTGTCTGACGATCAAGCCTTCTCCGCCGCAACAGCCGGTTAATATGCGGCTTCGAGGATTTCCAACAGGTTCGCGGTCGTTACTTCGCGACCCACCGTGTTTGAACGTTTCACTTCCTCGAGGACGGTTTCGGCGATCGAACCGATTTCTTCGCGCGCCACGCCGACGTCGCGCAGACGATTTGGCACTTCAAATTTGCCGATGAACCTTGCGACGCGATCGGCGCATTCCTGCGCCGCCATTTTTGGATTGGACGCGTCGAAGCGCAGTCCGAGGCCCTGTGCGATTGGCGCGAAACGCTCGGGTGCGACGCCCGCCATGAAGCGCATCACGTGCGGCAGCGTGATGCATGACGTGACGCCATGCGGCACGTTCCAGCGTGGACCGATCTGATGGCCGAGCGCGTGCGAGATTCCCGCGCGCGTGTTGTTCATGCCGAAGATCGAAAACCACGCCGCGAGCTGGCATTGCAGGCGATGCTCGAGTTCATCGCCGCCGCCTTTGAGCGAGGGCATCAGGTGCTCATCGAGCATCGCGATCGCTCGCGCCGCCAGCGTGTCGGTGAACGGCTGATGCCGCGACGAATACGAGCTCTCCACGGCGTGGTCGAGCGAGCGCATCGCGGTCGAAGCCCACAGCCAGGCCGGCGTTTCCGTCGTCATGACCGGGTCGAGAATGACGGCCCGGGCCATCAAGCGCGCGTCGGCGACACCACCCTTGATCATCGTCGCCTCGTCGGTGATGCCGCCCGCGGGAGTAAATTCTCCGGCCGAGAGCGTGGTCGGAATCGCGATCAGGATGATTTCGCGGCCGCCGGACTTGATCACGTTCATGATCGCGGCCTTGGCGCAGTCGTTGGGGCTGCCGCCGCCGAAGCTGACCAGCGCGTCGGCCTCGAGCCGCCGCGCTTCGTCGGCCAGCGCGAGCACGGTTTTCGAGGGCACATGCTGAGCCGTGCCGGTGAACGCTCCTGCGAGTGCATTGCCGCAGGCCTGCTTGACCTGTTCGAGCAGGCGCGAGCGGCCGAGGGTCTTGCCAGTAACGATCAGCGCGCGCCGTGCGCCGCGCCGCTCGAGCTCGCGGCCAAGCGATGCAACCTTGCCTTCGCCGTAGAGAACGGCTTCGAGGCGATTGTTGAAATAGAAGTCGGCGGCGGTGGCGCTCATAAAAACCTCCGGCAAGTCATTTTGATGATTACACCCGGCCAGCGCTCGATGTCATCCGAATCGACCTGACCGAAGAGCTGCACTCAGTAATAACCTCGCCCGCAAAGCGGGAGGGTCGGCTGGCCGGCAGCTTGAGATTTCTGAGTTCAAGCTGCTCTCCAGCCGGGTGAGGGTGTCTGCGGCGGGAGCATGCCGCAAACTTCGTTGCTCACATTCTGCCAAGCTTCGAGCGCTGCTCCCTCACCCGCGGTCCGATTCGCAGGGCGAATCGAACCGCAGCCTCTTCCGGCTTGCAGCTTCCGCCTGCGGCGTCAGCCGCGGGCGAGGCTATTGAGAGAAAGCGCGCGTCGGATTTTTGTGCGCTATCACTAACAGACAGCGCCTATCGCCTTCCGAACACGTCCGCGTCCTGGAGAACGAAATCGCAGACGCTGGTGGCGGGATGGCCCGTGATCGCTTCGACGTCGCGCGTCATTCGATCGTAGCGATTGGCGGCATACAGGCGCGCCGTCGTGAGGATGTGGGGGTCGAAGTGATCGGGCAGGTTGAGGCGGCGGAGCTCGTTGGCGCGCCATTCATCCAGCGGCACATCGACGTATCTCACTGGCGCGGCTGAGTGCGGCGGCATAATCCGCGGCGATCGCATTGAGATCCTGAGAACGTGGACCGGTCAGTTCGTAGAGCTTGCCGATGTGAATTTGATGCGCCTCTCAAGCGCCCAGTTGCAGCGCAGTCGCGCCGGTGCAATAGTTAAGTATATGCTTAACTATCAGCGATCGCTCGATCGTGTTTTCCAGGCACTGGCCGACCCTGCCCGCCGGACCATCGTCGAGCGCTTGAGCCGCGGCGCGGCGCCGGTCAAGGAGCTGGCGCGGCCGCTCGCGATGTCGTTGCCGGCCGTGATGCAGCATCTGCAGGTTCTCGAAGCCAGCGGGCTCGTCCATTCGGAAAAACGCGGGCGCGTCCGCACCTGCACGATCGAACCGGCCGTGCTCGACTCGGCGGGCAACTGGATCGCGTCGCGGCGGGCGACCTGGGAGCGCAATCTCGATCGCCTCGGCGAGTTCCTGGCGGCTGAGGAAGATGAAACGCCAAAAAGGAGAAAATGATGACCCAACGATCTGCTCATCACACGACCTTCGTGATCGAGCGCGACTACGACGCGCCGGTCGAGCGGGTATTCAACGCGTTCGGGGACCCTGCCGCGAAGCAACGATGGTTTGCCGGGCCGCATGAATGGGCCCGCGACGGATACCGCCTGGACTTTCGCGTCGGCGGCCGAGAGCATCTCTCGAGCGTGCCGCCCGAGGGGCCCGCGCATATATATGACGCGATCTACCAGGATATCGTGCCCAACCAACGGATCATCTTTAGCTACGAAATGCATCTCGACGATCGGCGCATTTCGGTTTCGCTGACGACGGTCGAGTTCAAGCACGCCAGCAACGGGACGCATCTGACCTTCACCGAGCAAGGCGCTTTCCTCGACGGCTACGACGATCCTCCGGGCCGCGAGCGCGGCACGCAGGCGCTTCTGGACAAACTCGGGGCAGAACTGCATCGACAAGTTGCATCAGGTTGACGGAAAGTGAGCTTGAGCGGAGGTGCGCTGACTCGGCGTGCCTCCGTATTCATCACTACGTACAATTGCGGAGCAAAGCGAAATTGCGGAGGTTTGACCTAATTTGAAGGCACTTGCTATGTTTACGCAGCCTAAGATTCGCGGATTCGATATTTAGTACGCAGCGTTATCGCCATAGCAGTCTCGAATTGTCATTCGAAATCCTTCGCATTTCGATTCGAAAGACTGCTGACGGTTTCGGAAGAAGACGCGATGGCGCGATTCGGATCGGTTTTGGGCATTAAGGGGAAACCGGGGGCATACCTACGCTCCAACGGGACGGCGGACGCTTATCTAATCATCACGGACCGATAATCTCATTCAATACCCTTATTCCCTGGATTGTCGTTCCTCCCTAACGATCTCAGGCTTTTGAGCTCGCTCATTCTCCCTTGATATCTCAAGTCATATCCTGCCTGCTCCTGGTAATGACGGCGGCAGCCGCCAGCGCGATTCTGTCGCGCTTGATACGGCGCACGACCGCCCGCGGTATCGCGATTTTGCTCGGGCTCGGCATTGCGATCGCGATCTTCAAGGGCGGCGTCGTCCTTTCGCGAGCCGATGTTCGATGGGAGCTCACGCTGGCCATCGCCATGTTCGTGATCGCGCTGGCCAGTGATGCGATCGAGCTCGCGCCGATCACCAAGCTGTCGCTGCAGACAATCGCGGTCGTGGCGTTCGCGATCCTGGGGCCGGCGTTCCGCTTTCTCGACTCTTTCGGCGCCAACGCCTCGGTGATGAGTATCTGGCTGCTGATGATCGCCAATGCGTTCGTTTTAATGGACGGCCTCAATGGGCTCGCCCCCGCAGTCGGTATTCTGGCCGCACTCGGCACCGCCACCGTCGCGGACGTCAACGGGCATCTGATCACTATGGTTGCGGCGCTGGCGATGGCGGGCGCGCTCGCGGGCTTCATGCTCTCCGATCCGGCGCCCGCAACGGCACGTATCGGCAATGGAGGAGCGCTGGCGGTCGGCGTCGTTCTGGGATTGCTCTCCGTTCATGCAAGCCGCGATGCGCATGCGACGTGGGCCCCGCGACTGGCGATTCCGTTGCTCATCATGATGGTCCCGCTGATCGAAACGATGACGGTGACGATGCGCGGCCTTGCCGCCGAGCGCGAGCTTGACAATGCCTATCATCGGCTCGGCCGGCTCGGCCTCACGCGTCTGCAGTCCCTGGTCGCGCTGGTTGTGCTCGAGGCTGGCGCCACCGTCGCCGCGGTCGTGATTGCATTCGTGCCCGAGCACGAAGCGGTGATGATGCTGCCCTATGTGGCGCTGCTTTTCGCGGTGCCGGTCGTGTTTCTGATGAACCAGGCGTTCGACGCGGCCGAGCCGCGCGGCACCGAGCTCTCGTTGATGGGCCGTCTGCTTTTTGCGGCGGGATCGCGCCGCACCGCAGTCACGATCGCGATGGACCTGATGGCGGCGACGGCGGCGTTCTTCGGCGCGCTGCTGCTGAGGTTCGATTTCGATATTCCTGTCACCTCGGTGGTCAAGATGCTGGTGACATTGCCCGGTGTGCTGATCGCGGCGCTGATCGCGTTCACGCTGACCGGAATTTACCGCTCGTCGCAGGCCTCAACCGCGGCCGGAGAAGCGATGCGCTTTGCGATCGCGGCGGTGACCGCGGCGGTGCTGGCCGGACTCTCTTCGCTGCCCGAGGAGTTCATCATCCCGCGGGGCTCGTGCGTGGTGTTCGCCGTGCTGCTTTTCAACCTGCTGCTGGCGACGCGCTGGTCGTCGGAAGTCCTGATGCGGCTCGCGCGCAACTTTGTTGCCGGCGCGCAGCGCGTGGTGATCATCGGTGCTGACGCGCATGGCGAGGCGGCGGTGAATCATCTTTTCACGACGACTGCGGCCGGAATCGAGTTGCTGGGCATCGTGGACGATGACGACTTCAAGCGCGGCAAACTCTTTCACGGCTACCCGGTACTCGGCTCAATTGAGGAGCTTGGCAAAATATTCGATCGCACGCGGTTCAACGAAATTCTGATCGCGCAGGAACCGCTCGCGGCAACGCAACTGAGTGCGCTGCAATCATTCGCCGCGAGTCACCAGGTGAGCCTGCGAAAGTTTTCGTTGTCATTTACCGAAGTCGAGCATTCGATTGGGCCGGGCGCGATGGCGCGCGCGCACTGAATCGCGATGCGGATAATCAGTTCAGCAATGCTGGCGGGCGTGGCCGCGCTCGCGATTGGGCGGGCGGCGTGCGCGTCGGAAATTGTCGGACGCGTCGTGGACTTCGGTGGCCGACCGGTTGCGGGAGAGACGGTCGTGCTGCGAATCATGTCGAGTACCAGGCGCCAGCAGGTTCTGACCGACGCGCAGGGCCGCTACGCGATCGACGATCTCAAGCCAGGAGTTTACGTTCTCTACCTTCGCGGCCAGTCCGCGGTCGCTTACGTCGCTGGCGAAGGGCTGACGGTAGACTGGGGCTTGCCTCTAAGTGCGCCTCCCGTCGCGGTCGCGACCCGAGGGGTCTCCAAGGCCGATGAGCCGCACGCTGCGGCGGCAGCGCCATCGGCGAATTCCGCGCAGAGCGCCGCATCGCGCTGACTGTGGGTAATTACAATTGGCGGTAATCTCGCCGATAATACGTGCACGGAAAGTTGTTCAAACCGTGAAGACCATATTCCAATCACGAGCGCATTCTTCGCATCGGTATCACCGGCGATTGGCGATCTCAGGCCTGGCGATGCTGCTGTCGTTGACAATCGCGGCGTGCAGCAGCTCGCAATCGCAAACAGCGCCAACGGCTACAGTCGCCGGTCCTGACCCGCGGATCCCGAGCGTCGCCAATACCGACCAGAATCAGGAGCGCCTGGCCGCACTCTGGACAAAGCGCACCGCGACCGAGGCCACGGTAGACTATCCCATCGGTCCCGGTGACGTGATCGAAGTCACCGTTCCAGGCGTTGACGATCTGAAGGATCAGATCGTCAGGGTTGGCGGCAATGGCAAGCTCGATCTTCCGCTCGTCGGTACGATTCAGGCCGCGGGCCTTACCGAGCCGCAGCTTCGCGATCAGATCAAGCAGGCGCTGACCAAGTACATGTACGACCCGCAGGTCGACGTATTCGTCAAGGAATACCACAGCCGGCAGGTCGCCGTGGTGGGCGCCGTGCGCGCTCCTGGTCTCGTCACGCTCAACGGTACCGGTGAGACGATTCTCGACCTGATCACGCAGGCCGGCGGTACGACTCCCGACGCTGCCGATGAGCTCGTGATGCTGCCGCAGGTGCAGGGCGGCAGTATCCACATGCAACAGGTCGCCCAGGCAATGACGGCCGACAACGCGCCGCAGGAAAGAGTCGTAAAGCCCGGTGCCGCCGGAACTGCACAGACCGCGGCCAACGCGGTGCAAGCTCCCGCTGCGCTAGGTGTGGTTTCCGTCGCCTCGCTGGAGCGCGAGGCGAGCAACGGTCCGGCCGTGGTGATTCCTTTGCGTGCCAACTCGTTTAATGGCGGCACGCACTATCTGAACATGCCGGTCGAGCCGGGCGACGTGTTGGTCGTGCCGGGCGGCGGCAACGTAATGGTGACCGGATGGGTCTTTCATCCGGGATTCTTCCAGGTCGGTTCGGGGCTCACCGTGCTCGGCGCGGTGGGATCAGCCGGCGGCGCGATGTATGCTGCCAACGCCGCCGACGCGACCCTCATCCGCACCGACGCCAACGGCAACAAGGTTTCGATCCCGGTCGACCTGGATAAAATCGCCAAGGGCGAGGATCCCGATATTCCGGTCCACGCCAACGACGTTATCGATGTTCCATACTCAGTCGCGAAGATCGGCCCCTACGTGGTCTACAACATCCTGAGCAAGATGATGGTGCCGCTGCCAACTTACTAATGACCGCAGCATAACGAGATGAATCAACCGCCATCACCATATTTCATTCGCCGCACCACCTCGCTCGAAGAGGCGCGCGACATCGATCCGCGCCACAGCTTTTTCGAAGAGGAAGACGAAGGCCGCATCGACTTTCATCAGTACTGGCGCATAGTCCACAAACACGTGGGGCTCATCGCCGCGATCGTCGCCGGCGTGACGCTGCTCACGCTGATTCACGAGCTGATGCAGACACCGATGTACACGGCCGAAGCGACGATCCTGATCAAACGGACCGCGCCGCAAATCCTCGGCTCCCAGGTGCAGAACGGCGACAACAGCGCGTCCGAGGGTTACGAATACGACGAGTACTTCAACACTACACAATACGAGATTCTGAAGAGCCGCAGCCTGGCCGAGAGCGCAATCAAGAACAACGGTCTCGAAAAGGTTCTGCTTAACGACGACGCCCAGGGCAAGCCCTCAGGGGCCCAGAGCTCGCGATCGATCGTCCAATGGTTGCGTGATTCGCTCGGCTTGCCGCAAGCGGCGCAGCAGGAGCAGCCGGCGCCGCGCCCGCGGTCCGCGTTGTCGGACGGCTCGGGGGTCAATCCCAAGGCGGTCGGCGCGTATATGGCGGCGCTTGCGATCAAACCGGTGCCCGACACGAACCTTGTTGACATCAAGTTTACGACGCCCACTCCCGAGCTCTCTGCTGAACTCGCAAACGCCCACGCCCACGCCTATATCCGCCAGGGAATCGAGCTGCACAGCCAGGCCAACGAAGAGGCGCAGAAATTCCTCCAGAACAAGCTGGTCGACCTCAAGGAGCAACTCCAGAAATCGGAGTACGCGCTTAACCGCTACCGGCGCGATCAGGGGATCGTGCCGGGCTTGATGTCGCTCGACGGTAAAGAGACCGTCGTCCTCGATCGGCTTTCCGATCTGAGTAAGGACCTGACCAAGGCCCAAGTCGACCGCATCGACCTCGAGTCAAAGGTGCAGATGGCGGAGAACCATCAATTCAATGCCTTGCCTGAGATGCTCGATGACAAATCGCTACAAACTTTGCGTCAGGAATACGACGGACTGGCGACCGAATACGCCGGGATGGCCAAGCAGTTCAAACCCGACTATCCGCCGCTCGCGCGCTTGCAGGCCAAGAAGGACGAGCTCCAGTCAGATATCGACGCCGAAGAGGAGCGCGTCGCCGGCAGTATCGAATCGGAATACAAGGAAGCCCAGGAACGCGAGAACCGCCTGCAGGAAGAGATGGATAAGTCGCGCACCCATGCAATGGGGCTCAACGACGCGGCCGTCGAGTACGCGATCCTGCAGCGCGAAGTCGACACCAATCGTGACCTCTACAACAGTGTGCTCCAGCGCATGAAGGACGTGGGCCTCGCCTCCGAGGCGCGCTCCTCCAACGTCGTGATCGTCGACACTGCCGAGGTGCCGCACCTGCGTTCGAGTCCGCTGATCAAACAGAGCGTGCTGACTGCGGCGGTGCTGTCCCTGGTCGGCGGCATCGGCCTCGCCTTCATGCTCGAGTTCTTCAACAACCGCATCAAGACGCCCGAGGAAATCGAGCAATATCTCAAGATGCCGAGCCTGGCGGTGGTGCCAGAGTTCGGCGCTTTGCCGCCGAACAAGACCGCGGCTTCATCACTGAGTCTCGATCGGGTGCGGCGGCTTGCGATCGGGTCGAGCGCGCTCGCCCGCGAAGGGCATACCAAGGATCTGGTCGGCGCTCTCAATCCCTACTCGATGCATGGCGAGGCATATCGCACGCTGCGCACCGGAATCCTGCTCTCGCGCGCCGGCTCGCCGCCCAAGGTGATCCTGTTGACCAGCACCACCAGCGGCGAAGGCAAGACCGCGACCGCTACCAACTCGGCCGTGCTCTTCGCGCATACCGGCGCCAAGGTCCTGCTCATCGATGCCGACCTGCGCAAGCCGCGATGCCATCGCGTGTTCAACGTCGATAAGGAAGTCGGCCTCACCGAAGCGCTCACCGGCCGCCGCGATATTCACGAGGTTATCCGCACCACCCACGTTGACGGTTTGTCGCTCCTGACCTCCGGCTCGCTGCCGCCGAATCCGACCGAATTGCTCGGCTCCGAAAAGATGCGTCAAATCCTCGCGCAGCTCGCCGAGGAATATGACTTCGTGATTATCGACTCGCCGCCGGTGCTGCCGGTCAGCGATTCGATCATTCTCTCGACGCTGGTCGATGGGGTCGTGGTAGTAGTGAGCAGCGTCGGCACGGCGAAGCAGCAGGTGCGAATCGCTTGTTCGCGGCTTCGCTATGCGCGCGCCAAGATCTTCGGCGCGGTGCTCAACAAGGTCAATTTGCAAAGCCCCGAGTACAAGTACTACTCGAGCTACTACTATCAGTACTCGAACGAGATCCTCGAAGGTTCGCCCGACGTGGAATCGCGCAAGAGCGGCGGGTCAGCAGATTCGCTCTGAGGAATCCGCGCCCTGCGCGGCTCCTTAATCAGACTTGCTCAAACTCGACAGGCTGTTTACCTGGATCGTCTGCGCGTTGGTGATCCTCGCCCCGCTCGCATTCGGTACGGTTTATCCCTGGGCCTATCGCCTCGCGGAGGCGGCGGCATTCGCGGCCGGCGCGCTGTGGATGCTCAAGCTTGCAGTCCTGGCGCAGCGCGGCGATTCGCCGGCGCCGGAAAATCGTGCGCTGATGCTCGCCATCGGTGTGCCGCTGGGCCTGCTGCTCGTGCTGGTCGCAGTACAGCTCGTGCCGATGCCGCCTGGGTTGCTGCGCGTGATCTCGCCCGCGACTTACGATCTGTACAGCAGGGCCTTCCCCGATTGGCCCGCGCGCGCGCCCTACGCCGGGATGACGGTCGAGGCGGGCGCGGCGCCGGCGGTCACCTTGACTTCGAATTCAGTAGTGCTGCCGACCGAACAGGAAATTAGCGCCGGCGCTCCAATTCCATTTGCTCCAGCGACCCTGACGGTTGGTCCACCGTCGGCCAACGTCGTGAGTGCACCGATGCCCCTTCAGCCCACCGGCGTCGCGCGCTTGTTCTCCGACAAATGGCGTCCGCTTGCCGTGGCCTGGCCGCTCACAATTACCGGTCTTGGCGGCGCGTTTGCGATCGCGACGCTGCTGCTCGCGGTTTGCTTCTATCCGTTCGGTTCGAGCGCGGGCCCGAGCGACAGTTCCCGGTTTATCCGCGCGGTTCTGATGTCGATGATCGCGGCGTGTGTGATGGTCGCGCTGGTTGGTTTGATCGAGGTCGCGACCTGGAACGGCCGCGTGCTTTGGATCATGGTCCCCTTCGACTGGGGGAAGCCCCTTTTCGATGAAGCCGCGCGCCGCGCGCGCGGACCGTTCGTCAATCCTGACCACTTCGCCGGTTACCTGGCGATGCTCTTTCCGCTGCTGCTATCGCTCGCCGTGTTCGGCGGGTTCCCGGCGCGCGAGGGCGTTGGTCCGGGCGCGCGCGTAACCGCGGCGATCGCGTTGTTCCTGGCGTTCGCGGCCGTCGCGCTGAGCCAGTCGCGTGCCGGATGGCTCGGCGTCGCCGTCGGCACCATTCTGCTCGTCACTCTCGTCCTGACCGAGTTCAGCCGCCGCGAAGAGGGCAAGAGCGCCAGCGCCGGTGCGCGGGCGTTGCGCCTGTCGCTGTCGATCCTTTCGGTGATGCTCCTGTTGACGCTGTTTTTCGTCGGCACCCAGGGACGGCATCTTACGGCCCAGCGGCTCGGGAGCACGGTGACCGGAGTTGATTTGAGGGAGCGACTCGTAGTTTGGGCGCGTTCACTAGTGGTGTTCCGCGAGTTTCCGCTTTTCGGCGTGGGGCTTGGCGGATGGCCCGCGATTTTCCACCATTTCCAGCCCCCTCCTCACGTCGCGGTTTATTTCAATCGCGCGCACAACGACTACCTGCAGATGCTGGTCGAGATTGGCGCGATCGGCATGCTGCTCCTGGGCTGGCTCCTGGTGCGCGCGGCGCTCAGGCTGCGCGCCGGCCTCGCCGCGGTGTCCGAGCCGATGCTGCCCGCGTACGCCGCGCTGCTCTCAGCGCTGGTCGTGATAGGAGTGGTCGAGTCCTTCGATTTCGATTTGCAGATTCCGGCCAATTTGATTCTCTTTGTGACGATTCTCGGCCTCGCATTGCGCATGAGCCTCGGCCAGATCGGCGTGGTCAGCACGGCCCAACCCAAGGCGTGGGCGTTCGTGCGATTGGTGCCCGCGGCGTTCGCGACGGTGGCGGGCATCCTCGCGATCGTGCTCCAGGAGGGACCACCGTACCCGTACAACCTCGGTCATCCGATTGCGGCGACGCTGATGATGGATCAGTTGGTTGGCTATCCAACCGAGCCCGCGGTGCATCTGACCTTGCTCGATCGCTACGGCGCGTCGCTGCCACCCGGTGTCGTATCGCACGAGCTGGCCGCGGCAGCATGGCTCGATTCAACCGATCCGCGCGCGCACGACCTTTATGCGCGGGATCTTATCGATCACGGCGATCGGGATGGCGCGGCGCGTGAGATCGCTGTTTCCGTCTACGCCTCGCCCGAAACAAACGCCCATGAATATCTCGAGCCGCGTATCGTTCCGTGGCTGCCCGACGATCAAAAGCGCGCGATCGAGGAGTCGCTAAGGCGCGCCGTTGCCGCCGGTTTCCCTCATGCGGGATCGACGCTGGGCGCATACTACGACGCGCTCGATCGTTCGCCTGACAGTGCCGCGGTAAGTCTCGCCGCCGCAACTCACGAACCCGATCCCGCGCGGCGCGCCGAGTTGTTTTGCGTCGCCGGAGACTCGTACCTGAAATCGGGCATGCTGCAGAAGGCTGGCGAAGTATTCCGCCGTGCGATTGAGAGCGATCCCGAAAGCTCCGAGGCCTACATTGCTCTGATTTCGCGCGTGCTTGTTCCTTACGGCGAATACGACGACGCACATCAATTGGTCGCGCAGGCGACGCAGAGCGGCGCCGATGCCTGCCGAATCGCGATCGCATTTTCTGACGGCGCGCAGAATCGTGGACGCTCGGACGTCGCCGAACAAGCGCTCGGCGAGGCGCTTTCCAATGACGCGAGCTCGTTCGAATGCACCTTGGAGTTGGGCAAACTCTATGCGCGCGAAGGACGTGATGCGCGTGCGGTGCTGGTGCTGAAACAGGCGGCCACGCTCAATCCCGATTCTGTCGATGCGTGGATGACGCTCGGTTCGGTCGCCGAACGCAGCTACGACTACTTCACCGCCGAGAAGGCCTACGATGAGGCCGAGCGTCTGGCGCCGCACGATCGCGAAGTGACGGTGCAGGTGAGCGACTTCAAACGCAAAATGACCGAGCCGGCGGCGACCGCCGCGAGCGTTACCCAGTAGCCGCGGCTGATTCAGAATGTGTGGAATAGGCGGATTGCTCGGGATTCGTGACGAGGATGGCGCGGTCGCGCAGCGCATACTTGCAGCGCTCCGACATCGCGGACCCGACGATGAAGGGTTCGTGCAGCTTCTTCCTGCTGCCTCGCTCGTGCACACGCGGCTTTCGATCTTCGACCTGACTTCCGCGGGCCATCAGCCGATGTCCGATCGATCGGCTCGCGACAATGATGCGCTGTGGGTCGTCTTCAACGGAGAGATCTATAACTTTCGCGAACTTCAGACCGAACTCGTCGGCGCCGGATACTCCTTCAATACGCGCTGCGACACCGAGGTTATCTTAAAGAGCTACCGGCATTGGGGTGCCGACGCGGTCAAGCATTGGCGCGGCATGTTCGCAATCTGCCTCGTCGACTTGGCACGGCGCACGGCGTGGCTATATCGCGATCGCCTCGGGATAAAGCCCCTCTACACGTACCGCCCTGCGGGAGGTGGCCTGATATTCGCGAGCGAGGCGCGGGCCTTGCTGGCTGCCGGTCCGGAACTCGTGGAGCGTCGCGTCGATCCTGCGGCGATGGAAACGTTCCTCGCCCAGGGCGCTGTGCAAGGCTATGCCGGCTTCATTAAAGGTATTTCGCTGCTGCGCCCGGGCGAGATGGTCGGTGTCGACCTTGATACCGGCAATGAAATTGGACGATCAACTTACTGGAGCTTTCCGCAGCAGACTCCGGCTATCCGCTCGCGCGAGCGAACGATTTCAGAATTGCGCGAAGTCGCCGCCGGCGCCCTGCGGCTGCATCTGGCGAGCGACGCGCCGCTCGGTCTGTTTTTGAGCGGAGGAATCGATTCGGCGGCCCTGCTGGCGATGGCCTCGCATTCGTTCACGGGCCAGCTTCGGACTCTGACGGTCGGTTTCGATGCAGCGCGGTTCGATGAAAGCGCCGCGGCCGCCCTCACCGCCGCGCGCTTTCCCGTGGAGCATCAGACGATTCACCTTGGGGGCGAAGACGTGCTGGCTCATCTCGATGACGCGCTGGCAGCCGTCGATCAACCGACAGTGGATGGATTCAACACGTACTTCGTGAGCCGCGCGGCGCGCGACGCGGGGCTGACCGTGGCGCTCTCCGGGCTCGGCGGCGACGAGTTGTTCGGTGGCTATGCGACTTTTCGCGATGTGCCGCGTGCGCAGGCGCTGCGCAATAACCCCGTCGCGCGCACCGCGGCGCTGATCGCCGGGCATTTCGCCGGCGGCCGTGCGGGCCCCAAGCTGCTCGAAGCCTGCCAGCGGCCGAGCGACACTCTCTCGATGTATCTGTTGCGGCGCGAGGTCTTTTTGCCCATCGACCGGCGCGCGCTGATGCCTTTGCCGCGTGAATGCGATGCGCAGAGCGGATTGAATTCCGACTTGATGCACGAGGTGCGCGAGCAATCGCGCTCCACCGACGCCGCGACGCAAATCAGTTTTTTGGAAATGAATCTGTACATGCGCCACATGCTGCTCCGCGACGCCGACGCTTTCAGCATGGCAACGCCGATCGAGTATCGTGTGCCCTTTCTCGATCATCGCCTCGTCGAAGCCGTTTTTCCGCTGAGCGGAGCGTTGAAGCTGCCTGACCCGCGGCCCAAGCCGCTGCTGCTCGACATCGCCGAGGGCGCGGTGCCGCGCTCGGTTTGGCAGCGCGCCAAGCAGGGTTTCGCGTTTCCATGGGCCAACTGGTTCGCCGCCGGAAATCCGCTTCACGAAAGAGCGCGCGACGCCGTCAATGACCTGCACACGTGGCGTGACCTGGGCCTCGAGGCGCGCGCAATCGAGACGATCTGGCGCCGCTTCCAGACCAACGATCGCCGCACGAGCCCCTTGCAGATTCTGTCGTTCGTGGTCCTGCGCGACTTTTGCGCACGTCATCAACTGAGCGCCGCTTGAAGATCCTGTTTCTCAACCCCGGTGCCGAACTCGGCGGCGCGGAACGCAGCCTGCTCTTTCTTATCGAGAGCCTGCGAAGCGCGCGCCCGCATTGGCCGGTCGAGCTGATCGCCGGCGCGCACGGTCCATTGCTCGAGCGCGCGCGGTGTCTCGGTGCGACGGCCTCGGTGTGTGAGTTTCCGCCTTCGCTTGCGCGGCTTGGCGATTCGGGATCGCGGGCGCAGGCGTCGCCGATGCTCGCGATGGCGGGCGGAATTGGCCGGGCTGCGCTGCCGAGCCTCGCTTATCTTTACGGCTTGCGAAGGGCAATTGAGCGCGCAGCGCCGGATGTGATCCACAGCAACGGCTTCAAGATGCATATCATGGCGGCGTACGCGCGAATGCCCGGGTGTCGTCTGGTCTGGCACGTTCGCGATTTCGTTAGCGCGCGGCCAGCGATGTCGCGGCTCATGCGCGCGCATTCAAATCGTGCTGCGCTGGCGATCGCGAACTCCGCCAGCATCGCAGACGATCTCCGCAGCGTCTGCGGGGATGGTCTGCGGATCGCGACGGTGCATAACGCAGTCGATCTCGAACGATACCGCCCCGATGGGATCGCGGCGGATCTCGACGCATTGGCCGCGATGCCTGCGGCCGCTCCCAAGGTCGTCAAAATCGGGATGGTTGCGACGATGGCGCGTTGGAAAGGGCAGCCAGTTTTCCTTCGCGCCATAAAAGAGGTCGCGAAGTTTGTACCGCTGCGCGCTTACGTCGTCGGCGGACCGATCTATCAGCGCGACGCGAGCCAATTTTCGCTGAGCGAGCTGAAACGATTAGCGGCGGACCTCGGAATTTCCGAAATCGTCGGATTCACCGGGCAAGTCGTCGATACGGCCCAGGTGATGCGCGCGCTGGATATCGTTGTTCACGCCAGTGTCGAGCCGGAGCCTTTCGGTCTGGTCGTCGCCGAAGCGATGGCATGCGGCCGCGCGACGGTCGTCGCGGGCGCGGGCGGTGTGATGGAAATCGTCACGCCGGGAGCCGACGCGCTGGTGCATCGCCCGGGCGACGCGGCGGACCTGGCCAACACGATCGTGCGCCTTGCACTCGATTCCGATCTCGCTCGTCGACTCGGCGCGGCGGCGCGCCTTGCAGCCGAACGGCGCTTCAGCCGCGATCGGATGACGGCGCAGATTCTTCCTCTCTATGAGAGACTCGCAGTCGGCCAGGCGGTGGAAAGTGGCGACACCGCAGCCGGAAGCGCGCGCGCCTGATGCTGGGGATAGCGCTATGCGCACTCGCTCTGATTGTGACCTTGCTCACCGCGCGCCGCTCGCTCCCGGCCGGGATCGGTGTGACGCTTTTCTTTGGCTACATGTACGGGATCACCCGCGCGAATATCGCCGAAACTGCGGGGCACTTCATCTTCGACGCGGCCGTGATCGGACTCTATGCCGGGCTGTTAATTCGCCGCCGCAACCCGATAGCGCGTCGAAAGATCCGCCGGATCATGCCGTGGTTTCTGATCCTTGTCGGCTGGCCGTTCGTGATGCTGCTGATGCCGCTTCAGGATCCGATGATCCAGCTGGTAGGGTTTCGCGCTCAGGTGTTTTTCCTGCCGTTCCTTTTGATCGGCGCGATGCTTGATGACGAGGACTTGTATTCGATCGTTTACTGGATAGGGGCGCTCAACCTGCTGGCGTTCGGGTTCGCAATCGCCGAGTACTTCATCGGAGTGCAGAAATTCTTCCCCCTGTCGGAAATGACCAGGTCGCTCGTCTATGGCTCCAACGACGTGCTGGGTAACCAGATGCGAATTCCCTCGACCTTTGTCGCGTCGGCGAGTTACGGCGGCGTGATGGTCCTCAGTTTGCCCTGGCTCGTCGGCGCGTGGGTACAGAAGGAGATTCGGGGCTGGAACCGCGGGTTCATCGCGGTCGCGTTCTTCGCCGCGGCGATCGGCGTCTTCCTGTCAGCGTCGCGCACTCAGGCATTGATCCTGATAGCGCTGGTGATCGTGATCGCGTTCACGATGCGCGCACGGGCAGGCACCTACGTTGGATGGGCCGTGCTGGTCGGAGCTGCCGCGTGGCTGGTTGTCAGCGCGCCGCGGCTGCAACGTGTCACCACGATCCGCGACGCGAGCTATGTCGAGACGCGGCTCCACAACAGCGCAAACGCAAGCTTCTTCGCCGCCGCCGAGCAGCATCCCCTGGGCATCGGTCTCGGCGCAGGGGGTACCAGCATTCCCTACTTTCTGCGCGAACGTCTGAACGCCGAAGATTCGATCGTGATCGAAAACGAATACGCGCGGATCATGCTCGAGCAGGGACTGCCAGGCCTCTTCATCTGGTTAGCTTTTATTGGCTGGGTGTTGACCCGGGCGGCGCCGCGCCGATCTGACAAGTGGTTTCTTTCGCGGCGGCTGGCTTACGTTGTGGTCGCGCTCGTCCTCGCCACCGGTGCGATTGGCATCGGCATGTTGAGTTGGGCCCCTGGAACCGCCGAGCTGCTGATCCTCGTCGGATGGATATCGGCGCCACGCATAGTTCGCGTGCCGGCCGCGGCGCGCAATCGAGTCATGGAGCAGGAGCATCTTCAGCCGCTCCTTTTCGGACGGTGAACGTGCAGCGATCGGAAATCTCGCCCGGGCCTCCCTGGGTCATCGTTGCCGGTGGATTTCATCGCCACGGCGGTATGGACGCCGCTAACGCGGCGCTTGCCTCGTATCTGGCGGAGCGCGGCACCCCTGTGCATCTGGTCGGCCACCTGTTCGATGAGCAGCTGTTGAAAAACCCCGCGCTCACGGCGTATCGCGTCGCTCGTCCGTTGGGCTCTGACTTGCTCGGGCACAGAAGCTTGGAGCGCAGGGGTTGGGCGGTCGCCAACCGAATCCTGCGCTCAAACTCCGAGACCCGAGTCGTGGTCAATGGCGGCAACTGCAACTTCTCGGACATCAACTGGGCGCATGCGGTGCATCGCGCTTGGGCCGTGAGCGATGAAGGCGCTCCGGTTTCATTTCGAATCAAGCATCGGCTTGAAAAGTACTTGAACCGCCAACGAGAACGCAGGGCGTTTACTTCAGCCCGGGTGATACTTGCCAATTCCAATCGCACCCGCGACGAGATCATACGCCTCGGCGTCCCGCCCAATCGTGTCCACACTGTTTATCTCGGTGCGGAACCGCGTTGGAGGGCGATAGACGATCGCGTGCGGGCGGCGGCGCGCGACTCATTCCGGATTGCCCTGGATCGACCGGCCATCGCGTTCATTGGCGCATTGGGACACGATCGCAACAAAGGCTTCGACACGCTCTGGCAGGCGTGGCAGAAACTCAGCGCAATCGTTAACTGGGATGTCGATCTGCTGGTCGCCGGAGGCGGTCGCGCGCTCGATTCATGGCGCCAGCGCGTCAGCGACGCAGGCCTCGGGCAGCGCGTCCATCTGCTTGGTCACATTGCGACGGTCTCTCAAGTTCTGGCCGCCGCCGATCTGCTTGTCAGCCCGGTCCGTTACGAAGCTTACGGACTGAACGTTCACGAGGCGTTGTGCTGTGGCGTACCTGCAATAGTTACCGCCACCGCAGGGATCGCAGAGCGGTTTCCCGCTACTCTGCAAGACTGGTTGATTCCCAATCCCAACGATGTCGAAGACCTGGTTCGCCGCCTGCTTTTGTGGCGTACCTCGCGCGCCAGTTGGAAGGAACACGTCCGTCCTTTGATGCATGAACTGCGCGCGCGTAGCTGGGAGCAGATGGCGGCGGAGATCGTCGCGATCGTATCGGACGCTCCCTCGTCAAAGGTCGCTTGCGCCTGATGTCGTCAGCTCTTGCGCGTGTATTGCATGTCGTCCCCGCGCTTTTTTCCGCCAATGACGGCGTGGTGGGTGGCGCCGAGCGCTACGCCTTCGAGCTCGCGCGGCACATGGCCGACGAAGTTCCGACCCGGCTCGTGACATTCGGTGATGAAGCGCGCGAAGATCGTGTCGGTAATCTTCACTATCGCGTGATTGGCAATTCCTGGTACGTGCGGGGCGAGCGGCAGAATCCATTTTCGACGGCTCTGATCGGCGAGCTGCGCGCGGCCGATGTCGTGCACTGCCATCAGCAGCACATCGTCGCAAGCAGCGTCGCGGCGCTCTTCTGCCGAATGAGCGGGCGGCGCGCATTCGTGACCGACGAAGGCGGCGGCGGCTTCGACGTGTCGGCATTCATCTCGACTGACCGCTGGTTCACCGCGCATTTGCATCTGAGCAATTTTGCGCGCGCGCGATTCGGCCACGCGGACAAGCCCTGGGCGCAGGTGATACTGGGCGGTGTCGATACCGTGAAGTTTGCTCCCGACGACTCGATCAGGCGCGATGTGCGCGCCCTCTTCGTCGGACGAATCCTGCCGCACAAGGGCGTCGCCGATCTGATCGAAGCCGTCGAGCCGCCGCTCGGCCTCGAAATAATCGGCAGGGCATACGATCGATCTTTTGTCGCGGCGCTGCGGACTCGCGCCGAGGGCAAAGAAGTAACTTTCCGTCATGACGTCAGTGACTCCGAGTTGGTCGAAGCGTATCGGCGCGCGCTCTGTGTCGTGCTGCCGAGCGTATATCGCGCGGCCGATGGCGGTGAGACTCCGGTGCCGGAGCTGCTCGGCCAGACGCTCCTCGAGGGAATGGCTTGTGGCGCGCCGGCGATTTGTACCGCCGTCGCGAGCATGACCGAGATCGTCGAGGACGGTGTCAACGGATTCGTTGTGCCACCGAACAATCCACAGGCATTGCGTGAGCGGATCATTTTTCTGCGCGAGCACCCGGAGACCGCGCGCGCGATGGGTCTCGCGGCGCGTCAGCGGGTGCTCGAGAAGTTCACCTGGCCGCGAGTCGTAAAGCGCTGCCTCGAGATTTATGCGGCCTGACGGACCGTCGTGACGCGATGGGAAATCATCACCGGCGAGTATCCGCCCCAACCTGGCGGGGTCGCCGACTACTCGCAGTTTGTCGCGCGCGCCCTGGTCAGCGCCGGGGACGAGGTCGCGATCCACGCGCCAGGATCGGCTGACTCTGAGACAGACGACGCGGGCGTGCGCGTTTGCCGTTTGCCCGACAGATTTGGACGCGCTGCCCGGCGCGAACTAAGTCACACTATCGATGGT
>Ga0335073_10002091_pt1 | contig 27288 bp, 26 predicted proteins | sample Lox_Sample_22_FD_207093 | JGI IMG/M metagenome (GOLD analysis project Ga0335073, IMG submission 207093) | Soil microbial communities from Loxahatchee National Wildlife Refuge, Florida, United States - Lox_Sample_2.2 | ecosystem: Environmental > Terrestrial > Soil > Wetlands | place: USA...
AGGACGTGGATCGCGCCTACGGGCCCGCCGACCTCGTCGGCGCGTGGAGCTAGCTCCAGGTCTTGCCGTTCCAGTGCAGGATCACGGTCACGTACGGTGGCTTGTTTGCGTGTCCGTCGCCGACGGCCCACGCGTTGGCTGACGATGTCGCGGCCACGCTGAACAGCGAAGCCGAACCGGTGGGGGTCGGGCTGTTCACCCGGGCCCAGGCATGCCCGGTCCAGCGCAGGATGAGCGTCTTCGCGACAGTGGCCCCGGCCCACCCGACCGCCCACGCGGTGCCGCCGGGAACGAAGCCGGCACCGTTGAGTGCGCTATCGGGCGGCGCGGGGACGGGGACCTTACGCCAGGTCTTGCCGTTCCACAGCATGCTCAGCGGCGAGTGAGTGGCGCCGTCGTGATATCCGACCGCCCAGATGTCGCCCGCCGGGCCAGCGGCCATCCAATCGATGTCGTTGTCGGGGCCGCGCAGCGGGAACGCGGCGGGTTTCCACAGTGAGCCAGTCCAGCGCCACAGCGCCGCGGTGTCGAGGTTCTTGCCGCCGTCAAAGGCCACCCACGCGGCATTGCCCGCCGCCGCGATGGTGCCGCCGTACACGTCCCCGGGTCGCGAGATGGGAACCACGTACCAGCGGCCGGCGGTCCGCTGGAGCACCAGCGGCGCACCGGTCTCCCCGGCCACCCAGACGCGGCTCCCGGACGCCGCCACGGACGTCAGCGCGCCGGCAAGCACGGGCACGCCGGCGGGCTGACGACTCCACGCCTTGCCGTTCCAGTGCATGATCAGGGTCTTAAACTCCGCGAAGGCATTAATCGTGGCGCCGACCGCCCACACGTTGTCCGGCCCGGCGGCGAAGACGCTGTAGAGAACACCGCCTACCGGTTTCGGGTTGGTCACCTGTGACCATGTCCTGCCGTTCCAGTGCACGATGAGCGTCCTGTAGGCCGGGAAGCTGGAACAGGTCCCGCCGCAGCCGACCGCCCACACGTTGTCCGGCCCGGCGGCGGTGACGCTGACGAGGATTCCGGGGACGTTGAACGATGTGCTGGCGGCCCGCTCGGGCCCGGCGGTGGGCGTGGCCGGCGGGACCGCCACGGCGGTTCCGCCGGCGGCGCAGAGCGCCACGGCGGCAATCAGGCTCGCCGTGAGCGCCATCCCGGCCGACCGCGGTCTGCGCATAAGGGCCTCCCGCCCATCCCGGAACCCTGAACTGATGCTAACCGCAGACATGCGGGCTGGGGAGACGGGCGGGATCGTTCGGGATAAACACGGGTTTGATTTTCAGCGGTCGTCGCCGAGGACGGGCTCGGGGAGCGTGCCCGCGTTGTGCTCGAGGAGGCGCCAGTGACCGTTGCGCAGGCCGAGGACCGACCATGAGCAGTTGGACAGCGGGCCGAGGATGCTGGAGCTTTCCTCGGTGAGGCCGAGCAGCCGGGCCATGCCCAGGCGCAACGCGGCGCCGTGGCTGACGACGACCGCGAGGCCGCCGTCCGCGAGGCCGTCCGTGATGCGGTGCAGCGCGGCGCCTACCCGGTCGGCGACCGCGGCCGTGGACTCGCCATCCGGCGGGTTCCATGTGGCGCGCTCGCGCGGGAACCGCTCGCCGATCTCCCTGTCGGTCAGTCCCTCCCATGAGCCGCCCGACCGCTCGCGCAGGTCCTTGTCCAGCGTGACGGGCAGGCCGGTCAGCCGGGCCAGCGGCGTGGCGGTGCCCGCGGCGCGGCTCAGGTCCGAGGAGAAGATCGCGTCAGGGGCCAGCGTCGCGAGGCGGCTGGCGGCGCTGGCCGCCTGGGACTCGCCTGTTGCGTCGAGCGGGATGTCGGTCTGGCCCTGGAACCTGCGTTCGGCGTTCCAGATCGTCTGCCCGTGCCGCCACAGCACGAGCCGCTTGGCCTCGCTCAGCGTGACTCCCCCGACTTGCCCGCGCTTACCTTGCCCGCCGTGGCCCCATCCGGCAGCGGAATCCGCGGGCAGTCCTTCCAGATGCGCTCGAGCGCGTAGTAGACCCGCTCCTCCTTGTTCTGGACATGCACGACGATGTCCAGATAGTCGAGAAGCACCCAGCGACCCTCGCGTTCGCCTTCACGGCGGACCAGGCTGGCGCCGGCCTGGCGCAGCCGCAGCTCTACCTCGTCGATGATCGAGCGCACCTGCCTGTCGTTCGCTCCGGAGCAGAGCAGGAACGCGTCGGTGATCGCTAGCTGCTCGCTGACGTCGTAGGCGACGATGTCTTGCGCGAGCTTGTCCGCCGCGGCGAGCGCGGCGATCTCGGTGAGCTCGATGGCCCTTGGGGTCGCTGTCACGTGGCTGGCTCGGCCTCCTCGGTAGGGAATCGGTTGTTAATAGCCTCTCACGACCTTATGTACAGCCCGCGCTTGGCGATGTACTGCACGACCCCGTCCGGGACCAGGTACCAGACCGGCTCGCCCGCGGCCACGCGGTTGCGGCACTCACTTGACGAGATGGCCAGCGCCGGGATCTCCACCAGGGACACCTTGCCGTCGGGCAGCCCGGCGCCGGTCAGCCGGTGCCCTGGCCTGGTGCAGCCGATGAAGTGCGCGAGCGAGAACAGCGCGTCGACGTCGTGCCACGTGAGGATGTTCGCGAGCGCGTCGGCGCCGGTGATGAAGTAGATGTCGGCGTCGGGGCCGTTCGCGGCGCGCAGGTCACGAAGGGTGTCGATCGTGTAGGTCGGGCCCGGCCGGTCGATGTCCGCCCGGCTCACGCTGAACCGCGGGTTCGAGGCGGTCGCGATCACGGTCATGAGGTACCTGTCTTCAGGCGGCGAGACGGCCCGGCCCTCCTTCTGGTACGGCTCCCCCGTCGGCACGAAGATCACCTCGTCGAGCGCGAAGATGTGCGCCACCTCGCTGCCGGCCACGAGGTGCCCGTGGTGGATGGGGTCGAACGTGCCGCCCATCACCCCGATTCGCCTGCGCCCGTTCATCACCCGGCCATCTCCTTCGTTACGCGTATCGAGATGGTACAGGGCTTTGCGGTCCGAAAATGTTCCGCCATAATCCTGCGGGCTTACGGCTGCGGAGTGATGCGCACCGGTCGCGGGCGGGGATAGCATCGAGATATGACTTCAGTTCCTGATCGCGCACGTGTCCGGCTCACTGGCATCAGCTCCCGTGCGTACGAGCACCCAGCCGACCGCTCCGCACTCGTCGCGCTCCGGAAGCTGAGCGGTTTCGACGTGCTGCTCGCGAAGCTGTTCGGCCTCATCAACGAGCGCGCTCTCCGCCTTACGTACCTGGCGGGCGCGGTCAAAGTGTCCGAGCGGCAGTTCCCGCACATCTACGCGCTCGTGCGGGACGGCTCCTACATCCTCGACCTGCCTGACGTGCCCGACTGCTTCGTCATCCAGAGCCCGATCGTGAACGCGATGGCGATCGGCAAGGACCGGCCGTTCGTCGTGCTGACCACAGGCCTGGTCAACCTGCACGACGAAGAGGAACTGCGGTGGACGGTCGGCCACGAGCTCGGGCACATCCTGTCCGGGCACGCGGTCTACCGCACCATGCTGCTGATGCTCATCCGGCTGTCCATGCGGATCGCCTGGATGCCGATCGGGTACATCGGCCTGCGGGCCATCATCTTCGGGCTAGAGGAGTGGTTCCGCAAGTCCGAGCTGTCCTGCGACCGGGCCGGGCTCCTCGCGGGCCAGGACCTCGACGCCGCGCGGCGCGCGCTGATGAAGCTCGCGGGCGGGCCGTACCTTTCTGAGCTCAACCCGGACGCCTTCCGCGAGCAGGCGCGCGAGTACGACGCGGTGCCCGACCTGCGCGACAGCGTGCTGAAGCTGCTGCAACTGCAGGGCAACACGCACCCGTTCGCCGTCGTCAGGTACGCCGAGCTCGACTACTGGGCGACGCACGGCGAGTACGAGCGGATCCTGTCCGGCGACTACCCGCGCCGCGACACGGACAGCTCCGCCTCCGTCGGCGAAGAGGTCAAGAACGCGGCGAAGTCGTACCAGGACTCGTGGAGCCGTTCCGAGGACCCGCTGGTAGGGATCCTGCGCGGCGTCGCCGGCACCGCGGCGAGCACGGCGGGCAGCCTGTTCGACCGGTTCCAGAACCGCGGCGGCGGATCGGGGTCTGGCTCTGGTTCGGGTTCCTCAGGGAACGGCGACAACTGACAGCTCTCTTGGGGCGCCCCCGGCGGACTGTGGCCGCGGGGGGCGCCTTGATCATGTGCCGTGCGGGAACATATACGAGGAATGTGGCGGGACGTGCGGCCCGACCTCGAGCACGATCTCGCCGTGGGGCGTGAGAGGCACTACCGCGGGCATGCCACGCCATTCCCGCCCGTCGACGAACACGGTCACGTGCGTCCCTTCCGGCGCGCGGAATGATGCCAGCCGGTTCAGCGACAGTGGCTGGCCCCAGGAGCGGAACAGCTGCCCGAGCGTGCAGCGGGCACCGGGGCGTATCAGGACTAGTCCGGTCGGGCCTAGCGTCACCATCGCGCCATAGCAGCTAGCCCGAGCGATCTGGCCGAACAGCAAGGACCGAGGGGGCCGCGTGCCGATCCCGGCGGGAAGCAGCACGACACGGTTGGCGGCGAACACCTCGACGTGCACGCCGCTGCGCCGCCCTAGCGGCCGGGCGCAGCGGCCGATGACCGGCCCGGTGGCGGGGGGCTGGAAAAGCGGACCCGTGCCGATTGGCCGCGCCTGGTTCAGCAATGCCCGCGGGATCGCCGTGCTTGGGGTCTGCGGGGAAAGCCCGCATGCCTGCACGACGGCCACGGCGATCACCACTATCGCGGAGCAGACTGCTCGCCTGGCCACAATGTGCGTCGCGTCGCCCTCCGTCCGCTCCGGGTCATGCGTGGTGACCAGCGACCAGGAGCGCAAGGTCGTGCGCCATGCTGGCAGCCGGCGTACTCGGGAAGAACGCCTCGTGACCTAGGTTGTCGATGCTGTAGGCGAACATCTCGGTCGCATGGTTGATCTGGTACTTTCCCGCGCCGTCCTTGAACTCCTGACCGATTGGCAGACCGGTCTGCCGCTCCATGGACTCGACCACGGGCAGCGATCCGCGCAGGCCGATGAACGCCGGATTGAACTGGCCTAGCCAGTAACGCAGCCTGGCGAGGGTGTCCCGTCCCGGGTCCACGCTCACGAAGATCACCTTGATCTTCGCCTGGTCGGCCTCGGGCAGCATCTCCAGCGCCGTTGCTGTATTGCCCATGGTCAGCGGGCACATGTTCTGGCAGTGCGTGTAGCCGAAGTACAGCAGGGTGACCGTGTTCCTTGTCATCGTCCGGATGTTGAACGGCTTGCCCGCATCGTCGGTGAGGACGCCGGCCGGCTTGGCCACCGGGGTGGTGATGTTGCCCTTGAACTTGCCGGCGTTGATCAGCAAGAGGCCGGGGTTGTCGTTCGTCGTGCCCGCGCTGCCGCTGGCGCAGCCCGTCACGGCAGCAGCCGCGAGTGCTGCCGTCGCGATGGCCGCGGGGATCCTTCCTCTTTTGCGGCTTTTGCGGCTCAACCGGTAGTCCATTCGATCTCCGCTTCTGGAGGTGCTGGGACAGCGCTTGTCCGGCGCCCGGGCCGGGCCGGCTGGGTTAGCGATCGGGTGACGTCCATGCGGGTGCCGTCAGTCAAGCGCGGTTTTCCTGCCTGGAAGGAGGGGGAACGACCGCTGGCGGCGCGCCGGCAGCAGGTAGTTGCCGCGCTTCAGGACGAAGATGAATTCGTTGATGCCGTTGTTTACGGTGTCGGTGATCGACGGGTTCCGCAGTTGCGCGCCGGTGGCGTTCATCGCGACGCGGGTGGCGACGAAGTCTGCGATCTCCCGCTGGAGGCACACGAAGTGCAGGCCGGCCTGCCCGCCGTCAGTGGTGTCGAAGTCGCGGCGCAGGATGACCGGCCGGCCGCCCCGGCGGGCGCGGGCCGAGGTCTGCGCGTGGCCGATCACGCCGTAGCGGGTGATCGCCTGCTCAAGCAGGCCGGGGTCGCTTTCCGCGTCGGTGGTGAAGTCGTCGGTGACCTGTTGCGGGGTGACCTGCGGGGCGTACATGCGGGCCACGCGCTCGCGCTGCGACAGCAGTCCGTACCAGTCGCCGAGCCGCAACTGCATGTAGCTGACATGCATCGTCGCACCGCCCGCGAAGGGGCCGCCCGGGATTGTGACGTCATCCTCGGTGGCCTGGTTCCGGCGCAGGCCCGACTTGAATCCCATGAACAGCGGTGAATCCCCGGGCACGGGCCGGCCGGCCGGGATCCCGCCGGTGTCCTGCCGCTGCGCCGGCAGGCCGCTGCCGACGAACCCGGCCCGCGTCTCCCGCCAGCGCAGCGCGCTGGCGATGTGCAGCGGCCCGTCGGCGCCGGCTACTGGCGTGCCGTGCACGATGGCGGCCTCGATCGCGGCCAGGCGCTCCTCGTCGTCGGAGGCGAGGTCCAGGCACAGGTGGTAGTCGTCGATCGCGGGCAACTCGAAGTCCGACATGGCAGTCGCGGGCGGCACCGGCGAGGCGACGCGCAGCGAGTCCGCGAAGTACGCGTGCCCCCACCCGGCGGTGAACAGCAGCCCCGACGGCATCCACTGCCAGGAGCGCTCGAGGGTGCGGAGCGCGGCCTCGAGCACCCGCGCGTAGGCCGGCGTGGGGCTGCCGTTGACGTCGAAGAACAAAAGCCGCCGGAACAGCGGCGGGATCGGGTTGCCGTAGATGTCGCGGGCGAGCCATGCGTTCCAGGCGTGCTGCCGCCCGGGCAGGCCGGGGGGCTGGCCGCCCAGCGTTACTGGCGGCTGGGCAGGGCTGCTGGCGCCCAGCGCGCGGCTGATCCCGGCCCCGGCCGCCACTCCCGCGCCCGCGACACCCCCGGCGCCGAGCAGGAACCGGCGCCTGGTTATCCTCGACAGCCTCCCCGTGAGAGTGGACATTCCGGTCACGACGCTGGCTTCCAGTGGAAGGCGAAGCTCATCCGGTGCGGCTTCAGCCACACGTTCTGGTACTCCATGTGGCGGGCGGACACCGGTGGCGAGACCAGCAGGCTCAGCCGGTAGGTACCGGCGCCTGGGAGGCTGACATCGTCGCCGTAGTGCGGCCCCATGTACCGGGAGATCATCGGCCACAGGCGCTCGTTGAAGGGAGTCTTGGAACCCTCCGTGATGGTCGCCCAGACGCTTGCGTACGGGATCACAACCCCGGTTTCCGCGTCGTTCAGGAAAACCATCAGGTGGAAGCTAACCTTGGCGGGGGGCTTGACTTCCTGTTCGCTGGTGCCGTTGTAGATAAGGAACGGCACCGCGGTCATCGCCTTCGCGGTGATCTTCATCCCCTGCCAGGTCGCCGTGCCGAGGACCTGGGTGGGCACGGGCTTGATCCCCCCGGCCGACATGCCACTGCTGCTTGTGCCCATGTTCATCGCGCCCATACCGGCCGAAGAACTGCTAGCCGCGCTGGTGGCGCTGACCGGCGCGGCCGGGGGGACGGCTTTGGCGGCGCCGCACCCGGCGGCGAGCAGAACGCCCAGGCAAAGCACGGCGATCCGTGCGGTGCGCCGCGGCCCATCGCACGTGTGGCCCCATCTGAACATGTATCTCTCCTCAACTTGTTAGCGTGTTTCAGCGTGAACGTGTGTGCTAGCGTCCACGGGCGCCTGACTCAGCCCGGCCGGAGTCTCCCGCGCCGCGCGAGCCAGATGCCCACGGCGCCCGCGGCGAGCGCCAGCACCACTGCCGCTATGACCAGCGCGACCGGGACACTGGATGCGGCGGCTGACGCCGCCCGTTCGCCGGACCCTGATCCCGGAGCGGTCGGGGCGGCCTTCGGGGCGGCAGCGCCTACCGTGATGCCCGAGGCCGCGGCGAGCGTCCGAACGGCGGTTTCCGCGGTATCGGCCAGGCCAGTCCCGCCGGAACGGATCGGCACCGTGGCCAGGAGCCGATCCGCGCCCGCGGCGGGGTGCCCGGACCAGTAGAAACCGAACCCGTCCGGCATCACGACCAGCAGGCGCTGTGTGTACGTCAGCGACAGCTCGATCCCCAGGAAGCGGGCGTACGCGGCGGGCTCGCGCCACAGCGCCGTGATCGAGCCCAGGTCGTCTTGCCTGGCAATGATCGCCACCCGGACCTGGAAGCCGCCGCGGTCCGCCGAGCTCAGAAAGCTGCCGAGTTCCAACTGCAGCCGCACCGGTACATGCGCATCGAAAGGTATGAACACGTCTTGGCTGGGCAGTACGTCGCTGGCCGGATCACCGTCCGCGCGCGCGGCCGGGGCGGGTGCTCCCAGCGCGAAGACCGCGAAGACGGTGAGCAGACCCGCCAGCAGTGCTGGCGCTGTGCTACGCGTCACGTTCTATAAGTACCGCCTGCGGCCACAGGATTATTGGTGAATACAAGTATTGGCTAATGCAAACATGCGTGCCGCGGCCTGCTCTGGCCCTGGCGACTCTCACCAGCAAGCGGATCCGCCTCGCCGGTACCGAAACTTCGGGCTAGAGGATTACCAGGTCGTCGCGGTGGACGACCTCGCGTTCGTATTCGCGGCCTAGTTTGCTGGCCAGCCATTTTGTTGAGCGGCCCATCAGGCCGGGGATTTCCTTCGCGTCGTAGTTCACCAGGCCGCGCGCGACTACTACACCGTTCTCGTCTTGCAGGTCGACCGGGTCGCCGGCGTCGAAGGCGCCTTCCACGCCGACGATGCCGGCGGGCAGGAGGGAGGCGCGGCGGGCTACCACGGCCTCGACCGCGCCGCGGTCGAGGCGCAGGCTGCCACGGCCGACCGCCGCGTGTGCCAGCCACAGCAGCCTTGTTGTCTGGCGCTGGCCGGTCGGGGCGAAGTAGGTGCCCGTGGCTTCTCCGGCCAGGGCCGCGGCGGCGGCGTCCGCCTCCGTGACCACGGTCGGGATGCCCGCGGCCGTCGCGATGATCGCGGACTCGACCTTCGTGGACATTCCCCCGGTGCCCACGCCGCCCCGGCCGCCGACGCCTGTCCGTCCTGCCTTGACGCCGTCGAGGTCGTCGGGGCCGCGGACGACGTCCAGGCGGCGTGCGCCGCCGCGCCGCGGGTCGCCGTCGTAGAGGCCGTCCACGTCGGACAGCAGGATGAGCGCGCTCGCCCGCGTGACGTGGGCTACCAGGGCGGCGAGGCGGTCGTTGTCGCCGAACCGGATCTCGTCTGTCGCCACCGTGTCGTTCTCGTTGATGACCGGGACCATGCCGAGCTCGAGCAGCCTGTCCAGGGTGCGCTGCGCGTTCCTGTAGTGGCCGCGGCGCATCAGGTCGTCGGCCGTCAGGAGGACCTGGCCCGTGCCGAGGCCGTGCGCGGCGAAGGCCGCGGTGTACCGGGCGATCAGCAGCCCCTGTCCCACGCTCGCCGCGGCCTGCTGCGTCGCCAGGTCGCGCGGCCGGCGGCGCAAGCCGAGCGGGGCCATGCCGGCGGCGATCGCGCCGGAGGAGACGAGGAGCACCTGGCCGCCTGCGCGTACCCGGCCGGCGAGGGCGCTCGTCAGCGCGGCGATGCGCGCGTCGTCGATAGCTCCGGCGGCCGTCGTCAGCGACGACGAGCCGATCTTGACGACGGTCCGCGCCGCCGCGGCGATGTCGGGCCGGGCGGGGACGCGGGCGCCCTCGGTCACCCCTCCAGCCGCCAGTCCGTGCCGCGCGGGCCGGGGGCGTGTCCGGTCCCCGCGGTCAGCGTGGGGTCCCAGTCGAAGACCACGGCGTCGTCGAGGTCCCCGATGAGTATGGTGTCGCCCGGTTCGGCGCCCGCCTTGGCGAGCGCGTCCTCGACGCCGAGCCTGGCGAGCCGGTCCGCGAGGTAGCCGACCGCCTCGTCGTTCTGGAAGTCCGTCTGCCGCACCCACCGGGCCGGCTTCTCGCCGCGGATCAGGTAGGCGCCGTCCGGCAGGTGTATCACCTCGAAGCCGGGCTCGCTTGCCGCTCGGGGGCGGATCACCACGCGAGCAGGCTCCGGCTCGGCGCGCTCCGCGCGGGCGTGGGCGACCAGGTTAGCCATGGCGAACTTCAGCTCGCGCAGGCCTTCTGTCGTGGCGGCGGAGACCTCGTAGGTGGCCAGGCCGCGCGCGGCCAGTTCGGCCTTGACCAGGTCCGCGAGCTCACGCGCCTCCGGGACGTCGATCTTGTTCAGCGCGACAAGCCGGGGGCGGTCCAGCAAGCTGGTGCCTGCCAGGCCCGGGCCGACGATCTCCTCGTACGCGGCCAGCTCCGCCTCAATTGTCTCGAGATCGGAGATGGGGTCCCGGCCTCGTTCGGCGGTCGCGCAGTCGAGGACGTGCACGAGCGCCGAGCAGCGCTCGACGTGCCGCAGGAAGTCATGGCCGAGGCCCTTGCCCTCGCTGGCACCGGGGATCAGCCCGGGCACGTCCGCGACGACGAACTGCACGTCCCCGGCCTCGGCGACGCCGAGGTTGGGGATGAGGGTCGTGAAGGGGTAGTCCGCGATCTTCGGCCGGGCGGCGGACATGGCGGCGATCAGCGACGACTTCCCGGCGTTGGGGAAGCCGATGAGGCCGATGTCCGCCACCGTCTTCAGCTCGAGCGTAACCTCGCGCTCCTCCCCCGGCTCTCCCTTGAGGGCGAAGCCCGGCGCCTTCCGGCGCGGGGATGCCAGCGCGGCGTTGCCGAGGCCGCCGCGGCCGCCCGCCGCAGCCACGAAACGCGTGCCGGTGCCAACGAGATCCGCGAGGATTTCGCCGTCGCCGGAGAGAACGACGGTCCCGTTCGGAACCTTGACAATGAGATCGGCGCCGTCAGCCCCGTTACGGTTCGAGCCCTCGCCTTGCTTGCCGTTTCCCCCCTTGCGGACCGGGCGGCGATGGAAGTCGAGCAGTGTCGACGTGCTGGCGTCGACCTCGAGGATCACGCTGCCGCCGCGGCCGCCGTTGCCGCCGTCCGGGCCGCCGAGCGGCTTGAACTTCTCGCGGTGGACCGAGGCGCAGCCGTTCCCTCCGTTGCCGGCCTGCACGCGCAGGAGGGCCTGGTCAGCGAACTCCGCCATGATCAGGGAAGAGGGTATCAGGCCGTCTCGGACGGGCCCGCGCTCGGGACGACGCTCACCGCGCGGCGGCCGCGGAAGCGGCCGAACTCCACCGCGCCGGTGACGAGCGCGAACAGCGTGTCGTCATCGCCGCGGCCAACGCCGGTGCCCGGGTGGAAGTGCGTGCCGCGCTGGCGGACGATGATCTCGCCGGCGTTCACTCGCTGCCCGCCGAACCGCTTCACGCCAAGGCGCTGAGAGTTCGAGTCGCGGCCGTTGCGGCTGGACGAGGCGCCCTTCTTGTGTGCCATGTCGTCGTTTCCTTACGCCTTCGCGATGCCCGTGATCCGGACCTGCGTGTACTTCTGCCGGTGGCCCTGACGGCGCTTGTAGCCCGACTTGTTCTTGTAGTGGATCATGTTGATCTTCGGCCCCTTGGCTGGGCCGACGACCTCCGCGGTCACCTGGTACCCGCTGAGCTCAGCGGGGTCGCTGATGACCGTCCCGTCGTCCACGACGAGCAGCGCGGGGAACGTGACGCTCGACCCGGCCTCCTCGTCGTCAAGCTTGTCGACGTTGAGCACGTCATCGAGGGCGACCTTCTCCTGCCTGCCGCCGCAGCGCACAATCGCGTACACCCGAGAACTGCCTCTCCCTTGAGCGTGCCCCACGTCCGTGGACCTCGCGCCCTGCTGTGGGGCGCCGCATCCTGCTGTGGGCTCGCCATGAACCTGGACATGCCATCTTACGTGCATGAAACGACCACAGCTCAACTGGCTGCCAGGCGTCAGCCCGCAGCCACCGGGTCGTTGAGGACTATCGTACCAGTTCCGCCGTGGGCGCCGGACCGGCTTCATGGTCGGTGTGCGCCCGGCTACCCCCGTCTCTTTCCACTGTGCCAAAGGGGTATTTGTACCCCTTAATCGCTCACCGTCCGACGGCGCAATCTGATTGCGCCAGGCCGGAACGACGGCCAAGGAAACGGGAGGCACCAATGGCGACTGACAGGACGCTCGGCACTTCACAGGCACGTCAACGACCGCACGCGGCCGGACTCACGCCGGCGGCCAGGCGGTTCCTGGCGGCCAACCCAGAGCTGGAGACGCCGTTCCTCGTCTTCGACCTCGATATGGTCGAAGTGCGCTATCGCCAGCTGACCCAGGCGATGCCCGTGACCCGCGTTCTGTACGCGGTCAAGGCGAATCCAGCACCCGAAGTGCTCAAACGGCTGGCTCGCATCGGATCCGGCTTCGACGTCGCCAGTCCCGGTGAGATTGACCGGTGCCTGAAGCTGGGCATTGACCCGGCGCGCCTGGCGTTCGGCAACACCATTAAGAAGGAACGCGACATCGCTTACGCCCATAACTGCGGCGTCGGCATCTTCACCGTGGACGCCGAGGCCGAACTCGACAAGGTGATCCGTCAGGCCCCCGGCGCCACCGTGTACGTGCGCATCACCACGGACGGGGCCGGGGCCGACTGGCCGCTGTCCCGCAAGTTCGGCTGCGGTCCTCGGGACGCGCTTTTCTTGCTCCGCAAGGCCGCGCACGCCGGGCTCAGCTTCGGAGTGTCCTTCCATGTCGGCTCCCAGCAGCGTGATCTTGCCGCGTGGGATCGGGCGCTCGCCGACGTCGCCGTGCTGCTCCGCACGCTGAGCCAGGAGGGGTTCGAGGCCGCGGGCGTGAACCTCGGCGGCGGGCTGCCGTGCGAGTACCGGGAGCCGGTAGCCGGCATCTCCGCGTATGGCGACGAGATCCGGCGAGCGCTGGCCTTCCGCCTGGGGAAGGACTTCGCCGGCGAGGTTCTGGCGGAACCCGGACGTTACCTGGTGGGCGACGCCGGCGTGATCCAGACCGAGGTCGTGCTGATCTCCCGTCGGCCCGCCGACGACCAGACGCGCTGGGTGTACCTGGACATCGGGATGTTCAACGGCCTGACCGAGACGCTCGATGAGGCGATCCGGTATCGGATCGCAGCGGCGCCGGGCCGGGGCGGCCCGGGGCCAGTCGTCCTCGCCGGACCGTCGTGTGACAGCGCCGACGTGCTGTATGAGAAGTCCGGCTACCAGCTTCCGGTCGGCCTGCGGATCGGTGACCGGCTTCAGCTGATGTCGGCCGGTGCGTACACCGCGTCCTACTCAACCGTCTGGTTCAACGGCTTCGAGCCGCTGCGCACGTTCTTCGTGTCCGCTGCCGCTTCCTCGACGCCGTGATGGGCTTCGCTTTTAGATTCTAGCTTTGACTGGGCCACGTCTCCGGCTCAGCTGGCACTTCAGTATCGACTGACGCTTCCGCCTCAGGCCCTTCCGGGACTGGAGCAGCTTCCGTGACTGCGGGCGCATCAAATACCGCGGGAGCTTGCGTGTCTGTGGCGAGGGCCGGGGCCGGGTCTTCGTTGGTGACGGTAGCGACGGGCTCGGCCGGGACGGTGACTGACACCACCGCGGCCGGCTCATCGGCGGTGACGGCCAGCCGGGCCATGGCGGAACCAGCCCGCGTACGGCGGACCGGGGCCCCGGTGTCCGTGCTCGCGTCGAGGACGGGAGTCACCGCCGCGGCGCTCCCCTCGCTGACCTGAGTCGCGACCGCCGGACCGCTGTCGGTGACGGCGACCGGCACGGTCGCCACTGGCGCCTCTGCCGTGGCAACCAGGGAAGCGGTGGCCGTGCCGCCGTTCGTCCGGCCGTCGCGGCGCCCGCGCCTGCCGCGCTGCCCGTCCTGCTCCCTGGGCTCCCTGGGCTCCCTGGGTTCCCTGGGAGCCTGGTCCTGGGAGGCCTGGTCCTGGGAGGCCTGGTCCTGGGAGGCCTGGTCTTGGGAGGCCCGGTCTTGGTCCGGCCTGAAGCGGTCCTGGGCGGGGCGTTCCGCCTGGCCGTTGCCGTTGCCCTGCCCGCCGCCCTGCCCGTTGCCGGCGCCGCCGCCGGGACGACGGGAATGCCCGGCGGACGACCGGTGGCCTGGCTCCGGCTGGTCCAGCGTGACGATCACGCCACGGCCGTTGCAGCACTCGCACGGCTGCGAGAAGGCCTCGAGGAGTCCGGCGCCGACCCGCTTGCGGGTCATCTGGACCAGGCCGAGCGAGGTGACCTCGGCGACCTGGTGCTTGGTGCGGTCCCTGGCGAGGCACTCGAGCAGGCGGCGGAGCACGAGTTCCCTATTCGACTCGAGCACCATGTCGATGAAGTCGATGACGACGATGCCGCCCACGTCACGGAGCCGGAGCTGGCGGACGATCTCTTCGGCCGCTTCCAGGTTGTTCCTCGTGACGGTCTCCTCGAGGTTCCCGCCCTGACCGGTGAACTTGCCGGTGTTCACGTCGATGACCGTCATGGCCTCGGTCCGGTCGATCACGAGGGAGCCGCCGCTCGGCAGCCACACCTTGCGCTCGAGCGCCTTGGCGAGCTGCTCGTCGATGCGGTACGCGCCGAACACGTCGTCACCGCGGCCGGACGCGTCGTCCCAGCGGGTCAGCCGGTCGGCCAGGTGCGGCGCGACGTACCGCACGTACTCGTCGATGATGTCCCAGCCGTCCTCGCCGGACACGATCAGCTTGCTGAAGTCCTCGTTGAAGACATCCCTGACCACACGGATCGTCAGGTCGGGCTCGCCGTAGAGCAGCGCGGGGGCGGTCGCCGTCTTCGCCTTGCGCTCGATGTTGTCCCACTGGGCGGCCAGCCGCGTGACATCGCGGTCGAGTTCCGCCTCGGCGGCGCCCTCGGCGGCGGTGCGCACGATCACCCCGGCGTTTTCCGGGGTCACCTTCTTGAGGATGTGCTTGAGCCGGTTCCGCTCGGTGTCGGGCAGCTTCCTGCTGATCCCGGTCATCGACGCGCCTGGCACGTAGACCAGGTACCGGCCGGGCAGGCTGACCTGGCTGGTGAGCCGCGCGCCCTTGTGGCCGACCGGGTCCTTGGTGACCTGCACGATCACCGACTGGCCCGGCTTCAGGGCGGACTCGATGCGCTTCGGCTGGCCCTCGAGACCGCTGGCGTCGAAGTTGACCTCGCCGGCGTACAGCACCGCGTTGCGCCCCTTGCCGATGTCGACGAAGGCCGCTTCCATCGACGGCAGGACGTTCTGCACCTTGCCCAGGTACACGTTGCCCACGTACGACTGGTGCGTCGTGCGGTTCACGTAGTGCTCGACGAGCACGCCGTCCTCGAGCACCGCGATCTGGGTGCGGTCGCCGCGCTGCCGGACGACCATCGTCCGCTCGACGGACTCCCGGCGGGCCAGGAACTCCGACTCGGTGATGACCGGCGGACGGCGGCGGCCGGACTCGCGGCCCTCGCGCCTGCGCTGCTTCTTCGCCTCCAGGCGGGTGGAGCCCTTGATGGCCCGCACGTCGTCCGTCAGGCTGTGCGGCTCGCGCACGTGCACGACGGTGTCCGGCGGGTCGTCAGGGGAACTCGTGTCCGCGTCCGCGGAACCACGGCGGCGCCTGCGCCGACGGCGGCGGTTAGAGCTGGCCCCGTCCCCGCCGGCGTCGTCCGCGTCGGCCGTGTCGGCGTCACCGTCGGCGTCGGCCCCGTCCGCCTCGTCCGTGGCGCCGTCGGCGTCCGCGGACTCGACCCCCACGACGTCCGCGCGGGTGCGGCCGCGGCTGCTGCGGCGCCGTCGGCTGCGGCGGGCCGGGCCCTCGTCACCGTCGCCCGCGGCGCTTGTCGCGTCCGCCTCGGTGCTCGAGCCGGAACTCTCGGCGCGGTCGGCGGACTGGCCGGACTGGCCGGACTGGCCGGACTGGCCGGCGCTGAAGAGGTCCTCGTCCGGTGCGCTGGCGGCCTCACCGGTCCGCGCGCCGCGCGAACTCCTCGTGGCGCGGGTACTCCTCGTGGTCCTGCCGCGGGCGGGCCGGCTGCTGTCGGGCCGACCGCTGTCGGCGTCGGCCTCCGCGTCAGCGGAGTCGCGTTCCCGCCCGCCGGAGCCGACCGCCGGGGCCGCTACCTGGGCGGGCGGCTGGAACAGTACCTGCGGCGCTTGGAAGAGGGCGGCAGGAACGCCTGCTGCCGCCGGGGCGGAAGCAGGTTCCTGGCCACCAGCAACGCGGCCGTTGGCGTCGTTATTTGTGTCCTGGTTGCTTGTGTCGTGGCTGTTCAGCTCGCTGTCGAGCATTCGGGCAATCTCCAGTCAGTCCTCCGGGCGCGGCCGCACGCACAGGTACGGGGCGCCGCACGGAAGCTCGTAGTGTTCGTTCGCCTGGGACAGTGCCGCTGCCGTTGTCACCGCGCGGGAAACGGGCACGCGCGGGGCCGCGCGAGCGACGCCCAGACATGTGTGCATTGCTGGTCTCCGCGATGGTCATGGGTCGACCACCCCGGACTCACCGAGCGACCCCTGCGCAAGCCGCGTCATCAGCGGTGGCGCGGTTGGGGTCACGCCGGAAATCTCGTGTAGCGCGGTAAGCACGTCGTCAGGCCGCACAGCCGGGACCGTGTGCCGCATGACGATCCGCAGCGCCGCGTCGTCATCAGTCCCGCCGTAGTCCCCGACGTTCCCTCGCACGTCGATCGTGACTACCGCGGACCTGGCGTCCATACGCCGCATGCCCTTGTTCGTGAGACGCTCCACCGGAGCGTGCTCAAGGGCGAGGAATCGCCGCACCGCCGGCCCGACGCTGTCCAGCGACAGGCCGGGAAGGACGACCTGCCACTCGGACGCCGTCAGGCGGCTGGCCGGCAGCCCCCCGGCATCCTCAGCGACATCGATCACGTCTATCCCATCAGGCAGCGCCACGTTCAGCCTCTCCCGCACGGCCGCGGCATCGTTCCGGCTGGTCAACGCGAGGCTCAGGTACTCGGCCTCGCTCGCCACCCCGGTCGGGGCACCGCCTGCGTAGGAGATCTTCGGGTGCGGCGTGAACCCGGCCGAGTGCGCGATGGGCAACCCCGCCCGCCGCACGCCCCGCTCGAAGGCACGCGCCACATCCCGATGGCTGGCAAAACGCATCTTTCCCCGTTTAGCATACCGGACCAGCAGATGCTGCACTGCTGGCAACGGCTTGTCGCCATTCGGCGTGCCGGATCGAGGGGACGTCCCCTCAGCACCATCCACCACCGAATTGCTCACGATCATCTCCCGCCACTCGCGAGCACCGGAAGCAAGCGTCTCTCTTCCCTGTCCGCAAAAACCTGCCGACTCTCCAGTCGCTCCCCCGTGGGACCCGTCTGGATCTCTGTACCCATCGCCGGGCACACCCCACACTCATAACACGGCGTCCAGCGGCAGTCTTCCACCTCACCGGCTCCCTCAGGAGCGACCGCGGAACGCCAGTCGTCCCAGAGCCAGTCCCGGTCCAGGCCAGCGTCCAGGTGATCCCACGGCAGCGCCTCCCCGTAGTCACGTTCCCGCGTCGTGTACCACTCGAGGCTGACCGACTGCCCGGCGAGCGCGCGCTCGGCGGCCGCGACCCAGCGGTCGAAGGAGAAGTACTCGCTCCAGCCGTCGAACCGTGCCCCGTCCTCCCACGCCGCCAGGATCACCTGCGCCACGCGGCGGTCGCCGCGGGACAGCAGCCCCTCGATCAGCGACGGCGGCCCGTCGTGATAGCGGAACCCGATCGACTTCCCGTACGCGCGGTCGGCCCGCAGGGCTGCTCCGAGCGTGCGTAGCCGCGCGTCGACGACGTCGGGCGCGCACTGCGCGGCCCACTGGAACGGGGTGTGCGGCTTGGGCACGAACCCGCCGATCGACACCGTGCACCGGATGTCCCGCCGCCCCGTGGCCTGCCGCCCGGCGGCGATCACCTTCTTGGCGAGGTCGGCGATGGCGAGCACGTCAGCGTCCTCCTCCGTCGGCAGCCCGCACATGAAGTACAGCTTGACCTGGCGCCAGCCGCTGGAGTACGCCGTGGTCACAGTGCGGATCAGGTCCTCTTCCGTGACCATCTTGTTGATCACCTTGCGCATCCGCTCCGAGCCGCCCTCGGGCGCGAACGTCAGCCCGGAGCGCCGCCCGTTCCTGCTCAGCTCGTCGGCGAGCGTCACGTTGAACGCGTCCACCCGGGTGGACGGCAGCGACAGGCCAGTGTTCGTGCCCTCGTAGCAGTCGGCGAGGTCGACCGCGATCTCATTGATCTCGCTGTGGTCGGCGCTTGACAGGGACAGCAGGCCGACCTCGGTGAAGCCAGTCGCCGCGACGCCGGATGCCACCATCTTGCCGATCGTGGTGATCGACCGCTCCCGCACCGGCCGGGTGATCATCCCGGCCTGGCAGAACCGGCAGCCGCGCGTGCAGCCGCGGAAGATCTCCACGCTGTACCGCTCGTGCACGGTCTCCGCCACCGGCACGACGGGCGCCTTGGGGTAGGGCCACGCGTCCAGGTCGAGCAGTGTGTGCTTGCGGACCGAGGCGGGCACGCCCGCCCGGTTGGGCACCACCGCGTCGATCTGGCCGTCCGCCAGGTAGCGCACGTCGTAGAACCGCGGCACGTACACGCTGCCGGTCGCGGCCAGCGAGGCGAGCAGCCCGTCCCGGCCGCCGGGGCGGCCCGCCAGCTTCCAGGCCCGGACGCGCTCGGTGACCAGCAGGACCGCTTCCTCGCCGTCGCCGAGCACGACCGCGTCGAGGAAATCAGCGATCGGCTCGGGGTTGAACGCGGCGTGGCCGCCCGCCATGACCACCGGGTGCGCCGCGGTGCGCCGCGCGGAAAGCAGCGGAATGCCCGCCAGGTCCAGCGCTGTCAGCAGGTTGGTGTAGCCGAGTTCGGTCGAGAAGCTCACGCCGAGCACGTCGAAGGCCCCGACGGGGCGGTGGGCGTCGACGGTGAACTGCGGGACGCCGCGGTCCCGCATGAGCCGCTCCATGTCAGGCCACACGCTGTAGGTCCGCTCGGCGAGCACGCCTGGCTGCTCGTTGAGCACCTCGTAGAGGATCGCGATGCCCTGGTTGGGCAGGCCCACCTCGTAGGCGTCCGGGTAGAACAGCGCCCACCGGACATCGGTGTCATCCCACTGCTTGACGGTGGAGTTCACCTCGCCGCCCACGTACTGCACGGGCTTGCGGACAAGCGGCAGCAGCGGCTCAAGCGCTGGGTAGACGGACTGGACAGGCATATGACGAGAATACCTACCCTCGGGAACACGCCGTGGCCACTGCGCGCGGTATCCAGAGCTCCGGAAACTCGACTTAGCGTACATTTCGCATGGACATTTCGGACATATTAGGGCAGGAAAACGTCACAAAGTACGCCAAGTGGACGGGAGGGGCTGGTGTGGCTGCTGAGGTGAGCCGCGGCGGCGCCCGACCGGCGCTCGACCGGCACCCGGGGGGCGGGAGGGCTGGTGTGGCTGCTGAGGTGAGCCGCGGCGGCGCCCGACCGGCGCTCGACCGGCACCCGGGGGCGGAAGGGGGCAGTGGGGCTGCTGAGGTTGGCTGGGACGGTGTCGGCAGGTGGCGGAGGACGCGGCGGGCGGGGCGCGGCGTGGGCGGGCTATTTCCAGATTGTGTGGTGGCGTCTTACTGACTGGAGGAGGCCGATGGCGATCATGTCGGCGAAGATGGCGGAGCCGCCGTAGGAGACGAACGGGAGCGGCAGGCCGGTGATCGGCATGATGCCGATCGTCATGCCGATGTTGATGAACGACTGGACGAGGAACCAGGTGGCCACGCCGGCCGCCACCAGCATGCCGAACATGTCGTCCGCCACCGCCGCGATCCTGATCGCGCGGAAGATCACGATGGCGAGCAGGCCGACGATCACCGCGCAGCCGACGAAGCCGAGTTCCTCGCCCGCGACCGTGAAGATGAAGTCGGTCTGCGCCGACGGGACGAAGCTCCCGCCGGTGAACGTCCCGTGGAACAGCCCCGCGCCGCGCAGGCCGCCGGAGGCGACGGCGATCTTCGCCTCGAGCGCGTTGTAGCCGGTGCCCGCCACGTCGTTGCCCGGGTGCAGGAACGAGGTGAGCCGGGTCAGCTGGTAGCCCTTGAGCAGGTGCCTGTGCGCCACCTCATAGATCGCCCCGGCCGTGACGAGGACGAGGCTGCCCACCCAGTACAGCCTGATGCCAGAGACGACGATCATCACCGCGAGGACGGCGACGAGCACGAACATCACGCCGAGCGCCGGCTCGCGCTCGACCAGGATGATCAGCGGCGCCGCCGCGAGCGCGGCGAACAGGACGTTCCGCATCCCCGGGCGCCCCGGCTGCTCGTCGGCCAGGTTCTTGCCGCCGCGCGGCCGCGACAGCAGGTAGGCGGTCGACAATACGAGGCCGAGCTTGGCGAACTCCGACGGCTCGATCTGGAAGCCGCCGGGCAGCGCGATCCAGGCCTTCGCGCCGTTCACGGTCTGCCCGGCCGGGGAGAGCACGGCGAGCAGGAGCAGCAGCGACGCACCGTAGATCGCCGGGGTCCAGCGGCGGATCCGCCGGTAGTCGACGCAGGCCACGACGAACATCAAGATGATCCCGAGGATCCCCCACAGCGCCTGCTTCTTCAGGTAGGTGTGCGGGTCAAGTCCCGCGGCCCGCAGCGCGGGCTCTGTCGCCGCCCAGACAAGCAGCGCGCCGTACCCGGTCAGCCCGGCCGTGACGAGGATAAGCAGCCAGTCCCAGGACCGCAGCAGCCCGCCCTTGGCGAGCCCGCGGACGAGCGCCGACCGCCGCTTCGGCGCGAACGTGCCCCAGCGCGGCCCGGCGTACCGCCGCGACGGGACCCCGACGCCGCTCACCGGGTCAGCCTCGGCAGTGTCGCGGGGAGCTGGCCGTTCGGCAGTGCCGCTTTGTGCCCCTCAAGGCCGTAGAGACCGTCCCAGATATCCCGAACGGCGGGGGCGGCTGCGTCCGCGCCATAGCCGGAGTCTGGGAGCATCACGACCACCACGTACTTCGGATCCTGGCAGGGGGCGAAGGACGCGAACACCGAGGTCGCGTTCTTGCCCATGATCTGCGCGGTGCCCGTCTTGCCGGCGACGCAGACCTTGTTCAGCGGGAACCCGCCGAACGCGCCCGCCGCGGTGCCCTGGGTGACCACGCCCTGCAGGGCGTTCCTGATGTAGGCCAGCGTGCCGGACGACACCGGCAGGTGCCGGACCACCGTCGGGTTGATCCGCTGCACGACCTGGCCCGACGGCGAGATCAGCGCCTCGCCGACCTTCGGGGCGTAGAGCGTGCCGCCGTTGGCGAGCGCCACGTACGCGTTCGCGAGCTGCAGCGGGGTGACCGTGTCATAGCCCTGGCCGATCGCCGCGATCGCCGCCTGGCCGGGCTCCCACTCGAATCCGTTCTGGCAGTCGTCGTACTCGATCTGCTGCACGTAGGAGCCGTTCGCCTTCCCGTACTTGCACCAGTTCTGCCCGGTGTGCGCGTTGTCCTTCCACATGTAGTACAGCCACTGCCTGGTCGGGATCGTGCCCGTCGCCTCCTCCGGCAGGTCGATGCCGGTGTACTGGCCGAATCCCCAGTCCAGGTCCATCTTCTGCATCTTCTGGATCGGTGCCCTGGGGTTGGCCTGGAAGTTGGCGCGGTTGTCGTCCGTCTGCCACATCTGGTAGCCGATGTCGTAGTACACGGTGTCGCAGGACTGGATGAGCGCTGTCTGGAACGTCATGTCGCCGAGGCTCGGGTTGCCGTCGTTGATGAACCTCTGACCGTCGATGCTGATCGACCCGGGGCAGGCGTAGAGCCCGTCAAGCGGGTAGCCGTTGGCCACGGCCGCCGCGGTGGAGACAACCTTGAACGTCGAGCCTGGCGCGTACTGCCCCTGGGTGGCCCAGTCGATGACCGGCGTGCCTGACGAGGCGCCGAACAGGTAGTTGAACTGTTTCTGGGTGATCCCGTTGATCCATACCGACGGGTTGTAGTCCGGGTAGCTGGCCATCGCCACGATCCGGCCTGTGGTCGTCTCGACGACCGCCGCGCCCTGGTCCACGTCGTTGCCCGCCGCGCGTGACCTGGCGATCGCGCCGGCCAGCGCGTTCTGCACCATCGCCTGGACTTGGGAGTTCAGGCTGGTCACCAGCGTGTCGCCGTTGGTCGGCGGCTTGATCGCGAGCGTGCCCGTGACGCCGCCCGCGGCGTTCACCGCGACGGTCTTGGTGCCCGGCGTGCCGGTCAGCGCGGTGTTGTACTGCGCCTCGAGGCCGGCCTGGCCGACCAGGTCGTCGCCCGCGAACCCGGTCTCCGGCAGGTGTTCCCTGGCCATCTCCTGCGCGGTGATCGGCTGCAGGTAGCCAAGGATCTGCGCGGGGTTGGCGCCGTCCGGCATCGGGTACTGCACCACCGGCTGAACCTGGGCGGTGATGCCGGGGAACTGGCTGCTCTCCTCCATGATCTGCAGCGCCGTCCGGACGCTCACCTGCTGGTCGACGGGAATCGGCTGATATGGCGAGCCCGTCCAGCAGGGCGCGGGGACGCCCTTCGTGCAGAGCCTCACCTTGTCCGAGAGAGTCTTGTACGACATGCCGAGCATCGGCGCGAGACGGTGCAGCACGGACACGCCGTTGTCGGGAAGCGCGGCCAGCGTCGTCATGTTGACGGAAACGACCATCGCCGTCTGGTTGCGGACGAGCGGCTTGCCCTCGTCGTCGAGGATCTGGCCGCGCACCGCGGGCACGACGACCTCGCGCGTCTGGTTGGCGGCGGCGAGCTGCTTGTAGTGCGTGGTGTCGAGCACCTGCAGGTACCAGAGCCGCCCGCCGAGCGCGACCATCATCGCGACCACGACCAGGTAGAGCAGCCACAGCCGCCGACGCGACGCCGGGATCATCTGCGACCTCCCAACTTCGACCGCCGCCTGCGGCGGCCGCGCTTCAGCCATCCGGTGCTCGGGGAGGCCGTGTACCAGTTCGCCTTGGCGGGCTTGGACGGGCGGATCCAGCGCCTGCCCGGGGACCGCAAGCGCGGCGCCTGCGACGGCTTGGGCTGGCGCAGCCAGCCTCTGCCCGGAGACTTGCGACGCGGGGCCGGTGCCGGCCTGGGCGCGCGCGCCCAGCCTTTGCCTGGCGACTTCGGCGTTCGGGGCTGCCCGGCCATCGGCGCGCCCCTGCCCGCGCGCAACCAGCCTTTGCCTGGCGACCTGCCCGTCCACGTGACCTCGGCGATCGGCGTGCCGGTGCGCAGCCAGCCCCTGCCCGGCGACTTGCCCGCCCAGGCGGGCGCCGGGGCGAAGGCGGCCCCGCGCAGCCACCCCCTGCCTGGCGACTTGCCGCTCCAGGTGACGGGCGTGATCGGCGTGCCGACGCGCAGCCAGCCGTTGCCCGGGGAGCTGCCCGCCCAGGCGGGGGCGGGGACGAAGTCGGACGCGCGCAGCCAGCCCTTGCCCGGGGACTTGGCCGTCCAGGCGGGGACGGTCACCGATCCGTTCGCCCCGCGCAGCCAGCCCCTGGCGGGCTGCGCGGCCGGCCGGCCCGCCGGCGCGCGGAGCGCGGAGGAGCCGCCGAGCTGGTTGCCGCGGCCGGCCGCGGTGAAGTTCACCTTGACCGGCCGGCCACCGTTCGCAGCGGGGTGCGCCGGAGAGAAGGCGGGGCTCGTTCGGGAGAAAGAAGAAGAGCTGCCCGATGCGAGCCGCAGGCGTGGCTCGGAGCGGCGGGGGGCCGGGACCGGCGGGGGTGTGCTGCCCGCGAGCCGCAGCTTGGGCGCGGCGCCGGCCGACGCGGCGCGGAAGGCGGGGGCCCAGCGGGCGAACTCGGGCCTCGGGGCGGGCTCGGGGACGGGGGCGCGGACCGCGAGCGACACGAGCCACAGCACGAACGCGCAGAGCAGCAGGTCGTAGACCAGCGCTGTGGGCAGGACGTGCCTGATCGCCGGGCCGGTCATGTCCGGGTCGCTGAGCATCAGGCCCACGGCCGCCTTGCCCGCCTCCCCTGCCGCCACGCCGGCCGCCATCACGGTCAGCGAGATGAGCGCCGAGCGCTCACCCGACGACCCCTGGGCGACGGCGCGGATCCGGCCGCACCCGTAGCCGACCAGGCAGTAGACCAGCGCGTACTCCCCCGCCAGGTGCCCGCCAGGCGGCGCGACGTCGATCGCGAGACCGCCGGCGAAGCCGGCCAGCATGCCGGTCGTGGGTCCGATCGTCACGCCGAGCGCGGCCACCACGAGCAGCACGAGGTCCGGCACGCCGCGGCCGCCGGGCAGCGGCGCCCTGTTGACCAGCGTGAGCTGGCAGATCACCGCGAGCAGCACGGCGACAGGGACGAACAGCGCGCGGCGGAGCTTGGTCATTTGGCCTTTCCGGCCTTTCGCGGCGTCGCGGCCTTGGCCTTCGGCACCACCACGCCGAGGACGCCGAGCCCCGTGAAGTCCGCGTACGGCCGGACCAGCGCGGTCTGGGTCAGCGAGCCGGGCTGGCTGGTCACGGTGACCACCTCGCCGACGGGAACGCCGGCGACGTAAGGGTGGCCGCCCACCGAGGCGAGCGTTACCAGCACCTCGCCCCGGTGCAGCACCGCGGTCGCGCTGAACAGGGTCAGCCGCAGTTGGGTCGGGCCCGCCATCGTCTCTCCCGTGCCGGTGAGCGCGCCGATCACCTTGGTGTCGGCCGTCTGCACGCCCACCGTGGCGCTGGCGTCGGTCGCCAGCTGCACGGTCGCGGTGCCTGACGTCACGCTGGTGACGGTGCCGACGAGGCCGTCACCGTTCAGCACGGTCTCGTTGGGCGCGACGCCGTCGCGGCTGCCCGCGTTGATCGTCACGGTGTCGGAGTACTCGCCGCCTTCCGCGATGATGGCCGCGTCGACGACCCGGTACCCGCTTGGCGGTGTGACCCGGAGCAGCCTGGCGAGCTGCGCCTGCTCTGCCTTGCTGACGGCGCCAAGCGCGAGTTCGGCGCGGAGCTGGTTGTTCTGCTTCTGCAAGGCGGCGATCTCGGCGCTGTCGTTGCCGTTCGCGGCGTGGAAGAACCCGATGACCGGGCTGGCCGCGTCGCCGGCCACGCGCTCGACGGGGCCGAAGACGTCGGCGCCCAGCCTGTGCACGGGCGAGGCGCCGCCGTCCCGGAAGTCGAGCGTGATCAGCGCGATCGCAACGACAAGTAGCACGATAAGGACCGGTCGTGTCCGGTTTGCTCCGCGCACGGGCCCAACTCCCGTTCCTGCTAACCGTCCGGCTTGTGGCCGGCTTGCCCGCCTGGCCTAGCGTCTGTGGTCAGGAACCAGGACCTGGCGCAGCGTGTCGAAGTCCTCGACGCACTTGCCGGTGCCGAGCACCACCGACTCGAGCGGGCTGTCCGCGAGGTGCACCGGCATGCCGGTCTCCTCGCGGATTCGCTGATCGAGGCCCCGCAGCAGCGCGCCGCCCCCGGTCAGCGCGATGCCGCGGTCCATCACGTCGCCCGCCAGCTCGGGCGGGCACTTGTCGAGTGTCGACTTTACCGCGTCGATGATCAGGTTCAGCGGGTCTTCGATGGCCCTTCTGACCTCAGCGGCGGAGATGACCACCGTCTTGGGCAAGCCGGTGACCAGGTCGCGTCCCCTGATCTCCGCGTGCGGCTCCTCGGCGGCGGGGAACGCGGAGCCGAGCGCCACCTTGATCTCCTCGGCGGTCCGCTCGCCGAGCATCAGCGAGTGCTCCTTCTTGCCGAAGGTCATGATCGCCTGGTCGAGTTCGTCGCCGCCGATGCGGATGGACTGGCTCGTGACGATGCCGCCGAGGGAGATCACCGCGACCTCGGTGGTGCCGCCGCCGATGTCCACCACCATGTTCCCTGTCGGCTCGTTGACCGGCAGGCCGGCGCCGATCGCCGCGGCCATCGGCTCCTCGATGATGTACACCCGCCGGGCGCCGGCCTGGTGGCCCGCTTCTTTCACGGCACTCTGCTCGACGCCCGTGATGCCGCTCGGCACGGCGACCACGATCCGCGGCTTGGCCATCCGGGTGCGGCGGTGGACTTTCTGGATGAAGTACCGCAGCATGCGCTCGGTCACGTCGAAGTCCGCGATCACGCCGTCCTTGAGCGGCCGCACCGCCACGATGTTGCCCGGGGTGCGGCCGATCATCCGTTTCGCCTCGACACCCACCGCAACGATCTGCCCGTTGTTGGTGTTAAGCGCCACCACTGACGGTTCGTTGAGGACGATGCCGCGGCCGCGCACGTACACGAGCGTGTTGGCGGTGCCGAGGTCGACCGCCATGTCCCGGCCGAGAAACGTCAGCGCACTCATCGGGAACCGGCCACCCTTCCGATCCGAGCCGATCTGGACAACGGAAACGCAGAGGTAATTCTTCGCGAATTCTTAGCTAGAGCGACCCGCGTTCTTAGCTGCGCTTTGCACGTGCGCATGCGAATTCACGCGAGCGTGCCTCGCATCGCTACACGCTAGGCATGGGTGGTTTTTGCCCACTTTGCCCGTCCCGCGCCGCGGCCCTAGTACTCTACTTACTTTGGCTGACGAGCCGCCGGCTAAACGAGTTCCGGAAAGAAGATCTTAATTTCCCGTTCCGCGGACTCCGGCGAGTCGGAGCCATGGACCATGTTCTCCCCGACTTCCAGGGCGTAGTCCCCGCGGATCGTACCAGGTAGCGCCTTCACCGGGTCGGTCGCCCCGGCGAGCGCGCGGAACGCCTCGATGGCCCGCTCGCCCTCGGCGACGAGCGCCACCGCGGGCCCGCCCGTGATGAAGTCGACGACGGGGCGGAAGAACGGCTTTTCGGCGTGTTCGGCGTAGTGCGCCTCTGCGGTCTCGCGGTCGATTGTGCGCAGGTCCATCGCAATCACCCGGAGCCCCTTCCGCTCAATTCGGGAGATTACGTCGCCGATGAGGTTACGTCGGACCGCGTCGGGCTTGACCAGGATTAGGGTGCGCTCAGGCACTACAACTCCTTGAATTTTTACGCAGGCATATAAGGCGCGGGCAGCACGCGTCCTGCGGCGGCCGCCGCGCTTGCTGAACTAGCTTCTGCGCAAAAGCTTACCCATGGGCCGGGCGGACGCGGGCGCCACCTCGGCCACCTCGGCCGCGGCGGGGGCGGCGGGCGCCGGCGGAGGGGGCGGTGCGAGCCGGTGGGGCGCCGGTGGCGGGTCCGCCGCAGGCGGGGTCGTCGCACAGGGGACTCGTGCAGGCCGGGGTCCTGATGGCTGCTGGGTCGGGGTTGGCCGGGCTGGTTGCGGCCGGGCGGGTGGTGGCCGGGCGGGTGGTGGCCGGGCGGGTGGTGGCCGGGATGGTTGTGGGCCGCCTGGGGGTCGCGGGGGTGGGAGGCGCGGGGGTGGCGGGGTGGCTGGGGGCGGTATGGCTGGGGGCGGTCGGCATCGTGACGAAGGGGCGGACTATAGCCGGGAACTGGGTCTCGGGGCGGGCAGTGCGGTCGCGGCCAGGCTGCGGGACGGCGTGGCGGCGCGGCTGCGGGACTGCGCCGCGGCGGGGCTGCGGGCTGGGGGCGGGTCGGGGCTGCTGACCGGGGT
>Ga0335073_10002092_pt1 | contig 27281 bp, 23 predicted proteins | sample Lox_Sample_22_FD_207093 | JGI IMG/M metagenome (GOLD analysis project Ga0335073, IMG submission 207093) | Soil microbial communities from Loxahatchee National Wildlife Refuge, Florida, United States - Lox_Sample_2.2 | ecosystem: Environmental > Terrestrial > Soil > Wetlands | place: USA...
GAGCTGCTCGCACACGTCGCGAGCGAGGACGTGTCCGCGATCGGCTTGCCGTTCCTGCGCGCCCGCAAGATGGCCATCGGCCTCGCCACCGCGCTGGTCATGCGCCTATCGTATACGGGCGAGCTCGGCTACGAGATCTACATGGCGTCGGACGAGCAGCGGCACGTCTATTGCGCGCTGCTCGAGGCCGGCGCGGCCCTGGGACTTCGCCATTTCGGGCTGCGTGCGCTCAACGCCCTGCGGCTGGAGAAGGGTTACGGCGCCTGGGGACGAGAATATTCCTCGGATTACACGGCCGACGAGGCAGGTCTCGCGCGCCTGGTGCACCTCGACAAGGGCTCCTTCATCGGTCGCGAGGCCGTGCTGCGCGAGCGTGCGCAGCCCCCCGGCCGGCGCCTCACCCTGATCGCGATCGACTCGAGCGACCCGGATCCGGTGGGCGGTGAGCCGCTGTTCGCCGCCGGCCGTCCGCTCACGCGGCTCACCTCCGCGGCCTTTGCCCCCACGCTCGGGACCGCGCTCGGCTTCGCCTATCTGCCGCCGGGCCTCGGGCCCGCCGAGCTTCAGGTGCAGGTACTCTCGCAGCGCCTGCCCGCCCGGGTCCTGTCCGAGGCACCCTACGACCCGCACGGCCTCAAGATACGCGCCTGATATGCTCATCACCGCACTACGCGCGACGCCCGTGAGCATTTTGACCGCACTCCTGCCGGCCCTGCGCCGCGCGGCGGGAAGCGCGCCACGCGCGCCGGCGCAACCACCATGACCGGGAGTGAGCGCATGTTCGAAGACGAGCAGGGGGCGGCAGTCAGCCGCCGCGATCTGATCATGGCATTCCCCGCGGCGCTTGCCGCACTCGGTGGCGCGGCGCTCGCACCGTGGGCGCACTCCGCCGCCCGGGCTCACGATCCCGCTGCCGGCGGCGCGCCCGACTCCGCCCATCGGCCGGCGACCAACACCGTGCGCGAGATCGAGAATAGCTGGATTCCCATGCCAGACGGGGTCAAGCTCGCCGCGCGCATCTGGTTGCCGGAGCATGCCGAGCATCATCCCGTTCCGGCCATCTTCAATTACTGTCCGTACTTTGCACGCCTGTTCACGCGGCCGGACGACGATGCGCGATTTCCGTACTACGCCGCGCGCGGCTACGCCTGCGTGCGCGTCGACATCCGCGGCTCCGGCAACTCGCAGGGGTGGCCGATGGACGAGTACGTGAAACAGGAGCAAGACGACGGCGTCGAGATCATTCGCTGGATCGCTGCGCAGCCCTGGTGCAGCGGCTCGGTCGGCATGGAGGGTATCTCCTGGAGCGGCTTCAATTCGCTGCAGGTCGCCGCGCGGCGCCCGCCGGCGCTGAAGGCCATCATCACCCACTGCTCGACCGACGATCGATACGCCGACGATGCACACTACAAGGGCGGCTGCATCGTCAACGACATGTTCGGCTGGGGAACCGTGTGGCTCGCGATCCAGGCTCAGCCCTCGGATCCGGCGATCACCGGCCGCGAGGGCTGGAAGCAAGCGTGGCTCGAGCGGCTCAACCATGTGGAGTTCAACCTCGATCACTGGTTCGATCATCCGAACCGCGACGCTTTCTGGAAACACGCATCCGTGATCGAGAATTACGCCGCGATTCAATGTCCGGTGTATGCGATCGGCGGTTGGGTCGATGCCTACAAGAACTCGATTCCCCGGCTGCTCGCCGGACTCGACGTGCCGCGCAAGGGGCTGGTGGGCCCATGGACGCACATCTACCCCCACCAGGGCGTGCCCGGCCCCGCGATCGGCTATCTCGACGAGGCGCTGCGCTGGTGGGATCACTGGCTCAAGGGTGTCGACACGGGAATCATGCGCGAGCCGATGCTCCGGGTGTGGATGCAGGACAAGACGGCGACGCCCGGCGAGGCGAGTGTGCCGGGCTACTGGGCAGCGGAGGAGCGCTGGCCCGCGCCGCGCATCGGCGAGCAAACCTACCATCTCAACGGACGCTCCCGCCTTGGCCCGGCCGCCGCCCCCGAGGAGGCGGTGCCGCTCGATCCGGTTCAAACCGTGGGAAGCGCGAGCGGTGCCTGGTGTCCCTCGGGCGCGGGCGCTGCGGAGGACCTCAACACCGAATTGCCGTTCGATCAACGGCTCGACGATGCTCGCTCGCTGACCTTCGATTCGGCGCCGCTCACCGAGCCCCTGGAGATCCTCGGCCGCTGCACGGCGACGCTCGATCTCGCCGTCGACAAGCCGGTGGCGTTTCTCGCGGTGCGCCTCAACGAGGTGCTGCCGACCGGTGAATCGAGCCGCGTGAGCTACGCAATCTCGAATCTCTGCCATCGCGACAGCGACGAGAACCCCACGCCGCTCGAGCCCGGACGCCGTTACACCGTGAAGCTGCCGCTCGACTTTGCGGCGCGCCGCTTCCACGCCGGCAACCGCATTCGTCTGTCGATCTCCACCACCTACTGGCCGCTCATCCTGCCCGCGCCCGAGCCCGTGCGCCTCATCGTGTACTCGGGCACCAGCCGCCTGACGCTGCCGGTGCGGCCGCTACGTGCCGCGGATCGGGATCTGCGCCCGTTCGAGCCGCCTTACGTGCCGCCGGTCGCCATCGCGCCGGTGAGCTCGAATCCCGGGCTGCATACCGTCGAATGGGACGCGGTGAGCAGGCGTCAGGTGATCCGGCACGAGGTGGGCGACGGCACCGTGCTGCTCCAGGCCGTCAACACCAAGCTCATCGGCAAGGCCACGGTGCGCAGCGAGATCGGCGAGAACGACACCGCGGGCACGATCACCACGCAGTATCTCATCGGCTGGCAGCGCGAGGAGTGGAGCCCGCGCGTGACCGCGACCTCGCGGATCGCCACCGGGCCCGAGGCGTTCGATCTGTGGGGCGAGCTGGTCGCCTGGAATGGCGAGGAGAAGATCTTCTCCCGCACCTGGGAGCGCAAGATTCCGCGCCGAACGGTTTGACTCGGGCGAGCGCGCTCCGGCGAACGCGGCGGCGAACGCGGCGGTGAACGCGGCGGCGAACGCGGCGGTGAACGCGGCGGTGAACGCGCGGCGGCGATCTCGCGGTCCCCGAGCTACGAGACCGGCGCGGCACCGCCCTCGCGCTTGCGCTGCTCGACCCGTGCGGTGAGCGCTTGCAGCCGGGCCGCATCGTGCGCCGGCGGCACGAAGCGCTCGAGGGCCTCGCGCCAGCGCCTGTGGGCCCGCTGGGTGACGGTGAGCGCGCCATCCTCGAGCCACTGGCCATGGTTGCGCCAGTCCGAGATCAGCGGCATGTAGAACGCCGAGCGATAGCGCTGCATGGTGTGCGCCGTCGAGAAGAAGTGTCCGCCGGGCGGCACTTCCCTGATCGCCGCGAGTCCGATCTCATCGTCGTCGGCCCGCAGGGGCTTCAGTACCTCGGCGATCATCTGCAGCATCTCCACGTCGATGATGAGCTTCTCGTACGAGGCGCACAGACCTCCCTCGAGCCACCCGGCGCCGTGGATGAGGAGATTGCAGCCGCCGAGCAGGGCTCCCCAAAGACTCATCTGCGATTCGTACACCGCCTGGCCATCGGCCACGTTCGAAGCCGTGGCGTTCGAGGAGCGCCATGGCAGGCCGACGTGCCGCGCGAGCTGACCGGTCGCCAGGCAAGCTTTCACGTACTCCGGTGTGCCGAACGCGGGTGCTCCCGACTTCATGTCCACGTTGGAGGTGAAGCCGCCATACACCACGGGCGCTCCGGGACGGGCGATCTGGGCCAGCGCGATGCCGGCGAGCGCTTCGGCGTGGGCCAGCGTCAGCGCGCCGGCGAGCGTGATCGGCGCCATCGCGCCCGCGAGCGTGAATGGCGTCACGATGAGCAGCTGCCCCGCGGCAGCGAAGTCCAGGATGCCCTGCGCCATCGGAATGTCGAGCTGACGGGGCGAGTTCGTGTTGATGTTGGTATAGGTGTAAGGGCGGCGGCGGAACTCTTCCTCGGAAATGCCATGCGCCAGGCGGATGAGCGCGAAGCAATCCTCGACCTGCGCTCGCCCGCGGCTGTAGACGAACGGGATCTTGTCGCTCAGGGTCAGCTGCGCGAGCGTGACCTCGAGATGCCGCAACGGCGGCGGCACATCCTGAGGCTCGACCAACGGCCCGAGCAGGTGGATGACGTCGAAGGTTTGAGCGAGCATCAAGAGCTCGCGGAAATCGCGCAGCGAGCCGGGGCGGCGGCCGCGATCGAGATCGCTCGCATTGGGCGGCCCCGATACGGGCGTGATCGCCAGGTGCCGATCGCCGATCGTGACATTACGCGCGGCGGCGGGAGCGGTGAGCTCGATGCGCGCAGGTGCCGTGGCGAGCGCAGCGGCGATGAGGCCGCGATCGATGCGCACCATCTCGGCCGCCTCGTCGACCGTCGCGCCGGCGCGTTCGAACAGCCGGCGCGCCTCCGGCAACAACACCTTCATCCCGTCCTTCTCGAGGATCGAGAGCGCCGAATCGTGCAGGTGCGCGACCTGGTCGTCCGACAAGATCTCGAGCGGCTCGAACGGGTTGCGCAGCTCGCGATAAGCGCCCGGCGCGGGCCGCGCCTGTGTATCCGAGACCCCCCGGCGGCGGCCCGGTCGCGAGCGGCTTTGATGCGAGTCCATTCTCCCCCCGTTGCGGCGAGCGCTGAGTCTATCGGGCGAGGGTGCGCGCGGCCAGGCCGCGCCGCTGAAGGGTTCGGACAGAAAGCCGAGGCATTCGTTTCAATCGCACCGCGCGACCCTCGAAACGACCCCACTGCCGTCGGCAAGAAACAGTATCCTCTCGCCTCAGGCTGCCGCGTGACTCATGGGTGGGATCATGAATCGATCGTCGAGAAGCGAGCGCTTCCCGCTCGGCAGCGCGGTTTCGCTCGAGGAGCTCGAGCGCGATCCCTATCCCGTGTTCGTGCGCCTGCGCGAGCGCGAGCCGATCTCCTGGCTGCCCGCGCTCGACATGTGGTACGTCATGCGCTACGAAGACGTGCGCGAGGCGCTGCTCGATCCGCGCCACTTCACCACCGTCTCCGAGCGTTCGACGATCTACGACACGTTCGGCGAGCACGTGTTGACCAGCGAGGGCGCTGCCCACGAGCGCTATCGCCAGGCGGCAGGCGCGCCCTTCACGCCGCTCGCCATCCGCACGCACCTCGAGACCGCGATTCGGGCCGCCGCCGCCGCGCTCGTCGATGGCTTTGCAGCGCGCGGCACGGTCGACCTGCGTCCTTCCTTCGCCGCACGCTTGCCGATCCAGGTCATGCTGCTGCTGTGCGGAGTCCGCGCCGAGGCCGAAGCGGACATGCGCCGCTGGTACGACAGTTTCGAAGCGGCCCTCGCCAATTTCGGCCGCGATCCGCAGGTGCGCGCGGCGGCAGGGCAGAGCGTCGCCGAGTTTCACGCGTTACTCGATGGGCCGATCCGCAGCGCCCGCGCGGGCGCTACCATGCCCATCAGCGACGGCGCTCACACTTCCGGCGGCCTGCGCGGCGCCGGCGAGTCATTGATCGAGCACCTCGCGAAGGCGCCCCAGGGACTCGGCGACCTCGAGATCAAGCGCAATCTCTCGATCATATTCTTCGGCGGGATCTCCACGGTCGAGGCCCTCCTGCTCAACAGCCTGTGGGCACTGTTCCAGCATCCCGAAAGTCTCGCGCGCGTGCGTCGCGATCCGGCGCTCGTGCCCCAGGTGCTGGAGGAGACCATGCGCTGGCTTTCCCCGGTGCAGTCGGCCACGCGCCACGTCATCGAGCCATTCGTGTGGCGCGGCATCGAATTTGCGGCGCACGAGACGGTCAACTGCATGCTGGGCGCGGCCAATCGCGATCCGGCGATCTTCATCAATCCCGAGAGCTTCGATCTCGACAGGCCAAACAGCCGACGACATCTCGGCTTCGCGACCGGCACGCACGCGTGCCTGGGCTCGCACCTTGCGAAGGCCGAGGCGCGAATCGCCCTCGAGACGCTGCTTCAGCGGCTTCCGGATCTCGAGCTCGATCGGGCAGCGAGCGAGCCGCCGCGCGGCTACGAGTTTCGCCAGCCACGACGTATGACCGTGCGCTGGCGCCGGCCGTGAGCCACCTGCCCGAGGCGCTGTTCTCGAATCCCGTGTGGCACGCGCTCGAGGGACCACACCGCCACCTTGCCCTCGGCAACGGCATCGCGCGCCGCTATCCGGCGGATGTCGCGCCGTTCGCCGCGCTCGCAGAACCGAGCCGCGCGGCGCTCGATCGCCTCGCGGAGCTTATCGAGCCGGGCGAGTCCGTGTGGATCGCCGATCCCGGCGAGCTGCGTGTGAGGCAGCTCGCGCTCGAGGGCTCGTTGCCCTGCTTGCAGATGGTGCTGCCGTCAGCGGCGCCGCTCCCGGCGCTCGCGCCGGACGGCATCGTCGCGCTCGGCGCCGCGGAAGCATCCGAGATGGTTGCGCTCACCGACATTGCGTTCCCCGGATTCTTTCGCGCGGGCACCTATCGCATGGGCGCATACTTCGGCATCCGCGCGCCCGACGGGCAACTCCTTGCCATGGCCGGCGAGCGGCTCAATCTGCCGGGCCATCCCGAGATGAGCGGGATCTGTACGCATCCAGCGCATCGCGGCCGCGGCTTGGCGCGCCGGCTGATCGCGCACCTCGCGGCATTTCAACGCCGCCAGGGGCTCAAGTCCTGGCTGCACGTGAGCGCGTCGAATTCGCAAGCGATCGCGCTCTACCACGCGCTCGGCTTCCAGACCGTACGCTCGTCGCTGCTCAAGAGATTCGCGCGCGCGCGCTGAGGCGCGAAGGCGCCGGCGCGGTGCTCGCCGGCGCCGTGCTCGCCGGCGCGGCAAGGACGGCGGCGCGCGCTCAGGAACGGAAGCCGTTACGCGTGTGCGTGCCGTCGCAGAACGGCTTGCTGGCGCTGCCGCCACAGCGGCACAGACGCGCGCTCGTGAGGCGTGCGACCACGCGGCCCGTCCCGCTGGTGATCTCGAGATTGCCGCGCACCTGCAGCGGCCCGTTCGTTTGTGGGTCGATGGCGAGCAGGCCGTCGCGTACCGGCAGCATGTCGGTCTCGCCGCTCGCGGGCTCGCCGGTCGCCGAGAAGCCGATGTCATGATGCGATCCGTCGCAGAACGGCTTGTTCTTCGAGGCGCCGCAACGGCACAGGGTCGCGCGAAACCCGCAGTCGACCCCATCGATCATGAGCTGACCGCGGAACGCGTACGGCCCTGCCTCGCGCAGCGCGGCGAGATTCACCGGCGGGGCGCTCTCCTCCGGGCGGCCATCCTTGCGCCGGTAGCGAATGGCGCCCGATGGGCATTCGTGCGCGATCGCCGCCAGGAGCTCCGGATCGACGGTGTCCGGATGGATCCAGGGTCCCTTGACGTTGGCGAGGAACACGGTGGGCGCCCCGGTCACGCAGAAGCGCGCATGGATGCAGCGTTTGCCGTCGTACAGCAGGGTGAGCGCACGGCCCTCGACATGCTCGATGCCGTCCACCATCGCGGTCGGCTCGATGCCGGCCGAGCTGGGCGCCGCGGCTTGCGGCGCAGCCTTGGGGGTGATGGATGCCGGCGAGCTCTGCGCCGTGGCGGGTGCCGTTAGATCGAAGCGCTTGCGGGCTCGTGCCGCGAGCTCGGCCAGCATGCGTGCGCTCTCACCGATGCGCGGCTGCTCCTGCCCGCCCAGCGCTTCTGCGGCCTCGGCCAGCTCCGAGAGGCGCTCGATGAAAAACCGGCGTGCGGCCGGTCCCGGGGCGAACGCAGACGCGTCGCGCAGCGTCGTGAACGACATCCCCGCGTTGCATTCCGGGTTCGACGGTCCAGCCGGCAATCGTGCGGCATGGGTCCCGAGCGCGGCGACGCCGCGCATCAAGCAAACCGCGAGATCGACCGACAAGGCCTTGTCGGGATGCGGCGCGGGGATCGCATAGGCGTACCCCAGAAGTCGCAGCATCAGGCCGTAGCTTGCGTTCGCGAGGTCGACGGTCGCGATTGCAGCCGCGTCCTCGAGCCACACGCGTCCCTCGGGCCGTGGCGGGCGGCGCAGCACCGGATTGGTCGCCGCCGGATGGCTCGGCACGAAGTGCGGGTTCTGCGCCTTGAGCGCGCGATACTCCGCGCGGATCGAGCAGAACCGCTCGAAGTGCGAGCCGGCGGTGGCACCGGGTGCGCCCTCGCCTTGGCGCACGATGGCGTCGAACGCGTCCATGGCGGTTTTCAGGCAGCGCACCGGCCTCGCGCCCGGAAGGTCGATCTCGTTCGCCGATAACTGCAGCGCCACCTCGCCCCCGAATGCCGCGGCCTCGCCCACCCGCCGAACGAGCGCCTCGAGCCCATGGCCGAGCGATGCATAGAACTCGCCGACCGTGGCGTAATCGAAAGCCATCGGCGTGAGCCGCGGCGCGTTCGTGCCACGCAAAAAAAGCCGCTCGGGCTCGAAGCCCGCGCCCTCCGGCTCATCCGAGCCGAGCGGGCGCTCGAGGTAGATGAAGTGCTGAAGGGACCCTTGGTCGAAGGGCGCAAGCTTGACCACGATCCGGGCCGGCAGGTATCCGGGATCCAAGGGGAAGTTGGTGCGCCCGAAGCGCGGCGCCCCGCCGAGCGCCGAAGTGATGTTCCACACCGCCGTCAGGTGGCTCATCTCATCCACGGCGACCGCGAGGATCTCGCGCCGCCAGCGCAGCACCGCCTCCGCTTCCGCCGGTCTCAAGCCCTCTTGCACGCCGGATTTGAGGCTGAACGCGGCGTAGAGATAGGTGCACATCAGATTGTGCTCGATCTCCGCGGCCTCATACAGCGCATGCAACAGCGATTCGCGCGAGGCATGCGCGAGGACCGTGGAAACGGGGCCGGGCGCTCGCTCGGGTTCCATGCGCCTCATGGTAATCCAAAAGCGGGACTGTGGCGCAAGCGTGCGGCGCGCGATGCCCACAGGGCATTGACGCCGTGAAGTGGTCGGCGGACTTCATCGACGGATCAGGCACAATCAGCAGTCATGTTCTATACCGGCAACCTTCGATTGCGCTGCGCCGCCTGCGCCGCGCTCGTGCTTGCCCTCGCCGCGCCCGCGCGGGCCGCCGAGCTCTATTACATGGATCGCGATTCGTTCAGCGACGAATACACCGGGCCGGTGGGTCCGCTGGTGCTTTCGGGCGAGATCGTGCCCGGCGACTACACCAAGCTGCTCGCGCGAATCGCCGAGGATCCAGACCGGTTTCTCGAGCGCAACAAACTCATCCTGGCCTCGAGCGACGGCGATGCCGCCGAGGCCATCAAGATCGCGAAGCTCGTGAGGTCGCTCTACACTCAAGTCATAGTCGGACCGCTCACCGGCCGCTGCATCGGCGCCTGCTTCCTCATCTACGCCGCCGCGAGCGAGCGCGGCACGGATGGCGAGAAGCTACTGGGTATCCATCGTCTCGGACTGGCGGAGTCGGAGTGGGCGTCGAAGCCCACCTCCGAGGCCGCGCTCATCGAAGACAGCCTGCAGGCCCCGGCGCACGATTTTCTGGTGGAGAACGAGGTTCCGGGTGCGCTGATCGAGGAGCTGTTCGATCACCTGCCCACCGACGTCTACTGGCTCAGCGAGCAGGACGAAGCGGCGCTCGGGCCCAGATCGCCGGCGTTTCAGCAATATCTCGCCAAGAATTGCAAGTGGACGCAGGACCTGGATAAAGCCGTGCTCAAGGGTGAGCGGCTCGCGGAGATGCAGGAACTGGCCGCCTGCCGCACGCGCGTCACGCAGTCGGCCGCGCGCAAGGCGCTTGCGCAGGCGCTCAAGGACAATGCGGCGCCGGCCCGCTGAGCGCGACTACTCCAGAACCGCGCGCGGAAAATAGAAAGACACCGTCCAGTTGGGCAGATCGACGATTTCGCTGATGCGCAGGTCGCCGCACACGCTGCACAGCATGTACGCATCGATCGCCGGCATGCTGTGACGAAAGGCGAGCAGATCGATCATGGAGCGAACCGCGGCGCGTGCGGCCTGCATCAGATCCGGGCCGATGCCGGTCGTCGCATCATAGCCCTTTGCATCGAGATGCCGCGACACCGGACCCGGCGTGCGAAAGCGCGGAAAGCTCATCGGGGTTTGCTCGATCAGATCGAACTTGAGCGCCACGCGCATCGGACTCTCGATGGCGGTACCGCACACCTCGCCATCTCCCTGCGCCGCGTGCGTGTCGCCCACCGAGAACAGCGCTCCCGCAACCTCGACCGGCAAGTAGAGCTCGGTTCCCTGTGCCAGATCGCGCACATCCATGTTGCCGCCCACGCGGCGCGGAGGCACGATGCTGTGCTTGCCCGGCTCGGCGGGCGCCAGCCCGATGGTGCCGGTGAACGGTTTCAGAGGCACCTTGCCCCAGCGGCCGAACAGCGCCGGAGCGAGCGTCCTGGCATCGTACTTCCAGACATGCAGCGCGGGTTCCTTGAACTCGTCGGCCAGCAGGCCGAACCCCGGGATGTTCGCGGTCCAGCCCCAGCCCGAGGGCTCGAAGGACAGCAGAGTCACCTTGAGGATGTCGCCGGGCCGAGCGCCCTCGATGAAAACCGGCCCGCTCACCGGGTTGACGCGCGCGAAGTCCAGCTTGCCGACGTCGGCCACCGTCGAGGTCGCTGACAGCTGATTGCCCGAGGAGTCCGTGACCTCGAACTCGAGCGTGTCGCCCGGCTCGATTCGTGCCGCCGCCCGCAGGCTGTTGTCCCAGCCGAGGTGCCATTGATGAATCGTGTGCCGATGTTCCATGGATTCGGTCTCGCGAGAGTCACGGCCGTTGCCGCGTGCGCATTGTACTCGCCCGTTTTACCATTGATGCCGCCAAGCCACGAGGGCAATTGCGCGGAGGTCGGCGTGATCTACAAGCTGGGTGGGAGAAGGATCGAGACGGCGAGCGAGGAGTACTATATTGCGCCCGACGCGTCGGTCATCGGCAGCGTGCGCTTCGGCGTGGGGGTCAGCGTCTGGTTCAACTGTGTGCTGCGCGGGGACAGCGACTGGATCGAGCTCGGCGAGGGCACCAACATCCAGGACGGCACGATCATTCACGTGGATTCGGGCGAGCCCACGCGCATCGGCAAGCACGTCTCGGTAGGGCATCGGGCGCTGCTGCACGGGTGCACGGTCGGCGATTCGACGCTGATCGCGAACGGTGCGATGGTCCTCGACCGCGCGCAAATCGGCCGGCATTGCCTGATCGCGGCCGGCGCGCTGGTGACGCCGGATAAAGTGATCCCGGACGGCTCGGTGGTGATGGGAGTCCCCGGCAGGATCGTGCGCCAGACCAGCGATGACGATCGCGCATTGATCGAATTCGTGGCGCGCCACTACCGTGAGCGAATCGCGCTCTACAAGCGCGATCTCGAGGTCGACCCGCGCAGCGGCTAGGGCGGCGCCGGCGCGAGCAGTTGCGGGTCATCGTTCTCCGGCTTGTTGACGCGCGTACTGACCGGCCAGGCGACCATGTGATCATCAGGGTAGGGCTTCAACGCTCTCCACGCCTCCTCGGCTGATCCTTCGAGCCAGGCCTCGCGATCTTCTCTGGCAAGAATGGCCGGCATGCGGCGCTGCGTGTTGTGGATCTCGCCCACCAGCTTGTTGGCGGGCATCGTGATGTGGACACAGGACTCGACCCAGTGTCCCTCGGCCGTTCTCGAGGCGTCCCAGAGTCCGGCGAAGGCGAAGATTTCCTGGTCGTCGAGGTGAATGTAATAGGGCACCCGGCGTTTGCCGTCGCTCTGTGTTTGCCACTCGTAGAATCCGCGCGCCGCAACCAGGCAGCGCTGGCCCCGGCTCCAGGCGCCGCGATATGAGGGCGCGCTTTGCACCGTCTCGATGCGCGCGTTGATGGTCGAGTACCTGGGCGGAATTCCCTGCGCGAAGTAGGGAATCAGGCCCCAGCGCAAGCGCACCCCCTGACGGATCCCCTTGCGCATGCGAATGACCGGGACTTCCTCGGTCGGGGCGACGTTGAAGCTCGTGGGAAACTTCCACTCCATGTGCACCAGGTTGAACTCTCGCTCGATCGACGCCTCGTCGGGAGAGACATAACGCCCGCACACTAGCGCGCGGCCTGCGGAGGAGTCGCGCGCGCCGGCCGCAGCAGGCCGCGGATCAGCGCAGCATGCAAGGCCAGGTATCCCGGCGCGCTCACGCGGATACGGGGAGCGATGAGGGCGTTCACCCGGGCGAGCGCGTGAAAGGGCACCGCCGGAAATGCGTGGTGCTCGACATGGAAGGGCATCTGCCAGGCGAGCAGGCGCACCAGCGTGTTGGTGTAGGTCGTGCGTGTGTTCGCGTACATGTCCTCGCCGAGCGCGCATCCCATGTGCTCGGACATGAGATAGAGGCGCAGGAAAGGTTGGCCCAGCATCACCGGCACGATCCAGTAAACCAGCGCGGCGCCCGTGCGGAAATAGAGCGACAAGGCAAGAACTGCGCCGTAGCAGCACCAGAGAATGCGCGCCTCGCGCACCACGGTCGGGCGCTTGCTCTGCGCGATGAAAGGCTCGCCGACCCGGCCGGTGAGCGCATGCCCGAGGGTCACGCGCAACCGCCTGCTCCAGTTCGGCAGTCCCGATGCGCGCCACACGTAGCTGCCGAGCGTCGCCGGCGGCGGCAATGCGAGCTCGGGATCGCGTGCCGGATCCTGGGTATAGCGATGATGGGCGAAGTGAAAGGCGCGGAAGAACTCGGGCGGCAGCAGGAGCACGGCGCCCGCGAGCCACGCGACCGCATCGTTCAAGCGGCGGCTCGCGAACGCGGTGCGGTGCACCGTCTCGTGAAGTGCGCAGAAGAGGAAGTCCAGAATGATGCCGTAGATGAGCAGGGCGACCCAGCGCCAGATCTCGCCGCGCAGGAGGTGGACCAGATAGCCAGCCGCACCCAGCAGCGCGAGATGCAGCATGAGCTGCAGCAAACCCCGCGCGTTCGAGCGCTGCGACAGTGCTCGCAGGGTGTCCCGGTCGATGCCCTGGCAGGCGGGTAGCTCGTTCTCCATCAGCGCTCCCCGACCGGCTCCCTGGAAGTCGAGTGCGCAGAGCCAACGGCTCGCGCCGCGATGAGGGCGGGTACGGCCGCAAGCGACACGTACCAGGCGGGAGCGAACACCGATCCCGCTCCGCGCGCCGTGATCCAGGTGAGGATCGCGGGCGCGAATCCGCCGAAAATCGTGAATGCCGCATTATAAGCGAGCGAAACCCCGGTGACGCGAACCCGCGTCGGAAACAGGGTCGACAGGATGGTCGGAGCGACTCCCGAGTAACTTGCGGTCAACACGCCGAGCAAGGCGAGCACGAGATCGAGCACGCCGCTCGAACGGGACCGGTCGAGCCACCAGAAGAGCGGCAACACGCAGATGAGCAGCGCCGCGGCACCGTACATTTGCACCGTACGCGGCCCGATGCGATCGCCCAGCGCACCGAACACGAAGCAGCCCGCCACGAACAGCACGTTCTCGATGAGCGAGCCGCCGTAGGCCTGCGCCGCGCTGAAGCCGAAGGTCTGTTGCAGGAACACCGGCATGAAGATCAGCAGCACGTAAACCGCGGCCGCCCACAGGATCGAGAGCGCGAGTCCGGCGGCGAGCTCGCGGGGAGTTTCGCGAAACACGCTGACGAGAGGCCGCCGCGCCGTGTGCCGCACCTCGCGCTCGGCACGGAACATCGGGGTTTCCTCGAGGCTGCGACGCAGATAGATGCCCACCGGCACGATCACCAGGCCGCCGAAAAACGGCAGGCGCCAGCCCCACTGGATGATCTCGGCCCTGGACAGGAATGCGCTGACGGTGAATGCGACGGACGCGCCCAGGATGTTCGACATGCCCATGCTCGCCTGCAGCCATGCCGTGAACAGCGCTCTGCGCCCGGACGGTGCATGCTCCACGAGGAATGCGGTCGCGTTACCGATCTCACCGCCCGCCGAGAATCCCTGCAGCAGGCGCCCCACGAGCAGGATCAGGGGAGCAGCGAGGCCGACGACTGCGTAGATCGGCGCGACCGCGATCAGCAACGTGCCGCTCGCCATGACCAGGATGGTCAGGGTCAAGGCGGCCTTGCGCCCGGCGCGATCGCCATAGATGCCGAGCAGCACCGCACCCAGCGGCCGGATGACGAAGCCCAGTCCGAACACCAAGAAGGCGTTGACCAGGCCGGCGCCGCGACTGTCATGTGGAAAGAAGTTCGCGGCGATGTACAGAGCGAACTGCGCATAGATCGCGAAGTCGTACCACTCGAGGAGATTGCCGATCGAGGCGGCGACTATGGCATGCCCGCCGGCGCCACTGTCCGTGCCCGCGGACTCGACCGCGTTGCTCGATTCTGTCGCCAACCAGGAGCTCCTTGCACACGCCGCGGCCTCAGCACTCCAATCTACCGAGAGTAGTGGGCGAGCGCCACTGCGCGGCACCCGCTGCATGGCCGGGCTCGGCGCGATCGACGGCTGACGGCGGTGCAGGATGAGGTCGCGCTAGCGCACCAGGTCTCGATAGGCGTGCCAGGTCGCGTGCCCGAGGAGCGGGGCGATGACGAGCAGCCCGCACAGGAGTGGGGCGTAGCCGATCAGCGTCAGGATCAGGATCAGCGCGCTCCACACGATCATCGCAGGCACGTTGGTGAATACCGCCCTGATGCTGGCGAGCATGGCCTGGCCGGCGGTGGCGTGGCGGTCGATGATGAGCGGAATGGCGACCACCGAGACGGCGAACACGCTCGCGGCCAGGATTCCGCCGACGCCGATATACGCGATGACCTGCGAGCGATTGGCCGAGTCGACGAATCCCCGGTACATGGTTTCGCTGATGCTCGGCGCCGGTATGTGGAAAACGGTTCCGAGAAGAACCGCCGAGACCCCGAACCAAACCACCGCGACCGCCGCCAGAATGGCGCCGAATTCGAGCAGCGCGGAGAGGTTGCGCCCGAACGCCTCGAGCGAGTCGTCGAAGCTCGCCGCCTGTCCGAGCGAGTAGCGCCGTGACATCTCGCAGAGTCCCGCCGACATGGCGGGTCCGACCAGTAGAAATCCCGTGATCGCCGCGGCGACGAAATACGGATGGGTCGCGAGGAACACCAGCAGCGTCCAGCCGAGCGCGACGATCAGCGCGCCGTACCCCAGGCTCGCGCTCAGGTGCCGCCGCATGTCGAGGAACCCGCGGCCCAGCCAGAGGAAGGGTTTGAGCAGCGAAACGTGCAGTATTTCGAGGTGGAGAGTTCGGTCCTGACCGGACACCAGAGTCGTACCCATGGCTACATCCTCCGAGGAAGAGAGAGATATACCGGACGAATCAGCCGCCGTAGTCTAGTCCAATCGCCGCGCCAAAACACGGCGCCCGCCGCCGCACGTCGATGCCGCACGTCGATGCCCCTCGGCCGCCGCGACCGGGAGTGCCGGGCCCTGCAGCGCTGCGGTGCCGCATTCGCGTATGCTGCGCGCTTCGGGCAGCGGCAGAGGTGAGCGCCATTCATTCGCCGGGTTACCAACGTCTGGTCACGCTGCTGCTGCTCGCGGCCTATACCTTCAATTCGATGGATCGGACCATCGTGTCCATCATCGCCGCCTCGATCCAGTCGGATCTCAGGCTCACCGATACCGAGATCGGACTTCTCGGCGGGACTGCCTTCGCTCTGCTGTATGCCCTGGGCGGCATCCCGCTGGCGCGCCTCGCCGAGCGGGTGAGCCGCGTCAATATCATCACCGTGGCGCTCGTCATCTGGTCGGGCCTCACGGCGCTCTGCGGGACCGCAGCCACATTTCCACAGCTACTGCTGATCCGTGTCGGAGTGGGTGTTGCGGAGGCCGGATGCACACCGGCGGCCCACTCGTTGATCTCCGACTATTACCCGCCCGCGCAGCGGGCCTCGGCGCTTTCGGTGTACACCAGCGGAATCTCCCTGGGCTACATCCTGGCCGCCCTCATCGGCGGCGCCATCGCGGGGCGTTTTGGCTGGCGCTGGGCCTGTGCGGCTGTCGGCTTGCCGGGCATCGCAACGGCGCTGCTGATCAAGGCCGTGGTGCGCGAGCCGGCGCGCGGCGCGCTCGATGCTCTAGTCCGGCGCGCCGCGCCGCCGGCCTTCTCGATCGGCCACGAGCTCGGCGAGCTACGCGCCGTGGCCGCCGCGCTGCTTAGCGACCCGCCCATCCGGCACATGCTGATCGGTATCACCGTCGGTGCCTTCGCCGCCTATGGCTTTTATGCGTTTCTGCCCCTCTACCTGGGCCGCGCTTTCGCCCTCGGCTCCGCGCAGATCGGGCTCATCGCGGCGCTCACCGGCGGTGCAGCCGTGGGTATCGGCATCCTCGCCGGAGGTTTCGTGGCCGACGCGCTCGCCCGACGCGGCGCACTCTGGTATGCACTGGTTCCGGCGCTCGGCGGCCTCGCCGCGCTCCCCCTCTTCGTGGTCGCCGTGACGGCGAGCCACTGGAGCGCGGCGGCATCGGCCTTGGCGGTCGCGGGATTCTTCTGGTACACCTCGCTCGGACCGACCTTCGGGGCGGTGCAGAATGCCGTCGCGCCGCACCGGCGGGCGACGGCCTCGGCGCTCCTCTATATAACGCTCGCGGTGCTCGGACTCGGTCTCGGTCCCTTGTTCACCGGCTGGGCGATCGATCGCTGGACGGGGGCATGTCCCGGCGGGTTCGCCGCCGCGGGTGCAGGTACTGTGGCGGTAGTGGCATGCCGCGCGACCCTCGCTCTTGCGACCCGTCGCGGGCTACTCATGACGCTGGCGTTCTTTGCCTGGGCGACGCTGCATTATTTCTGGGCCGCGGCCGCGCTCGCGCGCTCGCGCGTACCCGCCGCTTCCTCGGTCCAATCGGACTCGATGTAGAAGGGCCCCGGCCGCTCGCGCAGCTCCGAGTACTTGCAGATCTCCGGTTCGGCGCCGAGCGGCGTCGAAACCCCGCCGCGGAATGCCCACTCGCCCCGGTCGCCGCTCGCGCTCGCGCGCACGTAACTGTTGATCATGAATCTTCGGTCGTAGCTCGACACGTTCGGTGCCGAGCCATGCACCGTGAACAGCGTCCACAGCAGAAGATCGCCCGGCTGCATCTCGCAGGTCACCACGGCCTTCGGGTCGAGGCCGGCGCGGCGCAGCTCCTCATCGGGAGTCTCGCCGACCATGATCGGTCCATCGTCCGACAGGCCGAGATAGCCCATGCGGTGGCTGCGCGGAATGATGCGCAGCGCGCCGTTCTCCACGGTCTGTGGGTCGATCGCCAGGCCCGTGGTCACCGTGCTCATGAGGTTGTCGAAGTCCTTGGACTTGCCCTCGCGAAAGCGCGCGTCCTGATGAAAGCGGTAAAAGGTGTATTTCGCGCCGGGCGGCTTCCAGTGCAGCTGGTGCGTGATTTGCCTGATATCCGCGCCGAGAAAAGGCTCGAGCACGGCGAAGTACTTCTCGCTGCGGCGCATGCGTTCCAAGAGCGGGCTGATCCACGCGGTCCAGTGAGCCTGCAACAGCACCCGCCGCTGCGCCTTGGGGTCGTTCAGAATCTCGAACAGCAGATTCTTGTGCCGGTAGGTTGTATGGTGCTTGAGGCCCTCGGCTTGGATGCGGTCGACCTCGGCCGCGATCTGCGCGATCTCGGCGGGCGCGAGGAACCCGCGGATGATCGCATAACCCTCGGATGTCAATTGTTCGACGACGTTGTGCATGAGGTTCTCCTTGACAGGCCGCTCACGATGCGGGCCAGGACTTGAGCAGGTCGCGCCAGCTCACGATGCCGAGCGGCTTCGAGGCCGCGTCGACCACCGGGATGCATGAAACCCGCTGCTGCAGAAACACCTTGACCGCATCCGCGGCGCTCGCCTCGGGCGGCAGCGTGACCGGGCGGCGTGTCATGATCTGATGCACGCGCTTGCCGAGCGTGGCGATATCGCGGGCATTCTCCGAGGGCGTGCCGAGGTAGGGACTGAGCGCGCGCAGCAGATCGCGATCCGAGATGACGCCGCGCAGCTTGCCATCCTCGACCACCAGGAGATGATGGAACTTCACCGAATCGAAGATCTTCTTGACCACCTCCAGCCGATCGTCGGGCTCGACCGTCACCACGCGCGCGGTCATGATGCCGCTCAGAGTCACTGGCCGCCTCCCGCCGTGCGCCCCGGCGCCTGCTCTGGCGGCGCCGCCTCGCCGAGGAGCACCGGCGGCTCCTCGCCGCCGGCCCCCGGAGCGGCCGGGTGCTCGCGGTGGTAGGGCAGCCAGGCATAGATCTCGGGCGAGGTCTGCGGATAGGCCAGGAACTCCTCGCGCTCCTCGACGATTCGCTCGAACTTGCGGCGGTACAGCCGCCACATCGCGAACAGCGTGAAGGCGGCGGTGAGCGCGATGGCGTAGCCGAAGAACGAACTGGGCGAGATCAACTCCATGGCGTACGTGCCGGTGGTCGGGCCGATCGCGGCGCCGAGCGCCCAGGTGAAGAGCAAGGTCGAGGAGAGCGCCACGTAATCGGTCTTGTCCGCGCGATCGTTCGCGTGCGCGACGCCGACGGCGTACAGGCTCTCCGCGAGTCCGCCGAAGATTGCGAACAGCACACCGATGATGAGGAACGGGGTGCGCTGATCGACCATCAGCAGAGCCCCCGTCACCGCGAGCACGCCCAGGCCCAGCCCGATCAGGGCGCGCAGGCGGTCGACCTTGTCCGATACGTAGCCGATCGGCCACTGCAGGAAAAGGCCGCCCAGCGACACACACGCCATGGAATAGACCACGTGTTGCTGGTCGAAGCCGAGCGCCACGCCGAACAGCGGCCCGACCGTGTAGAAGCCGGTGAGCACGAGGCCGTTCAAGAGGCAGGCGAGGACGCTCGCCGGCGAAGTGCGCAACGCCTTCAGGATCTCCAGCTTCACGCCGCGCGGCAGGGTCGGCGCGCGCACGTCGATGCCGACCATGGGAACCAGCGCGAGGGTGGTGGATATCCCGGCGATGATGAGAAACTCCGGGCCGCGCACGTTCAGATTCTGGCCGACGAGTTGCCCGGCACCGTAGAACAGCCCGTAAGTCAGCACGTACAGGGTGAGTACCCGCCCGCGCTGCTCGTTTGGGACCAGCGCGTTGAGCCAGCTCTCGACGATGATGGCCAGCCCGGCGGCATTCAGTCCGATGATGAAGCGGAACAGCGCGAGCGCGGGAATGCTCGCCGCGAAGGCGAGGCTCAGGATGGCCACGGCCTTCATGCCCGCGAAGGCCGCGTAGGCGCGCTCGAGGCCGACCGGCGCGATGACCCGGTGGGCGTACAGGCACCCGACCAGGAAACCCAGCGCCTCCGCGGTGGCAATCAGGCCGATGGTGCCGTCGGCGAGGCCCATCGACGCGAAGCGCAGCGGCAACAGCGATCCCAGCACCCCGGCGCCCAGCATCGTCAGCGCCGTGCTGAGGAGCGGCGGGACCACCCGCCAGGGAATCGCGGTCGTCACCGAGGGAACCGCGGCGGCGGACGCGCTGCTCATGCCGGCTCCGCGGCAAGGGGGCGAGGCCGCGCGACCCTCACCAGATCGAGAAACGACTGCTGTCCCTGTGGCGTGAAGCGGATGATGCGAGTGCCTTTTTCGCGCTTTGCCCACTTGAGCTCGCAAATCCGGGTGAGCAGCGCGCAGCCCAGAGCGCCCGCGAGGTGCTCGCGCCGCTCGCTCCAGTCGATGCAGGGCCGGCACAGCGTGCGCCGCCGCAAGGCGAGCGCGCTGCTGTCGATGCCGAAGCTCCGGAACCAGCGCGCTCCCGCTTCGGTGAGCGTGACTCCATCCGTGCTGCGCGTGAATACACCGCCGTCGAGCAATCCCTCGAGCGCCGTCACGCCGAGCTCGCCGGCCAGGTGGTCGTAGCAGATGCGCGCCTTGCGCAGCGCCGGTTCGCGCGGACTTGCCAGCAGCCGCACGGCGCCGGTGCGAAACGCCACGCCCATCAAGGACTCGAGCAGGTCCGCGACGTCGGCATCGGCGAGACGAAAATAGCGGTGCCTTCCCAGAGGATCGACCGCCACCAGCTGCGCATCCACGAGCTTCGCCAGATGCGCGCTCATGGTCTGCTTGGTGACGCCGGCGATGGCCGAAAGCTCGGTCGCCGTGAGCGCGCGATCCGCCATGAGCGCCGTCAGCGCAGCGGCGCGCGCGGGATCGCCGAGCAGCGCTGCGATGCGCGCGATGTTGGGACCGTCCTTCATGGTTCGACGTTAAGCGAACTGTCAATACGTTGCAAGCGGCGAACGACGTGCGACGCGTACCTCCGCTGTAGGTTGATTCCTACAGCCGAAGTCGATTGACCCTCGATCCGGCCGCCCACAGAATTCCTCGCGGCCTGTTGCGCCCGGCGACGCCGCTGCGCGCGGGGATGCCAATTTGAAGAACTCGACCCGGAATGGCAGGCGCTCGAGCGGAGCCGGCGCGTGCAAGCGCTTGATGGCGGTGGCGTTGCTGCCCGCTCTTTGGGATCTTGCGCTGCAAGCGCGGGCCGCTGGGGACAGCGGCGCCGAAGATCTCTCCCGCATGTCGCTCGCGGAGCTCGCCAACGTCGAGGTGACCTCGGTATCCAAGTCGAGCGAAGCTCTGCTGGGCGCGCCCGCAACGATCTACGTGATCACCCATGACGAGATCGTCCGCTCGGGCGTCGCCAGCGTTGCGGAAGCGCTGAGGCTCGCCCCCAACCTGCTGGTCACGCAAACCTCGGCCAGCGCTTATGTCATCTCGGCCCGCGGACTCGGCGGCAATCCGGTGGCGCAAAACTTTTCCAACAAGCTCTTGATCCTGATCGACGGTCGCAGCGTCTATACGCCGCTTTTCTCCGGCATCTACGCCAACACGATCGATCTCATGCTGGAGGACATCGACCGTATCGAGGTGATCAGCGGCGTCGGCGCGACGCTCTGGGGCGCGAACGCCATGAACGGGGTGATCAACATCATCACACGCTCCTCGTATCTCACCCAGGGCACCCTTCTGGACGGCCTCGCCGGAAATCAGGATCAATCGCTCGCGGCTCGTTACGGGGGGCGCGTCAACGAGGAGGCAACCTACCGCGTTTACGGATTCGAGTTTCATCGCGGAGCCATGGAGTCCGCCGACGGCTCCACCGCCCATGACGGGTGGCAAAAGGGGCAGGGCGGGTTCCGCACGGATTGGTCGAACGATCGCGACAGCGTCACGGTACAGGGGGATCTGTATCGCGGGAGCGAGAATGTGCCCAACGATTCCGACAGCCTGGTCGCGGGCGGAAATCTCATCGCTCGCTATCAGCGCCGCAGCGCGACGTCCGATCTGCAGGCACAAGCCTACCTCGATCAGACCGAGCAGTTCGCGCCCGCGGGCGGCGTCGGCTTCGTCGTTCAAACCTACGACCTCGAGCTGCAACAGGCGCTCGCGCTCGGCTCGATCCACCGCATCGTGTGGGGCGGCGGCGAGCGCATCTACGACTACGGCATCACCAACAGCGCGGCGCTTCTGTTCCTGCCGCCCCAGCGCACGCTGTCGCTCGGTGATGTCTTCATGCAGGACACCATGACCGCGAGCGCGGACGTCAACCTCATCGTCGGAGTCAAGCTCGAGGACGATCCGTTCTGGGGCTGGACTCCGCTTCCGGATGCACGCCTTTCCGTGAGGCTCAGCGCAGATGCCGCCGCCTGGGCTGCCGCATCGCGCGCGATTCGCTCCCCGACACCGTTCGACGACGATGTCGAGGAAAAGCTCGGCCCGGTCAGCTACCTCGTGGCCAACAGGCGCTTTCACCCCGAGGAGCTGTGGGCGTACGAGGTCGGATGGCGTGCGCAGCCGGCCTCGACGCTGTCGCTGTCGCTGTCCTCGTTCTACAACGCATATCAGGATCTGCGCACGGTGGAGCCCGCCTCCGCCACGCAGTTCCTGCCGCTCTACTGGGGCAATTCGATGCGCGGCGCAACGTTCGGGGTCGACGCATGGCTCAACTGGCAGATCAATTCGTGGTGGCGGCTTTCGCCAGGCGTCAGCTGGTTGCGCGAACGGCTCGAGTTCAAGCCGGGCGCGAGTCAGCTGCTCGGGATCACCCAGGCCGGAGATGATCCGAGTGCGCACGCCTCGCTCGCCTCCTCGATGAATCTGCCCCGACGCATGACTTTCGATGCAACGCTGCGCTATGTGGGGGCGCTCCCCGATCCCGCGCTAGCGCACTACTACGAGCTCGACGCGCGCTTTGCCTGGCGGCCGAGCAAGGCGCTCGAGCTGTCGGTGAGTGGGGTCAATCTGCTGCACGAGCGGCACTACGAGCTGCCTGTCCCGTTTGGCGAGCAGATCACACGCAGCGTGATGGCCGAGGTGCGATGGCGGCTCTAGCCGCAATGACGGTCGCCGCGCGCGGCGCGAGACGCTGCATGTCGGGCGCCGCGGCGTTGCTGCTCGCCGCAGGAGCCCTGATCGCACCGCTGCTCGCCACCGCCGAGGAGTATTCCGAGGATGCCGTCAAAGCAGCCTATCTGTACCGTTTCGCGGGCTACGTCGATTGGCCAGGAGGCGAACACCGCGGGCGGCCTTTCGTCATCGCCGTGTTCGACGCTCCCGACATCGCGCGGGAGCTGCGGCGGCTGGTTCCCGGCCATACCATCCACGACCGCGCGGTCGAAGTCGAGGAAGTGCGCGCGATCCGCGATCTCGGGGATCCGGAGATCCTGTACGTCGGCGCCGGGCGCACGGCGGCACTGTACGCCGCCGCCTCGGCGCTCGCTCCCAAGTCGACGCTCATCGTGAGCGACCAGGAGGACGGGCTGAGCGCGGGCAGCGTGCTCAATTTCCTGGAGATCGACCACAGGGTGCGCTTCGAGGTGTCGCTTGGCGCGGCCGAGCGCGCCCACCTGAGGATCAGTTCCGAGCTGCTGGGGGTCGCGGTGCGGGTGTTCGGCGGCCATCGCCAGTCTCGCGAGGGCTGCGAATCGCGGCCGGTCGATGCGGCGGGTGACTGCGCCATTCGCCAGGCGCGGGAGCTGCCGCCCGGCGCGAGCGGCGGGGATGGGGCCGGCTCCCGATGAGCACGCGGCCGGAAAAAGCGCCGCGGCGCCCCCAGGCCCGGGGCGGCAGCGTACGGGCCCGCTTGATGCGTCTCGTTCTGCTCACCACCGGGATCGCCGTGTGGGTGGCGGGGCTTGCAATGCTCACCTACGATCTGTCGGTGTATCGCGGGTCCTGGGCCTCGGATCTGTCGACCGAGGCCGCGATCCTCGCGCTCTCCACCGCGCCTGCGCTCGAATTCGACGACCACACCGTGGCGGCGCGCAATCTCTCGGCGCTGCAGGCCCGGCCCGGGGTGCTCGCCGCCGCGCTCTATTCGGTCAGCGGTGCGCTCTATGCCTCCTATGCCCGTGACGGCGAGCCGCCGCTGCCCGCGACGATGCACACGGCGTTCCGGCGGGTCGCGGGCGAGCGAGTCGAGCTCGCGCAGCCGGTGCGCCGCGCCGGCGAGACGCTCGGCTACATCTACTTGAGGGGACGCTATGACGTATGGGGCCGGGTGCGCGCCTATCTCGGAATCTTCGTGCTGGTGACCATGTTGAGCCTGGCGGTCGCGTTTCTATTCGCATCGAACCTGCAGATCGGGATCACCGAACCCCTGGATTCGATGGCGCAGGTGGCGCGCGAGATGGTCGAGCGCCGCGACTACTCCTTGCGCGCTCGCAAGAGCTCGGACGATGAGATCGGAGTGGTTGTCGACGCGTTCAACAACATGTTGGAGGAGATAGAGTCGCGCTCGCGCGACTTGCGCGAGGCGGACCGGCGCAAGGACGAATTTCTCGCGACGCTGGCGCATGAGCTGCGCAACCCGTTGGCACCGATTCGCCACGCGGTGAAGCTGCTCGAATTGGACGGCATCGACGAGACGCAGCGCACCTGGGCGCGTGAGGTCATCTCGCGCCAGGTGCAACGGATGGCGCTCTTGCTCGATGACCTGCTCGACGTATCGCGCATCACGCGCGGGCGGCTCGCGCTCAAGACCGAACGCACGAATCTCGAAACGCTGATCGGAGCCGCGGTCGAGACCGCGCGGCCCCTGATCGATTCGAAGCGGCACCGATTGACCATTCGCCTGCCAAGCGAGCCGCTGGTACTCGACGTCGATCCGCTGCGCATCTCGCAGTCGCTGTCGAACCTGCTGACGAACGCCGCGAAGTACACCGACCCTCAAGGGGAGATCGTGCTCTCGGTCGAGCTGTTGCCGGAGCAGATCGCGCTTTCCGTGACCGATAACGGCATCGGCTTCGAGCCCGAGGGCTTTCCCGGCATGTTCACCATGTTTGCGCAGGCCGATTCCGCGCTGGAGCGCGCCGAGGGCGGTCTCGGGATCGGTCTCGCGCTGGTGAAGGGATTGATCGAGCTCCACGGCGGTACCGTGTCCGGCACCAGTGCCGGTGTTCGCCAAGGCAGCCGCTTCGTCATCCATCTGCCGCGCTCGCTCATTGCTGCCGAGGAAATCCGCGCCGCGCCCGAGCCCACCCCGAGCCACGTCGCGCGAGCGCCCGCCTGCGTCCTGGTCGCGGATGACAACCGGGATGCCGCCGACAGCATGGCGATGATCCTCGAGATGTCGGGCTATGCGGTGCAGGTTGCGCACACGGGCCAGCAAGCGCTCGAGATCGCCAGCAAGGTGCGGCCGCAGGCGATGATCCTCGACATAGGCATGCCGGGGATCACGGGCTACGAGGTGGCACGGCAGATTCGCCGCCAGCCCTGGGGCAATTCGACGTTATTGATCGCCGTCACCGGCTGGGGGCAGAGCGAGGACAAGGAGCGCGCACGCGCGGCCGGATTCGATGAGCACATGACCAAGCCGGTGGATATCACGCGCATCGAGAATCTGTTGCGTGAGTTCGCCGAGCGCGTATCAGGCGGCTCCCTCGGCGCTGTAGCGAGCCAGCAGCCCGGTGCGAACCACATGCCGGTAGATACGCCCGTAGAGATGCGCGGCCGCGACCAGCTCGACGGCCGCGAGCGCGCTCCCGGCAGCTAACAGGCCTGCCGGCAAGGGCCGCCCGGCCAGCAGCGCGCGCATGCCCTCGAACACGTATGAAGGCGGCAACAGACGCGCCACCGCCTGCATCCACGCGGGCAGCACCGAGAGCGGATAAAACACCGCGGCGAAGGGCGACATGAGCGCGGGCAGCGGCCACAGGAGCCACTCCGAGGCAGGCCCAAAACGCAGCACGATCCCGCTCCCCAGGATCCCGAGCGTGATGCCGAACAGGAAAAGCGCCAGGAGAAATCCGGCGAGCGGCAAACCCATCGAGAGAAACTCCAGGTGAAAGACACCGGAGGCGAGCGCCAGCATCACCGCGAGCCCGAGGCAGCTGGTCGAGATGCTGGTCACGACCAGGCCGGTGATGTACTCCGACACCGATAGCGGAGAGGAGAAGAGATTCAGGAGATTGCGCGACCAGACGTCCTCGAGAAACGCCGTGCTGACCCCCTGCATGATACGGGCGCAGAAGTCCCACAGCAGCACCGCTCCGAGGAGCGTGGGCACGAAATTCACGCCGCTGCCACTCACCGAGTTGAGGTAGCGCGTGATGAAGCCCCACAGAAGGATGTCGATCGCGACCCACATCACCATGGGGTAGACGCGCACGGGACTGCCGCGCATCAAGTAGAACTGACGCAGCACGATGGCCGCGACCGGTCGCAGCTTCACGCGCCGGCTCCGCGCGCGGGACCGGCGGATTCGTGCACCAGCGGCTCGCGCGCCACGCGGATGAAAAGATCCTCCAGGTTGGCCGCGCCGCGCTCCCCGGGCAGAGCGTTCGGGTCGCCCTCGAGCAGAACGCGGCCGTGGCTCAGGAACAGCACCCGATCGCAGACCGCCTGCACCTCGTGCATGTTGTGTGAGGTCCAGAGGATGCCGCACCCATCCTGTTTCGCGAGATTCCTGATGCGCTCGCGAACGATCTGCGCCGCCGAGGGGTCGAGCGAGGCCGTCGGCTCGTCGAGCAGCAGCAGCCGCGGCCGATTGATGAGCGCCTTGGCAAGAGCGGCGCGCGTCTGTTCCCCCGAGGAGAGCAGGCCGCACTTGGTATTGCGCAGACGCTCGAGGTCGAACTGCTCGAGCAGCTCTGCGACGCGGCTCGTCAACGCATGGATGTCGTACAGAAGACCGAAGAAGCGCAGGTTCTCAGCCACCGTGAGATTGCCCGGCAGCGCCGCGTAGACGGCCGCGAAATTCGTATGCCGGAGCGCTCGCGCTCGATCCTGCGCGATGTCGATGCCGTCGACGAACACCCGACCCGCGGTCGGCTCCAAGATACCCAGAATGACGTTGATGGTCGTGGTCTTGCCGGCGCCGTTCGGTCCGAGCAGTCCGACGATCTCCCCGCGCCCCACGCTGAAGGAAACGCCATCGAGTGCGGTCACGCTCGGATAATCCTTGCGCAGCCCCTCGACGCGCAGCGCATGGGCCGCGGTCGCGGCGGGCGGCGCCGGGTGCCGCGCCTCGGACGGTGCGGAGACCGGAGGGCAATCGTTCATTCCGCGATTATGGCCGATGCGAGGTCGCGCGTCTTTCTCTCCAAACCGGCCACTTAGATCGCTTCAAGTCCGTGCCGTGCTCTCTCACACTCTCTCGCGCGCGATCGAGATTCGATGCGCATTCACCCGCAAAGGGTCGTCACCAAGCCAACGAGGAGGCAACATGAACAGCTTCAAACTCACCGCCGTGGGCAATCTCGCCAAGAACCCCGAGCTCAACATCAAGGGGGACACCACCGTCGTCCGCTTCTGTCTGGTCGGCAACGACTACGCCGGCAAGGACGAGCAAGGCAATGCACGCGAGGTGACCACCAGCATCTGGTTCGCTGCGTTCGACCAGCTCGCGGAGGCGATCGCCAAGAACGCGCGCAAGGGAGACCAGCTCATCGTGGAGGGACATGTGCGCCCGAACAACTGGACCGACAAGGACGGCGAGAAGCAGTACGACTATTCCTTCATCGCAACCGGATTCCGCTTCGGCGCCCCCGGACGGGCGAAGCGCGAAGAGCTCGCGCGGCGCGAGGAGCGCGACCTGGGCGCACTGGAAGCGGAAGCCTGACCCGGGTCGTCAGTCAATCAAAGGAAGGCCGCCATGCATCACTCCATTCGCGCATTGTCCGATCTCGCGCCGACGGCACTCTTGCTGACGCTGATCGTGCTCGCCCCCGACGCATCGATGGCGCAGGCGTCGCCTTTCATGACCGGTGCCACGGCTCTGCAGACCAACATCCTGGCGTGGCTCACGCCGGTCGCGGTCATTTTGATCATGGTGCTGGGCGGAATGGCGATGGCGAACCGGATCGCGCAGGTATCGACCACCTACGGCGCCGGGGACGCCCAGACGCTGGTGGAGAACTGC
>Ga0335073_10002094_pt1 | contig 27263 bp, 18 predicted proteins | sample Lox_Sample_22_FD_207093 | JGI IMG/M metagenome (GOLD analysis project Ga0335073, IMG submission 207093) | Soil microbial communities from Loxahatchee National Wildlife Refuge, Florida, United States - Lox_Sample_2.2 | ecosystem: Environmental > Terrestrial > Soil > Wetlands | place: USA...
GCCAGGTTCGTATGTCGGGTGAGGAGGTGCACATGGCACTGTCAACGGGGTCAGCGCGCGACGAGGAGTTCTCCGCGTTCGTCAGGACTAGCCGCGCCGGACTGCTCCGTTCCGCCTGCCTGCTGACAGCGGGCGACTCGCACCTGGCCGAGGACCTCGTGCAGACGGCGCTCGCCCGGCTGTACGTTGCCTGGCCGAAGGTGCGGCAAACGGGCACCCAGCTCGGCTACACCTGGCGGATCCTGGTCAACGCCCATATCGACGAGGTACGTAGGCCTCGCTGGCGCCGGGAACAGCCGGTCGCCGCCCCGCCGGACTTCCCCGATCCGGCGGGCTCCGCGGCCTTCCCCGACGGAGTCGATGGGGCGGCTGTCCGCACCGCCCTGGCCGCCCTGCCACCGGGCATGCGCGCCGCCATCGTCCTGCGGTACTGGGCGGACTTCAGCATCGAGGAAACCGCGACCATCCTTGGCTGCACTGAGGGCACCGTGAAAAGCCAGTCCGCCAAGGCCATCGCCAAGCTCCGCGAATCGCTCGTCGGCTCCGCCTCCGGGCTCGGCTCCGCCTCCGGGCTCGGCTCCGCCTCCGGGCTCGGCTCCGCGTCCAGGAACGACTCCCGGCCCGGCGCCGCCGCGGACGCCGCGCACACCATCCCCGCCGCGCAGCACACGCCCGCACAGAAGAGGAATTAGCCGTGACGGATCTCAAGGACCTGTTCGAAATCGCCCTCGCCGACACCGACACCGACGTCACCAGCGGAGCCCACGCCCATGCCCACGCCGACCCCTCCGCCGACCTGGCCCGGGGCAAGCTGCTGCTAGCGAGGCGCACGCGCCGCCGCGTGTTCGGCGCCGCCGCCGTGACGGCAGCGGCCGCCCTAGTCGCGGTGGGCGTGGTGTCGACGGCGGCAGGCAGCCCCGCGGCGACGACCACATTGCCGGCACCCACGCAGCTAAACCACCCCAGCGGCGCCGCCACGGGGCACACGACAGGCGCGATCAGGCTAGTCGCCTACACCGGCACGCAGCCGCCCGGCTACACGGTCACCGTGATCCCGGCGGGCTGGGTGATCCAGGGCAGCAACTCTTTCGCCCTGGTCATCGCCCCCCAGAACGCCCCGAACAAGGATCCCGACTCCTTCGACGGCAAGCTCGTCGTCACGGAGGAGGACTTCGACCCCCAGGGCTCGAGCGCGCTGGGCTGGTCCCCGGTGAGTGTGGCCGGCCACGCGGCGGCCTACTACGCCGCCCAGATCAACGGCTCGGACACCGCCGGCCTGGTCATCGAGGAGGCCCAGGGCGAGTGGCTCCTCGTCCAGGCGCCCACGTCCCTGGCCTGGACCGAACAGCAGATGATCCAGTTCGGCCTGGGCGTGACGATCCTCCCCACCTCCCAGGAGGGCAAGGGCTAACTTAGCCGCCCGCCACACCATATGATCATTTAGGCGAAATGTTTGAATTAACTGTCGTGGGGGCAGCAGTTAATTCAAACATTTCCCGGGTGCGTAACAAGAGTGGCGCAAGATACTTTCGGGGCGCACGACAGAGAGAACTGCGGGGCCAAGCATGCGCGTGAGGCGTGCGGGACAGCGCAGGCAGTGATCGCGAAGAGATGCGCTACCAGCTACCGATTCGGCAGGCTCACCTGCATCGCCTGTGCCAGCAAGCGGATGTTGATCGGCTGCGCGTCATCGAAGTTGTACATCCGCCCGTACTTGGGCCGCAGCCGCTCGAGAATCCGCGGCACCGCCTCCGCGATCAGCTGCTGACGCGAAGCCGTCCACTCCCCGACGGCCCCGCCCATCATCCCCCCGGGCCCGCCCCCGGCAGCGGAGCGATCAGGCTTTTCGCCCCGCACGATCGCCCGGCCATACAGGTAAAAGGCGAAATGATTGTCGAGCTCCGACAGCAGCCGGTTCCGCGCGTCCAGGTCAAGCCCGTCCAGGTAATCGGTGAGATACAGATCGGGAACCTCGGCCGGCCGCGGTATCTCCTCCGCGATAATCGCGGCGAGCTCGTCCATATAGTTCAGGTAGAACGAGAAGTCAGACTTCTCCCCGATATTGCCGTGCCCGCCGGAGAACCAGTCGAACGGCAGCTCCGCGGCGAACGCGAGATTGGGCCGGAACAGCACGAGCGGATCCTGTCCCGCGAATCCGCCGAACGGTAGCTGGTCGATGTTGATCAAATCCGCCGAATGCCCGATTCGCTCGTCGGCCAGCAGGAACACCGAATGATCCGGCGAATGCCCCGGCCGGGGCAGACCGCGCAAAGCGAGCTCAGTCCCCTCGAAATCAACAGAGCTCTCCGGCCACGGCAGCACATCGGTAGGCCGCGGCAGGTCGCTCCCGAACCGCTCCATCCAGACGGCCGTGTGCTCGCTCGCGATCACGCGCGGCGAAGACTCCAGCAGCGAAACGAGCTGCCGCGCCCCGCCGATGTGGTCCGCGTGGAAATGCGAATAGCACAACGCGGTCACCGGCAGCGGCGTCACGGACGCTATGGCCTTCAGCACCGATTCCGCCGAACCCTGCGGCGGATCGAACAGCAGCACCCCGCGCTTGCCGACGTAGAACAGCGTCCCGTAGAAATGCCGCGCAAACCAGAAAACACGTGAAGTCAGGCGCTGCAGGACGTATTCCTCCATGACGCTGCGCGGGAACATGTGCGCGATTCGCTCCCCGGACCGCAACGGGGCGAGAACAGAAGGCTCGACATACGAAGCTGCCGTAATCGAGACCGGCTCTTCCTTCCACCCGTCCAGCATCACGAAGCCCATGACGTCCCCTTCCTCTCAGCTAGCGCCGATGCTCGCACGCCGCCCTGACCGGGTCAATCGTCCGGGACGCCAGGCTCCGCCCGTTATATTCGGCACGTGGACCCAACCGCCGAAACGAGCGCCGGCACCAGCGCCGACACGAGCACTGAGCCGCTGATCGACACGACCGTGGCGCACAGCGCCCGCGTGCACAACTACTGGCTCGGCGGCACGGACCACTTCGCCGCCGACCGCGCGGCCGGCGACGCGGTCATGGCCGCCTATCCCGGCATCGTCGAGTCGGTGCGGGCGAACCGCGCGTTCCTCGCCCGCGTCGTCCGCTACCTCGCCGCCGAAGCCGGGATCACCCAGTTCCTCGACATCGGCACGGGCATCCCGGCCGCCGGCAACACCCACGAGGTCGCCCAGGCCGTGACGCCCACCGCCCGCGTCGTGTACGTGGATTACGACCCGGTCGTGGCAGAGCACGCCCGTGCGCTGCTCAAGGCCCAGGTCAGCGCCACGATCGACTACATCGACGCGGACCTGCGCGACCCGGACGCGATCCTGCGCGCGGCGGCGCGGACGCTGGACTTCAGCCAGCCGGTGGCGATCATGCTGATCGCCGTCATGCACCTGATCGTGGACGCGGACGATCCCTACGGCGTCGTCGGGAAGCTGACGGCCGCGCTCGCCCCAGGCAGCCACCTCGCCCTCTCCCAGGTGGCCTCCGACATCCAGGCCGAACAGATGGCCGAAGCCGCCCGCCGCTACAACAGCCTCGCCCGCGAGACCCAGCGCCACCGCACCCACGCCGAAGTGGCCCGCTTCTTCGACGGCCTCGACCTGATCGAGCCAGGCGTGGTGGTGGTCCCGCAGTGGCGCCCGGCCACCGCCGCCGAGGCCACCGCCAAGTCAGCGATGTGGGGCGGCGTCGCCCGCTTGCCCTGACCCGCCGCGGCCAGTTCTGCCCCTCCTTATCCCGAACGCCACGTACCGCCTCCCCAGCCCCACCGCGCGCCACCATCTTTGTCCCGAGCGCTCCGTACCGTCTCTCCAGCCCCACCGCTCGCCGCTTGCCGCTTGCCGCTCGCCACCATCTCTCTTGCTGTTATCAGAACCGCTTGTGTCTTCCCAGCGGAAACGGCAACCCTAGAAGGTATGACGACCTCCGTAGACCTCGGCTCCCACAGTCCAGTCCGGCTCAACGCCGTGGCGGCGGCCGACCAGCCAGCCGTGACCCCGGCCCTGCAGGAGCTTTACCGCGGCTTCGAGAAGGAACTCCTCGTCCCGCTGTGGACCGAGATCGGTGACCTGATGCCCGCCCACCCCCGCTCCAAGGCGGTGCCGCACCGCTGGCAGTGGGCCCAGCTGCGCCAGCTCGCGGCGCGGGCAGGCGAGCTCGTCCCGGTCGGGCGCGGCGGTGAGCGCCGCGCGATCGCGCTTGCCAACCCTGGCCTCGGCGGCCGCCCGTTCGCCACCCCGACGCTGTGGGCCGCCATTCAGTACCTGATGCCGGGGGAGGACGCCCCGGAGCACCGGCACACCCAGCACGCCTTCCGTTTCGTGGTCGAAGGGGCGGGCGTCTGGACGGTCGTCGGAGGCGACCCGGTCGCGATGCGGCGCGGCGACTTCCTGCCGCAGGCGGGATGGAACTGGCACGCCCACCACAACGCGACGGCGGAGCCGATGGCGTGGCTCGACGGCCTGGACATCCCTTTCCAGTACGTAACAGAGGCCCAGTTCTTCGAGCCCGGCCGTGACCAGCTCGGCGAAGAAGAGCGGACCACCCCGGAGCGGTCGCGCGCCGAGCGGCTGTGGGGCCATCCGGGGCTGCGCCCCGTCGCGGCCGCCGCACAGCCGTCCGCGCCAGGCTCGCCGCTGCTCGCCTACCGGTGGGAGCACACCGACCGCGCGCTCGCCGACCAGCTCGCCCTCGAGGCCGAAGGGTTCGGCGGCACCGTCGAGCCGGGCCACGCCGCGGTCCGCTTCGCCGACCCGGCGACTGGCGCCGACGTCCTGCCCACGATCCGCGCCGAGATGCACAGGATCGCGCGCGGCTCGCGGACCGCCCCGGTCCGCGAGACCGGCTCGTCGGTCTACGAGGTCTTCGATGGCTCGGGCACGGTAACGGTCGGCGCCGCGACCTGGTCGGTGACCCGCGGCGACCTCTTCGTGGTCCCGTCGTGGGAGCCGTTCTCGGCGAGCTCGATGGCCAGCCCGAGCGACTCCGACTCCGGTGCCCTGGACTTGTTCCGGTTCAGTGACGCGCCGGTCTTCGAAGCCCTCGGCCTCGCCCACACCCAGCGGCAGCAACCACCACCGCCATCCCATCAGCCCCGTACCCCGCAGCGGCAATCACCACCACCTTCACATCAGCCCCGTACCCAGCAGCAGCAACTATCATCACTACCATCCCATCAGCCCCGTACATCGCAGTAGCGGACAGCTGTCATGGACGACAAGCCAGGCGCCCTCGTCGTCGGCGGCGGCATCGGCGGGCTGTCCGCCGCGTTCGCCATGGCCCGCAAGGGCCTGCGGATTCGGGTCCTGGAGCGGTCCGCCACGTTCGGCGAAGTCGGCGCGGGCATCCAGATCGCCCCGAACTGCACCCGCATCCTGCACGCCTACGGCCTGCTCGACGAGGCGACGCGCCTCGGCGTGCTCCCGGAGCGCATCGTCATGAAGGACGCCCTGGACGGCGCCGTGCTGACCAGCCTGGACCTGGCGCACATGGCGCGCCGGTACGGCTCCCCTTACATGGTCATCCACCGCAGCGACCTACACGGCCTGTTCCTGCGCGCCTGCCAGGACGCCGGCGTGGACCTGCGCACCAGCCAGCACGTGGTCGCGTACGAGAACACCGGCGACGGCGCCCGCGTCCGGCTCGCCGACGGCGCCGTCCACGAAGCGCCCCTCGTGGTCGCCGCCGACGGCCTGCACTCGACCGCGCGCCAGCAGCTGGTCGGCGACGCCCCGGTCAATTCCGCCTACGTCGCCTACCGCGGCGCGGTCCCCATGGAGAAGGTGCGCGAGAACGACGTCTCCGAGACCGACGTGGTGGTCTACATCGGGCCGCGCTGCCACTTCGTGCAGTACCCGCTGCGCGCTGGCGAGATGTTCAACCAAGTCGCGGTCTTCGAGTCGCCCAAGGCCCGCGCGGGCGAGGAAGACTGGGGAACCCCGGACGAGCTGGACGCGGCCTTCGCGCACACCTGCGGCAACATCCGCAGCGGCCTGCCGCTGATGTGGCGCGATCGCTGGTGGCGCATGTTCGACCGCGACCCGGTCATGCGGTGGGTCTACGGCCGGGTCGCGCTGCTCGGCGACGCGGCCCACCCGCCGCTGCAATACATCGCCCAGGGCGCGATCATGGCAATCGAGGACGGCTACGTCCTAGCCGAGCACCTGGCGGGCAACGGCACGGCCGACGAGGCCCTAGAGGCCTACGAGGCGGTCCGCCCCGAGCACTGCCGGCGCGTCCTGACCACGTCCCGCGCCTGGGGCGATCTCTGGCACCTGGACGGCACGAAGCGTGAGAAGCGCAACGCGATCCTGCGGGCCCGCGACATCCGCGACTATTCCTTCACCGACTGGCTCTACAGCACCACCGCGCTAACACCGGGGGAGGAGCCGGAAATGTTTACGGTGATCCCCCTGGAATCAGCGTCTAGCATCAGCATGTGCGGCGGATAAGAAAGCTCGGCGCCCTCGTTATCGCGGTAGCCGTGATTTCACTTGTCATGACCGGGGCAACTCCCGCTCCGGCGAAGTCGGCGTCTCCGGCCGCCGATACGTCTTTCACCATTACCGGAGTCTTGTTCGGTGTCGCCGCGATCTCGCCCGCCAACGCGTGGGCCGTGGGATGCAGCGGCGCCTGCGGCAAGGGCGGGAAGACGCTGATCCTGCACTGGAACGGGGCCAAGTGGTCGCAGGTGACAAGCCCGAAACCGGTGTACGGCACCATTGACGGGCTGGCCGCCGTCTCGGCGGACAACGTGTGGGCGGTCGGCGAGACGACCACGTCGACGGGCGCGGATGACAAGACCCTGATGATGCACTGGAACGGCAAAGCGTGGACCCGAGCCCCCGGCGTCCCCGTACTCTCCGGCTCGCTGGGGAGCGTCTCGGTCTCGGGGAACAGCGGCTGGGCGATCGGCGGCACCAGTGGTCTCTACGTCCCTCTTGTCATGCGCCTTATCAGCAATCATTGGTACGTAGTTCCGACCGAAGCTCCCGGGGACTCCATTCTTTACGGTATCGCCGTGGCGGGTGGCAGCATGGCCTGGGCGGACGGGAACACATGGTCGGGCGGCCATGATCACGGCCTCGTGCTGCGCTGGAATGGCGTTGTGTGGAAGCCAGTCACCACTCCGCTGCACGGACCCAACAACGTCCTGACCGGCCTGGCCGTCGGCCCCGCGGGCGCCGTGTGGGCAGTCGGGTACGACTACAACAGCACTTTCACGGCTTACACCGCGACGAGCATGCTGTGGAATGGCAAGACCTGGCGGAGTGTGTCAGTCGGATCCCTTCGCGAGAGCAGCTTCCTGCACAATGTCGCGTTCGTTCCGGGCGGCACCGCCTGGGCTATCGGCTACGCCGGGCCGAGCGCGGTCATTCTGCGGTGGACGGGGCATGCCTGGATCCAGGTACCCAATCCCGATGACGAGACACTCAGCGTCCTTGCACGGGTCGCCGCGACGTCACCGAGCAACGCGTGGGCGGTTGGTTACGCGTCCCCAGGTTCGCAGCCGCAAACACTAATCCTGCACTGGAACGGCAAGACCTGGAGCTGAGGAAGGCTGGCCGACCCGGCCCTAGGTGGGTTGAGCCGGGCCGGCCAGCGCCCCTGGCAACGTTGCGTAGTGCAGCCATCACCATAGCCAAGAGATATATCGACGTCTAGTCCTATATACAACTAATGACCACAGTTGCCCGGGTGGAAGAACCGCCGCGGCCGACTACCTCGTGTCCAGCATGGCGGCCGCGGCCGCTGCCTGCACGTCCGTGAGCGACCCGTCGTAATACTCCACAACGCCATCCGCGCGCGTGACTATGAGCAAGGGAACGCCGGGCGAGAGGCCTCGCCTCGGGCGCTCGTCATCGTCGGGCAGGCTAGCCCGGGCGCTATCGCCGGGCCGCAGCGTGACCGTCCGCACCACTGGGACGGACGCGACAAAAGTGCCATGACCGTGACGGCTCACCAAGAGTCCTTCCTCGCGCAGCATGTCCAGGGCTCGTCGTATGGTCCCCCGCGCCACCCTGTAGCGCTCGGCGAGAGAATTCTCGCCCTCGAGCTTGTCACCTGAGGTAAGGCCCCCCTTGACGATCTCCTCGCGCAGCCTGTTAGCCGCGTGCCAGTGCTGGATGAGCTTGCCTGTATCGCGCCCCCCGGTCACGCTCAGGCCCAAATGTTCATAGGTATAGACATCGGTACACCTTTCACGCTAAAGTCGGCGCTGCTCTTGGAATCGCTAATCGGTAGGCCAATCAGGACGCGACGATGACCACGGTGTGGGGAGCGCCACGAGCCGCTTACCTACTCGCGCTGGCAATCGCACGCGAGGACGACCAAGGTCGCAGCGAACTATGGGAGACGGTCAGCCGCGCTGGCGGTGAGACTGACTTGGTGATTGCGCTGGGCGCGCAGGCACGCCTCATGTCCCGGGCAGCCGCTACCGCCACCGGGAAGCCATTCGACGTCCCGGATGCCGTCTGGAAACGCATACCCTGCCCCGACGTCCGGGACTACTCCATGGCCGCGTATGCCGGAGGAGAGTTGGGCACGCCGTCTTTCTCCTGCGCGCGCTGCCTTCGGATCGCCGCCGAGACGCTCGCCGGGCTGCACTTGGCGGCCATGGATGCGGCAGGCATCCCGCGTACCTGGCTAGCCGAGGTCTGCGCCCGGATACCCGAGGCGGACGAGCCCGTCACGCCGTCTGTTCCTGATGCGGGGGCGGCGGTCGGGCCGTAGCGACGCAGGGAACCATCGAGCCTCCTTGCCCAGGGCACCTGTGCTGATTGCGCGCACCTGCTGACGACGAAAGTATCCTTCCCAGGCCTGCGGCGTCATTGATCTGCGTCGCAACACGCCCGGGCGACGCCGACTGGAAGGCCGTCCCGGCTTGCGTTTTTCCATAGATAGCTATAAAATTCTATATGTCAATCAAGTTATGCGCTTTACTCGAACGGATGAGCTATGACGAGCCAATCGGCCTCGGGGGCGGACGCAGGCACGGAGCCTGCCCGCGATGCCCGGTTGGCCGGGTTCGCCAAGGGCGGCGTCTCGGACACCTGTCCACCGGGGCCCGAGCTCGCCGCCCTCGTCGCGCAACTGTCCGGCCCGCGATGGCGGTGCCCCGGAGCGACAGACGACGAGCTGATCGGACTGCTCGGCCGGTGGGCCGCCCTGGAGTCGTGGGCGGCCGCGGCGAAAATGGGCGTGGTCCGGGAGATGATGCGCCGCGGCGACCAGCCGTGGCTCGGCAGCCAGCGGCACGGCGACCTGCCGGACACCTGGGACGACAGCCTGGACCACGAGCTCGCCGCCGCCTTGGGCATGGCGGCGCAGACGGCGAACAAGCTCGCGTGGCTGGCCTGGGAACTCCAAGCCCGGCTGCCAGGCATCGGCGCCAGGCTCGCCGACGGCACAATCACGAACTCCAAGGCCCGTGCCGTCGCTGAAGAGCTCGCCGTCCTGAGCGACGACGACGCCGCGCAGGCCGAGGCCTTGATCCTGGACAAGCTGGCGGGCAAGACGCAAGGGCAGATCACGAAGCTGGCAGCCCAGGCGGCGTGCACGGTCGATCCCGACGGTGCGCAGAAGCGGCGCGAAAGGGCCGAGAAGGAAGAGGCCAGGGTTCGTTTCTGGCGCGAGCAGCACGGTGCCGCCGCGCTAGCCGGCTACGGACTGCCGACCGACGAAGCGCTGGCCGCCCACGCCAACGTCAACGCCCGCGCCGACGAGTACAAGAAGTCCAAGGCGTTCCCCGACGCGAAAATGGACCAGCTCCGCGTCCTGGCCTACCTCGACCTCATCAACGGCGTCCGCGCGGACACACGCATCGCCCACGCCCAGGCGAAGACAGCAGCCGAGGCGGGCCTTGCGCCCGACGGCCAGCCCGGCCCCCAGACCGGCGACACCCACTCAGACGGCGCAGTACCAGATGATGGCGGTGATGATCTCACCGACGACGCCCCGGACACACGCGATTCCGACACGAACGATCCCGGCACGAACGATGCCGGCACGAACGATCCCGGCACGAACGATCCCGGCACGAACGATGCCGGCACGAACGATCCCGGCACGAACGATCCCGGCATGAACGCTCCTGGGACGCATGATCCCGTCAGCCCGAGCGGTCCGAGCGGACCTCACGGACCCGGCGGACCCGACGGTCCGAGCGTCCCCGGCGGAGGTAGCGCCTCCGACTGCGGAGACTGTGATCCCGCTCCGACCCTGCCGGCGCTGGCGGCGAGAGCCAACCTGACCATCCCGCTGGAGACTCTCCAGCGCCTAGCCAACCGCCCCAGCGAGGGTTACGGCCTCGGCCCTCTCGACCCAGCCCTGGCTCGCGACCTCGCCGCGACAGCCGCCCGAAGCCCGCGCAGCGAGTGGTGCGTGACGGTAACGGACGAGGACGGCTTCGCGGTCGGCCACGGATGCGCGCGCCCCGGATCCGCTCGCCCAGCGAGCAAGTCCCCCGCCACCACACACGCCCCTCCACAGACACCCGCCCCATGGGCGTTCACTCCCCGCGATGGCCCGGACCCGCCAGACGGCTACGGCACCTGGACCCTCACACTGCCCGGCGGCAAGGACCTCACGGTAAAGCTGGGCCCTGTGCCGACGCACGCCTGCGACCACCGCCATGAGTCGCACGCCTACGAGCCCAGCGACACGCTGCGCCACCTGGTGCAGATCCGCGACGGAGAATGCACTTTTCCACCCTGTTCCCGGCACGCCCGTGAGTCGGATTTCGAGCATGCGATTCCCTACGACAAAGGCGGGCGGACATGCGCCTGCAACGCGGGCGCGCGCAGCAGGAAATGCCACCGGGTTAAGCAGTCCAAAGGCTGGAACGTCACCCAGCCCCGCCCGGGCTGGCACGAGTGGACCACGCCATCGGGCCGCACCTATACGCAGGGACCCAAGCAATACCCCGCCTGATCCAGGCGCCTAGCCGCCACGCCCGAGTGACCTGGGAAAGTAGGCCGCGGGCTAACCAGGCGTCCGGGCGAGGGTAACTTCAGCGCTACGGATTCCTATCGGTCCGGTCCGGGGTTCTGGCTTACCGGCGAGCTGTCCTCGTATCCTTTTGCTGACAAAACTATCCTGGCGCTATTTCGGATATGTGGGGGGCGGCGTTGGGTCGTGTCGTTACGGCAGGCCAATCCTGGCGTTTCGTGTCGCGGCCGTTCGGATTTTCCTGGTCCGCGGCGTGGGCAGGTCGGCTGACCTGGCCGTGCCGTCTGCGGAGGGGAACGGGCGGTGATTAAGGAACTGCGGCCCGGTGACCCGGTCGCTGTCGGGCCGTACCGGCTGCTCGGGCGGCTGGGTACCGGCGGCATGGGGCAGGTGTACCTGGCCAAGTCCCCGGGCGGGCGGCTGGTAGCGATCAAGGTGATCCGCCCCGAAATGGCCGAAGAGCGCGGGTTCCGCGCCCGGTTCGCCCGCGAGGTGGCCGCCGCTCGCACCGTCAGCGGCATGTTCACCGCCGCCGTGGTCGACGCGGATCCGACAGGCGAGATGCCCTGGCTAGCGACCGCTTACGTGGCGGGGCCGTCCCTGACCGACGCGGTGGAGGAAGATGGGCCGCTGCCTGTCGAGACTGTCCTGGGGCTGGCGGCGGGTCTCGCCGAGGGCCTGCAGGCGATCCACGCGGCCGGGCTTGTGCACCGGGACCTCAAGCCGTCGAACGTGCTGCTCGCGGCCGACGGGCCGCGGGTTATCGACTTCGGGATCTCCCGTGCGCGCGAGGGCAGCATGCTGACCCAGACGGGGACGGTCATGGGGTCGCCGGGTTTCCTGTCACCCGAGCAGGCCAGGGGCCGCCGGGTCATCGGCACTGCCAGCGACGTCTTCAGCCTGGGCGCGGTGCTGACGTTCGCGGCCACGGGGGACTCGCCGTTCGGTGGCGGCCCGACGCCGGCGCTGATGTACCGCGTGGTGCATGAGCCGCCGGACCTGGCCAATGTTCCCGCCGAACTGCTCCCGCTGCTCGAATGGTGCCTATCCAAAGACCCGAACGACCGCCCCACGACCAGTCAGATCCTCGACCAGTTGACCGCCGGCGCCGGCGTCCTGGACGATGAGTGGCTTCCCGGCCGGGTATCGGCCACGCTGTCGCGCTACGTTCCGACGACCCCTGGAACCTCGCTGGGCCAAACCGCCTCCTGGCCACAGCCACCCGAACCAGCACCCGCTGAACTGGCGGTGCCTCACCTGTCCCCAGCGGACCTGTCGGCGGCAGACCTGCTGGCGGCGGAACCAGGCGCTTCCACGCCGGCCGGGCCAGAGTCGGCGCCCGAACCACAGTCGGCGCCAGAATCACGGCTGGCGTCAGAACCAGAATTGGCGCTTGAGCCAGCGGCATCGCCCGAACCAGAGGCGTCAGAACCGGAAGCGGCCGAACCGGCGGCATCAGCGGACGGCGAAACAGCCGCGCCCGAAGCCATCCCGGCCGAAGCCGCCGCCGAACTGCCCCTCGCGGGCCCAGTCTCCGGAAAACCAGTCTCAGGAAAACCAGCCCCCGGAAAACCAGTCTCCGGCAAACCAGCCCGCGGCAAACCAGCCCGCGGAAAACCAGCCCCCGCAGACCCAGTCCCCGCGGCCCGAGTCTCAGGAAAACCAGTCGCCGGAGAGCCAGTCTCCGCCGAAACAGCCGCGCCCGAAGCAGCCCCCGCCGAAGCAGCCCCGGCCGAAGCAGCGGCCCCCGAAACAGCCGCCGAAGAGCCCCTCGCCGAGCCAGGCCTGGCCGCCGCAGCGACTGAGGCGCCCGTGCCCGACGACACGGTGACTACACCGGCGCCCCTCGGAGGGCTCGCGGTCGCGGCGACAGGTGTGACCCACGACCTCGCGGCGTCGTCCGGCATGACGGCCCTCGTCGCCCCCGATGCGGCCGGGGCGGCCGACATGCAGACCCAGGACCTCCCCATCCCGGGTTCGATCCTGGTAGCCCCAGGCCAAGGGACCTACGGCGCCGAGGGTGTCGGTACCGCTGACGGCGGTCAGACGTTCGCGATCCCGGTGACGGGAACAGGCGGCGCGGGATCAACCGGCGCGGTCCCCGGCGCCCCGGTCGGACCCGGCGGCCCGGGCGGACCAGGCGGCTCCGTCGTGCCCCTCCAGCGTCCGCGCAGAAGGCGGTGGCCTTTGGCCACGGCCGCCGCGGCCGCGATCATCATCGTGGCGGTCGTGGTGACGGTCCTGGCGCTGCTGCCCAGCGGGCCGAACAAGCCCGTCGTGGGCCCGTCCCCGTCGCTCCTCACGGCACCCACCACGCGTCCGGCGCCCACGCCGACTCCTGACCCGACCCCCAGCCCGACACACGCGCCCACCCACCGGCCTACGACCCCGGCCACGAAACAAAAGCACACGAGTCCTCCTGCCACGCACACCTCGAGGCCCCCAGTGGCCTCGACCACGGCCGTGACCTCTACGCCCCCGCAGCAGACGAATCCGACGACCCAGCCGCCATCCACGCACCCGGCACCGAAGCCGACGCACACCACCGCGCCGCCGTCAGGACCGCAGACGATCTCCAGCGCCTCGGGCGTGAAAGGGATCGGCTGCTCGTCCTACGGCTCAGTCGGCTCCGGCTCCGGCGGGTCGCCGGTGTCGTTCACGTTCACCAACAACAGCGCGGCCGACATCCAGGTCTGGTACCTCGCCTCAGGCGGAAGCGGTGACCTGGAAGGGACCGTCGCGCCCGGTCAGTCGTTCGCCCCGGCCGTTGACACCAAACAGGACTGGATGGTCGCCAACTCCGGCGGCGGCTGCATCGGGCTGTTCGGCATCGTCGGCAGCGGCGAGATCGTCGCGTCATAACCCAAGCAACCAACTAGACAGGACGCGCCCCGACGGGTCCACGACCCTCGGGTAGCCGGCGCGGTTACCCGGCCCGCCGCTGACTGGATTCCGCCCGTGCCAGCGCCTCGAGGTAGTCCGGCAGCGGGCGCATCGCCGCGGCCACCCGGAAGGGCGCCAGTGCCTCGGCCGGCCGGTTCTGCCGCTGCAGCGTGCGTCCGAGGGCGAACCAGGCGTAGTCCTCCACGGGGTCCAGTTCGGTGATCGCGCGGAACTCGGCCTCGGCGCGGCTCAGCTGAGCCGAATGAAAGTAGGCACGTGCCAGCAGCAGCCGCACCGCGACGTGCCGCGGTTCCGCCGCCGCGACGGGCTCGAGCAGCCGCGCGGCCCGCGCCGGATCGCCCATGTCAAGGAATATGCGTGCCCGCTCGTACGCAGTCAATTCGGCCAGTCCGGCCATGATGTCCTCCTCCCAGACTGTTGAAATTTCAACATCAGCGTCCCCTCCCTCATTCCGCCCGTGGCCGGCCTCCCACCCGGTCAGCGTCGGTAAGCGTCCGCCCCCGCCCGCACCACTCCACTCCGCGCGTTCCCGCCAACCCAACCTCGCCCCGCGACCGCCCACTCCGCCAAGCTGATTCATGTTGTTTTTTGCCGTTGATTATCGCTCGCCTTGAGATTCGCCGCAGGATTCATCCTGAAGTGATATGTGCTTATGTGTGACCCGCCCGGCTCGGTCGGCCGGCCAACCAGCCACACGCGCATCAATAAAGGCAGCCGCGACCTCTCGTTCGGAAAATTCAATATCCATTCATCCGAACGGGCCGTTTGCTTCTCCCCGACCCCCCACCCGCCTATGGCGGCGATTTTCCCAGGTAGACGAGCCGCACAGACCACTGCGCGATCAGCGCGAAGCCCGCGCCATACTTCCGCATGAGGTATTCCTAACCACATGGTCCGAGATTGTGGCCCGGCGGTCACCTCGCCTCGTATCCTCGTCTTGGTAGGGATATCTTGCGCTATTTCGGATGGGGCGGGGAGCAGCGGTGATTAAGGACCTGGGGACGGACGACCCTGACTCGGTGGGGCCGTACCGGCTCTTGGGACGGCTGGGCGCCGGCGGTATGGGCCAGGTGTACCTGGGCCGGTCGCCGGGCGGGCGGCTGGTCGCGATCAAGGTCATTCGCTCCGAAGTGGCCGAAGACAACGAGTTCCGCCTCAGGTTCGCCCGCGAGGTGGCGGCTGCCCGCGAGGTCAGCGCCATGTTCACCGCGGCCGTGGTCGACGCGGACCCGGAGGCGGAGACGCCCTGGATGGCGACCGTGTACGTGCCAGGGCCGTCGCTGAACGAGGCGGTCGAGGCGCAGGGACCGCTCCCGGTGCCCACCGTGCTAACGCTGGCGGCGGGCCTGGCCGAGGGGCTGCACGCGATCCACGCCGCGGGGCTGGTGCACCGGGACCTGAAGCCGTCGAACGTGCTGCTCGCCCATGACGGGCCCCGGGTCATCGACTTCGGCATCTCCCGTGCGACCGAGCGGTCGATGCTGACCCAGACCGGCGTGGTGATGGGCTCGCCGGGGTTCCTGTCCCCGGAGCAGGCCATGGGCCAGGTGGTCGACACGCCGACCGACATCTTCAGCCTGGGCGCGGTGCTGACGTTCGCGTCGACGGGATACGGGCCGTTCGGTGACGGCCCGACGCCGACGCTCATGTTCCGCGTGGTGCACCAGCCGCCGGACCTGGCCCTCGCCCCCCTGGAAATCCGCCCGCTGCTCGAGGCATGCCTGGCCAAGGAGCCCGAGGACCGCCCGACCGCCAGCCAGCTCCTGGAGATGACCGGCGGGGCCGACCTGGCCGAGGGGGAGTGGCTCCCCGAGCCGCTCACCGCGACGCTCGCCAAGTACGCCCCCACGGCCGTCAGCCCGTGGACGCGGTCCGCCAGGATAAGCGGGCCGGTCACGCCCGCCCGTCCCGCGTCGAAGGCGTCGACGGTCGCCCGCGAGGCCGCCGCCGCGGAGTCAGCGGGCACGCCGTCGACACGCTCGACGGGAGTGGTGTCGCCAGAAGCGGTGTCAGCGGGCACCGCGACATCGGGGCCGATGCCGCCCGTCACCGGCACCGGGCCGATCGAGACCGCGGCCGCGCCGAGCACGCCGCCCAAGCGACGCAGGCGCTGGCGGCGTGTCGTCTCCACCGTGCTCGTTGTGGTCGTGCTGCTTGTCGCCGGCGGTCTCTACGGCGCCTGGCGGTACGCCCAGGGGCAGTACTACGTCGGCATCCAGGCCGGCAATGTCACCATCTACCGGGGGATCGACCAGTCGATCGCCGGGATCAACCTGAACAACGCGGTATCCCGGTCGGACGTGCGGATCAGCCAACTCTCGGCGAGCAGCCAGGCCAGCTTGCGCCAGTCGATCTCCGCGGGCAGCCTCGCCGCCGCCCAGAGCGTCGTCGGCGAGCTGCGCAGCCAGGTCGGCGCCTGCCAGCTGCAGTGGACAGCGCTGGCGACGTGGCAAGCGGCGGGTTCCGCCTACCACTCCCAGCTCGCCGCCTATGACTCCAGGCTCGCCGCCTACCGCGCCAAACTCGCCGCCTACCGCGCCAAGCTCGCTGCCTACCACGCGAGCCTCGCCGCGTATGACGCCAAGAAGGCCAGCGCCAAGCCGAATCAGCACGTCGGCCCTCCGCCTAAGAACAATGTCGGCGCGCGGCCGAAGAACAACGCCGGCGCGCTGCCGAAGGACAAGGCGGGAGCCCAGCCGACGACACCGAGCGCGGCTTCCTGCGCGCCCGCGTCGGCGTTCGGCGTTAAGTAGCGGGCGCAGACCCGTCCTGGCCCGGTGGGTGCTCGCGCTCCCATTGCCGGTAGGCGGCGACCGCGGTCGGCAGCGTCGGGAAGATCCGCTGTTCGCCGATCCTCGCCGCGAGGCTGAACGCCCGCAGGTCGTCGAGGAGACCCTGCTTTACCCGCGCGAGCGCGAAGACGATGCCGCGCCGGGCGAGTTCGGCGCGGACGGCGTCGACGGCCTCGAGAGCGGTGTAGTCCACCTCGACGATCGCCTCGGTGTTCAGGATGAACCAGCGTGCCTGCCCCGCGCATTCGCTGGCGGCCGCGAGGGCCCGCCGTCGGAAATCCTGGGCGTTGGCGAAGAACAGCGGCGCGTCGTAGCGGTACACCACGAGTCCGGGTACGGTCTGCGCCTGCGGGTAATCGTCGACGTCGTGCATTCCGGCGAGCCCGGGCACCAGACCGAGGACGGCGTCATGCGGACGTCCCACGCGGTGGAGCAGTTCGGCGACCGACAGCCCCACGGCCGCCAGCACCCCGTACAGGATGCCGAAGCCAAGGACTGCCACACAGGCCGCCAGGGCCAGCGCGAACTCGCTGCGGCGGAAGGCAGCCAGCCGCTTGAACGCCGGGATGTCGATCAGGTTGGCGGCGGCGTAGACCACGATCCCGGCCAGCGCGGCCAGCGGGATGGCGGCGAGCACCGGTCGGGCGGCAAGCACCGCGACCAGGACCGCGACGAGCGCGGTCAGCGAGTACACCTGGGTGCGCGCTCCCGTGGTGGCGGCGATCGCCGTCCTGCTTGCGCTGCTGCTGACCGGGAAGCCGTGCAGCAGCCCGGTCGCCGCGTTCGCCGCGCCGAGCGCCAGGAGCTCGCCGTTGGCGTCGATGGCCCCGCCGCCGCGGTGCTCGAACGCCCGCCCGGTCAGCACGACGTCGCTGAACCCCACCGTGAGCACGCTCACGGCGGGCAGCAGCAGGTCCCTGATGTCCTGCCAGCTCACCGCCGGGATCGCGGGAACGGGCAGGCCCGCGGCGACGTGCCCGGTCAGCGCCACGGAGTGCTGGCCGAGCCCGGACACCGCGCATACCGCGGTGGCTCCGAGAACCGCGATCAGCGGTCCCGGCAGCCACGGCCACCGGGCGCGCGCGACGAACAGGACTGCGGTCACGATCACGGCGATGACGGTGTCGCCCGGCCGGACCTGGGACACGTGGTGCGCGAACGAGGAGACGTCGGCGAGGAAGCTGTCGCCGCTGACGTGGACGCCTGTGAACCTGCCGAGCTGGCTGGCCATCATGATCAGCCCTACGCCGGCGAGGTATCCCACGAGCACCGGGCGCGACAGCAGGTCCGCGAGAAACCCAAGCCGTACTAGCCAGGCCATGCCCGCCAGCACGCCGGTCAGCAGTGCCAGCGCCGCGGCCAGTGCGGCGTACCGGGCGGGGTTGCCCGCCGCCAGCGGGCCGACCGACGCGGCGGTCATCAGCGCGGTCGTTGACTCCGGTCCGAGGGACACCAGCCGCGACGTGCCGAACAGCATGTAGCAGACCAGCGGCGGTAGGGCGGTCCAGAGCCCCGTCACCGGGGGCAATCCAGCGACGCCGGCATAGGCCATGACCTGCGGGATCAGGTACGCGGCCACGGTGACGCCGGCGATCAGGTCCCCGCGCAGCCACGCCCGCCGGTAACCGCGGATCGTTGCCAGGCCAGGCGGCCAGCCACGCGGGATCAACGCCTGGCTGCTCATAGAGTTGGCGTACCCCGCCTCCGGCTGCCGGGCACTGCCCGTGGCCGCGGGCGCGGGCGCGGGCGATCGCGGGTGACATTCGGGCCCAAGGCATTTGCGGAGGTATTCCGCACTGGGTACGGTCGCTTGAGTGACGAACGATCCAGGCCGCCCCCGCAAGATCTCAGGCCCGTTCTACCCGTCAGACACCCCGGGGGGTCACCCGTACCCGCCGCCCCCGCCGCCCGGTCAGTGGCCAGGCCAGCCGCCACCCCCGCCACCAGGCCAGTGGCCAGGTCAGCAGCCGCCCCCGCCCGGTCAGTGGCCGGGCCAGCAGCCGCCACCCCCGGAAGGTCAGTGGCCTGGCTACCTGCCGCATCCGCAGCAACAGCGGCAGCCCCAGGCGCCACCGCCATCCCGGCACCGCCGGCGAAAGAGCCCCGGTAGCCGCAAGACCGTCATCGCCGTGACCGCGGGGGCGCTGGCCGCCGTCGTCGCGATCGCCGTGGTCGTCGTCACCGTGGTCCTGCCGCGCGGCGGGAACGCGAACACCACCGGGTTCGTGCCGACGGGGACGACGCCCGCGCAGGACGCGGAGCAGATCACAACGGCGTTCCTGCAGGCGTGGCGCGCGGGTGACCTCAGCCAGGCCGCCCGCTACACCGACCACCCGGCCGCCGCCCAGGCCGCGCTGGTCACCTACGGGAAATACCTGCACCTGCGGAAGCTGACCGGGACGGCGCAAAGCGCCACCGCCGCCGCGGCGAGCACGGCGGCGCGGCCGCGTGAGTCGGTCGTGTACTCGGTCACCGCCGGGGTGACGGCCGCATACGGCGCCACGGTGTTGCACGGCGCCTGGAACTACCACGCCAAGCTCGTCGCCTATCAGCAGCTGAACTCCAATGCCTGGTACATCGCATGGGCGCCCGACGACCTCGCCCCCAACCTCACGGCGACCACCCACCTGACCACGGTGTCCGTGGGCCCCCAGGTCAACTCGGTCACCGACGCCAGCGGGAACCTGCTGTCCACCTACTCCGACGCCGGGCTTACGCGCATCGGGACCCTGCTCGGCCAGTCCGCGCCGCCGGGGCATGGCAGCCCGGGCCTGTACGTACAGATCCAGAGCGCCAAGGGCAAGACGGTGCCGAACAGCCAGGCCGTCGTGATCGAGCCCAACAACGTGCAGCAGCTCACCACGACGATCACTCCTCAGGCTGAGAACGCCGCGCGCGCCGCCGTCCAGATGCACAAGAACAGCTCGATGGTCGTCATACAGCCGTCCACCGGTCAGATCCTCGCCATCGCCAACAACGCCGGCTTCAACGACTTCGCGCTCACCGCCGAGGTGGCGCCCGGCTCGACGATGAAGGTGATCACATCGACCGCGCTGCTCAACGCCGGAGTCGTCACCGCCAACACCCCTGTCGCCTGCCCCGAGGCCTTCACGATCCAGGGGATCACCTACCACAACGACCAGCACGAGTCCGAGCCGCCGTCCACGCCGTTCAGCACTGACTTCGCCCAGTCGTGCAACAACGCGTTCAGCACGCAGTGGCAGCACCTGTCCGGCGCCCTCGCCGGCACCGCGAAGAAGTACTACGGCCTGGACCAGAAGTGGGACATCGGCATCACGGGCCTGTCGGCCAGCTACTTCAACGCCCCGGCGAGCGCCAGCGGCTCCGAACTCGCCCAGGAGGCGTTCGGCGAGGGCCAGCTGGTCGCCTCGCCGATCGCGATGGCCTCGGTGGCCGCCACCGTGGACAACGGGGTGTTCAAGCAGCCGATCCTGGTCGCCGGAGTCAAGCAGCTGACCGCGACCCCGCTGCCGGCCAGCACCGACATCCAGCTGAAGGAACTGATGCGGGACGTGGTCACCAGCGGCACGGCGGCCGGGATCGGGTTCGGGCCCACCGTCTACGCTAAGACGGGGACCGCGGACATCCAGGGCCAGGAGCAGCCCAACAGCTGGCTGATCGCCTTCGACCCGACCAGGGACGTCGCGGTCGCCTGCCTGGTCGTCAACGCGGGCTACGGCGCACAGTTCGCCGGCCCGGAGGTGAAGGCCTTCCTGGACAACTTCTGATTAGCCCAGGTCCGCCGCGACGCGGCGGTGCGCCTCCCAGATCTCCTCGGGCAGGCCGCCGAACTGTGCCAGGTGCTTCTCGCGAAAGCCCATCTCCTGCCGCCAGCGGGCGGTGTCGATGGTGAGCAGCTTGTGCAGGTCGCGGTCGTCGATCGCGAGGCCGTCCAGGTTGAGCTCGTCCCTGGCAGGCAAGATGCCCACCGGGCTCCGCACGCCGTGGACCTCGCCCTCGCGTAGCTGCATCAGCCACAGCAGCGCGCGGAGGTTCTCGCGATAACCCGGCCACAGGAAATGGCCATCGGAGGCGTCCCGCTGGAACCAGTTGACGTGCGCGAAGATAGGCCGTCCGGCCGCGGCGCACTGGCCGATGATCGACAGCCAGTGCGCGGCGTACTTGCCCTCCGGGTAGGACATGAACGGGCGCATCGACATCGGGTCGTAGCGCAGCTGGCCGTCGACGCCCTCGGCGGCGAAGGTGGCCTCGGCGCCCAGCGTGAGGCCGTCATAAACGCCCTCGGCCGGGTCCGTTATCGCGCGGATCAGGGGCTCGCGGTCCCGGGTGCGGCCGCCGAAGATGATGGCGTCGATCGGCACGCCGCGCGGGTCGGCGTAGTCAGCGGCCACGTTCGGCACGTTCGCCAGCGTGGTGGTGAACCGGCTGTTCGGGTGGGCCCACGGGTCGCCTGCCTCGACGGGCGAGCGGTCGGCGATCCGGTTGCCTTTCCAGTCCAGCCAGCCGTCCAGGTCCGCCGGCGGCTTGGGAGTGCGGCCCTCCCACCAGACTTCGTGCGTCTTGAAGTTCCACGCCACGTTGGTGAAGATCGCCCGGGTACCGGGGGCGATGGAGTCCATCGCCGTCGGGTTGGTGGTCTCGTTGGTGTCCTTGGCCACGCCGAAGACGCCGAACTCGGGGTTCATGCCGTACAGCCGGCCATCGGAGCCGACCCACAGCCAGGCGATGTCGTCACCGTAGAACTCGACGTAGTAGCGGTCGCCCAGAGCGTCGGGAGCGAGCGTCATCGCCAGGTTGGTCTTGCCCGAGGCGCTGGGGAAGCCGCCGCAGATGTGGTAGCGCTTGCCGGTCTGCTTGTCCGTGATGCCCAGGAGCATGAACTGCTCGGCGAGGAAAGCACCCGATGCCCAGCCGTCGTAGGAGGCCTGGCGCAGCCCGTGGGCGATCTTGCCGAGCAGCGCGTTGCCGCCGTACGACGAGCCGAAATGCAAGATCGTGCGCTCGTCGGCCACGGTGACGAAGTACCGCTTGTCTTCGGGAGTGCCCTGGCACAGGTTCTCCAGGTCGCCGGTCACGTGCACGGCGCGGACGAAGCTGCCGGCGTCCTCGAGGTCGTTGATGTACTCGATGTTCGCCCGGGCCATCCGGTTCATGTGCAGGACGACGCTGCGGTTGTCGGTGAGTTGCACGCCGGCCGCGTACTTCTCAAGCGGTGAGCCGGGCGCGGCCATCAGGTACGGGATCACGTACATCGTCTTGCCGGCCGACGCGCCGCGCATGAGCCCGGTGAGCTTGGCCTTCATCTCTGAGGCGGGCCGCCAGTTGTTGTAGACGCCCTTGTCGGCCGGGTCGTTCGTCGCGACGATCGTGCGCTCCTCCGAGCGCGCGGTGTCCTTGTAATAGCTGCGTGAGTAGTACACGCCCTCGCCCGCGGGGACGATCTCGCCGGCGTCCAGGGCCTCCTGGACCAGCCGCGCATCGTCGGCGGCGCCGACGACCTCGATGTTGGCCGGGCCGGTGATCGCGGCCCAGTAGCGCACGTACTCGCGCACCCTCTCGTTCTTCAGCCCCGCGCCCTCGAGAACGGCGTCAACATCGATCACGAACCCGGTCCTCCAACCAGCTCAAGTTCCCGCTCTGCGAAACTATCGATCCTTCATCTTGACAGGCATGCGCGTCCGAGTGGAGGGAGAGATCCACCACACTGGTGCCGCCACAGCCGCAAGGGCCGGGCTTTGTGGGGCCGCGCGCAGGAAAATCAAGCTTTCTCGCCAGTCTAGGGGTCTGCGCGGCTGGCCTTGGCTCCCGGCCCGCGGATGTGGAGTGTCCTGCCGGAAGACAACAGTAAAGTTAGTGTGACCAAACGTTGTCAGGGCCGGGTCAGGTCCACCGGGTGGCGCATTGCGAGGTGTCGTGATGGGTGTGACTGCCGTCTGCGAGGCTGTCGCGGCGCGAGTCGCCGCGGGCGGGGAGAATGCGGGCGGGGACAAGGAGCCGGCGGACGCGGCCGGCGGCGGCCCGGTGGCGGGGATCATCGACCGGCTGCGTAAGGTCTTCGGTTCCGACGCGCGCTCGGTGGACGCGCTGGAGCAGGCGCGGCGCCTGGGCAGCCCGGCGGCAGTGGCCGACCTCGCCGCCGCGCTCGCCTGGTACGCGGGCCGCGACCGGCAGTTCGCGGCGGAACTGGCGCAATGGGCCGCCAAGACCGCTCCGGTGAGCGTAGCCCAGCAGGTGTTCGCCGCCCGCGACGCCTACGTCGCGGGCGGCAACCAGACGGTCGTGAACTACCGCAGCACCGACGAGTGAGCCTGGAAACCGAACCCGGCCACCCGGGCGCGCCCGTCCCCCCGGCGCTGCACGCGAGCCGGAATGTCATCAGCGCTCAGGGCGACCAGACGGTCATCAACTTCGAGCGCGTCGACGGCCCTGTCACCCAGGTCATCGGCCAGCTGCCGCGCCCGGTCACCGGCATCCGCTCGCACGCGGCCGAGGTCGCCGGCCTCAGCGGCCTGCGCCGCAACCTGACCGGCGCCTTCCTCACGTACGTACCGCCCCCCGGGAACGCCCCGACGCACCCCGACCGGCTGCTTGAGCGTCTCACCGGGCCGGGCGGCAAGGACGGCGTGCTGCTGGTCGGTGTGGCCGGCGTCGGGAAGACCCGCACCTGTTTCGAGGTCGGCACCCGGGCGGAGGCGGCCGGCTGGTCGGTGCTGCACGTGGTGCCAGGGGAGCCGCACGTCACGACCGATCAGCTCAAGGACGCCATCGCCACCGCGGGCGCGCGCGTGCTGGTGATCATCGACTACCTCAACGAGTGCCAGGGACTCGACCTGCTCGCACTCCGCACGCAGGTCCTGCCCGACGCGCGGGCCGCCGGCAAGCAGGTCGCCGTCCTTGCTTCGGCGCGGCCGGGCTGGCACGAGTTGGCCGCCACCGACGCCAGCCCGCTGCTGGCCACGCTGCCGCTGCTGAACGACCCCTCGCACAGCGCGCAGATCCAGGAACAGATCATCTCTTCGCTCGCGCCCAGCGCACAGGCGGTGCTCGGGATGGCGACGCTGCGCGAACTGTGCGGCCTGCGACCGGTGATCGCCCTGCTTATCGCCCTGGAGGCCGAGGAACAGGCAGCACGCGGCCTGCTCGACCCCACGTTGTCCGGCATCCGTCCCGAGGAACTGATCGGCTGGCTCGGGCGCAGGCTGGCGGAGGACGGCCTGACCCCGCCGCGACCTCGTGACCTGTTCCACGACGACGAACCCGATCCGATCCTGCAGTCCATGACCGCGATGCTCACCGCCTGCCCCCAGGCACAGGCTCCCGTCACCGACGTCGGCGCGGCGGTGCTCGCGGCCGCGGCCGGGCGGGACGGCGTAGCCCTCGACACCGACGATGCCAGGCACTACCTGGCGATCCTGCAGACCATGGGCTGGGTGGTCACCCTCCCTGACGGCAGCCTCGCCGCGGTGCATGACATCGTGACCGACCAGTTCCTTGAGCGGGTACTGCTCCGCCCGGTCAGCTGGCGAGTCAGGTCTGGCGTCGCGGAACGCGTTCTCGCCGCGTCCCTCGGCCGGGCCCGGACGCTCGGCCGGTATGCGGTCAACCTCACCCGGGTGGTCAGGGACTTGGACCTGGCGGACCGCGGCGAGCAGTTGCGCGGGTTCTGCGAGCAGTGGCTGACCAGGCAGTCTGGCACGGCGGGCCAGACACTCCGCTCCTACGCGGACGAGGGAGCGTATGCTCTCGGCGCGATCTTGGACAGTCCGTTCTGGTCTACCGTCGCCTTTGAGTACTGGCAGAGCGTGGTGGCTCCGTGGCTGTCGCGCTTCGGCGAGACGATCTTCGCGCGGCATGTTCTCTACCGAGGGCTGCGTGCGGTTCAGGCGCCACAGGCTGTCGGCCTGGTGACAGAGGCACTGCAGTGGCTGCGCATCCATGAGGTAGCCCCCGAGGCGTCGTTCGTCATCTCACCGCTGCTGAGATGCCACGACCTAGCCGACGAGCAGGCCCCGGCCGCGATCCGCCACGCATTCGGCTGGCTAGCCGCTCATGGCGCCGAGTTGCAAGCGGAGTTCGTCCTGAAAGCGCTGCTCGAACGGGACGACCTGGACAGCGAGCAGGCCCAGGCCGCGATCGGCCACGCGCTCGGCTGGCTGGCCGCTCATGGCGCCGAGTTGCAGGCGGAGTTCGTCCTGTACGCGCTGCTCGAACGGGGCGACCTGGACAGCGAGCAGGCCCAGGCCGCTATCCGGCACGGGCTCGGCTGGCTGACGGACCATGTGGCACTCCAGGAAGCCAGCTTCGTCGTCGGGCCGCTGCTGAGACGCCAGGACCTGGCCGCCGAGCAGGCCCCGGTCGTGATCGGGCACGCGCTCGGCTGGCTGGCCGCTTACGGCACCTCGCTCCAAGCGCAGTTCGTCCTGTACGCGCTGCTCGAACGGCGTGACCTGGACGGTGACCAGGCCCCGGCCGCGATCGGCCACGCATTCGACTGGCTGCGCCGTCATGCGGCGACCCACGACGCCAGGTTCGTCATTCCGCCGCTGCTGTCCCGCCAGGACCTCGCTCACGAGCAGGCAGCAGCCGCGGTCGCGCACGCGTTCGACTATCTCCTCGCCCAGGGCACCACGCATCAGGCGGACTACACCCTGAAGGCGCTGTTCCAGCGCGATGACCTGAACGGTCAGCAGGCCCCGGCCGCCATCGCGCACGCATTCGGCTGGCTGGCCAGCCATGGCGCCGCGCCCCAGGCGGAATTCGTCCTGAGGGCGCTGCTCGAGCGCGACGACCTGGACAGCGAACTGGCCGGCGCCGCGATCGGCCACGCGTTCGGCTGGCTACGCCAGCACGCGGCGACCCAGACCGCCGGGTTCGTCATCTCACCGCTGCTGAACCGCCAGGACCTCGCGGCCGAGCAGGCCGCCGCCGCGGTCGCGCACGCGTTCGACTATCTCCTCGCCCAGGGCATCGGGCCGCAGGCGGACTTCGTCCTGAAGGCGCTGCTGTATCGCGCTGACCTGAACAGCGAGCAGGCCTGCGCCGCTGTGCGGTACGCCCTCGACTGGCTGGCCAGCCAGGGCACCGCGCCCCAAGTGGACTTCGTCCTGAGAGCACTGCTCGAGCGCCATGACCTGAACGGTGAGCAGGTCCAGGCCGCCCTTGCGCATGCGCTCGACTGGCTCGCCGCCCACGGCACCGCGACCCAGGCAGGTTTCGTCCTGAGAGCGCTGTTCCAGCGCGACGACTTGGACGCCGAGCAGATCGCCACCACGGTCCAGCAGGCACTGTCCTGGCTGGCCGCCCACGGCACGTCGCCCGACGCGGCGTTCGTCTTGGGATCTCTGCTCGGCCGGCAAGGCCTGGGCAGGGAGAGCGCCGAGGCCGCGGCGCGCTGCGGCGTCGATTGGCTGAGCCAGCATGACGTCGCGCTCGAGGCCGCGTACGTCATCCGCAGGCTGCTCGAGCGCAGCTTGCCTGACGACCTCACCGCCAGCACTGTCCAGCATGCTCGCAACTGGCTCGCCTGCTACGAGATGGCCCTGGACGCCGGGTTCGTCCTGCCGCCGCTAATCACACGGCTGGGGAAAGGGCAGCTTGACGAGGATCTGCGCCAGATGGCCGACCGGTGGATGACGGCGTACGCCGACGATGAGGGAGTCATCTTCATCGCCAAGGCACTGTCCAGGCATGCCCCGCTCACCGAGCAGGTCGCCGCCGCCGTCATCCATGCGGTGCTCGCCAATCCACGCAAGATGCTGGGGTTCCTCGGGCTCATTCCCGTCATCTTCGAAGCATGGGAGCGGCACATCCGGACGCTGCCGCCCGAGCCGGCGCTTACCGTGGCGTCCGAGATCGACAAGCTGATCGACCTGTGCGCACGCAGTGGCGAGTACCGGCTGGGCACGCCAGCGGCCAGACTCGACGACGTCCTGATGAACTGGCTGGACCGTCCCGAAGCACTCAATGACCAGTGCTCGAGCAACACCCACTACACCGCCCTGGTCACCAGGGCACTCGCGCTGATCTACTCCGGGCGGTACGCCCCCGCCGAGCGGGACGCGCTGCTTTCCCGGCTGCGCGGCTGGCTCGATCACTGGCGCTGCGCGCCCGCGCACCGGACGGAGGCGCTCGCGCAAATCAGCTGGGCGGAACGCTGGGCGGCCGGCGACCCCACCACGGAACCGCCGGGCTGGCACAGAAAGCCGGGCCCATTCGGGGAAGTTATCCCGGGTCGGGAGACTTGATGGAGGCGGAGACGGGAATCGAACCCGTGTACAGGGCTTTGCAGGCCCTTGCCTAAGCCACTCGGCCACTCCGCCGCAGGAGCGTGCTTCGCCGGCGGCCAACGTGCCGCATAGCCGCGCCTCCGAGCGGACGACGGGATTCGAACCCGCGACCCTCACCTTGGCAAGGTGATGCTCTACCAGCTGAGCCACGTCCGCACTGCCCGCCGGATCTCTCCGGCGTGCCCTAGGAACTGTAGCCGATCCTGGCGCACACGCAAACTCGGAACCAAGGGTTGGCGGAAAATCATTATCCCGAACGGACAGTTGCGACTCCCGCTACCCATCCCACCTGCGGGAATGTGGTTATCCACGACCCCAAGCCAAGACCGCGCATGAAAAAAGTTCGCG
>Ga0335073_10002095_pt1 | contig 27262 bp, 26 predicted proteins | sample Lox_Sample_22_FD_207093 | JGI IMG/M metagenome (GOLD analysis project Ga0335073, IMG submission 207093) | Soil microbial communities from Loxahatchee National Wildlife Refuge, Florida, United States - Lox_Sample_2.2 | ecosystem: Environmental > Terrestrial > Soil > Wetlands | place: USA...
GCGCGCCCGCCGCCGCCGCTCCGCCAATCAGCGTCGGCAGCACCCAGCTTCCCGAGGCGGTCGGCCGGGTCAGCGCGGCGGCGAGGCCGACCGCGGTGAACACCGCCAGGCCGGCCATGCCGTAGGCGAGCCTGCGCATGGCCAGCACCCCGATGACCGCTGCGAGGATCGCCAGAACCGCCAGGATGCCGCTGACCAGGACAACCTTGTCGTGCGAGCCGAAAGCGGAGATCGCGAAGGCCTTGACCGGGGGCGGGGTAAGCCCAATCGAGGATTCGCCGACGGCGACCACTGGTGAGGCGTCCGGCGCCACGAACCCGGCGACGAGCTGGCCGATGCCGAGAGCGACCGCGGCGGCCAGCAGCCCCGCGATCATGCCCCGGCCCACTCGCGCGATGTCCATATGGAGAGTCACACTATTAATTCGCCGGACAGCAGGGGGCGGATTGGTCGGCGGGGCGCCAAGCCGACGGGTGAGTGGCTACGAATCTAGGACGTGGGGAGTGTGACGGGAGGCCAGCACAGGCCGCAGGGCCGGCCGGGCGGGTTCACGCCTGGTGACGACGCCGGGCGCGCCGGCTTTCCGCAGCGGGCCGACAAGCTCGGCGACCTGCTGGTCCTGGTGGCGCGAGGCGACCCCGACGCGTACGCCGCGGTCTACGACCGCACGGCCGGCCAGGTGCTCGGCATCGTCGGGTCGGTGGTCCGCGACCCGGCCCAGTCCGAGGAGGTCGCCCAGGAGGTGCTGCTGGACGTCTGGCGGTCGGCTTCCCGGTTCGACCCGGAACTCGGCAGCGGGGCCGCCTGGGTGATGACGCTGGCGCACCGCCGGGCCGTGGACCGGGTGCGGTCCGAGCAGAAGGCGGCCGAACGCGAGCAGCGCGTTGCGACGGCTCAGATCGCCTACGACGAGGTGACCGAGGCGGTCGAGGCGCGGCTGGACCAGGAGCGGGTCCGGCGCTGCCTGGGCTCCCTTACCGAGCTGCAGCGGGAGTCGGTGACGCTCGCCTACTACGGCGGGTACACCTACCGCCAGGTGGCCGGGCTGCTCGGAGTCGCGGTGGGCACGGTGAAGACCCGGATGCGCGACGGGCTGATCAGGCTGCGCGACTGCCTGGGGGTGGACGGGTGACCGAGACGAGCGGGAGCGGCGCGTGAGGCGCCGAAGCGACCTGCACAGCCTGGCCGGTGCGTACGCGATGGACGCTGTGCCGCCGGCGGACCGAGACGCGTTCGAGCGCCACCTGGCCAGCTGTGAACCGTGCCGGCTCGAGGTGCGCGGGCTCAGGGAGGCTACGGCCGCGCTCGCGTCGGCCACCGCCGTGCAGCCGCCCGACGGGTTCCGGGAGGCGGTGCTGCGCGCCGCCGGGCAGACCAGGCAGCTCCCGCCCGCCACCGCCGCGCCGCCGGTGCCGTGGCGCGCACTGCGGCGGCAGGGGCGTGACCTGCCTGGCTGGCGGCCCCGGCTGGGTGTGGTGCTGGCCGGCGCCGTGGCCTGCGTGCTGGTCGCCGTGGCCGCCGTCGCCGGGATCTCCGCGTACGGCATGCACAGCAGGCTTGATCAGGACCAGGGTCACGACCACGCGGTCGCGATGGTGCTGGGTGCCCCGGACGCCACGATGATGAGCGCCCCGGTGACCACCGGGGGAACAGCGACCGTGGTCATGTCCCATCGCGAGCACGCGCTGGTGTTCACCGCCGCGGACCTGCGGGTGCTGCCGTCGTCGGAAAGCTACGAGCTGTGGCTGATGGAACCGGCCGGCAGCAAGCCGGCCGGAATGATCAGCATGTCAGGGAACGGGAAGATGGCCGGCCCGATGGTGGTGTCCGGCCTCTCGGCCGGTGACAGGGTCGGGGTGACAGTGGAGCCGGCAGGCGGCTCATCCCACCCGACGACGCCTCCGGTCGTGGTCATCGCCCTTAGCTCGTCCAGCTGACGCCGCGCCGCAACGTGCTGTAGCCAGGACAGAGGCTCAGCCCGCGTCGCCGTATCGCGCCCGGCCCGTGAAAGGTATCCGCCGCTCGGGACAAGGTAAGAGTGACGGGCTATTCGCACCAAGGGACGGCGACATGAGGGACCGGCTCGCGTGACGACCAGCTCCCCTCGCATGTGGCACGACGACGCACAGCAGGTCGAGCTGTCCCTGCGCGAGCCGGAGTGCTTCGGGGCGGTCTTCGACCGGTACTTCAGGGAGATACACGGGTACGTCGCGAGACGGCTCGGCCGCGACGCCGCGGATGACGTGGCTGCCGAGACGTTCTTGACGGCGTTCAGATCGCGGCGGCGGTTTGATGCCAGTCGCGGCACGGTGCGGGCGTGGCTGTACGGGATCGCGACCAATCACATGAGCACGTACCACCGCCAGGAGATGCGGGCATACCGCGGGCTGGCACGCGCTGGCAGCCAAGGTGTCGAGGAAGGGCACGCGGATCGCGTCGCCGAGCGGGTCGACGCGGGGGTGGTGGGTCGCGAGCTTGCAGGGGCGCTCGCGAAGCTTCCCCGCGGCGACCGGGAGGTGCTGCTGCTCATCGCGCTCGGCGGGCTCAGCCACGCGGATGTCGCGGTGGCGCTCGGTATTCCCTACGGGACGGTGGGTTCCCGTCTGAACCGGGTGCGCAAGAAGCTGCGCGGGCTCGCCAGCGTCGCGGGTGAAATCGAACGGGAGGACAGCGGCCGTGGATGAGCTGCAGCTGATACGAGACCTCTTCGGTGCGCCGCCGCCGCCAGACCCGGACGTGGCCGCCGCAGCGAAAGCGCGCATGTCTGCCGGAGGGCCGGCCGTCAGGCGTCGATTCGCCCGCGCCCCGCTGGCTGCCCGGCCCAAAGGCCTGCTGCTGCGGCTGGGCATTCCCGCTGTAGCCGCCGCAGCCGCGGCGGCCGTCGCCGCCGCTCTCCTGGTTCAGGGGGCACCTCCGGTCTCCCAGGAGGGCGGTGGCATCACCGTGTTCCAGTTGCCAGGTGCCGCTGCCATCGGCGGCCCGGCCGGCTCGGCCCGGGGAATCCTGCTTACGGCGGCAAGGATGGCAGCGAAGGCTGCGCAGGCAGCTCCGGAGCGCTACTACGTGACGCCGGGAACCGTCGGCAACGTTGTGCGGGTAGGCCCGCCGGGAGATCGTTATCTCGTCGTTGAGGTGGTCGGCACGCAGGACTGGGCGGCGACGAACCCGCGTGACGGCAGCCCGCAACTGTCGCAGGCCCGTTACGTGCAGGTGGCCTCGCCCGCCGACAGGGCCGCGTGGCGCCGGGATGGCTCGCCTCGGGTGTGGAAGCACGTCGGCCAGGAAACAAGCCTGGCTGATCCGGTCGCGGCCACCGATGGGTGGCTGCGGCCGCTGAGCGCGGCTCCCGGGAAGCTAGCCGCGGGCAGCGCGGTGTACGGCGCACAGCCGTTCATCGTGGGCAACAGATTCCTCTCCCTGCGCGAGTTGCTGGCCCTGCCGGCCGATCCGGGGAAGCTCAGGGCGCTCCTGCTTGCGGGCTGGTCGGCTGATGGCAGCGTGGGCACCGCGACTTCCGATCTCTTCCAGATGGTCCCCTCGGTCCTCGAGATGCCGGTGACGCCGGCGGTCCGGTCCGCGCTGTACAAGCTGCTGGCCAGCCTGCCCGGGGTGCAGAGCATCGGCCCCGTCACCGACGTCGCCGGTCAGCAAGGCGTGGCAGTCGCCTACACCGCGAGGTATTCGGGTTGCGGCCGGCAGATCAACCCAACGTCGTCGGCCAATCCAGCCCCGCTGTTTCCCTCCTGCGCGGTCCAGCAGGTCCTGATCATCGGTCCTGATAACGGGATGCCGCTCGCGGAGGAACTCCGCTACACGCGGCTGCCAGCCGGCCAGCACTGGTCGGCACCGGACGGGCTGTTCTCCTACGAGATCTTCGGCACCCCCTACTGGACCAACCACGATCGCCCGTTGCCCTGACATGGGTGAGGCCCGAGACCGTCGGGCTCATGGCCGATGGCTCACACCGACTGCACAAGCAGTCAGCAGGCAGACTAAGTTGGGGAGGCGTGAAAGCATCTCCCGAGGCGCAGCTGCGGCTGCTTGAGCTTGCCGACCTGGACGCCGAGCTGACGAGGCTCGAGAATCGCCGCCGGGGGCTCCCCGAGCACGCGGAACTCGACGAGCTCGAGCAGCGTGATGCGCGTCTGCGCGACACCGTCGCCTCTCTCGAGGCCGAGCAGGGCGACCTCAAGCGCGCGCTGGGCAAGGCGGAGGCCGACGTCGATCAGGTCCGCGCCCGAATCGACCGGGACCGTCAGCGGCTCGACGCCGGGCAGGTCGCGTCCCCCCGCGAGCTGGAGAACCTGCAGTCGGAGATCGTCTCACTCACCCGCAGGCAGTCCGACCTCGAGGAAATCGTGCTCGATGTCATGGAGCGCCAGGAGGTCGCCCAGGGCAGCCGCGAGGCCGCCGCGGCCGAGCGCGAGGAGATCGCGGCCACCCGCGACGTGGTCACGGCCCGGCGGGACGCAGCCCTGGCCGAGATCGCCGAGCAAGCCGGCAAGGCGGGCGACCGCCGGGCGGCCGTGGCCAGCGAGGAGCCGCAGGACCTGCTGGACCTGTACGGGCGGATGCGGCAGCAGCACGCGGGCGTTGGCGCCGCCGCCCTGCGCGCGGGCAGGTGCGAGGGCTGCCACCTCTCGCTGAACATGGTGGACCTGAGGGCCATCCGGGACGCCGACCCTGACGAGGTGCTGCGCTGCGAGGAGTGTCGCCGGATCCTGGTCCGCACCCCCGAGTCCGGGTTGTGAGTCGCAAGCTCGTCATCGAGGCCGACGGCGGGTCGCGAGGCAATCCTGGCCCGGCCGGCTACGGCGCCCTGGTGCGTGACCCGGCGACCGGCGAGGTGCTCGCCGAGATGTGCGACAGCCTGGGAACCACCACCAACAACGTGGCCGAGTACTCGGGCCTGGTGGCCGGGCTACGCGCCGCAGCGGACCTCGTCCCCGGCGCCGACATCGAGGTGCGGATGGATTCCAAGCTGGTCGTCGAGCAGATGTCGGGGCGCTGGAAGATCAAGGACCCGAACCTCCGCTCGCTGGCCCGATCGGCGCAGGATGAGGCCGGGCGGCTCGGGCGGGTTTCCTACGTGTGGGTGCCGAGGGCCCGCAACGCCGACGCCGACCGGCTGGCCAACCAGGCTATGGACGCCGCGGCTGGCATTGGCGGGCCCATCGCCGATGAGGCAGCCGGTACGGCGAAGTCTGCCGGGTCACCGCCGGTCACGGGATGGCGGCCTGCGGACGCACGCGCGACCACCACGCTGCTGCTGCGGCACGGCGAGACCCCGCTGTCCACCGAACGGCGATTCGCCGGGCGCGGCGACATCCCGCTGACCGAGGAGGGCCTGCGCCAGGCGGCCGCGGCAGCGGGCCGGCTGGCCGCCCGCGGCGGCGTCGATGTGATCGTGACCTCACCGCTGCGGCGGGCCCGGCAGACCGCCGAGGCGGTCGCACAGGCCACCGGAGCGCCGCTGCTGGCCGACGACGGCCTCGTCGAGACCGACTTCGGCAAGTGGGAGGGCATGACGATCAGGGAGGCGTCGCAGCGGTGGCCGAACGAGGTGTCGGAGTGGATGAGCAGCGTGGACGTGGCACCCCCGGGCGGGGAGAGCTTCGCCGACGTCATCAGCCGCGTCAACGCCGCGCTAGACCGCCTGCTCGCCGAGCACCAGTTCCGCACGCTCGTGCTGGTCAGCCACGTCTCACCGATCAAGATCGCGGCCTGCCGGGCGATGCTCGCCCCGCCCGCGACACTGTTCCGGATCCAGCTCGACGTCGCGTCGCTGTGCGAGATCGCCTGGTTCCCCGATGGCCCCGCCGTGGTCCGGTCGCTCAACGACACCGCACACCTGGGCCGTGCCGGGCGTTAGCGCCTATCCTTGAGGCAGCAGCGGGCGAGCTGGCCGGGCGGCCGCGGCGTGGCCTGGACACCAGGCGGCGTCGAGGAAGGTCCGGGCTCCACAGGGCAGGGTGGTCGGTAACGCCGACCCGGGGTGACCCGCGGGAAAGTGCCACAGAAAACAGACCGCCCCCGGACTCGTCCGGGGGTAAGGGTGAAACGGTGGTGTAAGAGACCACCAGCGCCCGGAGTGATCCGGGCGGCTCGGTAAACCCCACCCGGAGCAAGGTCAAGAGGGAGGCGTGCAGACGCCTCCTGCGCGAGCGTTTGAGGGCGGCCCGCCCGATGCTCGCGGGTAGACCGCACGAGGCTGTCGGCAACGGCAGTCCCAGATGGATGGCCGCCGGCCCGCGCAAGCGGGTGCACAGAACCCGGCCTACAGGCCAGCTCGCCCGCTGCCCGGCCTGCTGACCTGGGGTTCAGCGAATATCAAGATCGCTCGGGGCATATCGGGGCACATACGGAGTGGAGGCGAACGCCTTGCCGAGCGCAGAACCCGGCTGCTGGCCTCAGGTACAGGATGCCCGTACAGGTCCACAGTCGTCGTGATTGACCTGTGACCGGGCCACCGCGAAACCTCTGAGAGGGGGACGCCCCCGGCAAGGGCGGTGCTGGCGAACGTATGGCGAAGATCATGAAAGGTGGTATCGCCTGGCAGCCCGGCGACTGCCAGCGCGGGCTTTCCAGACCTTCCGGTTGTAGTGATCGCGGCGTAGCAAGCCGCCTCGCCCGGTCCGGCACAAGGCGCCAAGTCCGGGGACCTGCTCCCGGGTCCCTTCCAGAAGCCTGCCAGCATGGGCCCGAATGCTCGGGAGTATCTGGCCGGGCAGCACGATCCTGTTAGTGTCATACGGCGGTCCGGCCGCCGACCTGGTCCAGCCAGTCGAAGATCACCTTCAGACCCAGGCCCGCGTTGCCGGCCTGGCAGTGGTTCGATGCTTGCTCGGCTTCGGTGAAGACCCGGGCAGTGACCGATCGGGCGGCGGTCAGCGTCAGCAACTGGTCGGGGAGCATGTGGAATGGGATGGCGATATCTGTGGTGCCTGCCATCAGCAAGACATCCTGAGTGACCTGGGCGGAGATGTCGTTGGTCTCGTATTCGCGCCAGGCCCTGATCAGGTCGGCCGGGGTAGCCACGCCCATCACCCGCGCGCCCTGACGGACGACCCAGTCCGTCAGCAGGTCCGTCTTGGCGGCTTCCGTGAAGGCCGCGTTTACCACTGGCGCGGGAATCTGGCCGGAGTTTGCCATGATGGCGTCGAGGCCCGCTGACGCGAGATTCCTGGTCATCGCCCCGTAGAAGTCGGTGCAGATGTCCCAGGTGATTGCGCGGGCGATCCGGGGCTCGCGCGCGGTCGCGCGGATCACCAGGCAGCCGCCCAGGGAGAATCCCAGGAGGGTGACGCCGGACAGGCCGAAGTAGTCCAGGATGGCGGCGACCGGCAGGTGCCAGTCCGGGGTCATCGGCATGCCCGCGTCCAGCACCGTGCCCTGACCGGGGCCGTTGAATACCACGGTGTCCAGCCCCGCGTCGCGGAGGGCCAGAGTGGCGGGCAGCCATTCCTCGATATAGCTGTCATAGCCGCCGAAGACGACGATCGCCCCGCGCGGCTGCTCGTGGGTCAGGCGGTAGGCCGACAGCTGCCCCTGCCGATAGGGGACCAGGTGGTGGTCATCGGGAGTGATGCCGTTGCCCGGCAGCACGTTGTCCATGAAACGCTGCAAGGCCGGCTTCTGCCGCGGGTCGTCCGGTGTGAGGAAGAAGTGCGCCATCCGGGCGTAGTAGGCGGCGGGCAGGAGGCGGCCGCTGGCCAGCGCCTTGTCGCTGAGCTCCAGCATCACCTTGATCCAGTCCGCGAAGCTGGCGATGCGGGGTGCTGCCGCCCGCAGTTCCTCCAGCATCTGCTGCTCGCCCACCCACCCCCAGAACCGGTTCATCTGGAAGTTGAGCACGGGGTTCGGGTGGAACGGGTAATACCCGACCGGGAACCGGCTGATGATCTCCTGGTCACTGGCTGACATCCCAAGGACCCTGTTGAGAACCACGTGTTCGTCAAGCGCGATCTTTCCCATGACGTTCCTTCTCGGTTGCGGCACTCCAGCGTGCTTTCCCGAGAGCAGCATCTGCGGACGGTGGGTGACCGAGCATCACGCGATCTGGGTGAGATGCAGGCACGTTGAACTACCGTGTCTGGCCAGGTGGTAAACCAGCGCAGCCGTGAGATCATCGTCGCTGTGGATCCTGCTGCGAGGTCGGACTCCACGGTCGCGGGCGAGGCAGGCCGTGGCGGGATGGGGTGGTGGCGCGGCCGGGGCTGCTGGGCCGGCTGGGGAGCCCGCCGTGCGCACCATGTCTCAAGGAGCAGCCGTGGCGATAACCGCAACTCTCGATCTGCAGCTCAAGGCCGACTCCCTCGAAACGGCACACAAAATCCTGCACGCGACGCTCACTGACACCCGCGCGTCCCTGGCTGCCGGGGTGTCGCAGTCTTGGTCGACAGCGACGACCCGGCACACGTGGTCCTCTATGAGACCTGGGAATCGATCGAGCAGGACCGGGCCTACCGTGCGTGGCGGGCCAGTCCCGACGGTACCTCGGATCTAGGCTCGATCCTGGCTGCTGCACCCAAGCTCACTCTGTTCACCGTCGCCGAAGGCGTCTTAGCGACGCCCAGGGATCACATGGCGAGGGTTACTCGAGCAGATCGAGGTCGCGCACGCAGAAGCCGTGGTGCTCTCACTCCTCGTTCAACACCACGTGCACGCACTCGAGCACCGACGTGCCCCTGGCGTACAGCGGCCAGCCTGGGCCCGCCGGCACTGGCGCGGGCGCCAGCAGCTCATCGGGCGTAACGGCCGACAGCCAACGCTCTAGCTCCGCGCCTTGCTCGCCGCGCACGGCCAGCATCTCATCGAGGCTCGGCTTCTCAAGACACTCGCTGAAGGCGGCCCTGGCAGCGTCGAGCCGAGCAAGAAGTGGCTCATGACACAGCTACTCAGAATCCGCACGGAACTGGGCGACACTTCTGAGGTTCCCCCGTAGGCCGGACACCCGCGGTGTGGGATCACCCGGCGGGGCCTGGGGGCTCCTGACGGCGATAGCCGCGGGTTCTGGCGCATCGGCATCAGCAGGTCAGCGAGCGCATCGGCTAACGGATTTGCTAACGAGACAGCCCGAGACGGGGGAGACGGCCAGGGGCGCCCACAACAGCCAGTGAGAGAACCGCCGGGCAAGGGAGACGCGGTCTGACACCTGAGACACTGAAGACGCGCGTCGTGCTGCTCATAACCCAGCGAGCACAGCTCATGGTACGGGGGCACATCGCTATGAGATCTACCCGAAATCGTCGAAAGACACTGAGATCTCAGTATGCAGGTCGAGGCGTAGATTCGTACATCTGCTCTGGTTAGAGCCACGTCAGCACAAGACCCGGCCCACAGGCCAGCTCGCCGGGTGCCTCATCCTCTGAGCTGCTCTTCAGCGACTTTCAAGATCGGCAGGGGCAGCAAAATGCGTGGCCGGCGAAGAGGCTGCGGAATTACCCTCAGATCCTGGGCACTGAGGGAGTCTGAGATGGACCGGCTTGGGCTGGGCGAGATCGAACGCGAGATCGACGCTGAGGCCAGAGAGCGTTTCCCGGGCGGCGCGGTGCGGCAGGTGGTGCTGCTGCAATACGGTGACGACCCGGAGATCGAGCCGGGAGACCTGTGGGTCCGGGTGGTGCTCACCGCAGAGGGGCCTGGCGACTACGAGCGGTCGGTGCAGGCGTTCCAGCGTGACCACGGGGCTGCGATGGAGGAGTTCGCTGGCCACCTGGCCCGGAAACTCCGCGAGATCAGGCTGGTCGAGTTCACCCCGCAGAAGACCGTCGACCGCGAAGGCCATGGCCCCCGGTGCCACCTGGTGGTCTCGGAAAGGCTTGCCGACGCGCGGGCGTGGGAACTCGGGGAATCTACCCAGGTGGACATGCACACCACGCTGGGCCGGTCTGGCCTGGAAACCCTCGACACGCTGATCATGGCAGGCATCGCGGACACCCGCGCGGACGCGATCCGCTGGGCGCTGGCCCGCATCCGCGAGCGGCCAGCATATGCAAGGCTCGGCGAGCGGATCCAGGAGATCGACCGGCTCAGGAACGAGTTCTGAGACAAGGCCGCCTCTTAGGCCAGCCCGGCTCGCCGCACAACGTCGTTTACAGCTTCGATGATGACCTCGGCGGCATCATGATGCACGTAGTGGCTGGCGCCCTCGGCCACGACGTGCACGCTGTTGTCCGACAGCGCGGCCAGCTCGTCCTGCATCCGCTGCCAGCCGGGGGTCTGATTCTTGCCGGCGGTGATCACCGTCAGCGGAAGCGATCCCAGCGGCGGAGGGGAGCCGGAGAGTCTGGACATCAGCAGCATTTCGCTGACCACGGCCCGGCGCTCACGGCTGGACAGCATGCCGGCCCGGTACGCGGCCGCATGCTCGGGCACCGCCTCGCTGGCGGTGTCCTCATCGAGTTCCTTCAGCAGCCCAAACGCGGCACGCAGCCGCCGGACACCCAGGATGTAGCACTGCCACTTCAGCGCGCTCTTGTAGTAGTCGGAGCGGCCGAAGGGCCAGCCGTCCACGCCCCCGCGGTTGGCCTGGTTCTCGTGGCTGGAATCGACCAGGACCATCCCGGCGACCGCGTCCGGGTAGCGCACCGCGAATCGCCGGGCGTAGATCCCGCCCATCGAATGAGCGAGCAGCACATACGGCGGGTCTATCCGCGCCGCGTCCAGCAGCCCGCGGATCTCCTGGGCCTGGTCGTCGCAGGTTCGCCGTCCCCGGCCCGGCGGATCGCTCCACCCGATGCCTGCCCGGTCGTACACCACCACCCGCATCGCGGCCGCCAGGTCCCTCTGGAATCGTTCCCAGGACAACACGCCGCCGCCCAGCGCGGGCACGATCAGAACCGTCGGCGGCCCTTTGCCGGCCTCCAGTAAGTGCACCATGCGGCCGTTGACGCTGACCAGGCGTCCCGGCGGAACGAACCGCCGGCGATCCAGCGCCGCCGCGGCTTCCTGGTAGACCAAGCTCGCCAGTGCAGCAGCACCGCCGACCGCGGCGCCGGTGATCATGGTGGAGCGCAGCCGCCCGCGAATGCCTGCTATCACACGGTTTACGTTACCGATGCGAGCGCCGGTTAACTCGCCCGCTGCCTAAGCGGTCTCTGCGGCCAGGCAGGGATCGAGTCCCGCCCGCTGCAAGCGGGTGCGCGCTTCGTGCCGGGCAAGGATCTGCTCGGGGTCGCCGTCGAGGGATCGGTGCTTCGCATCGACTGCGCGCTGCCATAGGCCGGCGGCCCAGAATGCCGCGTGGTCTTGAGCGGTCCAGCGGCAGCCGCGGGCTTCCTGGTAAGCAGCGAGGAAGGCAGCGCTGTCCTCGCTGCTGGCCAGCTGCCCAGCGGAGTAAATGCCGATAAAGCTGACCGCTGCGAATCCGGCAATCGCCGGTTCGGGCTGGCAGATGACGCTGTCCCAGTCGTGCACGGCGATTAGTTCCGTGCCCTTCCAGCGCAGGTTCTCGGGGTGCCAGTCGCCGTGCCCGATGACCGGGTCGCTGGCGTGGCGGTGCAGCAGGCCGCGGACGGCCGCGGCGACACGGTCCAGCCACTGCGGTTCGGGGTAGGCGTTCAGGTCAACATCGCGCTCCTCGAGGCTTGGCCACAGCCCGGGCCCGGTGTGATCCCAGCCAACCCACGACGGGGACGGGGTCAGGCTCGGCACCGATCCGGGACCCGGCGCCAGCTCGACCAGGTGGGCCAGCGCCGCCGCTGACACCTCGGCCAATCCGTCTTGCGGCGGCTCATCCACGTCCGAGACCAGCACCTCAGCGGAGGCTGCGAAGCCGTTCAGCGGCTGCAGGTCCACCAGCGGCTCCGGGCACGGAAAGCCGGCCTTGAACAATGCCCGGTGCACGACCGCGCATCCGGCAAGCCGCGGGATGCTCGGCCGCATCTTGACGACCACCTCCCGGCCGTCGCTCAGGCGAAGCCCTGTCACGGTCGACAGGTTGCCGGTCTCGAACAGTTCCGCCGCAGGTGGCGCGCCCAGCCAGCGCGTGCACCATTCGGCGAGCGAATCCATACCCGCGGATGGGCGTCGGGTCTCGGGCACCAGCCCATCTTGCCGAAAAGCGGCAACTCCCGAAACCGGACCGGGCGGCCAGGCGTCCAAGCTCACGTGGAGAAGGTTTGCCGGGTTGCCGCTGGCGTCGCTGCCTGCGTAATCCTGGCTGGCTGCAGCGGCCGGCCCGCCGGTGGCCAGACGGTGACCGGCACGCTCGTGCGCGTCGGCGGCCCCGCGGGTAAGTCAGGTCCGCCACCGCCGCTGCCCCTTCCCGGGACGATCGTCGCCCGCGACGCGGCGGGCCAGCAATTTACGGCCACGGCAGGCAATGACGGCCGGTTTGAGCTGTCGCTGCCGCCCGGCACGTACCGGCTGACTGGTCACAGCCCCCAGGTCTGGGTCAATAACAAGGAGATGCTGTGCACGGCCCAGGCGGCTATACATGTGACGCAGCGCCAGGCGCTGCGGAAGATCTGGGTAATTTGCTCGATCAGCTAAAGATGCCGAGCCTTTAGGCGGCGGCCGGCTATCCCTACCATGGAGGCACGACCAGGGAGGGAATGATGGTCTGGCTCAGCGGGCCGCGGAAAGGCCGACTCAGGAATCAGCCTGACTTGATTCGGCAGCGGGGCATCTATCTGCATGACGCTCCTCCCGGCTATCGTCCGCCCAGACTGCCCCAGAAGTTCGTGCAGCGGCAGCTGCGCAAGGATTACATCCTCATGCGCGTCGCCACCGTGGTCCTGGCACTCCTGGCGGTGGCGTTCTTGGTGATCATCGGCGTGATGATCGCCACATACACCTAGGGGCTTCGTCGGCTCACGGCGATCCTCGTGTTATTGCCGCTTCGAGGGTGCGACGGTGACGGACCATCCACGCTGCCGAGCGGGCGCGCCAGGCCATCGCCCATGGCGCGATGGGGTGCGCGGTTGTCTCAGGGGTGATGCCCGCGTCGTCGGCTTCCCAGGCCGTGTCGCAGACCGCAAACTCGATGAGACGAGTGACGAAGCCGCGCCGCTGGCGGGCGGTCAGGCCGTAGGCGTCGACGATCGCTGCGAGCTGGCGGGCCCGGTCGGCCAGCGGCGGCAGGTGCTCCCGCTCGGCGACGATGTCGTCGTGCAGCTTGGCATTGAGCCAGCACAACTGGGCCAGCTCAACAACAGGATCCACCGGCCCGGCGGTCTCCCAGTCGATGAACGCGACGGGCAGGCCGTCCCGGGCGACGATGTTCCACGGAGCCACGTCGCAGTGACTGATGATCTTGACCGCGTCGCCAAGGTCGCGGCCGTGCCAGGGAAACCACACCGCATCAGGCGGCGGGCGGAACGACGCCGTGGCCCGGTGCAGGTCACGCAGCAGGCTGCCGACTGCCGTGGCGCCTTCCAGGCTCCACGGGCCGGGCTGGGTGAACTCGCCGTCGATGAACGTCAGCGTCTCCCGGCCGTCGTCGCTCAGGCCAGAGCCGACAAGGCGGGGCGACGCGGGAAAGCCCACGTCTTCGAGGTGGCGCAGCAGGGCGTGCACCGCTGGCGTCCACGGTCCGGTGTTGCGGAGCACCACGTCGCCACGGCGGTGGACGGTGGACCGGCCGCCGCCTTCCAGGGCGACCGGGTCGCTGGGGGAGGTCACGTCCTCAGCATCTCGGGCAGACGGGCTCTAGACGCGGGGATCGGCGAGCGTGGCGACGTAGGCGGCGAAGCGGTCCAGGCTCGTCTGGAATCCGGCCTGTCCCTGGGGGGTGGCGAACATCGCCGGCACGTTGGTCTGGTGCGTGACGACCTCCGTGGTGCCGTCGCCGAGGTCGTTGAACGTGATCGTGGTGGTCATGCCGCCCTCGACGCCGGGCTCCTGCCACACGAGCCGCTCCGGCGGCCGTACCTCGACGTAGACGGCGCGCATCGTGTACTCGCTGCCGTCGCCGTCGCTGACCATGGTGGTCTCGAACACGCCCCCGGGCCGCAGGTCAACGGTGATGCCGCCGGCGGGGGTGGTGGTGCCCGCCGGTCCCCAGAAACGCGCGAGGTGCTCCGGCTGGGTCATGCAGTCGAAGAGCAGCTCCCTCGCTGCGCGGTGGACGCGCCGGTAGGTGAACTCGCCGGGCTCAGCGGGCGGGGCGGGCGGGATCAACTAACTGTCTCCTTCCCGGGAGCGCAGCTCGGACAGATGCTGGTCGAGGCGGTCGTAGCGGTCCCGCCACATCTGCTGGTGACGGCTTATCCACTCGGCGGCTGGATCGAACCTGCCGGGCTCGAGCCGGCACGGCCGGGACTGGGCCGCGCGGGCCCGGGAGATCAGCCCGGCCCGCTCCAGCACCTTCAGGTGCTTGGAGATCGCCTGCTGGGTGAGCGCGAACGGCTCGGCCAGCTGGGTGACCGTGGCCTCTCCGTCGGCCAGCCGGGTCAGGATCGCCCGCCGCGTCGGGTCGGCCAGGGCGGCGAACGTGAGGCTGAGATCGTCCTGCGCCGTGGCCGTGGTCACCGGGCGGCGTCCCTCAGCCGCTGCGCGCCCGGGCCGGTGACCGCGTCGTGGGCCAGCGACCGCCGGGCCAGCAGGAGCAGCAAGTCCCGACTCGGCCCGGTTGCCTGTGCGCCGCTGCCCGATGACCAGTCGAGATCAATGGCGCGAAGCTCGATGCCGCCGGTGTCGACGCCGAACGCGTTCTGGCCGCCCTGGCCCGCGGCCAGGCCGAGCACGGTGGCCATGGCCTGGTCGGGGACCGGGTACGTGATCGACAGCGGCCAGGTGATGTCGAGGCCGTGGATGAGGTCGTGGCTCATCGCGCCCTGCTGCCCGCCGCCGGGCGGGGCCCACGGGTTGGCGATGTTGTCCCGGAGCACGCCGACGAGCTCGGCCTGCGGCAGCTCGCTGTCCCGCGCCGCAACGGCGTCAGAGAACGTGGTGAAGTCGCCGCGCGCCTCGGCCATGCCCCGCCCGAACTCTTCCTCGGTGATCCGGAACGGCATCGTCAGGTGCGCCACCACGTGCGCGGTCGTCCAGCCCGCGCACAGGGATGGCGACCGCCACTGCTCGGCGCTCAGCCCTCCGAGGACGTCGGCGAGCTCCCGGCGCTCGGCGCTGATCAGGTCCATCATCGCGGCATTCCCCCCTCGGAAACTCAAGAGTTGTACAACTAGTTAGTTGTATATAGGGTCCGCTGCCGCGCTGTCAACCCGTGGAAGATCACGTCGCCCCGAGCGATTTGATCATGATCAGGCAGGGGTTTCCCGGCCAGAGGCCGTGGATCTCCTCGAGCGGCCGGAACCCGACGCCGGTGTAGAACTGCCTCGTTTTCGCGTAGCCAGCGTCGGGGCGGGCCGGCCCCTGGGTCTTGACCTGGAGAAACTCGACCCCGTCGGCGGCCAGGTCGGCCTCGAGCGCGGTCACGAGGGCCCGGCCGGCCCCGCGCCGGTGCCACGCCGGATCCACGGCCATGAGGTAGATCTCGGCCGAGGCCGGGAAGTGCCGCGCGGCGAGCAGCGCCCCGGCGGGCTCGGCAGCCTGCCCGTCACCCGGACCTGGCCACGCCAGGTACGCGGGCCGGGTCCGGGCGTCGGTGATGTACTCACGAACCGAGGACTCGATGCCGAACCAGCCCGGCAGCAGCCGCAGCAGCCGCTCGACCGCGCCGGGAGCAGGCTCGCCCGAGGTCACCCGCCAGGCCACGTGGTCCGTGTGATCGCCAAGGGGCACCATCGCACGCTAGCCCCGGCGGACGCCCGGGTGCACCGGGTTTTCCGCGGGGCTGCCGCTCTGCAAGTACGCCCGTGACACTGTGCGGATCCGGTACGCCTGGCGGGGTACCCACGCCGCACAGATGGCTCAGGGCTCGTCGGTGTGCTTGGATTCGCCGCGAGCCGCCTTCATGATCCGCTCGGCCTGGCTGATCATCTGCTCGGCCCGCTCCCGCGCCAGGTCGAAACGCTGGCGGAACGTATCGACCCGGTCCTGCAGCCGGTCGCCGAGGTACTCGAAGCGGTTCCAGTCCGGGCCCGGACCGTGGCCGTGATGCTCCCCGGCGGCCCGCTCCCAGTTCCAGTTGTCGCGGTGCCAGTCCTCCGGGCCGTCCTCATCGTCGAAGCCCTCGTGGCCCTCGTGGCCCTCGTGGCCCTCGTGGCCCTCGTCGCCAGAGTCGCCGGAGTCTTCGGCCAGTTCGTCGGCGTGCTCCTGCGCCTGGTCGGCCGCCTCTTCCGCGTGTTCGGCGAGTTCCTGCTCCCGCTCGGCCCGTTCCTGCGCCAGGCCCGCGGCTTCCTGGGACCGGTCGCGGGCCAGCGCCGCCTCGTCGGCGCGCTGCTGCGCCCGCCGGAACTCCTCCTCGTCCGCCGGGCTGTGGGTGAGCTCGGCGGCTTGCTCGGCCAGATCCGCGGCCGCCTGGGCGAGCTCGGCCGCCTCGTCGGCCTGCTCGGCCCGTTCCTGGGCGAGATCCGCCCGTTCCTGCGCCTCGTCGGCACGCCGCTGCGCCGCCTCGGCGAGGTCGGCCAGCCGGGCGGCTTCCTCCTGGGCCTTGAACTCGCCGACGCTGATGCCCGCTTCCTCGGCCACCATGGCGTACCAGCGGTCGTCACGGGGCGTCGCGTTACGGCCCGTCTCCGGGGGTTCCGGTGGCCCTGATGGCGCCTGCCCGGCCTCAACCACGTGCCGGGCGACGCTGTACGGCTCGCCGGTCTCGGTCATGCGCTGACGGACGGCGGTCTTCTGTGCCTTGTTCTGGGTCATGGCTCATCGCTTCCCGGCGGGTCCGCCCGCGACTGCCCGCCAAAGGTGAATGGCATGACTGGGTGATGCACACGAGTCGTAGACCCTTGTCCTCGTTGCCGCCATCGGCGCGGGCCGGTCGCTGGCTCGGAAGCGGGCAGGTTGTGCGCTGCCACATGCAGCGTATCCGCGGGCATCGGGCCCGGCAAGGAGGCCAGCACCCCGCGCACGAGGGGGCCTGCTCCCCAGCTCGCGCCGGCAGCGTGCGAGTCAGGAGGGCAGCCTGGCGGGCAGGGCACGGGAACGCAGCGCGCGCACCACAACGTCGCGGGTCTCGGTCAGCACCCGCGCCAGACCCGGGTCGCGGGGGGTGGCGAGGAACGCGTCGATCCGGCCGAGCATGTCCGATGACGCGGCCGGGTACGGGAACAGAAGCCGGCCGAGCACCACGCGGATGTGCTCGCCGCGGGTCGCCCAGATCGCGGGCAGCGCCTCGAAGTAGCGCTCGGCGTACGGGGCGAGCAGGTCGGCGTGCTCGGCCTGGATGAAGCCGCGGGAGCACTCGACGGCACCCAGCGCCCCGAGTTCCCCGCTCTCGGCGAGCAGGTGCCACGCGGCGGCCTTGTGCGCCGCGTCCGGTATGGCGGCGCGGCACGCCGCGGCGTGCCGCGTCCCGGCGTCCGTGGGATCTCTCCGCAGCTCCGCGTGGATCTCCGCGTCGCCGGCCCGGCCGGTAACGGCGAGCCGGCGCAGGATTGCCCAGCGGAGCTCGGCGTCCACCGCCAGGCCGGGCACGTCGGCACCGCGGTCCAGCAGCCCGGCGAGCAGGTCAAGCTGGTCCGGTGTGGCGGCGGTCCAGCTGAGCAGCTGGGCCCAGGCAAGCTGGTGATCGCTGCCCGGCTCGGCGGCCTGCAGCAGCCGCGTCCCGGCGGCGGCCAGCTCGGCCTTGCCCTCGGGCACCCAGGCCGGGTCGCCGGCCAGCGTCATGACCTGGTCGGTCACCGAGTGCAGCGCCTGGAGCACCGCGACCGACCGCTCGCGACCCATGCCGTTCGCCAGCATCCGCACGAACGCAGGCAGCGGCAGCTCGGCCTCACGCAGCATGTCGATGGCCGCGCCCCAGCACACCGCCCGGGCCAGCGGGTCGCCGAGAGTGCCAATCGCCTCGGTCAGGGTGCGCAGCGACCGCGCATCGAACCGGACGACCGCGTAGTCGAGGTCCCCGTCGTTCAGCAGCACCAGGTCCGGCCGCGCGACCCCGGCGAGCTCGGGCAGCTCGGTGCGTGCGCCCGCGACGGCGATCTCCACGCGCCGCGTCAGCTCCAGGGTGCCGCCGGCGCGCGAGTACAGGCCGACGGCGAGGTGATGCGGCCGCAGCGTCGGGTGCTCCGCCGGTGCCTGCTGCAGCACGGCAAACGAGGTGAACGCGCCGTCGGCGCCGACCTCGAACTCTGGCCGCAGCGTGTTCGGGCCCGCGGTCTGCAGCCACGCCCGCGACCAGCTGGCCAGGCTCGCCCCCGCGCTCTGCTCCAGCGCGGCCAGCAGGTCGGCGAGCGTGGCGTTGCCCCAGGCGTGCCCGGCCAGGTAGGTGCGGATCCCGTCCTCGAACGCGGGCCGGCCGAGGAAGGCGAGCAGCTGCCGGAGCACCGAGGCGCCCTTTGCGTAGCTGATGCCGTCGAAGTTCGCCACGGCCTGGGTGAGCGTGGGCACGTCGGCCGCGACCGGGTGCGTCGACGGCAGGCGGTCCTGCATGTAGCCCCATGTCTTGCGGCCCGCGCAGAACGTGGTCCAGGCGTCGGCGAACCGGGTCGCCTCGGCGCTGGCCAGGGTTCCGCAGAACTCGGCGAACGACTCGTTCAGCCACAGGTCGTCCCACCACTTCATCGTCACCAGGTTGCCGAACCACATGTGTGCCATCTCGTGCAGGATCACCATGGCCCGCAGCTCGTGCAGCGCGCTGGTGACCCGGGACCGGAACAGCAGCTCGTCCGAGATGACCACGCAGCCGACGTTCTCGGTGGCACCGACGCTGTAGTCGGGCACGAACACCTGGTCGTACTTGGCGAACGGGAAGTCGCCCCGAAACAGCCCGGTATAGAAGTCCAGGCCCTGCCGGGTGATCGCGAAGATCTCGTCGGCGTCCAGGTGACCGGCGAGCGACGCCCGGCAGGCCAGGCCGAGCGGGACCATCTGGCCCCGCGGTGTGGTGTGCGACGCCTGCACCAGGCGGTACTCGCCCGCGGCCACGGCGCTGAGGTAGGTCGAGATCGGCGGCGTCGGCGGGAAATGCCACACGCTGCGTGCCCCGCCCTCATCCGGCACCGGCTCCGCTGCGGGCTGGTTGGACAGCACGGTCCAGCGCGCCGGGGCGGTGACGTGGAACGTGAACGAGGCCTTCAGGTCCGGCTGCTCAAAGTTGGCGTAGACCCGGCGGGCGTAGGCGGGCTCGAACTTCGTGTACGTGTAGACCTTGCCGTCGGCCGGGTCTACCGCCCGGTGCAGGCCCGTGCCGTCGCCCGAGTAGCGGCAGTCGGCGGCTACCCGCAGCACGTTCTCCGCGGCGAGCGCCGTGAGGGTGATCCGCCCATCCCCGCGCGCCGCCGCGGCCACGTCGACCGCAGCACCGTTCAGCGTGATCTCGTGGACGCTGTCCGCGATCAGGTCGACGTAGCTGGCCGCGCCCGGCTCGCGGCAGCCGAACCGGATCACGCTGACCGATCCGAACACCTCGTTTCCCCTGGTCAGGTCCAGCCAGATGTCGTATGAATCCACGCGGAGCAGGCGGGCGCGCTGGCTGGTCTCGGCACGGGTGATCTCGGCGATCGGCATCGTTGGCGCGTCCTGTCGGTCCGGCGGGTCTCGGGCCGCAAACAGGCTAAGCCATCTGGCGCCGCGCCGGCCGCGCGGCGGGCCGCGTTCCGGGTGCCGGCGGCGTGTGCGGAAAACCTGGCCAGCCGGCATCTAAGGGGCTAACCTCCCCTACCGGGAGGGACTGGATTGCCACAGCCTGTGCTGACCGAGCCGCTGCGCCGGTGGGACCCGGAGCAGATCGGCGGCTACACCCTGATCGGCCGGCTCGGCGCCGGCGCGATGGGGCAGGTCTACCTCGGCCTCTCGGCCGCGGGCCGGCTGGTCGCCGTCAAGACGATCAAAATCGAGCTCGCAGAGGAGCCGGATTTCCGCACCCGCTTCGCCCAGGAGGTGGCCGCGGCGCGCCGGGTCAGCGGCGCCTTCACCGCCGCCGTGGTGGCGGCCGATCCCGAGGCCGACATGCCGTGGCTGGCCACGGCGTACGTTCCGGCGCCGTCGCTGAGCACGCTGGTGCGGGCCTGCGGGCCGCTGCCGGTACCGGCGGTCCGGTGGCTGGGGGCCGGCTGCGCCGAGGCGCTGGAATCAATCCACGGAACCGGGTTAGTCCACCGCGACCTCAAGCCCTCCAACGTGCTGGTCTCCCCGGACGGGCCGCGGGTCATCGACTTCGGGGTGGCCAGGGCTGCGGAGCGGATCCAGCTCACGGTGACCCGCGGCGCCGTGGGCACGCCCGCGTACATGGCGCCGGAGCAGGCCAGGGACACGCGCCAGGCGACGGTGGCGAGCGACGTGTTCTCGCTGGGCGCGACGATGCTGTTCGCCGCGACCGGGCACGCGCCGTACCAGGGCGAGACCGTCATGGACTTGCTGGTGCGGCTCGCGACCGAGCCGCCGGACCTGACCGGCCTGCCGGCGGAACTTGCCGACATCGTCCGGCCGTGCCTCGAGCGCGACCCGCGCAAGCGCCCCACCTCCGCGGCCGTGCTCGCCCACCTGGCGCCCGACATCAGCCCCTCCGATCCCGGGCAGAGCCTCGGATCGTCGGCGCTGCCCGGCCCGGCGCTGGCGCTGATCGCGGAATACCGCCGCGATCCCCAGCCGCGGGCCCGCGGCAGCGGGGGCGACGGCCCCGGTTCGGACCCGGGGTCCGCTTCCGGTTCCGGGGACGACGCGACGTTCGGCTCACAGCCCCCGCTGAGCGCGCCCGGCCGTGCGCCGGCCCCGTCCAGCAGGCACCGGCCACCGTCTCGACGGGCCAGAACGCGACGCCGGCGGGTCTACCTGGCCATCTGGACAACCGCCGCCGCCGCGGTCCTGCTCGGCGCCGGTACGGCGATCGGGCTCACGGTCGGGGGCAGCGACCAGCAGCCGCTGCCCCCGCCGCCGGTCAACACGATTCTGGTTCCGGCCTCGCAGGCGTCGCTGTCGGCGCAGCAGGCCGGGCGGCCGCAGATCGCGCTCTACCAGGGGTTCGGTGACAGCCATACGGTGTTCGTGCTGCACGGCGAGGGCTGGAAGCCCGGCCAGCCGGTGACCGTGTCGCTGTCGGGGCGCGTCTCTCCGGCGCATCCGATCGTGGACGAGGCCGGGACGTTCAGCTACGCGATCAACCAGGACCACGAATTCTTCCGCGGCGGCCTGCCGGCCGGCATCTACCAGGTCGTGGTCACCGCGCCCGGCGGCGCCCGGGCCACGGCGAGCTTCACCGTGCACGCCGGGCTGCCGCCCGGTCAGCCCCCGGCCGGCGGGCCCGCTGTCACATCACCTGGGTCCACCACAGGTCCTCCTGGCGGGAACACCAAGCCGGGTCACCGAGCCGCGAAAGGTCACTGGCGGCAATGATCCCGGTGTCGATGAGCGCCCCGACCGCCACCTCATCGGACAGCCGGATGCCCGGGCGCACCAGGCCCCGTTCGACGATCTTGCGGCGCAGCACCTTGATGTGCTCCCCAACCCGCGCCGACAGCCGGTCGCGGAACGCCGGGTCGCTGTCGAAGCACTCGATCTCGTGGTGGGCGTCGGTGACCTCGAGCGCCGCCCGCGCGATCTCCGGCGTCCGGGGGAGCGGCATGCTGCGCGCCGGGTCGATCAGCCACGGACGGCACCACATCAGCGCGACGAGGAAGATCTTGGTGTTCGGGTCGAGGTACAGCGGGAGCAGGGTCGCGTCGCCGCCTGCGGGCGGCGGGTCGCCATCATCGTCATCGGCCGCGGCGGTGACGGCGACCACCAGGCGCAGTGGCTGTCCTTCCTCGAGCATCGCACGGGAACCGATCAGCGCCGTTCCCTCGCGCACGAACCACCCCGCCGACGGCTCACCGGGCGTGTCCATGCGGGGCAGCCGGACCCGGTACCCGTGGCCCTCGGCGTACAGCGCGTGCGTGTAGCTGAGGTTGGCCACCCAGGCACCACGCGCTGCCGCGCTGATCGCGCCCGCCCGGCGGGAGAGCCCGCGGCCGGCCGGGATCACCAGGTCCGCGTCGGGGCCGCGGCCGAACACAAGACGGCTGCCGTCGGGAATCGCGATCACGCGTCCTGCCGGGGTGGTGACGTGCGCGGTCACCGGAGCCGAATCGAGCGCCATCACCGTCCTGCCCGCGGGGTGTCCTGCACGTCAGCGTGGTCCGCGCCGTCCGAAGGCGCCGTCGCCTGAAAGCCGCGTGCGGTAGCGGGCATTCTAGGTCCGCTGTTGGCCAGCACGCATCCCGGAGTTCGGGGATGGCGGCGCGCGACGGAACGAGGTTGGCTTTCCCTAACCGGGGCGGGGCGGGCAATGCGCTTGGGGGAGACCGCCTGCACCTGCGGTCGACCAAGGGAGCTGCGCGACGAGCCACTCTCGGCGCGTAGGGGTCAGGGGGGGACCTGTCGGTCTGGCGTTGTCCGCCTCGCCCCGGCCATGTGCGCATACGCGCTCCTGAGCGGGGGGAATTAGCGGCTATTTCATCGGCTTGGGGCCATTGTTCTCCAGGTAGAACGGCTCCCAGTGTGTAAATCGCTGGCGGGCGTGGAATAGGACTCCCGTAATTGATCTAGACGGGGGGAAGATCAGTGCCTGCACGAACCACGGCCCGTACGGCCGCCCGCCGCAAGCCGGCGAGCGCCCGCACTCGGTCGACGAGCGGCAGTGCGCCGAAGCGCACCGCGAGCCGTCCGAAGAAGAGGGCCACCACCAGGACGACCGTGACCAGGGCCAAGCGCACGACGGCCAGCAAGACCACACCGTCGGCGCAGGTTGCGGCCCGGACAGTGTCGTCCGCGGCCACCAAGGTCACGTCGGCCGCCACCAAGATGACGGCCGCGGCCACCAAGGCCACGTCCTCCGCTAAGACGATGTCCACCGCCATGCAGGCGATGAACACCGCCACGAAGGCCATGACCACCGCAGCGAAGTCGCTGACGGCGGCCGCGAAGACGATGTCGACCGCCAAGGCCACGCCTGCGGCGGCGCGGAAGTCCAGCGCGACCAAGTCACGCTCCTCGGCGAGGCCGACCGGCACCGCCAAGGCCAGGACCGCGGCCAAGGCCCGGACCACCGCCAAGGCCCGGACCCGGACCACCGCTGCCCGGACCACCGCCAAGGCGAGGCGCACCGCAAAGCCGGCAAGCACGACCGCCAGGTCGTCTGCGGCGAAGTCCGCCAGCACGACCCGGTCGACGAGGACCGCCAAGCCGGCGACCGCGTCTCGGCCGAAGACCACTGCCACCCGGTCCAAGACCGCGGCCAAGCGCTCGACGGTGAGGGCGCACGCCAGCACCTCCACCGCCAGGCCGAAGCCGAACGGCAATGGAAAGGCCAAGGCGGCCCGCTCGAAGGTGAGCACCGTGCGGCGGCAGTCTGCGCCGAACCTCAGGGTCGCTTCGCCGTCGCGTAGCTCCAGCGAGGATCAGTACGGCGGTCTGCTGGCGGGGCTCATCCGCTAACAGGCACCACGTAGCGCCCCGGGGACCATGCTCGGCTCCCGGGGCGCTTCCATGCGCCGTTACCGCGCGGCCAGCACCTCTGCGATTTTCGCCGCTGCGCCCGGTGGGTCCTCGGCATCGTGCAGCACCTCGCCCCACGACCAGCGGTAGTACCAGCACAGGCGCCCATGGTCATCGGTACCCGGGGTGCAGTCGATGCTCTCGGCCAGCATCGAGGCGCCGGGTACGGCCACGTGCAGGGCGGCCGGGTAGCTGGTTTTCACCGTGGCATGGAAGCCAACGGTGTCGAGCGCCGTCGCGAGCCGGTGCAAGTGGTAACTGCGTACATGGTCATGCGTGCCGTCCTGCATCTCACCTGCCTTGCGGGGTCGGCACATTGTCGGTGCGGGCAGGCCCACCTTGTCAAGCCCACCCGCGGGGCGGAAGGTCAGCGTTCGGCCGCTCCGTACTCTGGGTAACCGCCGTATCCATCGCTCCCGTACGGGTCATCTGGTGCATATCCCGCCGGGTTGTCCTGTATGGCCGGATAGCCGTTGGCCGGGTATCCCGCCTGGCTGTGCTGTCCGTAGCCGTTCTGGTAGTCGGGTTGCTGCGGGCCGGCCTGGTCCGGCTGGTGCCAGTAGCCATTACCGTTCTGCCCCGTGCCGGGTGCCGGGGGCGCCGGGTACGGCATCCCGCTGCCATTGACGGGGGTGGCGGCGTAGCCGTTGTAGCCCGAAGCGGGGGCCTGCTGGCTGTCGGGCGTCACGTAGCTGCCGTAAGGGTTGCCCGACGCCGGGGTAACCGGCCCGTGGGCGGGCTGCGCGGCAGGGACGGCCGATCCGTTCGCGGCCGGCGCGGGGTAGGGGTTCCGGCTGGGCAGAGGGTCAGTCCGGTAGCCGCCGGCGTTGCTGCGGCCGTCGCCGGCGGGATACTGCGGCGCCGAGTGCTGCCCGGAGCGCTGTGGGGCCGGGGGCTGCGGTGCCGGCGCCGTGGGGTACTGGGCGGTCGGGTACTGGGCTTCCGGATACGGGGCCGTGGGGTACTGAGGCGCCGAATACTGCGCCCCCGGGTATTGCGCGGCGGGCGGGTCGTAGCTCGGGCGCTGCGGCGCGGCGGCCGGGTACGGCGCCGGGGCGCGCGAGCCGCCCGGCGGTGTGTCGGACTTGCGGTTGCGGTACGACCTGCTGTCGGAGGCCTGGACCGCCGGGAAGGACGGGCTCGTCAGCGGGTCGTCGTCGAGAGGAACCGGCCGCTGCCTTCGGGCGGGCGGCGCCTGCGCCGCGGGCGGGGCGACGGGCGGGGCCGCGGCGGCGGGCGGGGCCGCGGGCATGTCACGTGGCCGCGGCCGCCGGGCGGACGGGACGTCGCGGATCGCCGGCATCGGAAGGCTGGCCGGGCCGATATCCAGGTAGCGGCCGGGCTCCCGGCCGGGGGCGTCGAGGAAACGCTGGCCACGATCGCTGGCCGGGGGGGCAGGCAGCGGGCGGCCGTTCTGACCTCGGTCGCCGTTCTGGCTGGCCGCCGGCCGGCGGTGGTGCTTGCTGCCCCGGTCGCCGTTCGAGGCCGCCGCGGAGCGCCGACGGTCCTGGAGCTGGTCAGTGGGCACCGGCGCAGGGGCAAGGTCCGTTCTGCCCCCGGCGACCGTCAGCTCGGCGTCGTCGGCCAGAGGTCCTCGCACCGGAAGCCCGGTGACGGGATCCCGCCGTGGAGCCCCTCCGGGTACCGGGCTGCGCACCGCCATCGTCTCGGGCTCAAGGTCCTGGGCGGGCACTGGGTCGGCACTGCCCCGGTGCGCGGCAGGGCGCGACGGCGTCGGCTTCGGGCCGGAGGTCATCGGCTTCTGCGACGCCAGCTCGGCCCAGTAGTCGACGTCGGAGAGCTGCTCCCACTCGCTGCTGTCCCATTCCGAGCTGTCGCCGGAACGCCGGCGGGTGCGGGCGGGCGCGGGGGCGTCCGGGTCGTGCTGCGTGCCGTTGTCGGGGCGGCGGCGCTTCTGCGGCCCGGACACCGCAGGCCCACTGCGGCGGTCGTCGTAGGGCCGCCCGTCACGCTGATCAAAGCCCCGGCCATCTCCCGGGTCGGGGGCGCGCCGGCTGCCGCGCCCCGCTGGCTGCTCGCGGCGGTCGTCATAGCCGCGGCCCGGGCCGGCCGAGCGGGGAACGTTGCCCTGGCGGGCGGCGGCGGAACGGCCCGCTGCGGGGCCCGCGGCGGGCCGGGCACCCCGGTCAGTGCGTGCTGGCTGACGGCCTGCTGATTCACGGCGGCGATAGCCCAGATCGCGATCGTCCTCGCCGCCGCGCGTTCTGCGCCCGCCATCCCGCTGATCGGCGAACTCATCGGGATCCTCGGTTCGCATGTTCCGCACTGCGACAATGACAACAACGAGGATTACCACGACAACGACTGCCAGGACGAGAACGAGCTTAGTCATCGCACCATCCAACTGGCATGGCCTCATAGAGTGGCGCAAGCGAGACGCACGCGACCATCAACGTGGGTCTTTCCCCTTTTCGCGAGCACCCAGGGATCAGCAGGGATCTACAAGGATGTATTTGTGACTGTCACTTGAACTGTGATTCTGTCGGACCGCTATCGCCCTTGTCATGCGTTTCGAGAAGTTTACCCAGGCATGTCCACACACAGTACTCATATGATTACGGATTGACAGCAACCTGCAACCTGCCCCGCGCGATTACGTGCTGCGCAATGGCCGACCATGCCGCCGTGAGGCCGGCTCCTCCCTCCAGGTGCAGCGGTGCGTTCAGAGCGTAAATGGTGAACCGGTACTTGTGGCCGTGCGCCGGGCAGGGCGGGCTATAGCCTACGGTGCCCTTGCTGTTGTGCGCCACCTGTGCGCCGGGAGGGAGCCTGCCCGCCTGGATATCCCGTGTTGCCGGGCTGATGTTGAACACGATCCAGTAAATGTAGGGGGTAATGGGTGCCCCCGCGTCGTCCATGACCAGCGCCAATGTCTTGGTGCCCGCCGGAGCCCCCGACCAGTCGAGGGGTGGCGTCTCACCCGCGCCATAACAGGTGTACTGGTGCGGGATTGGCACGCCCTGGCCGAACTCGGGGCTGGTGATGCTCATGCCCTGGGGATTGTCCTGTTGCAGCGCCGCGGGGCCGCTGAGCAGGCCGCATCCACTGAGCATGGTCGCAGCCGCGATCACCGCCGCGGCCCGCAGGCCTGCGCGGCCAGGCACGCGATCACACCAGCCCAAGCACGCTCACCTTGTCCTGTCGCCCAATTCGCCTCGGTCGGCGATCCTACGCTGCCCGGGCCCGCCCGTGCCCGCACAGGGGAGAATGGGCCGGGACGTGGGCCGTGGCTGCCCGGGATATCCCGGCGGAAACGGGGGAAGCGAAGACAACCCGTGACCTGCACCTCTGGGTCCTTGTCGACAAGGGGAAATCTATTTATCGACAAAGCGCTTCTGGCGCACGACCCGCTTTTGCGCATGTGCCGTGCCCGCTGATCAGCGATGGGGGTCAGCCGGGGCTACACCGCCCGGTCAGTCGGGCTGACGCGAGCTGCCGAACATGATCTCGTCCCAGGAAGGAACCGACGCACGGCGGGACCGGCCGCCCGCGGCCTTGCGTGCCGGGCGCTCCCGCGCGGAGCGCTCCCGTGCCTGATCACCGCGCTCGTCGGCGGCTGCGGCCGGTTCTGGCTCGGCGGTCCTGCGCTCGGTCTCCACTTCCCTGGACCCCTGGCCGCCGGCCGCGGGCCGGCCAGGCTGGGCGGGCGGTCCCGGCACGGCAGCCGGGACCGCTGGGATCGCGGCTGCCCGCTGCTCGCCGTGATGCGCCGCGAACCCGCCGAGCCGCGGCGCGATGGGAGTCACCGTCGCCGTCGCCG
>Ga0335073_10002096_pt1 | contig 27254 bp, 21 predicted proteins | sample Lox_Sample_22_FD_207093 | JGI IMG/M metagenome (GOLD analysis project Ga0335073, IMG submission 207093) | Soil microbial communities from Loxahatchee National Wildlife Refuge, Florida, United States - Lox_Sample_2.2 | ecosystem: Environmental > Terrestrial > Soil > Wetlands | place: USA...
ATGCCGCAGGATTCCACGCCGTCGTTTCTGGACACAGGCACATTCCGGAGCAAGAGACGAAAGATGGCGTGCTCTACTTCAACCCCGGAAGCGCCGGCCCGCGGCGCTTCAAGCTGCCGGTTTCTGGGGGATTCCTGATCGTGAAGCAGGGCAGCGTTCGCGCCCAGATAGTCAAACTTGATGTTTAGCTAACGCCGCCGTCCCGGTGGTCGTCGCCAAGGCATCCTGCTTTCGCATCGTGGGCCAGATGCGCCGCTCGACAGGCGGCAAGACGCTGACGCTATTCACGCTAGAATCAGGTTGACTCCATGAGCCTGCAATTCAGGATCGACGCGCGCGCAGGTGCGGCGCGCAGGGGGCGGTTGCTCACGCCTCACGGTGAGGTTGAGACGCCCGTCTTCATGCCGGTGGGAACCGCTGCTTCAGTCAAGGGCATGTCCCAGGATCTTCTGGAAGAACTGGGTGTTCAAATTCTCCTCGGCAACACCTATCACCTTTATCTTCGTCCCGGAGTCGAGACGGTGCGCAAGCTGGGCGGACTGCACAGCTTCATGTCGTGGCCACGCGCCATTCTCACCGACTCTGGCGGATTTCAGGTGTTCAGCCTGAATGATCTCCGAAAAGTTACCGAAGAAGGGGTGACGTTTCGGTCCCACCTGGATGGTTCTGCGCATTTATTCACTCCTGAAGCCGCCATGCAGGCGCAGATTGGCCTGGGCGCCGACATCATTATGGCGTTCGACGAATGTACGGAATACCCCGCGGACCGCGAGCGCACCAAGGCTTCAATGGAACTGACGCTGCGCTGGGCCGAGCGCAGCAGAAGGTATTTTGAAGAACACAAGCAGGAAGTGGCGTGGAATCGGGCTTCCGGCTTCGGGCTTCCGGCTTCTGACGCGTCTTTTGAACAGACACAATCCCTGTTCGGCATCGTTCAGGGCGGGATGGATGGCGCATTAAGAAAAGAGTCCGCCGAGCGGACCATCGAGATCGGATTTCCCGGCTACGCGATTGGCGGCCTCAGCGTGGGCGAGCCGCGGGCGCTAACCCGCGAGATTATCGAATCCACCCTGGAGCATCTTCCTGCCGATAAGCCCCGCTATCTGATGGGAGTGGGTACACCCGAAGAAATTGTCGAATATGCCAGGCTCGGCATCGACATGATGGATTGTGTTCTGCCCACCCGGGCAGCTCGCCACGGGCTGCTGTTTACCTCGGAAGGCCGGATTTCGATCAAGCAGGCGCGCTATTCGCAGGATCGGGGTCCGCTCGACCCGGATTGCTCCTGCCGCGCGTGCCGGCGCTATTCGCGGGCCTACCTGCGGCATCTTTATGCTTCGAATGAGATGCTGGCGCAAATGCTCAACACCCTCCACAATCTGAGTTTCTACCTTGACACTATGCGAAGGGTGCGGCATTCTATTTCACTTGGGGAGAGTCGCGTTTTCTAACCAGTGTCTGGTCGCGACCGAAAGCGTGACCCTAGATCGTGGCGGCCTCCCTGGATTCAAGCCCGAGTAGTCAGGATTTCCGGCCGGAATCGATCAGAGACTCCCGTGGTGAAATAATAGTGCCAGGCGGCGCTTCCAGGCGCGGGCAGGTCTTGCCGGGTCGTTCGCTTAAGTCTGACAAACATGCAACTGGCAATGGCGATACAAACAAGTGGGGGAATGGGATGGTTGAGCATTGCCCCGTTGATTTTCATTTTTGCAATTTTTTACTTTCTTTTAATTCTCCCGCAGCAGCGCCGGCAGAAAAAATGGCAGACAATGCTGGATGCGCTCAAGACGGGGGACAAGGTGGTCACCAGCGGCGGACTGCGGGGAACGATCGTGGCTCTCAGAGACGATTCAATTCAGCTGCGCGTGCCGCCGGATAACCTGCGCCTGGAAGTGACCAAAGCGTCCGTCGTGCAGGTTACGACCCCGGAGGAAGAGGTAAAGACCAAGTAATTGCGGCTACGGCCGGAGATTTTTTGGGTGTGAGCATTGGGTCATGAATAAAAATCTTACCTGGAAGCTGATACTGATCGTCACCACCTTGGTGGTCTTTCTGTTTGGAATCTTTGGGGTTCCGAAGAGTTTCTCGGGACAGGGATTGCTCGCCGCCCTCACCGATCACATCCATCTGGGGCTCGACCTGAAGGGCGGGACCCACTTGATCCTGCAGGTACAGGTCAATGACGCAGTCAATGTGGATTCCGATAACGCCATTGAGACGCTTAAGGAGCAGCTCAATAAGCGCAAGATTGCTTTTGCCGATATCAGCAAGCCCGATCCGCAGAATAATCCCGACCGCATCGTGTTGAAGGGTGTGCCCGCAAGCGCCCGCCAGGATCTGCTCGATATCGTCAATCAGCGACTGCCGGAGTATGACGTGACCTCGGGAGCGGACAATGTCTGGACCGTCACCATGAAGCCGCAGATGCTGGCCGATCTCAAGAACAAGGCGGTCACCCAGGCGATTGAAACCATACGCAACCGCATCGACGCGCTGGGAGTGAGCGAGCCGACCATCCAGGAGCACGGGCTGGGGCAGTACCAGATCCTGGTGCAGTTGCCTGGTGTGGACGATCCCGCGCGGGTGAAGAGCATCATGCAGTCCACGGCCATGCTCGAGATCAAGCAGGCGATGGGCGGCCCTTACCCGAGTGAGCAGGCCGCTCTGCAGGACAAAGGCGGGGTCCTGCCGCCGGATGCCATTTTGCTGCCCGGAACCGCTGCGGCCAGCGGCAGTGAGGGCGAATCCTGGTATCTGGTTTCCCGCGTTTCTGCTGTAAGTGGCAAGGATCTTCGCAGCGCCGATCCCAGCACCGACCAAAATGGCCAGCCCGACGTGCGCTTCACCCTTACCGGCGAGGGCGGCCAGCGCTTTTTCAATTTCACCTCTGCCCATGTGGGCGACTCTCTGGCCGTGGTTCTGGATAACAAGGTGCAAGAGGTCGCAACCATCAAAGAGCCGATCCGCGACACCGGCGAAATCAGCGGCGGTCGCATGAGCCTGCAACAGTCCAAGGATCTGGCGATGATCCTGCGGTCTGGCGCCTTGCCTGCCGGGATCAAATATCTGGAAGAGCGCACAGTAGGGCCGTCGTTGGGCACGGATTCCATCCGCGCTGGAGTGCGCGCCGCCATTGCCGGCATGCTGGCCGTGCTGATTTTCATGCTCGTGTACTACCGGGCGGCCGGCATCAACGCCGATGTTGCGCTGCTGCTTAACCTGGTCATTCTGCTGGGATTCATGGGTTATTTCCAGGCGGTGCTGACCTTGCCTGGAATCGCCGGAGTGATTCTGACCGTCGGCATGGGGGTTGACTCTAACGTCCTGATTTTCGAGCGTATCCGGGAAGAGTTGCGTAATGGCAAGACGCCGCCATCAGCGGTGGATCAAGGTTTCAGTCATGCCTGGATCACGATTGTGGATACCCACGTCACGACGATCGTCTCGGCCGCGATTCTGTTTCTATTCGGCACCGGGCCGGTCAAGGGTTTTGCGGTCACGCTCACCTTCGGTCTGCTGGCCAACCTGTTCACGGCGGTGTTCGTTTCCCGCGTGATCTTTGACTGGGTTTTGAGCCGGAAAGAACGCGGCGAGGCGCTGAGCATTTAAATAAAACCGGTTTATAGGTTTCAAAAGCTTCAAGGTCTCAAAGCAGTGGCATATGGCGTTGAAAACCTTGAAACCCTGAGACCTCTGAAACCTTGAAACTTGGAGTTTCATCTTGGAGTTTTTTCATAATCCCAACATCGATTTTCTAGGCAAGAAGTGGTACTTTCTCGCTTTCTCGCTGGTCTTTAGCGTCGCCGGGGTGTACTCCATGCTGTTTTGGCACCACATCCCATACGGCGTGGATTTCCGCGGCGGCACGCTGGTTTATGTGAAGTTTTCGCACCCTCCCGTCGACAAGGAAATCCGGGCCGCCATGGACCACGCGGGTTTGCATGATGCCAAGATTCAGCGCTTTGGGCAGGTTTCCAATAACGAGGTGCTCATCGATCTCGATGTTCAGGAAACCAGCGAACAGGCGCTCGACCGGGGCAAAACCAGAATCATTCAGGCTCTGGAGACCAATGCCCCCCCCGGCAAGCAGGACTTGAACAACGCCAGCTTCCTGACGGTTAAGAACTACCTGGTCGACAAGGACCCGATGCATCTGGGCAGCGATGCCGATCAGAAGTATTCGGCGCAGGCCCAGGCCATCGTTGACTACCGGGACAAGGTGCAGGAAGGCGTGCTGAGTTCTCTGGATCAGTTGAAGAACGCTCCCGGCGTGGATCCGGCAGCTGCGGCTTCACTGCCGGACGGTTTTTTTCTCTCCGATTTTGGCGTGCGGAACGTGGAGATCGTCGGTCCCCAGGTGGGCGCCCAGTTACGCCGGCAAGCCCTGCTGGCCACGGTTTATTCGCTGGCCGGGATGCTGGTTTACCTGGGGTTCCGCTTCGAGTGGATCTATGGCATCGCGGCTGTCGTGACGGTGTTCCACGATACCCTCATCACCGTCGGATTTTTCTCCTTGACAAAAACCGACATCTCTTTGACTGTAATTGCCGCCATTCTGACGTTGATCGGTTACTCCAATAACGACACGATCGTGGTATTTGACCGGATTCGTGAAAACATTAAACTCATGCGGCGCGAGAAACTGTCGGATATTGTCAACCGGAGCATCAACCAGACCCTGAGCAGAACCATCTTGACAGCGGGCCTAACCTTCCTTACCGTACTCGCACTCTATTTGTTCGGGGGCGAGGTGCTGCATGGATTCAGCCTCGCGTTGGTAATTGGCATTTTGATTGGAACCTATTCGTCCATCGCGATTGCTGCACCAATTCTCGTGGCTTATCAGGACTGGCGCGTGCAGCGCACGAAGAAGCCTGCTGCCGTAGCCGGTCGAGCCAGGTGACGGGCGATTGCAGCAAGTGTTGCCAGGCTTTGAGCCGGATGTAATTCATCTTGAGATTGGCCCTTGTTTGCAGATGGTTAGGAATAATGGTCGACGCCAGCTGAGCTTCGTGGAGAGCTGTCTGGCGATGCAGCACAGTCTGGGAGCAAAGGGGATGCCGTTGGTGTCTAAGTTTATGTAGGCTCAGAGTAGGGAGAAACTCTATGTTTGAAGATAGCCTTCTGGAATCTGGAGGCAGGCTCAAGACGAAGCGGGGTCGGACGACTACCATCGCTTTTCTTCTTGAGATCGGTCTGGTGATCCTGCTGGTGCTCATTCCCCTGATCTTCACCGAAGCCCTGCCCAAGCAGCAATTGATGACGTTCCTGGTGGCGCCCCCTCCACCGCCGCCTCCGCCGCCGCCCGCAGCCGCGCCGGTGCACGTGGTAAGACAAATTCAGACCGATATCGTCAATGGCGAACTTCGCACACCCACCAAAATCCCCAAGAAGGTCGAGATGATCAAGGAGGATGAAGCTCCGCCGGCGATGGCATCTGCCGGGGTCGTGGGCGGCGTTCCCGGCGGCATTCCGGGAGGCCAGATGGGCGGCGTAATCGGCGGTATTATCAGCACGACTCCGGTTGCGGTCCCCAAAGTGGCGACTCCACAGAGGGTCCGGGTTTCCTCGGGTGTTTCATCGGGTTTGCTGATCCGAAAGGTGCAACCGATGTATCCTCCTCTGGCGCGTCAGGCCCGCATCCAGGGAACGGTTCTGCTGAGAGCGCAAATCAGCAAGGATGGCACCATCGAAAACCTGCAGCTGATCAGCGGGCATCCAATGCTGGCTCCGGCGGCCATCGAAGCGGTGAAGCAGTGGAAGTATCGCCCATACCTGCTGAATGGCGAGCCGGTTGAGGTGGATACCGAAGTGGTTGTGAACTTCACGCTGTCTGGGGGCTAGACTCCTGGCAGTGAGAGACTGAAGGCAGGAAGACGCTGGAGTGAAAACGTAGCCCTCCCCTTCCTACCGAACGCAGCGCCCGGAGCGAGTTCCGCAACGCTCGAGAAGGCGGCTATTCTCTCTGATGACGAGCACCACCCGCGGCGCGGCCCCGGCTGAGCCCGGTTGCCGACTATCGGACGCGTGCCCGGAGACCGCACAGGCAGTGCGATTTGCATCAAAGACCGAAGAGTCGCAAGATTAAGAAGTTTCGAGGAGGGAAAAGCAACTCATGTACGCAGCTAAACTGGCAGGAGTAATTCTCGCTCATGTGCCTGTGGCCGCCGCCTGGCTTGTGCAGGAAGGCGGAGCCATTGGTTGGGACCCCATTTCACTATGGCATCAGATGGGCATCGTGGCCCGGGCCGTGGTGATCATTCTGTTTATTATGTCGGGCTGGTCGATCGGTGTGATGATCGACCGCGCCATGGCTTATAGCGCTGCCCGCAAGCAGTCGCGCGCTTTTGCCCCGGCTGTGGCTGGAGCTTTGCGCGACGGCCGCATCGACGAGGCCATCAAGGTCGCCGAACGCAACAAGAAAAGCCATCTGGCCAAGGTTGTGACCGCCGGCCTGATGGAGTTCAAGGCCCACCAGGATAGCCCTGGCGCTATTCCGGGCGAGACCATTGAAGCGTCCAAGCGCGCCCTTGAGCGCACCGAGGCCATTGTTCACGCAGAACTGAAGCGCGGCCTGGGCGGACTGGCCACCATCGGATCGACGGCTCCCTTCGTGGGTCTGTTCGGCACGGTGATGGGCATTCTGAATGCCTTCAAAGGCATTTCCCAGGAAAAGGCGACCGGTCTTGCGGCCGTCGCCGGCGGTATCGCCGAAGCTCTGGTGACCACCGCCATCGGTTTGCTGGTGGCGATCCCGGCGGTGATGATGTTCAACTACCTCACTGGCCGAGTGGAAGCTTTCGACGTGGAGATGGATAACTCCTCCAGCGAATTGATCGACTACTTCCTGAAGCGGCGGGGAGATCGCCGCTAGGATCCGGCTTCGGCCAGGCTGCGAGGCTCTGCAGGGTTGCTTGTCCGGCGCCGCGGAAGAATCCGGCGCCGGCCCTCCTGACTCGGGCGGAGGGCAGTTGATCCCGAGTGGTGAAGTTTGGAGACGTCATGGCACTGTCAAAGCGAAACGAAGGATCCAAGGTCACTTCCGACATCAACGTTACGCCCATGGTGGATGTGATGCTGGTGTTGCTGATCATCTTCATGGTGGTTACCCCCATGTTGCAGCACGGAATCAGCGTGGATTTGGCCAAGGTGAATAATCCCGAACCGATGCAGGACGCTGACAAGGAAGACGCCCTTCTGGTTTCAGTGATGCGAAACGGAGACGTTTTCTTCGGCACCGACAAAGTGTCGCCCGACAGCCTGACCGGCAAGGTCAAGGACCGCATTGCGAATCGCACCGATAAACGCGTCTATGTGAAGGCTGACGCTCGCGCCCACTACGGCAATGTGGTGCAGGTGGTGGACGCGGTGCGCGCGGCCGGTGTGGACGATCTGGGATTGCTCACCGATCAGAGAAAAACCACTCCAAATGCTCCGCCGGCGAGCCCGATGCCGAGCGGACAATAGAGGAGACCGACCATGGGAATGGCAGTTGGCCCGAGCGGAGGCCAAAGCGCGAATATTAACGTCACGCCGCTCATTGACGTATTGCTGGTCTTGCTGATCATCTTCATGGTGATCACGCCGTTGACCCCGAAGGGTCTGGATGCGCTGGTTCCACAGCCGCCTCCGCCCAATGCGCCGAAGAACAATACCCCCGATCGCACGATCGTGGTGCAGTTGATCGATCGGGGCGCGGGGCAGGATCCGGGCCTGAAGATCAACAACGAAGACGCGACCTGGGATAACCTGCAGGGGCGCCTGACCGATATTTATAAGACCCGCGCCGAAAAGGTCATGTTTGTGAAAGCCGATGATCCGATTCCTTTCGCCGATGTGGCGAACGTCATCGATATCGGCCATGCCGCCGGGGTCGATAAGGTTGGCCTCATTACGGCGAAAATCGAAGCGGGTGGATAGAACAGGCACGCCTATCGCGGCAAAGTGATGCGGCAGGTGGCGTAAGACCGGCCTGCGGAAGCCCGGGTTTCGCGCATATCCGGCCGCTCGTCAGCTTGCAGCGATGGGCCTGGGATTTTGTGGCAAGGGAGACTCATACCGCAATGAAAACGCATATTCGACTGCTCACCCTGGCGGCGGTCTTGCTGGCCCTGCTTTCGTCTGTGGGCTGCAACAAGCTGCGGGCCCGAGACCAGCTCAACAAGGGCGTGAATGCCTATAAGAATGCAAAGTACGAAGAGGCTATCGATCACTTTCAGCAATCTGTGAACCTCGACCCGGGCTTGCTTAACGCCAAGATGTATCTGGCAACCGCCTATGCCCAGCAATACATTCCCGGCGCTGACACGCCCGATAATAATCACATGGCGGAGCAGGCAATTGAGCAGTACCAGAATGTTCTGAATTCCCACAATGCGCCGCGCGACCAGCGGGTGAATGCCGCCAAGGGCATCGCGTACCTCTATCTGAACATGAAGAAGTTCGATGACGCGAAGAAGTTCTACCGCATGGCGTCGGACGAGGATCCAAACGATCCCGAGCCATATTATTCAGTTGGCGTTATTGACTGGACGGCCTGCTACCAGCCCCGCATGGAAGAGCGTGCCAAACTGGGCCTGAAGCCGGAAGAAAGTCTGAATCCGAAAAACAAGGATCAGAAGAAGGCTTGCGAAGAGCTGAAAGAGAAGAATGGCCCGATCATTCAGGAAGGAATCGACAGCCTGAATAAGGCAATTCAGCTTCGTCCGGACTATGACGATGCCATGGCCTACATGAACCTGATGTACCGCGAAAAAGCCGACGTTGAGTGCGACGACCTGGCGCAGCGCGCGGAAGATCTGAAGACCGCCGATATGTGGGTCGACAAAACCATGGCCACCAAAAAGGCTAAGGCCGAGAAGCAGCCCGGCCAGCAGGGCATCACCATGGATCAGTCGAAGTAGGCGCGCGGCCACCCTCCAGGTTTGCTATCAGAGCCTTGGCCCCTTCCCGAGCAAGACGGAAGGGGGAGTTTTTCTTACCGCCGTTGACCAGTGATCTGTTCACTGCCGGCTGTAAAGCCTGACCTCCACTTGCGGAAATTTCCAACGCTCCATATGACGGAAAGATGCACCCAGAATCTGTTCGAGCATGATCGTGATGCCATCGGGCCCGGTCTTGGTCTGATTGTCGAACAGCACCACCCAAATGCGGCCATCGCGCCCATTCAGTGAACGTACCAGATCCGGCGTGGGCTTCCCCGTAAAGTCGCGGTAGTCGAGATGGTCGCCATGGCGAGGGAAGACAATCTCGGGAGCAGTTAGAGCCTCAGCTTCGTTTGCCGGCCGGTTTCTTTCCCGCAGCGATTTGTAGAATTCATAAGGAATTCTCGCACTGGCAATGTGGAACAGAATGGCGTCTCCCGGTTGCGCGTGATCGAGGATATAGTTTGCAGCGCCTTCTGAGGCGTCGCGGCCAAGATCGAAGTCGCGGTTGTAATAAGAAAGCGTTCCCTGCAGCGACAGGGCCAGTATCACCGCGAGGCCGATGCCCAGCGCCCACGTCCTCAACCGCGCCAGGCCGGCGGACGCCAGGATGATCAGGGCGGGCAGGCAAAAGGTGAAATAGCGGGCCAGAAACAGGGGCCGCGCGAAACTGAGCAGGACAATCAGAATCACCGGGAAGAGCAGCCACGTCAGCAGAAACTGGCAGCGCCAGGTTTCCCAGGAGGATGTGCGGGTGAACAGGTTCTTCCTGACGGGAATGATCGCTACGGAGCAGGCCGCCACATAGAGCAGCAAGAGAGGCAACCCGTCGTTCCCGGCCATACGTTCGCCAAACTCCAGCACGATGTGGAAATCGGGCCGCGGAATCCACCGGATGGGGCCGGCACCGGTTTTGGCCGCGAACACCACTAGGGGCGCCGCCGCTACGCCGATCCATACCCACATTCGTTTCAGCGGGCGCAACTGGGAAGCTCTCCATTCCAGTGCCGCTGCAAGATGCGCCCCGATCAGCAATAGCGCGTAAAGATGGGAATAGACCGCCAGAACACTGGTGAGCACGTAGCCCAGGCGATTGCGGCCAGACGGCTGGCGAAGACAGGCGGTGAAAAAACCACTTGAAAGCGTAGCCAGAAGCACAAAGAGGGCATAACTGCGCACTTCCTGCGCGTAGCGAATGTGATATGCATTGAAGCTAAGCAATGCAACAGAAAGAATCCCTACCCTGCGGTCGAATAACCGGCAGGCCACCCAATAAATGGCTGGCAACGTGGCCAAGGAGACTCCGACGGAGAGGCTGCGTATGAAGAACGGCGTCCAGCCAAAATGCAGCCAGCCACGCAGCAGCAAGTAATACAACGACATGTTGGCCTCGCGCCACCAGAGCAGGTGTGCGAAATCACTCCAACCGAGGCGGGCCACTTCCACGCTGAAACATTCGTCAAACCAGAACGGCTTGCGGGCGAGGAATAGAAAGCGCAAAACCGCAGCCGCAGCGGTGAGTAGCGCAAGCAGAACTAATGAAATTCTGAAACCACCCGGTTCTGCCGAGGTCGCTGCCCGTGGCGCGCTATCGTTTTGCTTGACCTTTACACCTGGGAGCGACATGGGTTGGGGTCAACAGTGGACAAAGCAACCTGAATGATACTATCCGAGTTGAGCCGGAGAATGCCCTGACGCACGGTTACGCCTCCGCCCGATGACAAAATCTGCTCTCCCGGTAATTCCAAAATCCGTGCTGTGGCTTGTAGTCGTATCGTTTCTTCTGCAGGTCGCCGCGATTGGAATTCTCCGCGAATATCAAACCCGGCCGGGAGAAGACCACTTCGGCTTTGGTTGGGAGATGGGTCGCATCGCACGCTCCATTGCCCTCGGCCAGGGATTCAGCAATCCCTACGGCGGAAACACCGGCCCCACCGCCTGGGAACCGCCTCTCTATCCCTATCTCATGGCCGGCGTGTTCCGGATTTTCGGTATCTACACCTACGCGTCCGCCTGGGTTCTTCTGGCGATCAACAGTCTCTTCGCCTCTCTCACCACGATTCCGATCTTTCTGACAGCACGCCGCACCTTCGACGGCCGGGTGGCTCTGTGGTCGGCTCGTGTTTGGGCTCTTAATCCTTATGTTTGGTATTGGTCGATACATTGGATCTGGGACACCACCTTTACGCCGCTGATGCTCAGCCTGGCCTTTCTCGTGGCCCTGGAACTCGAACAGTGGCCAGGCTTCAAAGGCTGGCTGATCTTCTGCGCTCTGTGGGGAATCGGCGCACTGGCGAATCCTGCCATGCTTGGCTTCCTGCCAGTCTGCGGGTTGTGGGTGTGGCGTCGCAGATTCAAAGCAGGTTTACCCTCGCTGGCTGGCATCGCATTATCCTCGGCGATTTTCTTCTTCATTCTCGCCCCGTGGACCCTACGGAATTATGAGGTGTTCGGACGTTTTGTGTTTCTCCGGGACGATTTCGGACTGCAGTTTCGCCTGGGCAACGGACCCGGAGCCGAGGGCATGCTGATGGCGTATTTGCAGCCAAATCTCAACAAGTTGGAACTCGAAAGATTCCAGCGCATGGGTGAACTGGCATACGCGGCGGAGTGCCGGCGGCACGCATTTGAATGGATTCGCTCCAATCCCGGCCGCTTTGCCGTGATCAGCTTGAGGCGCCTTTTCTACTACTGGAACGGCGTGCCCAAGCCAAGCGACAGCCGTGCGCCGTGGGATTTTCGCAACTCGTTGTTTCTTGCGTCGTCTGTATTAGCTTTGTGGGGCTTGGTGCGCGCATTACGCCAGAAGGCGCACGCTGCCTGGCTTTACGCAGGTCTCGTCCTCACCTATCCGACGATCTACTATTTTGTCTTCCCGCACGCGCGCTACCGGCATCCCATCGAGCCGGAATTGTTCATCCTGGCGGTGTTTCTTATGTCGCAGGTGGGGAAGCGGAATCTGCCGTGGGCGGCCCACAGGAATTGACCACGGCTTTGGAACCTCCGGTAAAATCATGTGTTTGACCGGAGGCCGGTGGAACTCCGTATAGAACCGGCCAAAGCACCGCGCATGTTCAAGAAGATTCTCATAGCCAACCGCGGGGAGATTGCGGTGCGAACCATCCGTGCCTGCCACGAGATGGGCATCTCCGCGGTCGCGGTCTATTCCGAGGTCGATCGGGCCTCGCTGCACGTGCGGAAGGCGGATGAGGCCTATCCCATCGGAGCCGCGGCCGCTGTCGAGTCCTACCTCAATATCCAGAAAATTCTCGACGTTGCCCGCAAGTCCGGTGCTGATGCCGTTCATCCCGGCTATGGGTTTCTCTCGGAGAACGCCCGCTTCGCCCAGGCCTGCGCCGATGCCGGCATCAAGTTTATTGGTCCCACGGCAGCCGCCATGGAAGCTATGGGATCGAAAACCCGAGCCCGGCAGGCGGTGGAGCGGGCCGGAGTTCCCTTTGTGCCGGGTACGTCTCATGGCTTGGAGTCCACGGAGCAGGCTGAGGAAGTGGCCGAACGCATCGGCTATCCCGTGATGTTGAAAGCGGCGGCAGGAGGAGGCGGCAAGGGCATGCGCCTGGTTTCTTCACACGGAGAACTCAGGTCTTCGCTCGCAGCGGCGCGCAGCGAAGCGGAGCGCTCGTTCGGCGATGGCGAGGTCTACATCGAAAAAGCGATTCTGAACCCGCGGCACATCGAGATGCAGATCCTGGCCGATGAGCACGGCAACACCGTCTATCTCGGCGAGCGCGAGTGCTCGCTGCAGCGGCGTCATCAGAAAGTTCTTGAGGAAGCTCCCTCGCCCATCGTCGACGCGGAAATGCGGCGCAAAATGGGTGAAGTTGCCGTTCGAGTGGCTCAGGCTGCCGGGTATACGAATGCGGGAACCGTCGAGTTTCTGGTCGATCAGCAGAAGAATTTCTATTTTCTGGAAATGAACACGCGCTTGCAGGTGGAGCATCCGGTCACCGAGTTGATCACCGGTCTCGACCTGGTTCACCTGCAGATTCGCATTGCGGCGGGCGAGAAATTGCCGTTCCAGCAGGGTGATGTCTATCTTCGCGGCCACGCCATCGAATGCCGAATCTACGCCGAAGATCCCGACAACAATTATTTTCCCAGCCCGGGCCGCATCACATTGCTGCTCCTTCCTTCCGGGCCGGGCATTCGGCGCGACAGCGGTATGTATGAGGGCTGGCGCGTACCCATGGACTACGATCCTCTGCTGGCCAAGCTGATCGGCCACGGTACGGACCGCGATCAAGCCATAGCCCGCCTGACGCGAGCCTTGAATGAATATTTTGTCGGGGGCATCAAGACCAACATCTCGTTGTTCCGGCGCATTCTGAGCGATCCGGATTTTCGGGCAGGCAAACTGGACACCGGTTTTCTGGACCGCATGCTCCAGCGCGACAAGAACCGGCAGCGAACCGCGGAAGCAGAAGTCTCCGACCCATTAGCCCCCGAAGTGGCCGCCATCGCCGCGGGCATTTTCGCAGCCCTCGGTCCATCGGCAGCGGTAGCCGGCGAGCGCGTGACAACGGACGGTTCGGCCAACGGGCGCACCGGGCCTGCTTCTAGGTGGAAGAGCTCCGGTCTGAACGAAGCGATGGGTTAGCCTCGCCGCAGTTTCCAATGACCTATGATGTCAATATCGATGGCAGGAATTTCAGGCTTGAACTGTCATGCGTCGAAGGCCGCTGGTCCTGCCGACTCGACGGACGGGAGGTGGAAGTTGACGCGGTTCTCGCCCGGCCGGACGTGCTCTCCCTCCGCCTGGGAAATAAAGCCTACGAAGTGAAGTGTGAGCGGGTCGGTGAGGACTTGCACCTCTGGGTGGGCAGCCAGCGCTTTGCCGCCGACATTCGTGACCCGCGCTCACTCCGCGGCCGCTCGCGAGTCGGCGATGATCATGGCCCGAGAAAATTGACAGCGCCGATGCCCGGCAAAGTGGTTCGGGTACTGGTCCGCGAGGGCGATGCGGTGGAAACAGGCGCGGGCGTCATGGTCGTTGAAGCGATGAAGATGCAGAACGAAATCAAGTCGCCGAAGAAGGGAAAGGTTCAGAAGATTTTAGCCGCCGCGGGCGGCGCGGTGCATGCGGGCGACGTGCTCGCGATCATAGAGTAACCCTCCCGGGATGAAAGACTCAGCCCGCCGAGCCATCCACTACTTCATCAGTCCATTCGTCTCCAATATTCTCTTCGCATAGTAATTTTCCACTTTGGCGGAATCGCGCAGCACTTCGTAGTAGGCGGCTTTCAGCAACTGTTCTCGCCGGTCGTGAAGTTCCGACCGGATGGCCTGTTGCACCCGTGGATCCGACAATTCGCGCTGTCCGGCGGGTTCTTTCGAAACCAGCTTGACGATGCGGAAGGCCAGCGCCTGCTTGGTCGCCGGATTGGTGACCGCAATAATGGGACTGTACTGGCCGGGTTTGAGCTTCATCACGGCATCGCGCGTGCTCGCATCGGTGTTGCGCAGCGAGGACTCGGGAACTGTCCCCAGATCGCCGCCGCTGCCGGAGGTCTCGGGATCCTCCGAGTAGTTCATGGCCAGAGTGGCGAAGTCGTCGCCGCTGTCCAGCCGGTTGGCGATCATCTGGATTTTCTTCCGGGCGTCGGCTTCGTTCTGCGCTTTGTTGTTCTGGTTATGCACCTGCGGATTCGGTGTCGGAGTGACCAGAATTTGCGCCAGATGATACTCCGGTTCGATCAGGTTAAATTCTGCCTTGTGCGCGTTGTAATAGTCGGTGATGTCCTGGTCCGTGACGTTGATCTTCGAAACCACTTCCTTGTTCATCACCTTGTCGACGGTGATGGAACGACGGATGTCTCTTTTGAAATCGTCAAGAGAAATCTTTTTTTCCTTCAGCCGCTGGTCAAATTCTTCCTGAGTGTAGGGAGATTTGATCTCATTGAGCTTGCGGTCCACTTCTTCCTCCGTCGCCAACAAGCCCAGCTTTTCCGCCCGGCGCATGACCATTTCGTCTTCGATCAGCTGGCGCAAGATATTGAGACGGAGGATGGTCGCCTGTTCTCCGGTGGGGGGTTGCTGAGCCGAGGCAACCTGGTTCTCGTAGTATTTGTCGACATCCGAGCGGAAGATCTTGCGGCCGTCCACGGTCGCCATCACATCGCCGCCCACTTCCGATTTGCAGGCCACCAGGGCGGAGAGCAGGAGCGCGCAGGCAAGCATCGCCCCGGTTCGGGCAAGGTTCTTATGTATTCTCAAGGAAATTCTCCTAAAAAATGACGGTCCGCGTTGCGCTCACGCGAAGACGGCCAGCCCGCGGAATCACTTCGATGCCGGTGCTGCCGCCGCAGAATGATCCGGCACGGGCATGCCGGCGTCTTTCAATGCGCGATCCAGTGCCGTCCGAAGTTCGCCGACGGGGACAACCCCATCGATCTTTTCGCCATTGATGAACATGGTGGGCGTTGCATCCACCCCAATGGCGTCTCCTTCTTTCTCCGAGGCCTTCACCGCACTTTCATCCTGCGCCTTGACGCAGGCCTGGAGCTTGGCCAAATCGAGGTTGTGTTTTTGCCCCTGCAGGATGGTAAGACGGTCCAAAGCTTCCAGGCGCGCCCCCGGTGTTTTTTCCTCGCTGACTTCGTGCTGGTTGGCGTGAATGTAGTCGGCGAAATCCCAATAGGCGTCGCCGCTCTGAGCCGCAAGACAATTCGCGTCAACGGCAGCATGGACCGCCCAGGGATGGATCTCGGTTAGCGGGTAGTCCTTGTACACGAATGTAACGCGGTCGCCGTATTCCTTCAGAATCTCGGGAAATAATTCCTCGTGCATGCGCGAGCAGAACGGGCATTCGAAATCATCGAAATTCACCACCACCACTTTGGATGCCTTTGCTCCGCGGGTTGGCCGTCCCGCGATGTCGATCTTGCTCATGATGGCAGCGTAGGGATCCTTGTTCAGATCGAACTTGATTATCCGCATCAGTGAGTTCTGATCCTTCGAAACCAGGAATGCAAGATCCTGCTTCTTGCCCTCGCTGTCGACCGTTACCGTCACCGAATCGTAGTTCGGCCAGTCCTTGCTCGGCGAGAGAGGCCCGACTGTCACATTAACGTCGGCTGGAATCTTGTAGTAGGAGCGCACCTGGCGCTCAATTTTCCTCTCCAGTTCGGGCGAAGCAGACTGCGCCACGCAGCCCAGGCAAACCACCAGCAGGAGGACGAAACAACGTCGCATTAGACTCACTAGAAACCGCCTCAACATTAGGAGCGCTGAAAGGTGATTATCTCACAGTGGAGCGGCGGAGGCTTGGCCCCCGTCCTCTGAAAAAGCGCATCAACCCGCCCGTCCCAGCAGAACGTCAGTGGTTAGCAGGCTGTTCAAGGAACCCGAGCGGAATCCTTCCAGGTCGAGGGTGACGAACTTGAATCCGAGCCCTTTGAAGATTCTCGTAAACTCGGCAGCCATCTCGGGAGTCAGGGCTGTTTGCATCTCTGCTCGTGCAATCTCAATGCGGACGATATCTCCATGGTGCCGTACGCGGAATTGCCGGAAGCCCATTGCGCGCATGGCATCCTCGCCTTTTTCAACTACGCTGAGTGCCTCGCGCGTGACCGGACGCCCGTATTCGATACGCGAGGAAAGGCACGCGGATGCCGGTTTATCCCAAATGCGCAGGCCGGCTAACCTGGCCAACTCGCGGATTTCGTTCTTGTCCAGACCGGCATCCAGCAAAGGGGCCGCCACGTTGTGCTGCCGGGCGGCCTTCTGCCCCGGACGAAAATCCCCGAGGTCGTCGGCGTTAACGCCGTAGGCAATGGAATGGAAGCCGCGCTCCGTGCGAATGCGCTCCATCATGCTGAACAGTTCGTCTTTGCAGTGGAAGCAGCGTCGAGAATCGTTCCTTGCATATCCGGCCTGGTCAAGCTCCGACGTTGCCACAACTTCGAGAGGGATTTTTTCTTCCCGGGCAAATGCCGTTGCGTCCGCCAGTTGGGTGCGCGCCAGGCTGGGGGAGTCGGCAATCACCGCCAGCATATTTTCGCTCAGTGTCCGGCTTGCAGCCCACGCCAGGTAGGCAGAATCGACGCCGCCGGAATAGGCCACCAGAACTCGCCCGAGCCTATGCAGGTTGGTCCGCAGCAGGTCACGTTTCCGCTCGAGGCCGGGGCCGGGAGGCATGTCTCCCATGGTATCAGTCATTGATGATCGACCGCCGTGTCGAAATCCCCTAATACAATCGCTCCTGCCGTCGCAAGTCGCCGAACGCACCGATGTTGGCCAGGGTGAAGCTGAAGCGGAACAGGTTCTCGTTGCGTACGTTGGCAATCGCATAGCGGCGGTACTCCAGCGTCATTCCGCAACAATCCCAATTATAAGTAGTCTGCATGGAGGCGAACTGCAGCAGCTTGGTCTCGGCATCGAAGCCGAAGCTCGTGGCCGCCGTAAAGCCTTGTTTGTGGAGTTGCCCATATCCCAGCGCGACACGAAACTGGTTGAAGCGTGGCGTCGCTCCGGCGACGGTTGTAGGTGAAGATAGGCTTGACAACGGAATCCGCAAAATAGCATCCCCGCCTCCGATGGTCACCGGTCCCACATGATAGTTAGCCAGCAGGGTGCTCGCGTTGAGCTGGCTCTGCTGGAAGTCATAGTCCAGATCCCACTCGGCGTCGGTGCGCGAGCTGGTTTCCACCCGCAGCCGGGAAACGATGGGCGAAAGATGCCGCGGCTCGGTGATGAAAGCGATTCCGCTAAGGTCAACCGTCGTGGCGAATACGTTCCGCTGCCCGGGAACCACCGCCCCGCCGAAGGTTGGATCGAGGAAGTATTTCTGGGCGAGTTCCCAGGTCACAATCTCGCGAACCGGCGGGAGCGCCGGACAAAGTTGATTCTCCTCCGGGCTGGGACGCTGCCAGAGAATCCGCGCTTCCGGCGCCGGACCGCCGACCAGAAGTGACCTCATGCCGAGAAAACAATCCTTGGAGGCTCCCTGGGTACGCTTGGCGTATAAGCGTGTGATCACGCCATACTCGACTTCGTGAGTGTCAGTCAGGAGATCCCGCTCGTCGAATTGCAGAGTATCGGCGAAATTGTTCACGCCCGTCACAAAGCGATACGCCAAACGCGGTTCGATTACGTGCTTCCACTTTTTCCCCAGGAATTCCTTCTTGAATACCTTCTCAAGTACCGGCGGCCGGATCTCAACGTCCGTTTCCAAAGCTTGCCGGCTGAGAGAATTGTTCACCGCAACCGGCTGGGGAACCCCGCCAACAATTTGCTGGCCTAGCTGCTCGCTGTAATAAGCGCTATGCAAGGTCAGCTCCGGCCGGACTGACCAACCGTGGAACAACAATGGCAGGGAAATCTCCGGATCCAGATCAAAGCGGCCGAGCAGGTTTCCGGTGCGAAACGGTTGCGTTTTGCAAATCGGAATGGATGAGTTGGCGGGGGTGGAGCAGATTCCCGGCTGGCTGCGCGCCAGCCCTGTGCCGGAAGCGTCCACTGACCAGTAAAGCGGCGAACTCCCTAAAGGCCGGTCAACGCTGGAAAAGTCGAGTGTAGGCGCATGGGAGATGGTGACTACGTCGCCGGGCGTCGTGCTCAGATAGTTCTGGTAGCGCTCCACGAAGCCGTTCAAATTGAACCCATCCTCCGATTTAGACAGAAACGCCTGCGATTTCACCTCTGAATACACCGCCTGGCTGAAAACCTCGTTGAAAGCCAGGCGAAAAAGAAATGAGGTCAGATAATCGATGTTCACCACACCACGAAAACCACCGAACGTGTCTTCGGCATTGAGCCGTGCATTTTCTCCGCCCTGCTGCAAGCGATCGGTAGCGCCAAAGTACTTGAGATCGACGAAAGATTTGTCGCTGGGATGGGCGCGGAATTCTCCGCGCTGCAACCATCCGCGGCGCGAGAGATACTCGGCTCCAACCGTTGCGTCCATCATGTCATTGATTGCCCAGTAAAAGGCTTCGCCAAGCATGGTTCCGTTCGTTGACGACCGCCCGAACGACGGCATCAGGAAGCCTGACTCACGCGCCTCCCGTTCCACCGGATGGGTGACATAAGGGAAATACAAAATGGGGAACCCGCGGAGCTGAAAGGTGCTACGGTAAATCTGCGCATTCCCGCCGACATCGACCACCGCTTTATGCGCGTTGAACTGCCACTTGGGGTGCGGCAATTCACAACTCGTGATCATGCCGTCATAGACCAGGTAGTGGTCCGGGCTGAGCTTAACCACCACCTTACCGGTGAAGGCGAAGCTTGACGGTCCGGTCGCGATTACTTCGTTGCCATGAAAACGGATGCCCACGGTTCCGCTGGCATCGTAGAACCGCCCGGCTTCGTCTACTGGGTTGTACGTGCCATGCGATGCCAGGATATGATCGTCGTTGGGACCACCGTCGAGCGTGACGTGCCCGGTGGCTGTTGCCTCATGCGTGTCTGAGTTGTATGTAGCCTCGTCCGCCGTGAGGACGTACCCTCCTTCATAGATTTCGGCGGCCCCATGAAGCATGTAGACGGGACCTTGTTTTTCCTGCTGGATGGCGCAGAAGGTGGCCTTATTAGAGGCTTGATTCTTTGCCGCCTGAGCGCACGGATTCGGGGCAACGGGCTGCGATTTTGTTGTGGCGACGTTTTGTTCTGCGGGGGAAGAGGCTTCGGACCGCAACTGGCTGGTAACTAACGGCGGCGCGAGAAGCAGATGACAAAGGCACGCCGCCGTGATAAGGAATCTGTTGCGAAGGCTCATCGGAACAAGATCATCGGAAGTCCGCGTACTTCCTTGGCCGCTGCAGCCGTCGTGACCTTAGCATGCCGGTCGCCTGAGAAGCAAAGGACTAAAACAGCTAGGATTCTGCCGCTTTACTTGCAGTTGGCCGGTCGGCTTTCGTTTTTTGAGTTCGCGCAAGACTCTGATCATGTCCTGTCCGTTTTGTGGAGAGGTTTGCGAGTGCAGCAAAGAATCGGGTGCTGCCGTTCCTCGGTGGATGCCCGATGACCCCGATCTCGGTGCGGCTGATCCCGACCGTTCTCGGAGTGTCACCGAACGCCCCTTTACCGCAAAGCTCGATGCCACCTCTTTGGAGGAAGATGCCGCGACGGTGGAGTCGCTTACTTCCGCCGCAGTTTCATCACCCTCGGGTCCAGAGGCAGCGGACGACCTCGGCGTACCGTCGCAGGATGAGTCGGCTTGGCGAGGAGAGATTGCCGCCAGGCTCACCCGCTATCAGGCCCGGCGTAAACCGCGACCTCCCCGGTATCCATCGCTCTATTTACATTTCGAAAGTTCCCAAGCGGACCGCGTGGCGGACGGTTTCCAGCCGGAAGCTCAGTCGCCGGCGGCGTCAGGCTCTTTCTGGCACGCGCTGGCTCTGGACCGCTATGAAGAAAATGCTGGCGCTCGTTCTGAACCCCCGTCGTCTCTGCGGGACCTTGCCAACAGCGAGTCGCATACATCGATTGATGTTGCCAATCGGGCAGATCGTCTCGCTTCCGGCACTGAATCGCCCGCAACCGCCGAGACCGAATCCCACACCACGGCGAAGATCATCCAATTTCCCCGCTCTTCGGTGGCCCCGCCTCTCCCATTGGAGGAGTTGGCCGAGCCTCTGGTGGATCGCCCCCGCATTCTGGAGGCGCCGGCGGTTGTTCCGCCCCCTCCGGCTCTTGGCGGAATTACCATCGAAGGGCCTCAGAGACCAATGGCCGAAAAGCGCCCTGGCGTCGACATTCCTCTGCAAGGCGCGCCGCTCGGGCGGCGGATGCTCGCCGCTGTTGTAGATGTGGCCACTGCCTGGTTCGCGTGTTCCCTCTTTGGTCTTATTTTCTGGAAACTCGCGGCCGTCCGGCCACCCAATGTCCAGCTTTGGGGGCTGGCCGTTGGCCTGGCAGTATTGTTCTGGGGTTCCTGCCAGTACCTGTTGATCGTGTATTCCGGAACCACCCCCGGTCTCGCGCTCCTGGGCCTGCGACTGGCCCGCTTCGATGGCTCTTCCGCCAGCCGCCGGCTGCGGCGTTGGCGCGTTCTGGCTTCTTTTCTTTCCTGCGCTTCGCTTGGCATGGGATATCTCTGGGTGTTTCTCGACGAAGACGCGCTCTGTTGGCACGACCGCATCACTCGCACCTACCTCGCTCGACGGCCGATCCGCCGGCGAACCTGAGGGTTTCTGCGACTCACGCTCGCATCCCGACCCCGACCCGGCATTTCCCGCCAGCGGCGCGCTATGTGCTATCTTCTAGGGTTTATCCTGTAGTCTGAGCTCTGGCGGTTTATCCCTCCCGAGCATTCATTGAACGCATGGCTACGTCCGCTGAAGGACCCAGACCGGCGGTAAAGGTTTTCGTCGCCACCACGGTGATGTTAACCTTCATCTCCTTCTGGCGCGCCTCCGCCATCGTTCTCTCCGATCTGGCTTCTTCGGCTTACTACGCCGGTGGCGACGCCGAAAAGGTCATCGGCAAGAGCGCTCCCTGGTTCATTCTCGCGGTGATGTTGTTCAGTTACTGTGTGCGGGCTCTCTACATCGAGTCCAGCAGCATGTTCGTGCGCGGCGGCGTTTACCGTGTCGTCAAGGAGGCCATGGGCGGCGGCCTGGCCAAATTTTCAGTTTCGGCCCTTCTTTTCGATTACGTCCTCACCGGCCCCATCAGCGCCGTTTCCGCGGGCCAGTACCTGGCTGGTTTCACCAAGGATATCGCGCAATATCTCCATCATCCTTTGTCTTATAACGACGACTATTTCGCGGCGTTTTTTGGTGTGCTGGTCGTGCTTTATTTCTGGCGGAAAAACATCCAGGGCATTCACGAATCCAGCCAGAAGGCCGTGCAGATCATGGCGGTCACTACTGTGATGGTAGTGATCCTGATCATATGGTGTACGTTTACTATTCTGCGTTCGCCGGTTCACCTGCCTCCCAGCCCCTTTCGCGCCCCGATTCCTCTCAATAAGGAATCGATGGGCTGGCTCGATGGCTCGCTTTTCGCCCATCTGACCTTCGTGCTGCTTTTCGTCGGCTTTGGCCATTCCGTTCTGGCGATGAGCGGCGAAGAAACTCTGGCCCAGGTAAACCGCGAAATCGAACATCCCAAGCTCAAGAATCTGGAAAAGACCGGGCTGGTGATTTTCATTTACAGCCTGCTATTCACTTCGCTGGTCTCGTTTTTTGCGGTGATGATCATTCCCGATAAGGTTCGGCCCGATTTTTTCGCCAATCTCATTGGCGGAATTGCCATGTACTTGTCCGGGCCCTTGAGTCTCCGGTTGCTCTTTCACGGATTCGTGGTACTGGTGGGCGTGCTCATACTGGCGGGGGCGCAGAACACTTCCATCGTCGGCGCGAACGGTGTGCTCAACCGCGTGGCAGAAGACGGAGTGCTCACCAGTTGGTTTCAGCGGCCGCACACCCGCTTTGGCACCAGCTACCGCATCATCAATCTGATTGTTATCCTGCAGTTCGCCACGATCATTCTTAGCCGCGGCAATGTCTACGTGCTGGCAGCGCTCTATGCCTTTGGAGTGATCTGGAGTTTTGCCATGAAGTCCCTGGCGGTGCTGGTGCTGCGCTTCACCGAACCGGGCAACCGCGAATGGAAAGTTCCGGGGAACTTTCACATCGGCAAGATCGAGATTCCGGTGGGCTTGTTGCTGATCTCCGGCGTCTTGTTCACCACCGCCATCGTGAATCTGTTCACCAAATACCAGGCGACGATTGCCGGGGTGATTTTCAGCGCCGTGTTCTTTGCCATCTTCACGCTCTCGGAACGTCACGTTGCCAGGGAGCGGCACGGCAAACCTGAGCAGCTGGATCAGTTTCGCGTTTATGGGAATCAGGAACTCGGCAGCGGCGCCATGGGCGTGCGCCCGGGCAACATTCTGGTGGCAGTGCGCGATCCTCGCAATCTTTATTACCTGCGCCACATCTTGTCGCATACCAACACGGCAAAGCAGGATGTGGTTGTGATGAGCGCGCGCCTCTATCATCGTGAACATACTTTCAGCGGTAGCACCGTGCTCGAAGCCAGCCAGGTTTTCGATCACTACGAGCAGGAGCTTTTCACCGCGGCCGTGGCCGTCGCGGAAAAAGAAGGCAAGCCCATCTCGCTGCTGGTTGTGCCTGCAACGGACGTGTTTGAAGCCATCATGGTGACGGCGCAGCGCCTCGACTCCACCCGCGTCATCTGCGGGCTTTCCAATAAGCTCAGTGCCGATGAGCAGGCCAAATTCACGGGCGATGCCTGGGAGCGCTTACCCGAGCCGCGGCCACGCCTTACGCTTGAAGTTTGTGCGCCCGATGGCAGCGTCCGCGAATATGCTCTCGGTCCGCACAACCCCCGCCTGCGTCCCCAGGAAATTGAGCTTATGCATAAACTCTGGCTCAACATCACCACCGACCCCAAGTTTTCCGGCGCTCACCACTATCACATCGTTGCCCTTGCGCTCCAGGAGTTGCAGCGCGAGTTGAGCACCGAGCAACGGGCCGAACTCCTGGAAAAACTCCAGGAAGAAATGCGCCGATCCGACAGCTGCTGAATCAGGCGAGAATGTTCTTCAACGACGCTCTCAGTTCCGGAAAGCGAAACGAGTATCCGCTGGCGCACAGCTTGGCGGGTTCCACGCGCTGGCTGGAGAGCAAAAGTTCATCGGCCATTTCGCCGAAGGCCAATCTGGCGGCAAAGGCCGGCATGGGAAAAATCGCCGGGCGGGAGAGAGCTTGGGCCAGCGTCTTGCTGAACTCGGCGTTGGTTACCGGATTCGGCGCCACGAGGTTCACCGGACCATGAAGGATCTCGGTTTTGAGAACGTGATGGATCGCCCCCACGACATCCTGCAGGTCGATCCAGCTCATCCATTGGCGGCCGTCGCCAATCCTCCCTCCCAGGCCCATTTTGAAGGGCGGGAGCATCTTGCCCAGGGCGCCTCCGTTCGCGGCCAGAACGATACCAACCCGCATCTGCACCGTGCGAATTCCCGCCTCTGTGGCTGGCTGTGTGGCTGCTTCCCAATCCCGCGCCAGGTCGGCAGCAAAACCTGCGCCACCCGGACTTTCTTCGTTCAGAATGTCATCACCGCGATTGCCGTAATAACCGATCGCCGAAGCGCTGACGAAAACGTGCGGCTTCTCTGCCGCCTGGCTCAACGCTCGTGCCAGGTTCGCCGTTGCGGGAATGCGGCCACGTATGCGGGATTTTTTTTCTGCCGTCCAGCGCCCGGCAACGTTTTCCCCGGCAAGATGAATGACGGCTTCAAAGCCCGAGACCCTTTCGGGAGCCAGCGGCTTCAATGGATCCCAGCGAACGATCTCCGTAGAAACAGCAGATCCGATGCCAGATTCGGGTCGCAGCAGGCGCGCGATTCCAAAGCCCATCTTTTCCAGGGATGGAACGAGCGCCGAACCGACCAGACCCGAGGCGCCGCTGACGAGAATCGTGAGATGCGCGCCCACGGAGGTTCACTCTACCAGCTTGCTCAACATCGCAACAAACCTGAGATCGATTTAAAACCTTCGTAACGGGCGAAATGCGCGAAGGAGCTGTAACCTACTTTCCTGATAAATAGTTGCGTGCGGGGTCAGTGAATCGAAGGACACGTACCCACACATCGCGTGACCCTTACCGTGCATCCAACATGCGATGATGGGTATCGCCGGGGGCGAGTGGGGAAGAACGGCTTGATGGTTTTCCGTCTGAGGGCAGGACTGTTAGCACTCACCACTGTCATGGTGGGTTTGTTTCCTCTTTGCCTGGGACAGACCTCCCAACCCGTCACTCCCGAAAGCCAAACAACTGCATCAACCGGCCCGCAATTTTCCGGCCCGCAACTGCCGGGACGCATCAGTGGAACGATCATCGATCAGAGCGGTGCCGTCGTCTCAGGAGCGCAGGTCGAGCTCGCGGGAGCGCAATCGCAAAACAAGTCTCGAAAGCAGGACGTACAGTCGGGTACCGATGGGCAATTCCAGTTCGAGAACGTCTCGCCCGGCCCATTCCAGTTGACGATCACTGCGCCGAATTTTGCCACCCAATCACTGCCTGGAACGTTACATCCGGGTCAAACCTATGTACTTCCACCAATCCTTCTGGCGGTCGCGGCCAACGTAACGGACGTGGAAGTACACCTCTCTCCGGTCGAGGTGGCGGAAGCGCAAATCAAGGATGAAGAACAGCAGCGCTTGCTGGGCGTGATCCCGAACTTCTATGTCACTTACGATCCCCACCCGGTTGCGCTCAGTGCGAAACAGAAATTCGAACTGGCCTGGAAAAACACTGCCGATCCGGTCACCTTTTTGATCGTCGGAGGCGTCGCGGGGGCTGAGCAGGCGGAGAACGCGTATGATGGGTTCGGGCAAGGGGCACAGGGTTATGCCAAACGCTACGGTGCGGCCTACGCCGACCTGGTGACCGGTACGTTCATTGGAAGCGCTATACTTCCCTCCGTTCTGAAGCAGGATCCCCGCTACTTTTACAAGGGAACCGGCACTAAACGGTCACGCCTGCTCTATGCGATCGCTAACGCGGTAATCTGCAAGGGTGACAATGGGCGCTGGCAGCCCAATTACTCGAATATGCTGGGCAGCCTCGCGGCCGGTGCGATTTCCAATCTCTATTATCCCGCCCAGAACCGCAACGGAGTTGGACTGACCTTCGAAAATGCTTCGATCGGGATCGGCGCAACGGCCGCGGCGAACATCCTGGAAGAATTTGTGATGCGGAAATTAACCCCCCATGCCTCCCGCCGCGCGGAAACGCCCTAGTTCCTGCCAGACCGCCGGTTGCGCTCAATCCAGAATGATTCCAGGCAGACGGTATAATCAGACCAAGAGCCCCGGCGCCGCCGTATCTCCCCTCCCTAAGAGTTTCCCGGCAGTTCGCGGGCTATAATCCCACATGGCGAGCCTGCGCCAACAGATCGCGACCACCGCTCTGACGCTCACCAAGTTCCGCGAGCTGATGCGGCGTATGCAGGAAAACCGTCTCCACGACGATCTCGCCATTGTCAAGAAAGCCTACGACTACTCCCTGAAGAATCATGAAGGCCAAACGCGCGCCTCGGGTGAGCCCTATCTGGTCCATCCGCTGGAAGTGGCACTGGTGCTGGCGGAAATGAAGATGGATCCGGTCGCCGTTTCCGCCGGCCTGCTGCACGACTCGGTGGAAGACACATCGGTGACGATCGTCGACATTCGCAAGGAGTTCGGCGAGCAGGTCGCGCACATTGTAGAAGGCGTTACCAAGATCAGCAAAATCGACTTCGCCACCCGCGAAGAACAGCAGGCGGAAAACCTCCGCAAGATGATGCTGGCCATGGTGGACGACATCCGCGTGGTGCTGATCAAACTGGCCGACCGTCTGCACAACATGCGTACCCTCGAGCACCTGCCTCTCGAGCGGCAGCAGAAAATTGCCGAAGAGACTCTGGAAATTTACGCACCCATCGCGCACCGGTTGGGCATGGGCAAGATTCGCGGCGAGCTGGAAGATCTCGGTTTCCGCTTTCTCGATCCGGTTGGCTACGAGCAGGTCGAAAAAGCCGTTAATGCGCGCCGCAAGCAGGGCGAGGCTTTTCTCGCCAAAATGCAGGAGATCATCACCGACAAGCTCAAGGAGGCCGGGATCCAGGCGCGCGTGGAGAGCCGCATCAAGCGCCTATACAGCATTCACAAAAAGTTGCAACGTCAACGCATCGGCGTCGACCAGGTTTACGATCTTTGCGCCATGCGCGTAATCACGCGTTCATTGCAAGACTGTTACGCCGTGCTCGGCATCATTCACAACCTGTGGCGGCCTGTGCCCGGACGAATCAAAGATTTCATTGCCATGCCGCGCCCGAACTTCTACCAGTCGCTGCACACTTCGGTCATCACCGAAGAGGGGACGCCGTTTGAAATCCAGATTCGCACCGAAGAGATGCACAAGATGGCCGAAGAGGGCATCGCGGCGCACTGGAAGTACAAAGATGGCCCGGTTTCGGCGCAGGACGAGCAGCGGCTGGCATGGCTGCGGCAGGTGGTGGAGTGGCAGCGGGACGTAAGTGACCCCAACGAATTTCTTTCCACTCTCAAGGTCGATCTTTACCCGGAGGAGGTTTACACCTTCACGCCCAAGGGCAAAGTGGTGGTTCTTCCGCGTGACGCGACGCCCATCGACTTCGCTTATTCGATCCACACGGAGGTCGGTCACACCTGTATCGGCGCTAAGGTGAACGGACGGATGGTACCCCTGCGTCATAAACTCCGCTCGGGCGATATCGTCGAGATCATTACCCAGGCAGGCCACAAGCCAAGCCGCGACTGGCTGGGACTGGTCAAGTCCTCGCGCTCGCGCAACAAGATCAAGCATTGGCTC
>Ga0335073_10002098_pt1 | contig 27249 bp, 23 predicted proteins | sample Lox_Sample_22_FD_207093 | JGI IMG/M metagenome (GOLD analysis project Ga0335073, IMG submission 207093) | Soil microbial communities from Loxahatchee National Wildlife Refuge, Florida, United States - Lox_Sample_2.2 | ecosystem: Environmental > Terrestrial > Soil > Wetlands | place: USA...
GAACAAGGACGTGCTCGAGCCGATCCTGATCGTCATCGGCACCGTGAAACTCCGCGAGCTGGACGCTGCCGCCGTGGATGCCGCGCTGGCGGCCATGGCGAAGGACTACAGCACCGCCGCCGTCCGCATGGGCCACCTCGCCCTCAAGCGCGCCATCCGGTTCGCCGCCGCCCGCGACATGGTCGGCCGCAACGTCGCCGAGCTCTGCGACACACCTCCCGGCCAGGAAGGCAGGCCCAGCCGGTCCCTCACCCTCAAGCAGGCCGCCGCGCTCATCGAAGCCAGCACAGGGACCCGGATCGGCGCCTACATCGCCCTGTCCCTGGGCACCGGCATCCGCACCGAGGAAGCCCGCGCCCTCACCTGGGATGCCGTCGACCCCGGCGACCCCGGCGCCGCTCCCCCGCGGCCGGCCAGCGTCGCGGTCTGGCGGTCCGTCCGCCGCGGCGGCGACACCAAAACATTCCGATCCCGCCGCACCCTCCGCCTGCCCGCCTTCGCCGCTGACGCATTACGGGAATTGCGTTTGCGCGAGGGCCGCGACACCGGCCCCGTGTTCGCCACCCGAGACGGCGACCCGCTGGATGCCGCGAACGTCCGGCGCGAGTTCCGCGCCGCCGTCACGACCGCCGGCATTCCCGGCACCTGGACCCCGCGCGAGCTGCGGCACACCTTCGTCAGCCTCATGTCCGACAACGGCGTCCCCGTCGAGGAAATCGCCCGCCTCGCCGGCCACACCAGCTCCCGCACCACCGAGATCGTCTACCGCCACCAGCTCCGCCCCATCATGGAACACGGCGCACTCACCCTCGACCACCTCTTCAACCGCACAGCCTGACCCGCCCGCAACAGTCGCCCATGCAGGAAGAGCGCGCGTCCGAACATCCATGATCACGCAGACGATGCACGATGCCTCGCGCCTCAGAGCCAGCCGGGCAGCGTGACATTCTCCTATTCAGCCTCGCCGGACGCCGCCGGCGGGGGCGAAGCGCCGCATAATCGCGCTGGATCGAGAACACGACAGGCTGGTCCATCCGCAAGTTCGTCAAGACCGCCCGCCGCTACCGGACCATCCAGATCCAGGCCGGCAACCACATCATCACCGCCGCTGACCCTCTCCCCGACGACCTGCACGCAGCCCTAACGGAGATCAACAGCGCCCGTCCAGTGCGCACTAGCCTCACAAAAGTCGGGTAAGACCCGAAGTCTTGCTCGTGACGCAAAGGTCGTTGTCTTGGGTGGGAAGCCACGTGGCCAGTTCTCGCAGCGAGCGTAGGTCTGCGCGTCGCGGGTTCGTCGGTCGTCAGATGCCTGGCCTGGTCATTCTCTGTCCAAATGCTGCCGCGCCGGAAGAACAAGATTGAGCAGCGTCGCATAGATCCTGTCGCGCTCCTCGACCATGCTGCGTGCCTCTTCGGCCTCTAGCCTCAAGAAGCCGCCGCCCTGCTTGACTCCCAGTCGCCCGAGCGCAACAAGCTCGGTCAGTAGTCGCGGAGCTCCCAACCTGTCTCCGTATGCAGCGCGCAACGTGTCATAGGCACCCGCATACACGTCCAACCCCGCCATGTCGGCAATGGCAAACGGTCCGTAGAACGGGAGCCGGAAGCCGAAGGTGCTCCGCACGACCTCGTCGATCTGCCCTGGATCCGCAATTCCCTCCTCCAGCATCAGCACGGCCTCACGGAAGAGCGCGAACTGGAGTCTGTTGGCGACGAAGCCAGGTGAGTCGCGCACAACCACCGGCGCCTTACCGGCCATCCGCAACATCTCAACCACCCTGGACTCGAGCCCCGGGTTGGTCATCTCACCCGGAATCACCTCTACGCCTGGTATGAACTGAGGCGGATTGAACCAGTGCACGCCGATCAGTCGGGTCGGGTCGGACATTGGCTGTGCCAAGGCGGCGATCGGAATGGAGGACGTGTTGGTAGCGATGACGGCCCCTTCGGGAGCTCTGCGCTCCACCTGTTGTATGACATTTACTTTGAGCGCAAGATCCTCTGGGACCGCTTCGACAACCAAGTCCGCTTCTTCGACGCCCGCCGTGAGGTCGTCAGCTGCGCGTGTGCGCTCCCGGACTGCTCGGGCGCTGCCGGCGGGCCGCAGGCCACGTGCCTCGAACTCGGCCGCTTGACTGAACGAGCTTTCGACGGCGGATCTGGCCCGTTCGGCGTTCGCGTCGACCATGAGAACGCGCGAACCCGCGCAGGCCAGGATCTGGCCGATACCCGAACCCATGTAGCCGGCCCCCACCACGCAGATGCGCTCGAAGTGCGGTGCCGGGTCGTTTTGTGAGCTCACCGGGCCACCATGCCAGCCGAGAGATCGATGTCTGCCGCGGTCATGCCGCGCATCGTCAAGATCGCGAGGACGGCCGCTGCTACCTCCTCTTCCTCGATCATGCGACGCAGAGCAGATCGGGAGACAAACTCCTCCTGCACTTCGTGTTTCGTCATTCCGCGCCGCGCGGCCTCTAGGCTGAAGTTACGGTCCATCCGAGCTCCGCGCACGGGACCAGGGGACAACGAGTTGACCATGACTCCGAGCGGCCCTACCTCGTGCGCAAGAGTTGCAGTCAGGCCAATGACTGCCATCTTCGAGGCCGCGTACGGTGTCCGCCCTGGCAGCGGCCGCTTCCCGGTGACCGAGGCGATGTTGATGATATCGCCTCCGCCCCTGGCGATCATTGCTGGCAGAAGCGCGCGGCACATAAGGAACACACTGCGGACGTTGATGTCGAAGACCTCATCCCACGCCGCGGGATCGATCTCGGTCAGGTGCGCGACCGGTCCCCCGATGCCGGCATTGTTGACGAGGATCGAGATGTCGTCGCGCGAAAGCTGCGCCCGCATCTCGGCTACCGCCGCGACGTCACTGACGTCGCATGGCACGGCCTTGACCGAGGCATCGGACTGAACTAGCTCCTGGGCGACCCTCCCGAGTTTGGCGCCGTCGCGCCCGACCAGGATGACGTGCGCGCCCTGCGCGGCAAGCGCCAGGCATATCGCGCGGCCCAGGCCGTTGCCCGCGCCGGTGACCACGGCTGTGCGGCCCGAGACCGCCTGACTCACGATGCGCCGATCTCGTGCCACGGCGCCCAGTCCACTGGCGTCCCGCTCAGCTTTGCGGCACGGACGTCACCCGAGCGAGCATGTCCTTCGAAAAGCTCCACGCGGGAGGCCCGGCCGCACAGCTTGCCCAACGCGGCACTGGCCACGGAGTCTGTGACTTCCTGGTACGTGACCGTCTTCAGGTACTTGCCGACCCAAAGGCCACCGGTGTAACGGGCCGCACTTCTGGTAGGCAGCGTGTGGTTGGTGCCGATGACCTTGTCGCCGTATGAGACACATGTCCCCTCGCCGAGGAACAGCGCTCCGTAGTTGCGCATCTCTGAGAGGGCGCGTCGCGGCTCTGCGGTCAGGACCTCAACATGCTCACTGGCGAACGCATCGGCGACGGTGAACGCCTCAGCCTGGTCGTCGACGACTATGACCTGGCCATGGTCCCGCCAGGCCGGCGCCGCGAAATCCCGGGTAGGCATTTCCGGCAGGATACGTCCGACGTGGTCCAGCACTTGCGCCGCTACCGCCTCGGACGTTGTCACGAGAACGGCAGGAGAGTCGGGGCCGTGCTCTGCCTGCGACAGCAGGTCTACCGCCACGACAAACGGATCTGCCGTGTCATCGGCGATGATGAGAATCTCCGTCGGTCCAGCGAGCAAGTCGATACCGACCTCGCCGAAAAGCTGCCTCTTCGCCTCGGCTACGTATGCATTGCCGGGGCCGGTAAGCAGGTCAACCTTGGCGATCGTCTCGGTTCCGACTCCCATCGCGGCCACGGCCTGAACGCCGCCGATCAGCAATATCTCGTCGGCGCCAGCCATTTGCATCGCTGCGATGGTCGTCGTCGGGATCGCGCCGTGGATGGGCGGGGTGCACGCAGTGACTCGGGCGACGCCGGCGACCTTGGCAGTGACGATGGTCATGTGCGCGGAAGCGACCAGCGGATAGCGGCCACCTGGTACATAGGCGCCAGCCGCTGACACGGGAATGTTCAGCTGGCCCAGGAAGACTCCGGGCTGCGTTTCGACCTCGAAGTCCTGTACCGACGCCAGCTGGCGCTCCGCGAAGCTGCGGATATTGCGCTGGACTGTGGCGATGTCATCGAGGACCTCAGTCGGCACAGCGGCCACGATCTTGGCAATCTCGTCCTCCCGGAGCTGAAAACTGGCAGGAGACCAGCCGTCGAACTTCTCGGAGTACTCGCGGACGGCTTCGTCGCCGCGCTCGCGCACCGCGTCGATGACGCCGGCCACAGTTTCGCGGATTTCGTCGCGCTGGCGGATGTCCGCGAGGGCGGGTGCAGCCTGCTTCAGGTACTTGATCATTGATCCTCCGTGGGCCTGCCGAGGGACTTCGTTGCGGTCATTCGATACCGAGGTAGACGGTGCGCCCGTCGACCTTGACCGGGTAAGTCGGCAGGTCAACGATCACCGGAGCGCCCAGAGCCTTGCCGCTGGCGTAGTCGAACCGGCCATTGTGCTTGGGGCATTCGATGACGCCGTCGATGACCAGTCCGTCACACAGCAGCGTCTTCTCGTGTGTGCACTGTCCGCCGGTAGCGAAAAACTCACCGTGGGACGATCGGTAAAGGGCGTAGTCGGTCCCGTTGTGCTGAAAGCCGTGCACGTCTTCGAGATCGACGTCGTCTACGTGGCAGACCGGGATCCACTCAGTCATTGAGTCAGGCCACTGCCTGTGCCCCGGAGGACAGCTCCGCGCGACCGTCGGACCGCGGGTGGTAGGCCGCGGCGCCCGGAGGCAGTTCGCGGCGGATGTAGTAGGTCTGGTCCTTTAGCTGACGCAGCACCGCGGGGACGATCTCCTTGTAGGCGGCCCAGAGCGACGGATAGGCGGGTGCCAGGTCGCGGGCAATTTCCCGGTGCAACTCGGGCAGCCGATGATAGGGGACCATCGGGAACATGTGGTGTTCGACGTGGTAGTTCATGTTCCAGTACAGGAATCGGTTAATGCGGCCCATGTAAACGGTTCGGGTATTCAGGCGGTGGTCCAGGACGTTCTCGCCCATGCCGCTGTGCTGGGTAAGGCTGTAGATCTGGGCCAGGCACGTGCCGTATATGCGGGGCCCGCCGATAAGCAGGGCGGGCAGGACCGACCCAGTGACCGCGCAGGCGGCGATCATGGCCGCGTAGACCGACAGCCAGATCCGGGCGGTGCGGAAGACTTTGGGCTGCTCGGGCTGGGGGATAAAGCTGCGCTCGTCGGCGCTGAGCCGCCCGGCCGCATGACGCACCATGCTGCGCAGGTGCGTCGGCACGGCGACTAGGCCGACAAAGTTGGCCAGGATCCGGGCCAGCCGTGCTGGGCGCATGACTGCGATCTCTGGGTCAAGGCCGAGAATGAGCGTGTTGGTGTGGTGGCGAGTGTGACTCCATCGGTACACCGTCGGATCCACCATGACCATGAACGACGCCAGCTGATAGACGGCATTGTTCATCCATCGCGTCCGGAACGGGGTGCCGTGGGCGCACTCATGCCATCGGGCCGCCGCCGCCGACCCGTACAGGATTCCGTATGCGAGGAAACATGGAAGCGCAAGCCATCCGCCCCAGAGGAGCCAGCCGAGCGCGCCGGCCGCTACCATCCCACCCACCCAGATGGCAGTGTCCCGGATCGCCGGGTAATCCGACCGACGCATCAGCTCCTTGAGGCGTCCGCGCGACACTTCGCTCCGGAACCACTCGCCGTTGGCCAGGCCGGCCTCCACCGCGCGCTGAGCTTCGGCGCCGACGAGGCTGTACCGCGCGAGTCGTTCCCGCCCCATAACTGAAGGACTCCTCTCTCCCTTGCAGCGTTCGCGCCGGCTCCTCCGGAGCGCGCGCTGGCAGAGCCAGCGCGCGATCCGGAGACCTTGGTGCCGTCAAGAGGATGGCGTCACGTCAATTGGATTGCCGACGTATCCGCCTACCAGGCTCGGAACGTTGATCGAGCTAACGTGGATAATTCCTATGTCGAATACCGCCACTCCGACATACCACGCCTGTTGCACCCCGGCTGCCTGGACTTTCTGCCAAGCCGCATCCTGCTCTGCCGCAGGCGCGGTCGTCGCGGCGCTAATCAGCTGGTTGATCGCCGGATCATCGGTGCCGAATGGGTTGTACAGATTGGCGTCCGGCTCGAACCAGTTGACCGCCTGAAGGTACATTGGTATCGAGCCATAAAGGTATGCCATCACCGGGAAGTCCTTGGCAAGGACACGACTGATCTCGACGGTGATGGACGGATCGGCAGTCAGCTTGGCTTTGACTCCTACGGCGTTCCAGTATCCGATGACGGCCTGGGTGAGCGTGGCGTCCAGGGGAGTATCTTCCACCGAGATCGTGAGTCCGTGCGCATATCCGGCTGCAGCCAACAGCTGCTTGGCCTTCGCTGGATCGTAGGGATAGTAGTTATTTACAGCCGCATCCCAGTCAGTAGGCGAGGTAGGGGTGGCAACCTCGTCTGTGGGCTGACCGAAGTCGCCGTAGAGCGCCTTGACTATGGCAGCCCGATTAACGGCATACTCAAGTGCCTGGCGAACTTGCAGCTTGCCGAGGGGGTTACTGGCACCTGGAGCCCTGTCGGCGAGTTCGATCCCATTGAAGGCGAATGGAGTCACCTGGACCGGAAGGCCTGACGTCTTTGCCGCTTTGAGAGTGGTTGGATCAGCATCTGCAAGCCAGTCGACCTGCCCGCTGCGGACTGCGTCCAGAGCTGAGCTCAGGTTGGCGATATATTTCACGACTATGCGACTGTAATGAATGGCCGACTGGTCGAAGTACTTGGGATTTGCCACGTAGGTGTACGTCGATCCGGTTACTGTCTGGGCGAGATCCAGGGTGTACTCCCCGGCGCCTATCGGATCGGTTGTGAGCGTCGAGGGGTGCGCGAGCGTCTGGGGGGCGACGATATCTCCGCCCAGGGTATAGTCGTTCAGGACTTCCGGGAGGTCCGGGTTTGGCTTCGCGCACTGTAGCTGCACAACGTAGGCGGACAATGCCGTGACCGTCGTGCAGGTGGTTGTCCAATCGTTACCGCTGGTCTCGTAGTGCTTTATGGAAGCAACGACCGCAGCTGCATTTAGCGGCTGGCCGTTCGAGAACTCGACACCATGGCGGAGGTCGATCTGGAAAGTCTTATAGTCAGATCCGACGTATTTCCACGAGGTTGCGAGCACGCCCTGTAGATGCCCGTTCGTCCCGTACCGGATGAGCGGCGCGAAGATCTCGTCGAGATATGCGGTGTCGGTGCCTGCATTTCCCTTCGCCGGATCGAGACTCCCATTGGAGAATTCCGTTGCGATTGTCAGCGTGCCCCCGCGGCTGCCCGCTTGCTTGGACGTACCGGGCGAGGCGCTGCCGCACGCGGCCGCGAGCAGGCTGGCGGCCGCGAGAATGGTAGCCACCGCTGTCCAGCGTCTCCGAAGAGAGCCGGATTGGCGACCAGAAATGGCCATATTAATCTCCTTCTGATATTCGGACGCTGGCAACTCGACGCTCGCGGCCCGCTCGCGTTGGATCGGGCTCGGCCGCAAGCAGGGCTTGGGTATAGGAATGCTCAGGCCTGCCGCAGACACTCGACGCCGGGCCCGATTCGACGATCTGTCCGCGGTAGAGGACGGCAACGCTTGAGCACAAGTAACGGACAACTGCAAGGTCATGGCTAAGAAAGAGACAGGCGACGGATAGATCACGGCGCGCATCGGCCAGCAGGTTGAGAATCTGTGCCTGAACCGACAGGTCCAGGGCACTGACCGCCTCATCGCAAATGATCAGCTTCGGCGAGACGATGAGCGCGCGCGCGATCGCAATGCGCTGACGCTGCCCGCCTGAGAACTCTGCAGGGTAACGAGTCGCCGCATCGGCCGTCAGCCCGACACGCTGTAGTGCATCGACAATGCGCCGATGCCTGTCGGCACGAGTGAGGCGCTCGTGCACGTCCAGCGGCTCGCTCAGGGCCTTGGCTACCGTGCGGGCCGGGTTCAGCGAGCTGTACGGGTCCTGGAAGACCGCCTGGAGATCACGGCTGACAGCCCGCCGACCGCGACGTGACACGCCCGCCAGGTCGGTGCCGAGGAAGGAGATACGACCCGATGTGACCGGCGCCAGGCCGAGGATTGCCATCGCCAGAGTTGTCTTGCCGGACCCGGATTCCCCCACGAGGCCCACCATCTCGCCGGGTGCGACCGACAGCGATGCCCCGTCGAGTGCCTTGGCGCCGAGACGCCTGGCCTTACGCGGGTACTGGACGACGAGGTCCTGGATGTCGAGCAGAGCCGGGCTCATGGCTGATCCTCCCGGCGGAGGCAGCGGGGTCCGTTCACGTGGACGCACCGGACGGCATGGCCGGGCTGAGGGCTGCTGATGAGGATCGGCTTGTCCATGCACTCCGCGCCCGCCTCCGGGCAGCGGGGAGCAAACCGGCATGCGCGCGGCCATGACCCAGGCGCCGGCACGGTACCGGCGATGACGGGCAGGCGCTGGCCACTCGCTGCCAGCGCCGGGTTGGACGCCAGGAGGCTGCGGGTGTATGGATGGGCGGGTCGGTCCAAAAGCTTGCTGACCGACGCCTCTTCGACGACCTCTCCGGCGTACATGACGATTGCGCGGTCAGCGCTCGTCGCCACCACGCCCCAGTTATGCGTGATGATGAGCAGCGCCAGGTGCCGGCGGTCTTGCAAGCTTTCCAGCAAAGCCAGTATCTCGGCCTGGGTGGTCACATCGAGTGCGGTCGTGGGCTCGTCAGCGATCAGCACGTCGGGATCGCCGGCCAGCGCCAGCGCGATCACGCAGCGCTGGATCATTCCGCCCGACAGCTGGAAGGGATAGCGGCGGGCCACGTCCGCGGCATCCGGTAGCCGGACAGACTCCAGCAGATCTATCGTGACTCGCCGCGCCTCCGCCCGCCCGCATTGACGGTGATGCCGCACTGCCTCGGCGATCTGCGCACCGACGGTGAAGGTCGGGTCGAGGCTGGTCATCGGATCCTGGGCGACATAACCGATGCGCCGGCCGCGCACACCGGCAAGCTCCCGCGACGACAGGGAAGTCAGGTCCTGGGCCCCCAGGAAAACTTGCCCGGCGGTTCGGCGCCCGGCCCGAGGCAACAGCCCGAGCACCGCCAGCGCCATCATGGTCTTCCCGCAGCCGGACTCGCCCAGCACTGCCAGGGTCTCGCCCCGCCGGATGGTGAAGCTAACCTCCGATACCACCGGCTTCAGCCCGCTGTGGCTGACCAGTTCCACCGAGAGACCCTCAACGGACAGCGCAGCTTCTGAGGCACGGCCGGCAGAAGGAGCCAGCTGGCGAACCGCGCGGAGGGCGGGACGTTTCCCCGGCGAGCCGACGCGGAAGGCTCCTTGAGAACCTGACCACCTCTCGGTCGTCACATCGCGCACCGCGTTGCCGAAGAGGATCAGGGCCAGGATTGTCACCGCCACGATCCCCGCGCTCGGCACCAGTAGCCAGGCCGACTCGCTAAGCGTCTGGGATGCCTCGAGGACGAGACCGCCCCAGCTTGGCGACGGAAGCGTCACACCGAACCCGAGGAATGCCAGACCGGTCTCCACCACTACTGCGACGCTCGCGAAAAGCGCTGCCTGGATGATCACCGTGGACGTTATGCGGGGCAGCACATGCCGGACGATGATCCGGAGCTCGGACAGCCCGGAGACCCGGGCGGCCTTGATATATAGCTCGTGCCGCACTACCAGCGTGACGGACCGGATCACGCGAATGAGACCGCCTGAGCACACCGCTCCGAGGGCCGCCATCGTGGCCGCAAGGGACTGCGGAAAGACAGCGAAGATCACCAGCAGGACAACCAGCACCGGCAGCGACATCAGCAAGTCGGCGGTCCGGGTGATCACCGTGTCGGCCAGGCCACCGACGTACCCGGCGGTTACGCCGAGGGCGACGCCCAGAATCAGCCATACCGCTACGGCAATGGCCACGCCGAGGAGCGTGGGCCGCCCTCCGTAGAGCAGCTGGCTCAGTACGTCGCGCCCTAGCGGGTCCGTGCCGAGCAAGTGCCTGAGGGATGGCCCCTGCAGGAACACGCTCAGGTTCTGAGTCAGCGGGTTGTAAGGGGCGAGCGACGAGGCGAAGGCCGCTCCCGCGACGACGATAAGCAGCCACACGACTGCCACGACACCCAGCGGCCGACTAGCGAACCGCCGCCACGCTGGCCGGCCCGGCGAGACGCCAGCGGCAGGAGCCTCCGAGGATCGCGGGGCCCCGGACGAATCTCCAGTTACCTGGCCGTTGACTGCGGCGGTGCCGCCTTGGACCGGCGTCACGACGTCCTCACCTGCGGGTTCAGCAGGCAATAGGTCACATCAACAAGGAGGTTCGCCGCTACCACGATGATGGTGAAGTAAAGGACCGCCCCCTCAAGCACCGGGATGTCATGTTCAGCCGCCGCTGTCACGACTTGCGAGCCGAGCCCGGGGAGCCCGAAGACCGACTCAACCAGCACGCTCCCGCCGAGGAGGCCGATGAACGTCACTCCGATCATCGTCACAACCGGTATGGCGGCGTTTCGCAAGGCATGCCGGTAGACGACAGAACGGCGGGGAATGCCATTCGCCTCCAGCACGCGAACGAAGTTCCGCTGCAGGGCGTCCAGCATCGAGTCACGGGTCTGGATCGCGATGACCGTCATCCCGCCCATAGCGATGGCGACAACCGGCAGGACCAGAGACCGGGCCCACGATGCCGGGTCCGTGCTGAAGGGAACGAATCCGGTCGCGGGAAACACGTGGACCGCGACCGCAAGTACGTAAATCAGGACGAGGCCAAGGCAGAAGTTGGGGATGGCCAGGCCCAGCGTCGAGGAAGCCTCGATCACCTTCCCGACCCAGCCACCTCGAGTTGCCGACCACACGCCGAAGGCCACGCCGAGGACGGCAGCGACGAGCGCGCCGCCGCCAACCAGCGTCAGCGAGACGACCAGACGTGAATCAAGCAGCGATGTCACTGTCTGGCCATTGACCAGCGACGTACCCAGATTGCCGTGCACGACCCCGTCCAGCCAATGCCAGTACTGCATCCACAGCGGTTCGTCCAGGCCCAGTTGCCGGCTGAGGCTCGCCACCTGCGCCGCGCTGGCATTCGACCCGAGAATGACCTCGGCCGAGTTTCCTGGCACCAGCGCGATAAGGACGAACGTCAGCGCAGACGTGACGAAGAGGAGCGGGATCGACCACATCACCCGCCGGGCGATGACTGTGAGCATGTTCAGCCGCCACCAACTGTCCGAGGATCACCAGTGGTCAATTTCTCGCCCTAGTTCCGACGTTTTGTCAGGTTGCCAGCGTTGGCCGACGCGCCGCGCATGCCTACCGCGGACCTTGTCCTTCCGGCCTGGCGCCCGGCCCGGCATCCTTGCGGCAATGTAACATCATGCTAGGACGTCTTGACAAGTACCTAATGAGAAAGATCTGCCAGGACGTCCGGTGCCCGGCGCCCGCCCCACGAGCTAGGTGCCGCTGCCGCATCTCTTCGGCAGCTCCCGATCCGTAGTTGACCTGCGGTGCCGCTGCTAATACGGGTTCTGGCTCTCGAAGACCCGACGCGGGTTGCGAACAAGCATCTGATCGATCTGATCATCTGAGACGCCGCTCTCAGCCAGCTTCGGCAAGACGTGCTCGCTCAGATGTGTGTGCACCCAGTGCGGCAGCGTCTGCCGGCTGACCTGGCCACCGTCGAAGTCGTAATCGGCATAGCAGGCAGCGTCGTGGCTCAGCACGATGCGATCCGCGTAGCCACGGCGGCAGAGCTCGCTGATGACCGCCACGCGCTGCTCCAACGTCGCCATGCCCTCCAGATACAGGCCGAACCGGTCGGACGCGATAAGCGAGCCGGCATCCATGATCTGGCGCAGATAGCTGAGGTCCGTGGTGTCGCCGGAGTGGCCTATGATCACGCGGCTAAGATCAACGCCCTCTTCGGCGAGTACGCGCTGCTGCTCCAGGCCCGTCCGGGACTCGGCATCGGTATGCGTTTCTATCGGCACACCGGTCTGCCGGTGCGCCCAGGCGACGGCACGCAAGCACCGGTCGATAAGCGGCGTGACCCCGGGCTTGTCGGTATATCCCTTGATCAGCGCCGCCCGGACTCCGGTGCCCGCGATGCCACTGCGAATGTCGCTCACGAACAGCTCAGCCATGACGTCAGGCGTCCCGTTGCCCGCGAGAACTGCCGGATCGCGCTCCTCGATCGCCGACGGCAGGCCACGGTGCGGATAGACGCCCGTGGCCAGCAGGATATTGATGTCGGCGTGCTCGGCAACGGCCAGGATGTCCGGCATCGAGCGTCCGAGGCCCAGGACGTTCATATCGACGAACGAGTCGAAGCCGAGTGCCTTCAGGTTGTTCAGCTTCTCGATTGCGTCGCTGATCCGGCTCTCGCGGGTGCCATTCCAGGCGAGGGCCGGATAGTTGGCAGCCATTTCGGAGCTGACCGTGAACACGTGCTCGTGCATCAGCGTCCGGCCCAGCCGGTCCGTTGCGACCGGCCCCCTCGCCGTGGGGACCGTTTGACCTCGGCCGCCTGCGGCTGGGTTCATACGGCTATCGCCTCCTCAACGGGGGAAGCCCGGCAGCTGATCTGCTAGCGGCCAGTGATGATCGCGCGGTTGCGGGCGGCCGGGTTAGGCAGCCGCTCGATCAGCGGTACCAGATCGGTGCGGATGATGAAGGCACCCACGTGCAGCACGCTGCCGTTTACGCCGCGATTGACCCGCTCGACTGCCAGTACCGGCGCGCCGGCTGCCAGTTCGAGCGCGCCGCGCCAGCGTTGCGGCACGCGTACCGCGCGGGAGGCCACGTCGCACGCGTCTATCTCGTACCCGTATGCCTCCTCGAGCACGGCAGTAGCGGAGCCGGTACGGGCGAAGATCTCCCGCGCGTCAGGGCAGACCGTGAGCGGGAAGCTGTCGGTCTCCACGCAGAGCGGCTCGTGATGATCGCCGCGGACCAGGTACCGCAGCCTGCGCACGATCCACCACGGTCCGGCGTCGTCAGCGCTCAGCACCTCGAGCTCCGGAGTGTCGGCCTGCTCACTGGACAGCGTGATATCGCGCAGCGAGAGGCCCTGCGCCCGCAGCACCTGCGTCAAGCCGTCGAAGCTCAGCAGGCTGATCTCGGCTGACGCCCCTGCCGCGAAGGTGCCGAGGCCACGGTGCGTTACGACCCATCCTTCCTGGCGCAGCAGGGCAACCGCCTGGCGGACGGTGGGCCTGCCCACCTGGAACGTCCGCACCAGTTCAGGCTCGGACGGAATCCGGTCGCCAGGAGCGAGGTCGCCTTCTTTGATAGCGGCGACCAGCCGATCACGGATCTGAACGTACAGCGGGATCGGAGCTTCGCGGAGCAGACGCCTTTCGTCGATTGGCATCCGTTCCTCCCCTTGCTTGGCGAGGCCCGCGTGCCTCAATCCATACTTCTACCACCTGACCGGCATCCCGCGGCATCGCGACGACTTGTGCCGACATCAAGTCATCTTGACATGTTGGCCCGATCCGGGCAATGATCGAGCGGTGCCGTGGTCGCTAAGCCGTTCGCCAGAGCAGCTTCCGGCGGCTGACGTCGTCATCGTCGGCGGCGGTTGCGCTGGTGTGCTTGCCGCGATCGCTGCGGGCCGTCGCGGTGCTCGGGTGCTGCTCGCCGAGCGCGAGGGCACTCTGGGCGGCATCAGTACCGGCGTGCTCGACACGTTCTACGGCTTCTGGACGCCCGGCATCAATCCGGAGCGCGTCGTGGACGGCATTCCCGGCGAGATCGTGCGCGAGCTGACCGCGCTCGGCGCGGCCTTCGAGCGTCCCAATACCTACGGCGCAGGCACCGGGGTTACCTACAACCCGGAGATCCTGCGCGCGCTCTACGACCGGCTCTGCGCGGAGGCCGGCGTTACCGTCCTGCTTCATGCGGCCGTCGTGGATGTCGCGGCGGCCGACCGCCGGATCGGGGAACTGCTGCTGACCTCCGGCTCGAGCCTCCTGTCAGTCGCGCCGAGCCAGCTGGTAGATGCGACGGGCGACGCGGTCATCGCACATCTGGCAGGCGCCCGGTCAGAGGGCTGGTCCGACATTCCGAACCCGCAGAGCCTGACCGTGACGTTCACCATGTCGCCGGTCGATCACGAGAAGCTCAGCAATGTCTCGCGGGAGGAACTGCTGACCCTGCTGGCCGACGCCATCGAGTCCGGCAGCTACCAGCTGCCGCGCAAGGACGGCTCGCTGCACGTCACCACCGTGCCCGGAGGAGAGTTCGTGCACATGACCAGGGTCAGCGGCTGGGATCCGCGCGACCCGGCCGCGCTGTCGGCGGCGGAGGCAGAGGGCCGCCGACAGGCCATCGAGTATGCACGTTTCCTCCGTGACCTGGTCGCCGGCTTCGAGTCCGCGCAGATCAGCTGGCTCGCACGGCGAATCGGGGTGCGCGAATCCCGCCGGGTGAGCGGACGCTACTGGCTGACCCGCGACGACGTCCTGGCGGGCCGCCGGTTCCCGGATGCGGTCGTGCGCGCAGGCGCGCCCATTGAGGACCACGGCAGCGGGCAGTCGACGCGGTGGGACTTCCTGGACGAGGGCCGCTACTACGAGATACCGTTCCGGTCGCTGCTGCCACGTGATCTGGACGGCGTTGCGGTGGCCGGCCGTTGCCTATCGGCCAGTCACGACGCGCACGCCTCCGCCCGGAACATGGCGCAGTGCATGGCGATGGGCCAGGCTGCGGGCACGGCCGCCGCGCTTGCCGCCGATCGCGGCGTGGACGTCGGCGACCTCGACGCGGGCGAGCTGCAGCGCGAGCTCGCGGCCGCCGGCGCGCTGGTGGGAGACGGCATTTGATCAGAACGGTCCTCGGGGACATCCCTCCTGGGCAGCTGGGATTCTGCCACGCGCACGACCACGTGCTCATCGGGCCGAACGTCGCCACTGATCACAACCCTGACCTGCTCATCGACGACGTCGACGAGGCCATCGCCGAAGTCACGCTGTTCCAGCAGGCTGGCGGCGGGGCACTAGTCGACGCCATGCCGCTGGACTGCGGGCGGGACCCGGAAGGCCTGATCCGGGTCAGCGAGCAGACGTCAGTCCACATCATCGCGGCGACGGGTTTCCATACCCGCCGCTACTACCCCGCGGGGCACTGGAGCGAGCAGATTCCGGCTGAGGATATCGCCGACATCATGACGGCCGAGGTGACCGATGGCATGGACCGGCGCTCGCTGGCCCGCGGACCCGCCCACGCCGACCGCCTCGGCGCCAGGGCGGGCGTCGTCAAGGTAGCCACCGACGAGCATGGCGTCACCGACCTGGCCGCGCGCATCATGACAGCGGCCGCGGAATGCCACCGGCGGACCGGAGCGCCCATTCTCACCCACACGGAACGCGGCCTGCACGGGGTCGAGCAGGTCGAGTTCTTCACCGGCCTTGGCATCGCGCCGGACGCTGTCCTGGTATCCCACGTGGACAGGATCTGTGACCTGGGATACCACGCCGACCTCGCGGCGACAGGCGCCTACCTGGTCTACGACGGGCCGTCCCGGATGAACTACCACCCGGCCGAGCAGATGGCCGACTGCATGCGCGTCGCCGCCGAGCACGGCGCGACGCGGCGGATCCTGCTAGGCATGGACCTGGCGCTGCGGTCATACCGAATATCGACCGGCGGCAGTCCTGGTCTCGGCTTCGTTCTGGACCACTTCCTGGGAGTACTGCGGTCGGCCGGCTTCACCGAGCAGGACCTGGATTGCTTCGGCTGGCAGAACCCAGCCACGGCCCTGAGCCTGCGAGCAGCTGCGTGAGCAGTTTCGGTGAGTGGACGGAACAGGATGGCCTGCCGGTGTTCTCGTACCGCGCCGACCAGCGGGTCAGCGACGTTGCGGGCTGGGAACGTCCGGGCTGGGGATGGACCACGAGGCACTGGGCGTGCGTGGGAAACAGGCGGATTCAGCTTGTCGCCGACAACGAGGGCCGGCGCGGGCTCTGGGACTGCTACGACGGACTGCGCTGGCTGACCGCGGCCGACGATCGGGGAACCGGGAGCACTGTCCTGGCAGCTGGGGACATCCGGCTGGGCACCGCCATGCCGGACTGGCCGGCTGGCTCCGTGCCGGAGCGCCGGTTCGGGCCGACGTGGTTCGAGGTCGAGTGCTCTGACGGCGGCCTGACGCTGGGCAACCTGACCTTCTGCCCGGAGGGCGAGCGGCCGTGGGTAGTGATTCGCGTCACCGTTCGCAACGAGAGCGGCGCGGCCGTCACCGGCACGCTTGCCGAGGAATGGGAGCTGCGGCCCAGGTTCGCCCAGCTCGGCACCACCGCTGCCCGGCGCGCCGAGACTGCGGCGGCACAGGTGAGCTACCAGACCTCGGTAGCACCCGGAGTCGTCCGCGCAGATGAATCCTTCGCACCCGGCCGGGAGGTCTTCGGCCGGCCACGGACGCTGCTGCTGGAGGTGCTCGGCGCGGCCAGGGCCGATGCGTTCCCCGAAGTGATCGAAGGAATGCCCCACCCGGCGCTTCGGCTGACCGTCCCGGTGCGGCTGGCTGCCGGCGAGCAGGCAGAGTTCTGGTTCCGGTTCGGCGCTGAAGACGTCGAGGTGCCCGGTGATCCGGCCGCGCTGCTGGCGGAGTCTGTTCAGGCGCTGCGGACGCGGCTGCCTGCTGCCGCGGCGCCGCGCGCGCCGCAAGCGGGCCGGGAGGTCCCTTGGCACGCGGCGCTGCTGACCGGCGGTGCCTGCGCCGACGGGGTCCTCGGCGGGCACACCCTTGACCAGGCGTCGGCGTACTCCTTCGAGATCGGCTTCAACGGCGCCGCCAGGGATCCGCTCCAGCACGCGCTGCCGCTGGTGTACACCGAGCCGGACCTGGCGCTATCCGTGCTGCGGAACACCTGCAGCTGGAGCGACTCCGACGGGCGGATGCCCTGGGCGCTCGACGGCGCCAAGCAGCCGTTCACATCCAAGTACGACCCGTCCGACCAGCCGCTGTGGGCCCTGTGGCTGGCCGCCGAGTACGCCGCGGCGACCGGTGACCTGGCCGCATTCGCGGCGCCGCTCCGCCTGCATCCGGCCACCGGCGGCGCGCAGGTCTCCGTGCACGAGGCGCTGCGGCGGCAGTTCCGCTACTTCGTCGACAGGGTCGGCCGCGGCCATCGCGGGCATGTGCGGATCATGAACGCGGACTGGAACGACCTGGCGATCTCCGAGTCCGGAGCCGACCGCGCTGCCATGAGCGCGGACGGAGAGTCGGTGCTGAACTCCGCGATGGCGGCCTGGGTGCTGCCTGTCTGGGCCGCGCTGGCCGACCGGCTGAGCGACGGCGACTCGGCCAACGAGGCGCGCGCGCTCGGCGCCGAACTCCGGGCGCTGGTAGCTGCAGAGTGGAACGGCAGGTGGTTCCGTCGTGCCTACGGTCCCGGCGTGCCGCCGATCGGCGATGACCAGATGTGGCTCGAGGTTCAGCCGTGGGCCATCCTGTGCGGGGCGGCAGACGAGGCGCAGGCGCGGTCGCTGCTGGCAGCGATCGACGCCGGCCCGCGCGCAGGCTCGCCGCTCGGCGCCAGGGTCAGATGGCCGGTGCCGCCAGGCGGCAGCAAGCACCCGCGGGGCGAGGGCACCCGCGGCGGGACCTGGTACTCCATCAACATGACGCTGGTGTGGGCCGCGGCCCGCACCGACTCCGCGCTTGCCTTCGACGAGTGGCAGCGGATGACCCTCGCCGCACATGAGCAGGCCTACCCAGGCATCTGGGAGGGCACGATCTCAGGACCGGATTCCTACAACGGCCCGGAAGCACGCTCCCCGGGCCGTACCTGGGCGCATCCCGATGCGCTGACTGCGATGCAGGCGTTCCCGGTCAGCAACCTGCACAGCCATGCCCAGCCGCTGCTTGCTTACCTGCGGCTGCTCGGGGTGGAGCCGACCGATACGGGCTCGCTGCGGACCGGCGGCGGAGCTGCGTGGGCCAGCCAGACATTCGCGCTGGAGCCAGACGGGCACGGCAGGCTGACGGCGCTCGGGGATGTCGCTGTCAGCACTGCCCACGGCACCATCACCGGAGGACCCGGCGAGGTGTGCTGGTGACCGATAGCCGGCAGTTCGCCGGACGTCGCGCCCTGGTCACCGGGGCGGCGGGCGGCATCGGCACAGCCGTGACGGCCCTGCTGGCTGGAGGCGGCGCTCAGGTCTGCGGCATCGACGCCGCGCACCCGAGCGAGGATGCGTGGATCGAGTGCGACCTGCGCCTGCCCGCCGACGCTGACCAGGCCGTGGCGGAGTGCGCCCGTCGCCTTGGCGGCCTCGACATCGTGGTCAACATCGCCGGTGGGAGCGGACGCCGCCACGGCGATGGCCGGGTGGATGAGATCACCGACGCCGGGCTCGACTACGTCCTGGATCTCAACCTGCGCACTGTCTTCCACGTCTGCCGCGCCGCCATGCGCCACCTGGGACCCGGCTCGTCGATCGTCAACGTCGCGTCAGTGCTCGGCCTGGTCGGCGGGCCGGCTGGCAGCTTCGACGCGCATGGCTACGCCGCGGCCAAGGGCGCGATCATATCGCTGACCAGGGCTATGGCGGTCAGCTACGCCGACCGGGGAATCCGGGTCAATGCGGTGGCGCCAGGCCTGGTGCGCACGCCGATGAGCGCGAGGGCACAGGCGTCAGCCGAAGTGCTGGCTGTCGCGGCGGAGATGCAGCCACTGACCGGCGCGCTGATCGATGCTGCAGACGTGGCCACGGCCATCGCATTCCTCGCATCTGCTGGAGCACAGGCCGTCACCGGCGTGATCTTGCCCGTCGACGGCGGCTGGACCGCCGCGTGACCGAGCCCGTACTCGCCGTCGACTGCGGCGGCACCGAGATCAAGGCCGGCATCGTCTGCCGGGATGGGCTGGTACGTGCGCCGCACCGGCTCGCCTCGCGCGAACGTGAGGGCCTGACCGCCTGGGCGGCGGCCGTCATGACTGCCGCTCGTCGCTCGCTGGCTGACTGGACCGGGCCAGCGCCCGTCCGGCTGGGCCTGTCAGTGCCGGGCGCGGTCGACCCGGCCACTGCGACCCTCGTCGACCTCGTCACCCGCCTGCCCGAGGGCAAGCAGGCCCCGCTGGCACAGCTGTTCGCGCCGCTCGGCCTGCCAGTCGCCGCCGACAATGACGCCCGGGCAGCGCTGCTTGCCGAGCGGCGCTGGGGCGCCGCCCGCGGCGTGGACAACCTCGTACTGATGACCGTCGGCACGGGCCTCGGGGGCGCAGCCCTGGTCGACGGTAGGGCACCTGGCGGCGACCCGCTCCTCGCCGGGAGCCAGATCGGGCACCTCAGCATCGATCTCGACGGCGAGCTCTGCGTCTGCGGCAACGTCGGCTGCGCGGAACGCCGGGCGTCCGGGCCAGGCCTAGTCCGACTGGCCGCGGCCCGCGGCCTCGGCGCTGAAGACGCGGCCGCGGTATTCGCTGCATTCCGGGACGGCGTGCCTGCGGCGGCGCGGGCCGTCGAGGACTTCACCGACGCGCTGGCGGCAGCGGTCGTCAACGCCATCCACGCCTACCAGCCAGAGGTGGTCGTGCTGGGCGGTGGCGTGCTGCGCGCCGCCGAACTTTTCCTGCCGCGGCTGCGCGATGTCGTCGCCGCACGCGCCTGGACGGTTCCACGGGGACGGGTCCAGATCCTGGAATCGGCGCTCGGGGACGGCCTGGGGATTCTCGGAGCCGCTGCGATCGCGTTCAGTCCGAGCCGGGCGTAAGAACTCGGGCCAGTCGCTGCGCGTGCTCGGCGTAAGCGCGGTCGAAACCCGTCCTGGACGCCTCCGCACCGACCACCAGGGAGCTCGCCAGCGGCGTCACCGGAACGCCGGCTTGCGTCAGCAGATCGGCGACCCGGACCTTCAGCATGTTCGCCAGCACCGCACCGGCGACGGTGGTGGTCGGGCCCACCGGTGCGCCGACGCCGTCAATGTGCACGACGGCATCACCGACCGGCGTGCATGTATCCAGTACTACGTCAGCGACCTCGAACAGGCGGCGGCCACTCGGCGCCGCCGAGGTCGCGCGCCGGGAGTGCTCGACGGCGGTGATCGCGATGATGGGCACGCCGCGCTGCCGCATCTGCTCTGCCATCTCCACGGTGACAGCGCTGGTCCCGCCCGAGGACACGCCGATGAAGGCATCACGGTCGGTAATCGAAAAGTTCGCGCAGATGGTCGCGGCCAGCCCGGCCACGTTCTCCAGGAACATCGCCTGGCGCTGGCCGTTGGCCCCGACGACCTGATGGTGGGAGGTCAGCGACAGCTCGACGATCGGGTGGAAGCCTGGGAACGAGCCGTATCGCGGCCATAGTTCCTCGACGATGATCCGTGAGTGCCCGGATCCGAAGACGTGCACGACCCGGCCGCAGGCAATCGCCGCCGCGCAGAGCTGAGCCGCCTTGCCCACGGTGTCCTGCTGGGTCTCGGCGATCCGGTCGAACACCGCGCGGACTTCGCCCAGGTACTCGTCGACGTAGCTCATTCTCCGCCCACCCCGTATCTATCTACCGATGAGAGCCCTATGCGTGCTACAACTTGTAAAGATGTCTATATCACACCTCGATGCCTCCAGCCTCAGGCAGACCCTGGCCGGGGCGGGCGTGCTGCCGGTCGCGGTTCTTCGGTCAGCAGACGGCGCCGCGCCGCTCTGCGAGGCCCTGCTGACGGCCGGCTGCCCCGCCGTCGAGATCACGCTGCGGACCGATGCCGGCCTCGCTGCCCTTCCCCTGGTGCGCGCGGCCTTCCCTGACCTGCTGCTCGGCGCGGGCACGGTCCGGACTCCCGCCGATCTGCGGCGGGCAGTCGACGCCGGAGCCCAGTTCCTGGTATCGCCGCACACCAGCCCTGAGCTCATCGAGCTAGCCCTTGACCTGGGCGTCCCGCTGGTGCCTGGCGCCTGCACGCCCACAGAGATCGACCTCGCGGTGCGGGCGGGCGCTGGCGTTGTCAAGTTCTTCCCCGCGGAGGTCATGGGCGGGACGCGCGCGGTCGCCGCGATCGGCGGCCCATTCCCCGACGTCCCGCTAATGCCGACCGGCGGCGTCAGCCCGGCGAACCTGGCCGGGTACCTGAGCCTGCCGAACGTAGTCGCCTGCGGTGGCAGCTGGCTAGCATCGCCGGAACTGCTGGCGGCTGGCCGCTTCGACGCCGTCACCGTGCGGACCAAGGAGGCGCTTGCGATGGCAGCCGGAGCGCGCGCCCTGGTGCCGCGATGACACCAGCCGATGTCCTTGGCCCGCGCGCTAGCAGCCTTGGGCCGAGACAGCGCGAATTCGAGACCGTTGCGGCAGTAACGAGCAAAACCGGCGTCGCCGATGGCGTCGTCGCCATTCAACTCGCGCGCGTGGACTGTCAGCTGTGGCCGGGCTGGACGGCCGGGGCTCACGTCGACCTGATCCTGCCCGACGGGAGGGTCCGCCAGTACTCGCTGTGCGGCGACCCCGAGGACCGCGAGCGCTGGCGGCTCGGCATCCTGCTAGAGCGGGAGAGCCGGGGCGGGTCGGAGTGGATCCACCGAGACCTCCAGGTGGGAGGCCGGCTGACAGTGCGCGGGCCTCGCAACCACTTCCAGCTACGCGAGCATGAGCGCTACCTCTTCCTGGCCGGGGGCATCGGCATCACGCCGATCCTGCCAATGATCGAGGAGGCAAGTCGCCGGGGCAAGCCTTGGACCCTGCACTATGGCGGGCGCACGCGGGCGGGGATGGCGTTCCTGGACGAACTGAGCCGTCGCGACGGGGACATCCGCCTCTACTTCCAGGACCAAGTCGGCGTACTCCCCCTCGGCGACATCCTGAGGGATCCGTCGGAGAGTATCGGCGTCTATGCGTGCGGGCCCGAGCCGATGCTCGCGGCCGTCGAGGACATTCGCGCCGGCTGGCCTGCCGGGTCGGTGCACATGGAGCGGTTCACTGCCGTGGTCGATGTGTCCGCGCCAGACAACGAGCCGATCGAGGTCTACCTCGCGGACAGCGACGTGACACTGCAGGTCGCGGCCGACGAGTCGATCTTGCACGCGGTCCGGCAGGCGGGCGTCGACGTCCTGTCCTCGTGCACGGAAGGGATCTGCGGCACCTGCGAGACACCCGTGCTGGAGGGCATCCCCGACCACCGGGACTCCGTCCTGGACGAGGACGAGCGAGCCGAGAATGCCTGCATGATGATCTGCGTGTCCCGAGCCCGGTCGAGTCGGCTGGTGCTGGATCTTTAATCGGCCACCCGGCCAGCCACGAACCCGAGAGGACCAGCTCATGACGGAAGAGTTCGTCCGCAAGCCCGAGATCCAGGGCTACCAGGCCGTCCGCAAGGCGGCCAGGAGCTCTCGTGAGTATTCCAGTGACTTGCGCGGAGATGCGGATATCCGGGAGTACCGTCACCTTCCACTCGAGGCGGACCCGCCCAGGCACACGCAGCTTCGGATAGCGCTGATGCCCTTCTTCTCCAGCGACCACGTCGAGCCGAAGATGCCGCAATTCAGGGAGCTCGCGGAGCAGTTGTTCACGCGGCTAGCCGAAAAGGGCACGGCCGAGGTGGCTCAGGACCTTGCCATGCCGTACGTCATGGGCTGCCTTGGCATCATCTACAACCGTCCGCAAGATGTCGCGGAGTGGATCTCCTGGGGCCCTAACGTGTGGCTTGCCGAGGTCTACCGAACCAACGGGGAAGTGACAGCAGAGACCAAGCGGGCCCAGCGTGAGCGCAACTACAGCGTCAGGACGCAGCGCTCCGCCAAGACGCTCGACGACTATCTCATCAGGGTGCTTAAAGCAGCCGAGGCGAACCCGCGCCCCTACCAGGAGTCGTGGGACGTGTGGGACTTCCTGACGCAGATCGAGCCAGGCGGAGCCCGCCTCGATCACGACGAACTGCTGGGCACCGGCAGCGTTCTGCTCGCCGGAGGGCGAGACACGGTGGTCAAGCTGATCACCGGCTTTGTGTGGCACCTGATCCGCAACCCGGCGGACCGGGCGTTCCTGCAGCAGAACCCCGATCGCAGGCTAGCGGCCATCCACGAGATCGCCCGTTACCTCAGCCCGCTGCCCAAGATGGAGCGGCTGCTCCCAGGCGCGACCGACGATTCGGACGAGAACCGGGTCCTGCTCAGCTTCGTCTCCGCGAACCATGACGGCACCGTCTTCGAGAACCCCGACACGCCTGACATACACCGCGAGCCCTTGCCGAACGTCGCCTTCGGGTTCGGACGTCACTCCTGCCTCGGACTGCAGATCACCGAGCACGAGACGCTGGCGTTCCTCGACGCCGTGCTGACCGATTGGCCCGGCTGGGAGTTCCAGGGTGAGCCCGAGATCGGGTGGTTCGACGAGGGGCAGGGAGACTCGTCGTTCCGATTCCTCGACCAGTTCGTAGCCGTTCCGATCATTACCCGCTAAGCCGTCCGCCGCGTCGGCGACGGAGAGAGGAGTCACGGTGCCGAGCGTTCTGGCGGCCGTCGGCGATGGCGCTGGGTCTTTCGGCATCCAGCAGATCAAGGTGTCCTCACCCGGGGCGGGCGAGGTGCGGGTCGACGTGAAGGCCTCGGGGCTGTGCCATACCGACTGGGACGGCCTCACGTTCACCGCGATGCCGCACGTGATGGGACACGAGGGAGCCGGGGTGGTGGCAGAGGTCGGCCCCGGTGTCTCGGGTCTCCAAGTCGGTCAGCCCGTGCTCCTCACCTGGGCGATCGCATGCGGCGACTGCTTCCAGTGCCAACGCGGAAACGAGACGCTATGCGAGGTCCTGGGCCAGGCGGGCGGCCGAGCGTCGACCGGGTCGACCCAAGACGGCTCGGGTAACGACCTCGCCCGCTTCTTCAACCTCGGCACGCTGTCCGCGTCGACCGTCGTCCGCGAGGAGGCGGTCGTCCCCCTTCCGGCGGGCATCCCGTTCGCGTCTGCGTGCCTGCTGGGCTGCTCGGTCATGACGGGCTACGGCTCGGTCGTCAACGCTGCCCGTGTCGGGGCGGACAGCACAGTCGCCGTGGTCGGCTGCGGCGGCGTAGGGCTGAATGTGATCCAGGGCGCCCGGATCGCCGGCGCCCGGCGGATCGTCGCGGTAGATGTCGATGCCAGCCGGCTCGTAGCAGCCCGCCGGTTCGGTGCAACGGATGCCGTTACCGCGGAGCGGGAGGATGCCGGTTTGCGCGCGGCCGCGGCGCGGGTGGCCAGCATGCTGGGCGGCCGGGGGGCGGACTACGCGTTCGAGTGCACCGGAGTCCCCGCGCTCGGAGCCGCTCCGCTGTCCTTCGTCCGGAACGGCGGGACCGCCATCCAGGTCAGCGGGGTAGAGCAGGAGATCACCGTCGACATGGAGCTGTTCGAGTGGGACAAGGTGTACCTCAACCCGCTCTACGGCAAGTGCCGTCCGAAGGTCGATTTCCCGATCCTCTTCGACCTCTATGCGAAGGGTGATCTCATGCTCGACGAACTGGTGACCCGCACATATTCTCTGTCCGGCCTGGGTCGGGCCTTCGACGACCTGCTTCACGGCCGGAACGCCAAGGGCGTGATCTGCTTTGACTAACCCGTTCGCCTTCCCGCGAGTTGACATGGCGCTGTCAGAGTCGCCGGACGGGCTTCGCGACCTGACGGTACTCAGTCCGGCCCTGGGGCGCCGGGCCGATCTGACGGTGTACGCTCCGGCAGGCGCCGCTGATGTCGAGTCGCTGCCCGTCGTGATCCTCTTGCACGGCGTGTACGGGAGCCATTGGGCATGGGCGCGCAACGGCTTTGCTCATGTCGCGCTCGCCTCCCTGGTGGAGACCGCGCAGGTTGCGCCAATGGTCCTGGCGATGCCGTCTGACGGAATGTTCGGCATCGGTAGCGGCTATCTCGACCGCGCCGGGGAGGACGCCGAGCGCTGGATAGTGCAGGAAGTGCCGGAGGCTGTCCGGCTGGCCTATCCGAACGCCGCCCTGAACGATGTCAGCATCGCTGGCCTGTCGATGGGCGGCTGGGGTGCCTTGCGTCTGGCGGCGCTCTACCCAGGGCGGGTCCGGGCCGCCGTAGGCATGTCGCCCCTGACGCGAGTGGCCCAGGTCGCCGACTACGCGCCAAAAGAGATGCGTTCCAGCCACTCGCCGCAGGTCGAGATGCCGGAGCTCTTGGACGCCCTGGTCGCGGCGGGCGGTCGTCTCCCGCCACTGCGCATCACGTGCGGAACCGAAGACGAGCTGATCTCGGACGTGCGTCGGCTGCACGACGGGCTGAACGCAGCGGGTATCCACCACCAGTACGCCGAAGGTCCCGGCGGTCACAGCTGGGATTACTGGAGCGAGGACGTCCGCATGGCCTTCAGTTTCCTCGACAACGCGCACGCCAGGGCGCTCCCCAGTTCCTCAGAATGAGGCCGGCGCGCGCGGCTCGCGGAGTTCGCTGCGTGACTGGGCCCACGCGGCCCGCCGCACACCGCTGAGGCGGTCACTGGCTCGCTGGTAGCGACCCTTGCCGAGGTCATTTTGCAGTGGCGCATCGAGGTCTGTGCTCGGCGCGCTTCATACGGGCGCACAGTACGCACAAGCGGATGGTCACGGCTCGGCTCCTATAGCCGCCACCGGCTGTCTATAGTCCCCCGCGATCTCTGCAAAGCGAACTGAAGATCACTTGAGCACCTTGTTTCCGCAGTTCAGAGAGCCCCCTTACGGAATCGAACCGTAGACCTTCTCCTTACCATGGAGACGCTCTGCCGACTGAGCTAAGGGGGCGCCGCCAACAACCGGGCGTTCCGGTCTCCCCGGTTGCGCGCTGCTGCGACTGAGTGAGCATACACGACCGAGCGACGTCAGATCCGGCCGAGTCCAAGCCCGAGCCGAGTGCAGAGCAGCCAGCCCCGTCCTCCCCGCGACCGCCCGACCAAGAGTTGCCCGCCTGCATAACAACCCCGCAGTCGGGGCAGAAGCCGAGCGGGAGCGGTCGTCGGGATCACGGACGGACAGACAGCCCAAGATGGACCTAGGTAACACGTTGGTGAACCTTAGATGGCCGTTAAGCTCACCTATGGGCCGGTCGGCAGTCGATGCATAATGTGGGAGTCATGGCGGCAGCGATGAGTCTGCCCAGCGTGCCGAGCGAAACGAGGTTGGACAGGTGAGGGCGCTGATCGTCCGGCCAGCGGCGCTCGGCGTGCTTACCGGGTTCATGTTCATCGGCGGCAGCATGATCAGTGCTGGGCTGGCCTTGGGCGCCGGACCTGTGCACTCCTCTCACCCCGTGTGCTCGTCGCTGCCGAAAGACACGGTGCTGACAGCCGCCATCATCGAGCCTGGCAGCAGCTCGCCGGCGAGTTCAGCGTCCAGCAGCAAGGCCGTCTCGCCAAGCAGCTCGGACTCCACCTCACCGAGCGTGTCACCATCGAGCGATTCAGCCAGCGCTAGTCCCTCGTCGAGTCCGAGCGCCTCGGACTCCGATGCGAAGTCCCCGAGCTCGTCCCTTCCCACGGGGAGCGCGTCGAGTCCGACGTCCCCCTCGCCATCCCCGAGCTCGTCTGGCAAGTCGCCGAGCCCGACGCCCACGCCAAGCCCCAGCAAGTCACCGTCGCCGAAGACGAAGACGCCCCAGCTCTGCGTGAAGGTCGAGTCCTTCGCCACCTCCAAAGAGGTCAAGTCTGGGCACACGGCCACGTTCGCCATCTGGGTGTGGAGCACCAAGGCGGCCAGCGGCGGGGTCAAGGTGCACGCCAACGTCGTCTCGGCTCCGTACATCGGGCACGCAAAGTTCACCGTGTGCCCCGATGCTCAGGGCTCCACGTGCGATGTCGGAGGACTGGCCAAAGGCCAGGAGGATGAACTGCAGGCCACCGTCAAGGTGGGCTCGTTCGCGACCCTCGGCGAGCTGGTGCAGATATCCGCCAAGGCAACCGGCACGGGTGCGCTGCCCTTCACCGGGTCGGCTAAGGACAGAGTCGTCGAACCGGCCAAGATCCCAAACCCCAAAGTGACCATCGCGCCTCAGCAAGGCCTACCACCCATACCGGGAACGGGGGTCTCAGCAGCCGATCCCTCCGGCCTCTTCCCCACCGTGGGGGCCAGTCCGACGCCCAGCACCGGAACTCCGAGCGTGCGCCCGGCTAAGCATCGGGTGCCGTTCCGCGCGGCGGACGCGGCGGCCACGGTTCCGCTGGACGACCGCCTCATCGGCGGGCAGCTCGCTGGGCTGGCCGTGCTGGCC